>Ga0129308_1000947_pt1 | contig 35401 bp, 35 predicted proteins | sample L827metagenome_FD_94440 | JGI IMG/M metagenome (GOLD analysis project Ga0129308, IMG submission 94440) | Ring-tailed lemur group fecal microbial communities from Wisconsin, USA - L827 metagenome | ecosystem: Host-associated > Mammals > Digestive system > Large intestine > Fecal | place: USA...
CCCGGCGGTTCCTCCGTTTTTCCCACGGTCCGATGCCGCGTTACTTCTTCTCAAAAACAGAGGCCGCCTCCGCCAGATACTCCCGAATGCCTAAATGCTGGGGACAGACCTGCTCACATTTTCCGCACTTGATGCAGTCCGACGCCTTGCCGCCCTCTGCCGTATGAACGCCGTAATAGAAATCGCTGTTCCAGTCTTTATAAAGCTTTTTGGCGTTATAGCAGGCAAACAGATTGGGAATAGAGATATGCATGGGACATCCGTCTACACAATAGCTGCAGCCTGTACAGGCAATGGTATTCTGTTTTCTCAGGATTTCCCGTACCTGATCCACTGCTTTATATTCCTTTTCCTCAAATGGCGCAAAAGCCTTCATTACACTGAGATTTTCATCCATCTGCTCCAGTGTGCTCATTCCGCTTAAAACCATCACAACCTGCGGAAAGGATGCAGCAAACCGCAGCGCATAGCCGGCATAGCTTCCGCCGTTTAAGCTGTCTAAAACAGCTTTCGCCTCCTCCGGAAGATTGACTAATGCACCGCCCTTGATCGGCTCCATGACAATCACCGGCTTCTTAAAGGCTTCGCAAACCTCATAGCACTTTCCGCTTTCAATGCCCGGATCCTTGTAATCTGCATAATTAAACTGAAGCTGTACCACTTCAATTTCCGGATGCTCTCTTAAAATCCGCTCCAGAACCTCCGCTGTATCATGGAATGAGATCCCCACATGGCGGATTTTTCCCTCTTCCTTTAATTCTTCTGCAATCTCAAAGGCCCGGCATTCTATGTATTTCGGGTAGGATTCGGCAGTCAGGGCGTGCATCAGATAATAATCAAAGTATTCCACCCCGCAGGCCTCGAGCTGGCTTTCAAAAAACGGCCGGATGTCCTCTTCCTTCTGAAAAAAGCTCTGCGTCAGCTTATCCGTAATCGTATAGGCCTCTCTTGGATAGCGTTTCACCAGACATTCCTTTAAAGCCGGCTCACTTAACCCCTGCAGATAGCCATGGGCCGTATCAAAATAGGTAAAGCCGGCCTCCAGGAAATGATCCACCATCCGCTTGACCTGTTCTTCATCCACTGCTTTATCTATCATCGGAAACCGCATGCACCCAAATCCTAATTTTCTATTTTGATTCCACTCCATTTCATGTCCCCTTTCTATTTCCGTCCGTTTCCAACCTATGACAAAAGCGCTCGAATCACACCTTCTGCCGTATGCTGCGCGACTTCAATCGTAAACTCCGGTTCCCGTATGTCCTCCAGATAATGGGCATCCGAATTGCTGAGGATCCGGCACTGCTCCAGATACGGATTCCGGCGTTTCAGCTCATGAAGCCTTTTCATATCGTGAAGCTCCGCCGCCGTAAAACGGCTGTCCATCGGTACAAAGCCCAGGTTGGAAATCAGGCTGTTGGCCGGCTTATCTAAATGGGCCGGAATCATGATCCCTCCGAAGGATCGCACCAGCTCCCAAAGCCCCTCAAAGGAGATAGACGTGGCACTGATTAGCAAAAGCTCTTCTGTCCCGGCCAGGCAGTCATCCAGCCCGTAAATCTCCTGCCTTCCGAATATTTCTTCCCTGTTTTTTATCGGAAGCAGCCGGTCATGAACATACGCGTCAAATTCCATGGCTGTCTTGAGACTCCCGAACAGGCAGACTGCATGAACCTCCTCCGAGGTAGTAAGCTCCATTCCCGGAACAGCTAAAAGTCCGTATTCTTTCGCTGCTGCCAGAACAGCCGGACAGTTCTTACAAGAATTATGATCCGTCACCGCAATCACATCCAGCCCCTTTAAGGCAGCCATTCCGGCAATATTATAAGGTGTCATATCTTCGCTGCCGCAGGGAGACAGGCAGGAATGAATATGAAGATCATAGTATAAAGATGCCATTATCCGATATGCGGCTCCTCTCTGTGAATCAGTTCATATACGGTCTGGGCTGCCTCAAACACCGGATGCTCTGTCCGAAGAACCGTAATTCCCTGTTCTTTTGCCTTCCGGACTGCTGCCGCATCCAGGCTGACTCCCTCCGCCAGAATAATACAGGCAGCATCCGTCAGGGATGCAACGGCCAGCGTATTCATATTTCCCATCACAGTCACCCACACACATCCCTCCGGCGCCCGGCTCATGGCAATACTCAAAAGGTCGCAGCAATACGGTATCGAAACCGTGCGTCCCGTTTCCTCTCCTTCCTGAACCAGTTCAAAACACCTGCTCTCTATCAGTTCTTTTACTGTCATTTCCGCTCCTTCCCGCTGCCTTTATGGAACTGCTCACTGTTTTCTTCCTTTTCGGTCCGGTGATCCAGCCTTGACATCTCATCCGCAATCTTATGCACACATTCCCGCAGCACATAGATGGCATCATCTCCGAAATTCTCCCCGTCAATCAGGCAGTCTGCCATAATCGTCACCTCATCGGACAGCTTATGCAGGCTGTCGCGCAGATGATAAATACAGTCCTTCTCATCTGCCTCTCCACGGACAATATCTTCAGCCAGGGCCTTACAGGTAGGCGCCCCACAGGAGCCGCAGTCCAGTCCGGGAAGCTTTTTGCAGAGGCGCTCCACCTGGTTAAACCGCGCAAAGCTTTCCGCCAGCGTATTCCCCAGATGAAACACCGGTTCAAATTCCACCGGTGCCGTCCAATCTACCATCTGTCTCGACTCTTCATCCATATGGCTTTGGGATACCGGCATATATTTATTCAGCCGTTTCAGCTTTACTTCCGCAACATAGGGATTTTCCACGGTCAGTACACCGCCGACACAGCCACCGCTGCAGGCATTCAACTCAACAAATTTCAAATTGGAGAATTTCTGATCCTCCATATCCTCCAATACACGGATCACATTTTCGATCCCGTCTGCTGCCAGATAGCTTTCCGTAAAGAGGCCGCCTGCCTCACCGCTTCTCCGGCCCCAGCCGACACCGATTTTTCCCGCCTCCATTCGGTTTGGAGCATCTGACTCCACAGTTTCCATGTAAGAAATCAGCTGGGAATACACATCCTTCATTGCCAGGACCTGATCTACCTCGCTCTTTAATGTACCCAAAGGCGACTTCACATATGTCACCTTGGACGGACATGGGGTGATAAAGAAAATTCCAATTTTTTCCCTGGGAAGCCCGGTCTGTTCCATGGCCCGCTTAGCAGCCATCTGAGCCGCCACCTCGATGGGCGGTTTGATAGGAAGAAGATTGGGAATCAGATTCGGAAATTTCACCCGAATCAGCCGCACCACAGACGGGCAGGCCGTGCTGATAAACGGAGTTCCTTTATAATGCTCTGCAATATATTCTCTCGTTGCTTCAGACACAATCTCTGCCGCTGCCCCCACCTCAAACACATCATCAAACCCCATTTTCACAAGCCCGTTCAGTACAATATTAATATCATCCAGATTATTAAACTGACTGTAAAGGGACGGCGGCGGGAGGGCAACCACATATTCATATTGTTTTAATGTATCGAACGAATCATAGTCCGCCAGCTTTGCATGATGAGGGCATACGCGGATACATTCTCCGCAGTCAATGCAGAATTTACTGTTAATCTGCGCCTTCCTGCTTCTTACCCGAATCGCCTGCGTCGGACATCGCTTAATGCAGTTAATACATCCCTTGCAAAGATCCTCCTCCAGACGAACGGAGTGATAAAATTTATTCACGTTTTCTTTCCACCTCCTGCCCCGGATTTATCGTATTATTTTTGTTTGCGGTTCCTATGGTCCCTGATTCCCCTATGCGTTCCGGCTTCTGTGCCTTAAGCCATCCTTACATCACACGGACTACCATGGAAATGGTGGTTCCCACTCCCAGCTCCGTCTGGATATCCATAGAATCCGAATATTTCTTCATATTAGAAAGGCCCATCCCGGCGCCGAAGCCGAGGCTTCGAATCTCTTCGGGCGCGGTCGAATATCCCTCTTTCATTGCCAGCTCAATATCGGGAATTCCCGGTCCCACGTCAGCCAGCACCATCCGGATTTCTTCCGGTGAAACCTCCACCGTAATCTCTCCGCCTCTGGCATGAATCACCATATTGATCTCCCCCTCATAAAGGGCAATCGATACCTTGCGAATCGCCGCCGGAGGAATTCCCAGCTGTTTCAGCGTATTCTTCACATTGCTGCTGGCCTCTCCCGCACGGGTAAAATCATCCGGTTTTACCGTATAATTTAATGTAATCACATCGCCCATTAAATCGCACCTCCCCGCAGGCCCGCCTCATAGAGCATTCCGCATGCGGAAAACATCCGATGCCCTGTCTCCATGATCACAAGTCCCGTTTTTCTGGCCAGCTCCAGAGTCTTCTCATCTGGCTTTTTTCCCCGGACAAAAATGATACAGACGATGTCCAGCATCTCCGCGGTCCGGATCACCTGCGGATTGCACAGTCCTGTCAATAGAATGGAATGATCCTTGGAGAAAGCCAGTACATCACTCATCATATCTGAGCCACAGGCTGTCCCTACCTCCTGATCGAGATACTCTTCCCCGATCAGCACTCTTGCGCCTAATACCCTGCGTGCATCCTCTACTGTCATAACAGATTCCCCTTCCCGCTTTCTGCTTTCTGAATTTTCAGCTCCCCAACGATAAAAACAGACTTTTATTCCCCGTTCTGCCGCCAACGCGTATTACATCTGATTATAGAATACCATTGAATAAAATAATTCGCAACCAATTTTCAGATTCATCCTATAATTACACGAATATTCCATCAATGTCGTTTTACTTTTAACAATCCTTTCATTTAGTCCCATAGTTGTTAAAAACAATACAATTAACTACATAATATAAAAAATATTCTGGACTTTTTTTCACTTACATGGTACGCTTATTAAATAATGCTTACACGATACAAGGAGGTTACTTACATGTCTCAGAAAAAAGAAGGCGTACGCTTTAGGGGCACTGCCGAGCAGGAAGCCGCATTAAAAAAAGTCATAGCCGAACTCAAAGACACCAAAGGCGCCCTGATGCCTATCCTGCAGCATGCACAGGAAATCTATGGCTATCTCCCCATCGAGGTTCAGACCATGATTTCTGATGAAACAGGCATCCCCCTGGAAAAAATATACGGCGTCAGCACATTTTATTCCCAGTTTTCCCTTCAGCCCAAGGGCCAGTACCGGATCTCCGTCTGTCTTGGCACCGCCTGTTATGTAAAAGGCTCAGGCGACATCTTTAAAAAGCTGGAAGAACTCTTAGGCATTACCAACGGCGAATGTACTCCGGACGGCAAGTTTTCTCTGGACTCCTGCCGCTGCGTCGGCGCCTGCGGACTGGCACCGGTTATGATGATCAACGACGAGGTTTACGGACGTCTGACCGTTGATGACATTCCCGGCATTCTTGCCAAATATTAATTGTAAAATCCAACCAGAAAAATCAAAATGATGACAGAACTTTCATTAAATGTATTGGATGTAGCGGAGAATTCGGCCCGGGCCGGCGCTTCTTTGATCTGCATCACAGTGGATACGGACACCAGCCGGGACCGCATGATCATCTCTATTGAAGATGACGGCTGCGGGATGGATGAGGAACAGGCAGAAAAGGTCTCGGATCCTTTTTTTACGAGCCGTACCACACGGAAGGTGGGACTTGGCATTCCGTTTTTTAAGTATGCGGCAGAATGCACAGGCGGGAGCTTTTCTATTGTTTCGCAGAAAGGCAGGGGAACCCTTGTGACAGCCGAATTTATTTTATCCCATATTGACCGGATGCCTCTTGGGGACATCAGTGCCACCATCCACACTCTGATTACATGCCACCAGGAAATTGATTTTAATTATACATATCGTTATAACGGCAGAGCCTTTACTCTGGATACCCGGCAGTTCCGTGAAATATTAGGAGATATTCCTTTTGATACGCCGGAAGTCTCTGCCTACATTACAGAGTATCTGACGGAAAATAAACTGGAAACCGACGGCGGCACACTTTATTAAATAGGGAGGAATACGATGAAAAGTCTTGAAGAATTAAAAGCCATCCGCGAGAGGATGCAGAGTCAGGTAAATATGCGAGACGGCGGACATACTGCCACCCGTGTTGTAGTGGGCATGGCCACCTGCGGAATCGCAAGCGGCGCCAGACCCGTTTTAACTGCCCTCTCCTCTCTTGTGCAGGAAAAGGGCCTGGTGGGCAAGGTCACTGTCACCCAGACCGGCTGCATTGGCTTATGCCAGTATGAACCGATTGTAGAGGTAATGGAACCGGGCAAGGAGAAAATTACTTATATTAAAATGACACCGGAAAAAGCGGCGGAGGTCGTAGAACGTCATCTAATCGGCGGACACCCGGTAGAAAATTATACCTTAAATGCAGCAGATATCAAATAACGAGGAGGAAGCCAGATGTATCGTTCACACGTATTAGTCTGCGGCGGAACCGGTTGTACTTCTTCCGGCAGCCAGCAGATTATGGAAACCTTAAAAGCTGAGATTGAAAAATGCGGCCTTTCTGACGAAGTCTGCGTCGTACAGACCGGATGCCACGGTCTCTGCGCCTTAGGCCCCATCATGATTATTTATCCGGACGCTACCTTCTACGCGCTGGTAAAAAATGAAGATATTCCGGAAATCGTTTCCGAGCACTTATTAAAGGGCCGTGTCGTTACCCGCCTGCTCTACGAGGAGACGGTAACTCCGGCCGGCATCAAATCCCTGGAGGATACGGATTTCTATAAAAAGCAGCACCGCATCGCCCTCCGCAACTGCGGTATCATTAACCCGGAAATCATTGAGGAATACATCGGAACCGGCGGCTATCAGGCTCTGGGAAAGGTTTTAACGGAAATGACCCCGGATGAGGTCATTCAGACACTGTTAGACAGCGGACTCCGCGGCCGCGGCGGCGCAGGCTTCCCGACAGGCCTTAAATGGAAGCTGGCCAAAGCCAATGATGCGGATCAGAAATATGTCTGCTGCAATGCCGACGAAGGCGATCCCGGAGCTTTTATGGATCGTTCCGTGCTGGAAGGCGATCCCCACGCTGTGCTGGAGGCCATGGCCATTGCCGGCTATGCCATCGGGGCAAGCCAGGGCTATATCTACGTCCGCGCAGAGTATCCAATCGCTGTACAGCGTTTGAAAATTGCCATCGAGCAGGCCCGCGAGATGGAGCTTTTGGGCGATGATATCTTCGGAACCGGCTTTTCCTTTGATATTGACCTGCGCTTAGGTGCCGGCGCCTTTGTCTGCGGCGAGGAGACAGCGCTTATGACCTCTATTGAAGGAAAGCGCGGCGAGCCGAGACCCAGACCTCCGTTCCCGGCCCAGAAGGGCTTATTCGGAAAGCCCTCTATCTTAAATAACGTAGAGACTCTTGCTAATATCCCGCAGATTATCTTAAACGGACCCGAATGGTTTGCATCCATGGGAACCGAAAAATCCAAGGGAACCAAGGTATTCGCCTTAGGCGGCAAGATACATAATACAGGCCTTGTAGAGGTTCCCATGGGAACCACACTCCGTGAGATCGTTGAGGAAATCGGCGGCGGCATCCCCGGCGGCAAGAAATTCAAGGCAGCCCAGACCGGCGGTCCTTCCGGCGGATGTATTCCGGCTGAGCACTTCGATATTCCCATTGACTATGATAACCTGATTGCCATCGGTTCCATGATGGGTTCCGGCGGTCTCATCGTTCTGGATGAAGATGACTGTATGGTGGATATTGCCAAATTCTTCCTGGAATTCACTGTGGAGGAATCCTGCGGAAAATGTACTCCCTGCCGTATCGGCACCAAGCGTATGCTGGAGATCTTAACGAAGATTACCAAGGGGCAGGCCACCATGGAGGATTTAGACAAGCTGGAGGAGCTTTGCTACTATGTAAAGAACAACTCTCTCTGCGGACTGGGACAGACTGCGCCTAACCCGGTGCTTTCTACCCTGCGCTATTTCCGCGATGAGTATGAGGCTCATATCAAAGACAAACACTGCCCGGCCGGTGTCTGTAAAGCCCTTCTTTCCTATGTTATCGACCGCGATAAATGCCGCGGATGTACGCTCTGTGCCAAAACCTGTCCGGCAGGGGCCATCATCGGAAGTGTCAGAAATCCGCATCTCATTGACACTGATAAATGTATCAAGTGCGGCGCATGTATGGAAAAATGCCGTTTCGGCGCTATCTACAAGAAATAAAGGAGGAAGAATCAAATGGCGGATATTACAATCAAAATCAATGGCAGGACAGTTACCGCTCCGGCCGGCTCCACCATTCTGGAGGCAGCCCGCCTGGCGAACATTGAGATTCCTACCTTATGCTTCTTAAAAGAAATCAACGAGATCGGCGCCTGCCGTATCTGCGTGGTGGAGGTAAAGGGAGCCCGTTCCCTGGTAGCCTCCTGTGTTTACCCTATCAATGAAGGCATGGAGGTCTGGACCAACACGCCGGCCGTGCTGGAATCCAGAAAGAAAACGCTTCAGCTTCTTCTCTCCAATCACGAGAGAAAATGCTTATCCTGTGTAAGAAGCGCCAACTGCGAGCTGCAGGCACTCTGCCGCGAGCTGGGTGTGGAGGATGAAGCCTTCTATGACGGTGAAAAGACCCCGTCCGAGATCGATGATTCCGCTGCTCACATGCTCCGTGACAACAGCAAATGTATTCTCTGCCGCCGCTGCGTAGCTGTCTGTGAGAATGTCCAGGGCATCGGCGTTATCGGCCCCAATCACCGCGGCTTTGCCACCACCATCGGCTCTGCCTTCGGCATGGGACTTGGCGAAACCAGCTGTGTTTCCTGCGGTCAGTGTATCGCAGTCTGCCCCACCGGCGCCCTTCAGGAAAAGGATTCCACCGGAAAGGTATTCGAGGCCCTGGCAGATCCGAAAAAACATGTCATTGTACAGACTGCTCCGGCCGTACGCGCTGCCCTGGGCGAGGAGTTCGGCTACCCGATCGGCACCAATGTAGAAGGAAAAATGGCGGCTGCGCTCCGTCTCCTGGGCTTTGACAAGGTCTTCGACACGGACTTCAGCGCTGACTTAACGATTATGGAAGAGGCTCACGAGTTCCTGGATCGCGTGCAGAACGGCGGTGTTCTTCCTCTGATCACCTCCTGCTCTCCGGGCTGGATCAAATATTGTGAGCACTATTTCCCGGATATGACAGAGAATCTATCCTCCTGCAAGTCTCCGCAGCAGATGTTCGGCGCCATTGCCAAATCCTATTATGCAGAAAAAGCAGGAATCGCACCGGAGGACATCGTATGTGTCAGCGTAATGCCTTGTACAGCGAAAAAGTTTGAGATTGGCCGTGAGGATCAGGCCGCCAACGGGGTACCGGACGTAGATATCGCTCTGACCACCAGAGAATTGGCCCGCATGATCCGCAAGGCAGGAATCCGCTTTACTTCTCTTCCGGACGAGACCTTTGATGCACCGCTCGGATTGAGCACCGGTGCAGCCACCATTTTCGGCGCCACAGGCGGCGTTATGGAGGCAGCGCTCAGAACCGCAGTTGAGACTCTGACCGGAGAAGAGTTAGCATCCCTTGACTTTACAGAGGTGCGCGGAACAGCCGGCATTAAAGAGGCAGCTTATGAGGTGGCCGGCATGGAAGTAAAGGTTGCGGTAGCTTCCGGTTTGGGAAATGCAAGAGAACTTTTAAACAGAGTGAAATCAGGAGAGGCATCCTATCACTTTATTGAAATTATGGGATGTCCGGGCGGCTGTGTAAACGGCGGCGGACAGCCTCAGCAGCCTGGATATATCCGCAATACAGTAGATATCAGAGGGCTTAGAGCCAAGGTGCTGTATGATTCGGATCAGGCAAATACGATTCGAAAGTCGCATGAGAATCCGGCGATTCAGGAGCTGTATGCAACGTATCTGGGAGAGCCTGGCAGTGAGAGGGCGCATCACTTGCTGCATACTTCTTATGTGAAGAGACGGGTGAATGAGATTTGAATATAAAAGAGGCGGGAGGGGAGGAAAACTTTGAATCCCCCCTCCCGCAGTGTTCTTTCACACCCCGGTCTTCTCACTAATAATATCTCACCACTACCGTTTTCCCCAGTCTCTTCATCACATCCTCCAGCTTATCCACCAGCTTCTGTCTGATGCCCAGTTCAAACGGCAGTTCCGGATTCTGGTATGCTTCATTCACCGCCTGCCCTACATAAAGGTGCAGGTCCGTACAGCTTTCAATCAAAATCTTTGCAATCATGGACGCTCCGTTTTCTTTTTCCAGCTCCAGAAAGAAATTCTCATCTATCTCATCGTCCCGCGTGTACTGCTCCAGAAGTCCTAGTACACGGTTTAAAGTCACCACGCCCTCTGTCACCAGATCAATTCCGTCAATAAAGGAGATCGGCGGCACATCGCCATCTGTATATGCAACCGATACATCAATCTCTTTTCCCAGAACGCGGGCCGCAATGGCTGCACTGGTTCCGCCGCTGACAATGCGTATGGCTGTCTCGTCCTCCATGAACTCCCGGATCATCCGCACGTCATCCTCTTTCCGGCTGGCCGGACCTGTCATCAGATTGACCAGATGTCTCTCTCCAATCCGCATCACAGCCACCGTGGTGTCATCTCCGGGGCGGTACTGATACAGATCATTGCAGGCCTGGCTGATCTCGGAGGCCAGATGCATGGCAGTGGAGGTCCTGGCATATTCCCGCAGCGCATACTCCGCCACGCTTTCCCAGGTCCAACCGAAATTCAGCAGATCACCGACCCCGGCATTAATGGCTCCGTCACTCATCAGGACAAAGGCATCCCCTTTCTGAACCATAAAATGATTTTCATTGATCTTCCGTCCGCTGATTTCCCGGTAATTTTTCGGAATTTCCATCTGACGTCCGTTCCGAATAAAGATACAGCCCGGATTATCAAACTCTACCAGATAGGCAGAGCCGTCATCCGAAACCTGAAGAATACTGAAGGTCGCATAGGCAACCTGGCGGACCCTGCAGATGGGAAGAGTCTCTGCAATCGTCTCTACACACTGTTCCAGACGGATGCCCCGCAGAAACATGGTTCCCAGAATTTTTGATGTCATGGTGGCCAGAATATTGGCTTTTACACCGCTTCCCATTCCGTCTGCCAGGATCAGGATATGGGAAGCTCCGGTGTGCAGCACCTCCACCTTATCGCCGCACAGCTCTTCCCCCTTTTTATTCAGGCTCTTATATCCGATATCTACTGTGATTTTATTTGCAACCGCTGTCCTTACATGCTCTTTTTCTCTGCTTTTCTCCATCATTTGCCGCCCCCGCTTTCTTCTCCTTCCTCCAGCAGGGAATCGCACAGATCCAGAAGAGTAATCTTGGTCTCTGCCGCTGTCTCTCCGAGAAGTCCCGCAATCTCCTGGGCCACTGTCATCTGCTTACGGATTACCTCATGCGCCAGCTCCACCGTATTTAATTTCTTTTCGTATTCCTCCCGTGCCCGTCTCTCCTGCTCTGTGATATCAATAATAGTAGCTAACACAGCATCCTTTTTCTCCACATACACAATATTAATCAAAGCAGACAGGCCGTAATCCGTGAAGTCCACCTTTTTTCCCCGGATGCTCTGGTGGGTTTTGTATACCCACTCAAAATCCGACGGATCCATAAATTCAAATAAATACATCTGCATGGCTTCCGCTCGGGTTTTTCCGAAGTATTTCTCTCCAACCGCTGAATACTCCAGGATTTTCATGTCTTTATCCACAATCAAAATCAGGTTCGGAGATGTCTCCATCACAAGGTTTGCCAAAGATTCTGCCTTTTCGTGCATATAAGGGATACACATATTAAGCTCTGCCTTCTTCTGGAATACGGCAATCGCCTTTTCCCGGCAGGTAAAATAGCCGCAGGCGCCGCAGTTTAACTCGTCCTCCGGTGTATATTTTCCCGTTTTTGATAAGATCTCCCGAATCTGCTCCTCTGTCGGCATCTGCTCCCGGGGTGCATGGTCAAAGAATGTTTTTTTCAGTTCCACATCCTCTGTCAGAGCATTCAGTTTTTCTCTGTCAGCCGGCTCCTTTTGGATCTCTTCTTCCATATCGATCTTCACACGGAACCGGGAAACCGGATGATGAATAGGGGCAGAGCCGTTGATACATCCTCCGGCACACATATTCATTTCAATGAAGCTTCCCGTAATCTCTCCGGCTTTCATACTCTCGCACAGCTCTATACAGCTCTTCGTTCCGTGAATATGAAATTTACGGTATGTATCCTTCGTCTCCCGGGTAGAGAGCATGGAGTGAATCACGCCGCTGGTGATAGGATACAGGCGGTTGACACCCGGATCCAGATGCGGGAATGGAAGATCTCCGCACTCCTTTGGCTGAATCCCAGCCTCAGCCAGCCATTCTTCTATCTCATTAAAATTTAATACCGCATCAATACTCTTTGCATTTCTCGGATCCACCGATTCTTTCTTTTTCGCAATGCAGGGTCCTACGAATACCACCTTCGTATCGGCTCCGTATTCTCTTTTTAACATCCGCCCGTGAGCCACCATAGGAGAAACCACCGGAGCCATGTAGGGCACCAGCTGCGGGTAGTATATCTCAATCAAATCATTGACACTGGGGCAGCAGGTAGTAATAATATTTTCCATTTTCCCTTCCTGAACCAGATCAGCATATTCTCTGGTAACTGCCGCCGCGCCCTCTGCCGTCTCCCGTACATCAGCAAAACCCAGCTTTCGAAAGGCCTCATGCAGCTGTCCAAGCGTAATATCGCGGAAAAAACCTCTGTAAGCCGGTGCCAGGGATACTACGGTTTTTATACCGCGCTTTAAGTAATATTTGACCGTATCCAAATCACTCGCCATCGTCTTGGCAGACTGGGGACAGACATGGAGGCAGTGGCCGCAGAGCACACACTTTTCGTCAATAATCTCTGCCCTTCCATCCTTGATCATAATCGCTTTCACATCGCAGTACCGGACACATTTATAACAATGCATACACTTGGTTTCTTTAAAATCAATAATCCGCATTTGAACGCCCTCCCTCACTGGTATTTACACTGCTCATTATTTATCATGTCCTTCGGACACGGTGTCTCCGACGGATTTTTAGCGCCCGGATTTCTGCCTGACGCAGAAACCGGTATGCGCAGGTATAATATCTGGCGATATTATACCATATCAGAATAGCTCTTTCTATGCGAATCCTGAGATTTATCCCTGTCGATTTATCCCTGTTCCGGTTCCTTCTGAGCAGCTGATGGAAGAACTGCCGCTGCCAGCACCATCAGGCGGCATACCAGAATAATCACCCTGCAAAATATCTGCCAGCCTCCGGAGTGAAAGATCAAACTGATTCCAAATCCGCAGACCGCAGCCCCCATCACAGCGGTATATCCCTTCCGAAGCCCTGTAAGCCTCGGCCTTGACACGGTATACATCTCAATCAGAAAGTAAAACACGATGTATTCCAGGATCAGCGGAACCATACTCCCTATCTCATAATCCGATACCATGTGAAAAACAGACAGAAAATCCAGAAAGCCTGAAGAAAGAACCAGGGCGGCGGCCGCCGCACGGTAAAGCCGCAATCCCTTTTTCCCGAGGAGCGGACGCATTCCTGCCTTTTCCAGATCAAAGAGGCCAAAATAAAACAGCGCAAATCCAAAACACGACGGAAGCAGAATCAGACCGAACAGACTGATATGGACAGAAGCCAGCAAGATCCCAAAAACTATTTTTTTATTTCTGTCCTCCACCTAAAATACCCCTTTCTCTTTCAAGTATCTCCACAGTTTTACAAACCTGTTTCCGGATGTCCGGGTATATCCGCCGTTAAAATATAAATACTCAGCCTCCTGCGCATCCCCATCCGGAATAAATTCAAATACAGCACAGATCCCCGTATATTCCAGAGGCGCCAGTTCCCCGTATTCTCCCGTCCAGGTGCTTCGGATGGTCAGCTCCTCTCCCTCCTGCAGTTTTAAACCATCTGAGTCTCCCTTCCGCATTTCTTCCAGGGAGACTCCGTTGACCGTAATGGCGAAATTTTTCCTTTCTTCTTCAGAAGCCGCGAGAAAACATTCCCGTACGGTTCCGGCACAGCGGACCCGCATCTTTTGTTCCTCCCATCCCTCTGAGCCGGCTCCGGCCGACAGCATCTCGACCGCATCATTCGAGCGGGAAACCGAAACCACCATAAGATATCCCAGCTCTTCTACGGAAACGCTGCCGTCTGTATAGGTTACACAAGCTTTCGTAATGGGACTGCAGGCCGATGATTTCAGAAAGTCTTCAAATCCCTTTCCCTCTGCCGTACCGCTCAAAGTATGGAGAATGTACTGACTGTCCGCCTGGATGCTTTCCTGCATTTCTGTCAGATAGAGCTCCGGCGGTCCGGACACCTCATCGCTTCCGTCCTCCGGCACATCCGGCAGCAAAAATTCCATTGCCCGGACCATCCTTTTGTCCTCTTTTCCTGTAATATAGTGAAGGGTCACGCTGCCGTACATGCACGTTTCATTTTCCTTCTCACCTGTCAAAACAGAGAGAATCTGGCTTTCCCTTACAAAAACCGGTTTATCCAGACGGTATCTGTATTTGCAATAAACGCCTGTCATAAGACAAATCAGAGCAGCAAGCACTGCAATTCCCATCACAATGCGCTCCGCTCTCATTCTCTGATTTCCTGCTTCTGTCACTTCATATTTTATTTGTTCCATGGATGTCCTTCTCTCTCATCTTGCGATCTATGCGGCCATAATACCATAAAATACCATTCCAATCTTTGCTATTTTCTTACAATTCCCTTTAGGGCTCTCAAACCAGGCAAATGAAATGTAAACTTTACTGCTCTTTATAAAACGAAAAAGAAGTGCAAAAATCTTCCCATTTAAGGAATTTTTACACTTCTTCTCCATGTCCTGTTTCTGTTTTTTCTGCTTTGTCTGCCGGTTTTTCACTGTATTTTCCGGCTATACAGTCTGCGCTGCTTAGACTATGCCTTGGCGGTGCTGCCTTCCAATATGTCTTCGGCGGATGTCTGCCCATTCCCTGAAATCAGATCTTTCACCTGACCGGATGGAACTCCCAGTGCAATGGACATCTCCTCCTCAAAAGTCTTTTCCACCAGATTCATCATCTGCATATCGCGGGACGGAAGTGTTTTTCCTGCCCTCATCCGTGCTTCCCTTCTCTGATAAAGCTCTTTGGCAATCCGCACCAGATTTACATAATTCTGGGAATAAAAGGCCTCCTTATATTCCTGCGCCCGCTGTTTTTCATCCTTTATATGAAGCGGTTCGATATCCTTAAGCTTTCCGATCAGTTCCTCCGCCGCTTCTCTGGTCAGAACCGGGCGAAGGACCCCTTCCGATTTCTCCACCGGTACATAAATCTTTTCTGCCTTGTCACGGACAGGCGAAAGAATGAAATATTCCCGTTTTTTTCCTGTAAAGTCCAGTGCGGCAATCTCCTCCACTCTGCATACCTTTCCGCTCCAATGAACGGTATAATCCCCTTTCTTCATGTTCCATGCCTCCAAATCTCAAACCTGTTTTTGCGTAAAACTGCACCATCCTATAGAAAGAATACCACTTTTTCCATAGACTTCGTAAGGGCTTTTTATTTTTTCAGCATTCTGCGCATGATAATTCCGTACATTTTTGTACATTTTTACCATATTCCACCCATAATATTTTCCTGAATGAATGGCTGCGTTGCTATTTTTCCGGCTCCATGGTAATATTATCATAATAACGGTTCAAAGAGAGACAGGAGGCAGCAAAATTGGTCCGTTTTCTTCTGCAATGTAAAAAAGTATATGATGAATTTATAAAAGACGAAATTACGGTCTATGCCGCACAGGCATCCTTTTTCGTTGTTTTGTCATGTTTTCCGTTTCTTATGATCCTGTTAAGCCTGATTCAGCTGATCCCTTCTGTATCACGGGCGGATCTGCTCTTTATCTTTGCAAGAGTGTTTCCCAGCCGGGTCTACCCGCTTCTGGAATCTATCACAGCGGATCTTTACACCTCTGCCCCAGGCGCCATTCTTTCCGTCACCACAGTGGCTACCATCTGGTCCGCCGCCCGGGGAATGCAGGGGATTGAGCGCGGCCTTAACCGGATTGCGGGCTGCTCAAAGCGGAGAAGCTATCTTTTAAACCGCCTGATCAATTCCGTTTATACCATCGTTTTCCTTCTGGTCTGCATCGCATCCCTGATTTTAATGGTGTTCGGTTTTGCCCTGCAGCAGCTGCTGCTCAAATATATTCCGATTCTGAACTGGATTGCGCCGTATCTCATAAGTCTGAGGGCGCTCTGCGCGCTGGCCATATTGATTGTTTTCTTTATGGCGCTCTACACCTATCTGCCTTATGAAAGACAGAAATTAAAGGAACAGCTTCCCGGCGCTCTCTTTTCCACCGCCGGATGGATTGCCTGCTCTTACGGCTTTTCCATTTACTTCAACCATTTTAACCGCTTTTCCTACATGTACGGAAGTCTTACTGCGGTTGTCATCCTCATGCTGTGGCTTTATTTCTGTATCTGCATTCTGTTTCTGGGAGCAGAAGTGAATCATCATATGAATTTCCGAAAAAAACAGCCGTAATCTCTTACGTTTCCGTGAGATTACGGCTGTCTTACTATTTCCCCGGCAAAGCTCCGGAAGCTTCAAAACTCTTATCTATTTTCCAGGTCTGGCTCTTAATTATGGCGGCTCTTAATTATGGCAGATCACCGGAATTCCTGCATAAAGCTGATCGTATAGAGCCTGCGTTTGGCTGGGCGGAAGATTGATGCATCCGTGGCTTCCCGCATACTGATAAATCGTCCCTCCGAATTTTCCTCTCCAGTCGGCATCGTGAAGTCCGATTCCGCCGTTGAACGGCATCCAGAAATTCACATGGCTCTCATATTCATAGGATCCGTCTGCCTGCTTAGCTCCCCGCAGAATCCGATCGGTCTGCTTGTAGGTCAGACCGTAAATTCCCTCAGGAGTCGTATAGCCCTTGGCGACATTTCCTGTTACACAAGGGGCATCCCAGACCACAGCACCTTCTTTATAAAGATATACATGCTGGTTTCCCATATCCACCTCCACATAGGCGGTTCCCCAGTCCGGCTCCGTATGGCTGGCCGCTGCCGCCGCATACTGCGGCTCCCTTGACTGGCTCTGGCCCGTCTGAATCATTGCCATCAACGCCTCTGTCTCTGCTGCCTGATCGATTCTCCATCCGTAGGGTCCGGTCAAAGGCACATCCGTTCCGGCTGCCGTGCGGAACATCCTGGCCGTCCCTGCCGTATCATACGATGCGGCAAGCCATGCAAGATAGGCAGCTGCCTTATCCCGATCTACTCCGATCTGGCCGTTTTCACCGCAGACAAGCCATCCCGCAATCTCTCCGCCGGTAAGAACCTGCGTTTTTTCTCCAAATGTATAGGTAATCTCCATAGTCCGGCAGGCGTTCATCCTGTCTGCCAAAGCCTTTAAGGCAGCATCCTCTTTTGTCACCTGTATCGGATCGTAACAGCCTCCCGCTTCCAAATCAACCTCGCTCTGTCCTGATGCCGCAGCTGCTTTAATCAAAGCCTCTGCCCGTGCGGCATCCAGACTGTTGCCCTGCACCTCTGCTATAATGGTAAAGGGCTGCCCCTCCTGATAGTCAGAAATACGGGCATTCTGAGTCTTGGTAATTTCCTCTCCGGAAATGCACTCCAGCGACTGAATCCGTGCTGTCAGAAGAGTCTCATCATAAGACGCGCCCCATGATATGGTATAGGAATTGGCCGCTGACGGACCGGATTTTCGTCCGGTGTCATTCTGCTGGCTCAAGATCTCCTGCAGATTGGAGGGAATCTCCACATGGTATCCAATCTCCGTACCGTTAATGATTTCTCTTTTTCCGTTTCTTTCTTTTATCGTAAGCTTATAACCGGATGCATAGGACTGCTCCAGCTTCATCCGGGCCTCCGCCTCCGTGAGACCTCCGATCACAATTCCATTGACATCGGTTCCCGCCACAAAACGCGACGCATCATCTGCCGCAGCAGAAAAATGAAGCGCCATGGTCAGAACTGACGCAGCTCCCAATGTCCGAAACACCGCTCTTTTCTTCATCCTTCAACCTCTGCTTCTACCGGATCTGTTTTCTCTTCTTTTGTGTGCTGTTTCCGCTCTTCAGTATAGCATATCTCTTCTGCACTTAACATCCTCTTTCATAAATTGTAGGAAAAACTTTATTTATCAAAAATAAATGTACTATCTCATCCGTTTTAACAGCGGAATTAAACGCACAGCAGCAATGGCAGATACAACGCAGAGCACAAAATCTCCCCCTACCGTAAGGAGGAAACAGTTCACCAGTACGATCCCCCATGTCACAGGCATACTGATCACATAATTGCTGATAAAGTAAAAATACACCATTCCCGAGGCATACATCACCAGAAGACCGCATACTGCTGCAAATAAAAGTGCGAAAAAGGACTGACTGTGCAGCCTTTCGCTGACAAAGCCGGTTACATAGGCTGCAAACAGAAAGCCCAGCAGAAAGCCAAAGGTTGGACGCACCAGGTAAGCCAGCCCGCCCCCGGCGGCAAAGATCGGCACGCCGGCCAGTCCTACGATCAGATAGCTTCCCACGCTCATGGCCCCCATCCGGCTCCCCAGCAGAAATCCGGCCAGAAGTACAAAAAAGAACTGCAGGGTAAAATGCATGGGAAACGGCTGCACGGGGATGCTGATTTTCATAAAAGCTCCCGCGGCAATCAGTGCAGTAAACATCCCGCACAAAACGATATCTTCTATGGATCGTGTTCTCTCTCTTAAGGTTTTCTCTCTCATTTTTTCTCCCTCTGTCCTGATTTCACTGCAGGTATCTTATTTATTATAACAGAATCCGGATAAAAATCCAGCCTATTCCCCTTGCATGTACAAAATAAGCATGCTAAAATGAAAAAACAGGCAATATCATATATTTTCCTGTTTTAGAATTTAGAAATGGAGGAAATCAACCATGAAAAAGTATATCTGCGAACCCTGCGGCTATGAATATGATCCGGCAGTCGGCGATCCCGACAACGGAATTGCTCCCGGCACTGCTTTTGAGGATCTTCCGGAGGATTGGGTCTGCCCGATCTGCGGACTTGGAAAGGATGTTTTTGTTCCGGCCGAGGCGTAACTTTCAGTCTCATAATGAAACGCGTATTAAAAACTCTGCCATGGTACACACTGGAACCATGGCAGAGTTTTTTACAGCTGCAACATACCCTTTGCAAATGCATCATTCCGTTTTGGGGAGGTTATTATGAAGCAAAATCCTTACCGCTATGTCATCTGCGCCTGCGGCACGGTTCTCATTTTTATATCTGTCGGACTGTTAAGCAATGTATTTCCTGTTTACTTTCCATTTATTATGCAAGAGCGTCATTTTTCCAATACACAGGTGTCGCTTTTAACCACCATGCGCACCATCACCGCGCTGTGTTCCATGTTCATTACAGATCGCTACTATGCACGGCTGAATTTAAAAAAAGGAATCGCTCTGGCTCTCTGCGCCTCGGTTTTCAGCTATCTGATTTACGGCCTTTCCTCCACCCCGCCGTTCTATTATCTGGCAGCTGCCATTTCCGGTATCGGATACGGTCTGGGTGGAATGATTCCGGCCTCTCTGCTGATCCGGCGCTGGTTTCCGGTTCATGCAGCCACAGCCATGGGAATCGCTGCATCCGGCAGCGGAATTGCCTCCATCCTGGGACCGGTTCTGATCACCTTTTGCATCACCCGTTTCGGCCTTTCAACCGCCTTTCTTCTGGAGGCCGGACTGATGCTCCTATGCGCTGTCCCCATGGTTCTTCTCATCCGGAATACCCCTCAGGCGGATGCTGAATCAGAGTCATCTCCAGCTCTCGGCGAGCCGATATCCGAAGCGGGACAGAGTGTTTTAACACAGAGCGAGCATCTGCGTGTCATTTTCGGTGTGTTTTTAGTCGGAGCCCTGGGGCTGACCAGCTTTTCCGGGCTTTCTCTTCTTTATACCACCACCGGGCATTCCATTGAAACCGTATCGTCCCTGCTCTCCTTTATGGGATTTCTTCTGATTACCGGAAAATGCGCCTTGGGCTGGATTGCGGATCGGCTGGGAAACCGAACGGCCATTCTGATATTCGGAAGCTTTCTGATTTCAGGCCAGTTTCTGTGCTGCCTGGCAGACGGTGCATCGCCTGCCTTTATTGCCGTCACCTTTCTTTTTCTCGGCATGGGACTGTCCGTCTCCACGGTCGCTCTTCCGATTCTGGCGGCTGACTTCTGCACTCCTGGCCGCTATGCCGCACTCATCAAAACCTATCAGCTGACCTATGCTCTGGGCGGCCTGCTGTCCAGCCCGTTTCCCGGCATGATTGCCGATCGCTTCGGAAGCTATATTCCTGCTTATGGAATTTTCTTTGTTATTTCCATCCTTGTCCTGCTTTTCATCATACCCGTCTATGGTAAAGCGAAGAAACGGAAAGATTAACCACTTATACTTTCCTTCCTTTTTCACATACTAACCTCGGAGGTGATAGCATGAGTCCGAAGGAATTAAACTATATTGACGATGCGCTGGGACATGAAAAATTTTTAAAAACCCAGTGTCAGGAAGCCATCCAGAACTTAAAGGATCCGGAGCTTCAGACCTTTGTTCGGCAGCTTGAGGAGAAGCATCAGCAGATTTTTGACAATTTCTATCATTTAACGTAGGAGGCGTGCGGCATGGATGACAGATGTATTATGGAAAACATGCTCCTTACTACAAAAGGAGTGTGCGATCTGTACCTTCACGGAACCATTGAGGCATCAACGGCAAATGTGCGGGAAACCTTTGATCAGGCTTTAAATACCAGCTTATGCGTGCAGGATGAGCTTTACAAGCAAATGTCCAAAAAGGGCTGGTATTCTGCAGAGCAGGCGGACGCTATGCAGATTCAGAAGGTGAAGAATCAGTATTCGGGTATGGCTTAGACGGCTTTTTGACAGCGGACTGATTTTTCGACGAGGAAGGCGCCCTTTTCTCCTGGGTTCAAACAGAGTGCGCAAAAGGCAGACAGAAGGGATGCCGGGATGCGGCGGAGTGGGTTTGGATGTTGGGGAAAAGGGGGCTTTTTTATGTGTTTTGGGGAAAAGAACTGCGGAGAGGTACAGTATAAGAAGGACGCAGCCGCAGGAGGAGGGAATTGAGGGAGAGGGAGGGGAGGGAGAATTTTTGTTCATGGCTCCGGGATGATGTCATGCTAACAGAAGCGAGAGCCCTCCCCTCCCCGCGGCGTCTCTCACGACTCCTCTCACAACTCCCACAACTCCCCTAAAATAAATTGACGCAAAACTTTAATTATGTTAAAATTAAAACATGAAAAAAATATATTTGCTTTAAAATAAGACTGATAAAAATATCCATATATTTTTTAGTCAAAAAAACTCATAAAAGCAAAATATTTCCCAAAAAGCATTTATATTTTATATATAAGGAAGGAGCAATACATATGGATTACAGAGCAGAGTATCAGAAAAAACTGACCACAGCAGCAGAAGCTGTCAAGGTGGTAAAATCAGGTGACTGGGTGGATTATGGATTCTGTGCCAATCATCCGGTTGTGCTGGATCAGGCTTTGGCAAATCGTATGACAGAGGATTCTACATTACATGACATTAATTTCCGCGGCGGTATCGCCCTCTGGCCACCGCAGGTTACCCAGGTTCCTGACGCAGAAAAGCGTATTACCTGGAATTCCTGGCATACCAGCGGAATCGAGAGAAAACTGGTTGATAAGGGCATTTGCTTCTACAACCCGCTTCGCTACTCCGAAATGCCGCGTTATTACAGAGAGAACATCAAGCATGTGGATGTTGCCATGATTCAGGTAGCTCCCATGGACGAGCACGGATACTTCAACTTCGGTTTAAGCGCATCCCAGCTGGCTGCTCTCTGTGAGGTTTCCGAGACCATTATTGTAGAAGTAAACCAGAATATGCCGGTTTGCCTCGGCGGCTTTGAGGTAAGCGTTCACATTGATGACGTTACCATGATCGTAGAGGGTGACAATCCTCCGGTTGCTGAGATGGGCGCAGGTGCACCGTCTGAGGTAGATCAGGCCGTTGCCCGCTTAATCGTACCGGAGATTCCAAACGGCGCCTGCTTACAGCTCGGTATCGGCGGTATGCCGAACGCAGTCGGTTCCCTAATCGCAGAGAGCGATTTGACAGATTTAGGTGTGCATACAGAGATGTATGTAGATGCATTCGTTGATATCGCCGCAAAAGGAAAAATCACCGGCCGCAACAAATCCATCGACAAAGGCCGCCAGGTATTTACCTTCGCTGCCGGAACCAAGAAGCTTTATGACTATGTGAACAATAATCCGAGCATCATGGCTGCACCGGTTGATTATGTAAATGATATCCGCGTGATTTCCAGCCTTGATAACTTTATTTCTATCAACAACACCGTGGAGGTAGACCTCTTCGGACAGGTTGCTTCCGAGACAGCCGGAATCCGTCACATCAGCGGTGCCGGCGGACAGCTTGATTTCGTACTTGGCGCTTACCTTTCCAAGGGCGGAAAGAGCTTCATCTGCTGTTCTTCTACTGTCAAGGGCAAGGACGGCAGCTTAAAGAGCCGCTTATCTCCTACCATCGCACCAGGCGGTATTATTACAGCAACCCGTTCCAATATCCACTACCTCGTTACCGAGTACGGTATGGTAAACTTAAAGGGTACCAGCACCTGGCAGAGAGCAGAAAAGATTATCTCCGTTGCACATCCTGACTTCCGCGATGAGCTGATTGCTGAGGCAGAGAAGATGCATATCTGGAGAAAGAGCAACAAACGATAAGATTTTATTTTTTTCATGCCGCTTCGGAATCCGTTGCGGCATGAAATGGATTCAGGAATGAAACCGGAAAACCAGTCAAAAGGAGGGACTTTATGGAATACCGCAAAAATATATATGAATGCAGCGACGGCATTGCCCGCATTACCATGAACTGGCCCAAGAATCTAAATGCCATTGATATGGATATGGTCAATGAGCTTTTAAGCCTTCTCGATACCTGTGAGGCAGATCCAGAGGTCAAGGTAGTTATCATCGCCAGCGCTGCCAAATCCTTCTCTGCCGGCGGCGATATCGGATATTTCTACAACAATATTCAGGCCGGCGGCGATATCAATATGGATGATCTCATTGAAAATGCAGGTAAGGTATCCTTAAAAATCAAAAAGATGAGCAAGATGGTCATCACCTCCGTAAACGGCGCCGCTGCCGGAGCCGGAGCCAATCTGGCCCTGTCCGGAGACTTTGTCGTAGCGGCAGACAATGTAAAATTTATCCAGGCCTTCATCAATCTAGGCTTGGTTCCTGATACCGGCGGAACCTTCCTCCTGAGCAAAACCATCGGCTTTGCCCGCGCCATGGAGCTGTGCGCAACGGGCCGTCCCATGGGAGTGGAGGAAGCAAAGACTCTCGGCCTGGTATACAAGATATGCCCCAAAGAAGAGCTGGCAGAACAGACCATGGCGCTGGCCAAACAGCTGGCCTCCGGACCTTTAGTTGCTTACGCAAGCTTAAAGAAGCAGTTCTTCGAGGCTAATTTCCGTGATTATGAGCGCTATTTAACCGAAGGCGAAGTGCCCACCCAGCGTGTCTGCATTTCCTCGGAGGACTTTAAAGAAGGGGTCTGCGCATTCATGGAAAAACGGAAACCGGAATTTAAAGGCAGATAATGTTTTTTAATCTGACACAGACAAAGCCCCGGCTTTGCAGCGAATTTTACCGATTTTCCTGCAAAGCCGGGGCTTTTATATGCTATTTTTAATAGGGCTTATCTCTCTGCCATGAACGGATATACAATATCCTCAGACGGAACAAACAGCTCTTTTATGGTTCTCGGGCTTACCCAGCGGTATAAGTTCAGCTTGCTGCCTGCCTTGTCGTTGGTTCCTGAAGCTCTTGCGCCGCCAAAGGGCTGCTGTCCCACTACGGCGCCGGTGGGCTTATCATTAATATAGAAGTTTCCGGCCGTTCCCTTTAACGCCTCTTCCATCTCAATGACTGCCCTGCGATCGTTAGCAAAGATAGCTCCGGAAAGTCCGTACGGAGTCGCTGTATCACAAATCTTCAAAGTTTCCTCCAGCTCTTCATCCGGATATACATATACAGTAAGAACCGGTCCGAAAATCTCCTCTGTCATGGTCTTGAAGTCCGGCTTCTTTGCCTCAATTACCGTAGGATATACAAAGTATCCCTTGGAACCGTCATATCCGCCGCAGAGAACCTCTGCATCCTCAGACTCTTTTGCATAATCAATATACTCTGTGATAGATTTGAATGCGCTCTTATCGATGACAGCTCCCATGAAATTGGAGAAATCTGCCACATCTCCTACCTTCAGTCCGGCAGTCTCAGCCAGCACGCCTTCCTTTACCTCCGGCCAGATACTTGCCGGAATAAAGGCCCGGGAAGCAGCGGAGCACTTCTGTCCCTGGTATTCAAAAGCGCCTCTGACCAGTGCAGAGACCAGCGGTTTGATGGAAGCGCTCTTATGGGCAAAGATGAAATCCTTTCCGCCTGTCTCGCCTACCAGACGCGGATAAATCTTATATTTTTCAATGTTCTGTCCCACTAAGGACCAAACGCCGCTGAATACGCCGGTGGAGCCTGTAAAGTGGAAGCCGGCCAGACGCGGATCGCTCAATACATAACGGCTTGCATCCGAACCGCGGCATGGTACAAAGTTAATAACGCCTGCCGGAAGCCCTGCTGCCATCAGCACTCTCATAAAATAGTAGTTGGAAAGCACAACCGAAGAAGCCGGTTTCCATAATACCACGTTGCCCATCAGCGCCGGAGCAGTCGGAAGGTTGCCGCCAATGGAGGTAAAATTAAATGGAGTAATTGCAGTTACAAAGCCTTCCAGCGGACGATACTCCACCCGGTTCCAAACCCCCGGTGCATTGTTCGGCTGATCCTCGTAAATCTGCTGTGCATAGTAGGAGTTAAAACGAAGGAAATCGGCCAGCTCGCATGCAGAATCAATCTCAGCCTGATATACGGTCTTGCTCTGGCAGAGCATGGTTGCCGCATTCACTGTATCGCGGTATGGACCGGTCAGAAGCTCCGCGGCCTTTAAGAAGATAGAGATACGATGCTCAGCCGGCATTTTCTCCCACTCTTTCCTGGCTTCCATAGCAGCTTCTATGGCTTCCTTTAATTCCTTCTCGCCGGCCACGCAATATTCAGCCAGGACATGTGCATGATCATGCGGCATAACGCATACATCTGTTTTTTCTGTCCAAACTTCTCTGCCGCCGATAATCAACGGAATTTTTACAACTTCTGCTGCCTGACGCTCCAGCTCCTTTTTAATGCTGTCTCTTTCCGCAGAGCCCGGAAGATAGCTGCGTGCCGGTTCATTTTTCGGCATATCAATTTTAAAATATCCATTACTCATTGTCCTGTTCTCCTTTTCTTTAGTTTTTGTTGAAAATAAAATAATTCTTCCTGTTTCTTTTTTGAAACTGATTTCATTTATATGAACTTTATGGTCTAATATTATCATCTCATTCAATAATTGTCAACATATTTTTATTTCATTTTTTATTTAATTCATTTTAATGAACTATTTTCTCAATAAGGATATTTTTATATTTTAAAAAATATAACGCATACTTAAAAACCGGTGCCTCCCGCCCGCCAAATACCTTTTTAATCCCCAGACACTTTTCCAAAGCTTTTACAGCTGCATAACAAAAACCGCTGCATAACAAGAAAGGCCTGAAATATCTTAAACTCACGGTTTTAAGATATCTCAGACCTCTGTCTCCACTATTTATACCTGCTTCCAGCCGGATTTTTCGCCTGCCTCCCTTTAAAGCTTCTCCGTAATCCACGCCTCTCCCAGCCAGCGGATATCATGCTCCGCCAGATAGCTCTTTAAGAGGCAGAAAAGCTGCCTCATTTCCTCTGAATAATCCTCCCGGCTCTTTAAAAGCAGGTATGTAATTCGTTTTCCGGGACCATCCTCCATGGGAAGTACCTTTATCTCCATTCTTTTTTCCATCTCTGCAGCCGCAGAAAGCGGCAGAACCGTCCACATCCCCGCCCGGGTCACCAGAAGCTCCATCAGCTGCATACTGTCCGTTTCCACCCGCGGCTTTTCGCTCCCGCCAAACCAGAATGCATGCCACTGAACATAATCATGGTGCCACTTCATATAAATCTCCTGACGCACAGAAAGCATGGACGGGTGAAGCCTCCCTGCATAGTCGGACGTTTTCCCGCAGACAAAGCACATCGGTTCCTCAAACAGAGGCAGACAGACCACCTTTTTAGAATATTGGCGGTTGGCTGTCAGCCCTGCCTCCAGATTTCCGTTTTCCAACAGATGATAGGTACTCTCCGAATCCAGGGCCATCAGCTCCAAATCGCAGTTTTCCTGCTCCTTTAAAAATCTCTGATAGACCGGCCCCATCAGATAGGCCTGCAGGCTCTGTACAGCGGACAGGGATAAATGCCTCCGATCCTCTCTCCAAATCGCATCCTTTGTCTCCTGCAAAAGTCCTCTCCATTTTTTCGCAACCGGAACCATACGCGCTCCCGCATCGGTCAGCTCGATCCGGCGGATTCCCCGCTTTCGCCGGATCAGACAGGCCCCCACTTCCTTTTCCAGAGCCTCTAACCGGCTGCTTAAGGCCGACTGGGTCAAATAGAGCTGCTCCGCCGCTTTTGTCAGGGAACCCTGTTCCACAATAGCCAGAAAGGCATCTATCTCCGATTGGTTCATCTCGCTTTTCCTCCGAAATAATATTAAAATTATCTATATTATATAACCAAATAATCTGTTTTACAAATATATATTTTCGTTTTATGATGACATCAGAAATGAAAGTAAAGGAGGATCTTATGAAACCAACTTCCAACTCATATCGCTATGTAATATGCTTCTGCAGCTGTTTGCTTATTTTTCTTTCCATCGGGCTGCTGAGCAATGTATTTCCTATCTATTTTCCTTTTATTATAGAGGAACATCACTTTACCAACACGCAGATCTCCCTGCTCAATACCATGCGGAGTATTTCTGCCCTGTTCTGTATGTTTATTACCGATCGCTATTATAAACGTCTGAACCTGCGAAAGGGAATTGCCCTCGCTCTGTGCACAGCCGTGTTAAGCTACCTGATTTACGGCCTGTCCTCTTCCCCGGTTCTCTACTGCCTGGCCGCTGCCATCTCCGGCATCTGCTACGGACTGGGAGGCATGATTCCGGCTTCCCTTTTAATCCGCCGCTGGTTCCCCACCCATGCTGCTACCGCCATGGGCCTGGCTGCCGCCGGAACCGGTGTTGCTTCTATTATCGGACCGCCCATTGTGCTCTCCCTGATTCGGAATTTCGGTCTTTCCGGAGCTTTTCTTCTGGAAACACTGTTTATGGCCGCCTGTTCGATTCCCCTGATGCTTCTTATCCGAAACAGCCCGGCTGATGAAAAGAAAGGCGCTTCCAAAGCTTCACCGGATATCCGGAAAGCTGAACCGGATTCTGCTGTAAAGGGAAGATCGCAGGATCGGTTCTACCCTCTGACCCGCGGACAGCACATCCGTGTCATCGCCGGCATCCTGCTTATCGGTGTCATGGGACTGACCAGCTTTTCCGGACTTTCGCTCCTTTATACCACCACAGGCCACGCCATTGAGGGAGTCTCCTCTGCACTGTCCTTTTTGGGCTTTGTCCTTCTGGTCGGGAAATGCCTCTCCGGCATTCTCGCAGACCGCTTCGGCAATGCATTTGCCACAGGGCTCTATGGTCTCATGCTGGTCATCGGACAGCTGATGTGCTGTCTGGCCCCAAAAGTCAGCACCCCCTTTATTTTCCTGACGTTCAGCTTTCTGGGCATCGGACTTTCCCTGTCATCCGTGGGAGCCAATCTGTTTGCCACAGATTTCAGCACACCGGAGCGCTTCGCAACTGTCCTCAAGAACTATCAGCTGGCCTATACGCTGGGCGGCCTTATATCCAGCGCTGTCCCCGGATTCATCGCCGATCTGCTCAGCAGCTATGTTCCTGCCTACTGGCTTTTCTTTCTGGGCTCCGCTGCCTCATTCCTGCTTCTGGCGCCGATTCATCAGAGGATTGCCGGTAAAAATGTCTTATCCTCTGTCCTTCGCTTACAGTAGAAAACGGAGAAAAGAGGCCCCCAGATGGTTCTTATCCGCTTTTCCCAACTGCGGAATATAGGTTGCCACCTCTCCAGACACAATCTCCCTGCGAGCCTCTTCTTTCATCTATTATAAAAGACGGTTCCTCTTTCGGAAAATATCTGTTTGGTATGGGGATATAACAAATTTATAATAAGCGGAATGCCGAACCGCCGGGAGAAAAACAGCTATGATGCTTTTCTCCCGGCATTTCTTTAATACAAACTCCGCATGCTGCGGCGGGATTGCACAGATACCGGAACCATCGGCAATAAGTAAGTCTCCCGGGTTAATCCGGATACCTGCCAGAACAACAGGTCCGTTGATCTCCATTGCCTCGATGCGGCACTTGCCGGTCTTCGGAGTCACACCGCGGCACCAGGTCGGAACGCCGTATTTGCGGATTTCTCCCACGTCGCGGACTGCACCGTCAATTACAACGCCCTCTAAGCCTCTGACCTTGGCAGATACGAAGGACTGTCCGTCTCTTTCTCTTTACGATTTTACTTCTCAATATGTTCTATTTGGAAACGATTCCCTGATTGAATTCCCGTGACATTTCCCGGGCCATCTCACAGACCATAAAAATAAAACGTTCCCTTTTTACTTCATCCACGCGGGAACGGGGCGCTCCGATGGAAAGAGCAGCCCAGGTCTCCCCTGAGGCATTGGTAATAGGCGCTGCCACACCAAAGGTTTCAATATTCAGCTCCCCGTTGCTGCAGGCGTACCCCTGTTTCCGTATCTGGGCAAATTCCTTTAAAATTGCCTCGGGCGATGTAATGGTGTTCTCCGTATAAGCAGTCAGCGGCTCTTCCATCAGCTTTTTGCGAATCATGCTTTCGTCCTCATAGGCACATAAGAGCTTGCTTATCGCCCCGACATAAAACGGGCGTGCCTGCCCCTCTTCTCCTACCACGCGGACCAGTTGCTTGCTCTCCTCCCGGCAAATCAGCGTGGGAACGCCGTTTACCATCATGCTGAAGGAAGTATTTTCATTCGTTAAGTCGCGGAGCCGGACTAAATAGGGACGGGCAAAGGCTGTAACCCCGATATGCTGTTCATAGCTCTTTCCCAGAAGATAGGCTGATAAGCCCAGGGTATACTTATGCTCCTTGGTCTGCGCCGCGAACCCCTCTCCCACCAGGGCCGACAGCAGCTTAAAGGTCCCGCTTTTCCCGCAGTTTATCATTTCGCCCAGCTCCGTCACGCCGAATACATAGGGAGGCTGGGATAAAATCCGAAGAAGTCTGAGTGTTTTTTCTGCTGAATTCATAGCGCAAAACATCTCCTTTCTATGTTTCTCATATGAGAACATATTATTTCATTTTTTCTTATTTGTCAATAGTATGGAGCAAACCAAAATTCCGGCATCTGATCCAGACACCGGAATTTTGATTTCATATGCTTTTTATCCATTATCACATTTGTCCCAGAGCCGCGCAGGATTTCTATTTTGCGTTCTTTTTCTCTGTTTTCCACTCTGTGTAGAAGGGATAAGCCTTCTTCGGCAATCGGCCCCAGAATCAGACCCAGAACAATCGGAACCACATTATAGGCATAAGCCTTTAAGAAGAAGCCCACTGCACCGAATACCAGCATAACCACTACATCCTTTGCGTTTCCGCGGAATGCATAAGAACTCATGATACTCAGCATCAGGACGCAGGGATTGCTGTAGTAGCATTTCCCGGAACGCCCAGTGTCAGAGTCGGAATCAGAATTCCTCCGCCTGCCTTAAAGTCCGGTTTCTCCTTTTTTCAGTACCGCAACGCCTGCCTCCAACCCGGCTGCTGTCAGAGGAAACATGGGGATTCGCTCCCGAATCAGCCCGATCGTATAGGAACCATAGGTGTAATCCCAGTGAGACTCCCGGATCGGATTCAGCCAAACAGCAGAAGGAAACCGCTGTTTCAGCGTTTCCAGCCAATAAAGCCCGGTCTGGTCATTGCTGTGAAAATAATCCAGACTTCCGCCCCGGTAAAGGAGCTCTGACGGCGCCATGGCACCGTCTCCCACAAGAATTACCTTGTACTCCTCCTTTAGATTATAGAGTACCCACTCCGTAGAAATCTTGTCCTTCCAGGAACAGGAAGGCGTCGTGAACAAATAGTCATAAAAGCAGTTATGGAAATAATAGATCTTCAAGTCCTTAAAATGGGAGGCCTGGTTCACCGCCTGAAACAGCCGGCTGCACAGTTCGGCATAGCTCCACATGGAACCGCCGCTGTCCATCAAAAGGAGAAGCTTTGTCTGGTTTTTCCTGGGCCGTTCCATCACAAGCTCCAGACGTCCCCCCTGATCACATGTCTTTTCAATGGTTTTTTCCACATTCAGCTCGCTTTTCGGCCCGTCCTCGCGGCAGGAAAGAAGACGAAGCTTCTTTAAGGCCACCTGAAACTGACGGATCTGAAGCACCGAATCATCCCGGAAATCCCGGTAATTTCTGGCCTCTGCCACCTGCAGCGCACTCCTGTTTCTTCCGGGACCTCCCACGCGGATGCCTTTGGGACTGTATCCGGAATGGCCGAAGGCCGAGGTTCCTCCGGTTCCGATCCATTTATTTCCGCCATGATGCTGTTCCTTTTGCTCTTTTAAGCGCTCTTCCATCATCCGGCGTATCTCTTCCAAACTCAGTCCCTCAAACCGGGCATCCACCTCCGCCTTATCATAGGGCGTCTGTTCATGGGCTCTGGAAAGCCAGTCCAAAAGCTCCTTCGGAAGCTCTTCCACGGTCTTTACCTCTTTGAAATATTCCAAAAAGGCCTGATCAAACCGATCGTAGTCCGACTCCCTTTTCACCAGCAGCGCCCGGGCCATGTAGTAAAATTCCGTCAGGCTTGCCTCATTCAAATTCAGTTCCAGGGCATCCATCAGGCTGTTCCATTCATTGAAGCTGGTCTTCATCCCATAATTTCGGAGAACATACAGAAAATCAGTAAACATACCGCCGCTCCGTCTGCCGCAGCTGTCCCTTTGTCAGCTGCTCGGCCTGCTGTAAATCCTCGGTCTTCTTTAAAAGCACGCCGGCAAAGGGAATCTCCTTTTCCAGGCGCTCCGGCTCAATTCCGCCGATGGCCAGAGCCTGAATCCAGTCCAGAACCTCTGAGGTGCTCGGCTTTTTCTGGAGTCCCCTCATCTCCCGAATCCGGTAAAATGCCTCCAGCACACTGTCAATCAGCTTCTGTTCCAATTCCGGATAGTGGGCCTTTACAATCCGCTCCATCATCGGCGCATCCGGAAAGGCAATATAATGGAATATACAGCGGCGCAGGAATGCATCCGGCAATTCCTTCTCCGCATTGGAGGTAATAATCACAATGGGGCGCACTTTGGCCTTCACCGTCTCCCCCGTTTCCGGGATATAAAATTCCATCTTGTCCAGTTCCCAGAGAAGATCATTGGGGAATTCCAGATCCGCCTTATCGATCTCATCAATCAGAAGAACCGTCTGTTCCTCCCGTTTAAACGCCTCTCCCAGCTTTCCCAGCCGGATATATTTTCCGATATCATCCACGCCTTCTGCACCAAACTGGCTGTCATACAGACGCTGTACCGTGTCATACACATAGAGTCCGTCCTGCGCTCTTGTGGTGGATTTAATATTCCAGATCAAAAGCTCCATGCCCAGGGATTTGGCAATGGCTTCGGCCAGCATGGTCTTTCCGGTTCCCGGCTCTCCTTTGATTAAAAGCGGCTTTCTTAACGCTGCCGCAATATTCACACTGCGGATCAGCTCGTCTGAGGCAATGTAGGTTTCGCTTCCGTGAAATTGTAACATGGGTGTTTCTCCTTTTTCGTCTCTAAAATCAGCATTTTGATATGATTATACTAAGTCTCCGGAAACATTTCCAGCCCTATTTTGCATCCCACCGTATTCCTTCCATATTGCGTTTCTGTTTTACATATACCCGTACTTTTTATGCATTCCGATAAGAAACACTCCTGTCACCGTAAGAGCCAGCGCCTCTGCCGCCACAATGGCAAGCCAGACTCCATCCAGCCCCAAAAGAATCGGAAGAAACAATACCATGATCACCTGAAATACCAGAGTCCGCATAAAAGAGAGCACGGCCGATACCGCACCGTTTCCCAACGCTGTAAAAAAGGCGGATCCAAAAGCATTAAATCCATTGATAAGGAATGCCAGCGCATACAGCCGGAAACCGTGGCAGGTCATTTCAAACAGTTCCGGATCATATCCCACAAATATCCTGGTCAGCGGAAAAGAAAGAAGCTCCGCCAGAACCGTAAGGCTCACTCCCGCACATCCGATGATCACCATGCTTTTTCCGAACAGATTTTTAAGCTCCGCCCGGTTGCCTGCCCCATAATGGTATCCCAGCACCGGACCGCTTCCAATCGAATATCCAATAAAAATTGCAGCAAAAATAAAATTTACATACATGATTGCGCCGTAGGCGGCCACTCCGTCCTCCCCTGCGATCCGCATCAGCTGATAATTGTACAGGATATTGACCAGGGACGAAGAAAGGCTGGTCAGCATCTCTGAGGAACCATTGGTACAGGTTTTCCACAAAACGCGTCCATTCCACTTTGTTCTGGTCAGTCTTAAAAGACTTTCATTTTTTCCGGAAAAATAAAAAATCGGAACCACTCCGCCGACCATCTGCCCCATCAGGGTCGCCATGGCCGCGCCTGCCACTCCCCAGTGAAGCAGAACGATGAACACGAAATCCAGAATAAAATTCGTTATTCCGGCAGCCACAGAAATTTTCAGGCTCAATCCCGGTTTTTCAGCCACCACAAAAAAGCTCTGAAATACATTCTGCAGAATGAACGCCGTCTGCCCGGCAATCAGAATCCTTCCGTAAATCACACAGTATTCCAGAAGCTCTCCCTCAGCTCCCAGCACCGCGGCAATCGGGCGCAAAAATAAAAGCCCCAGAACGGACAGGATAAGGCTGAGGCCAATCGCCGCATAAATCAGAAAAGAAAAATATTCATTCGCTTTTTCCCTTTTTCCTTCACCCAGTGTGATCGAGACAACCGCGCTTCCTCCCGTCCCAATCATAAAACCGATGGTTCCCATAGCCATTAAAAAGGGAAAGATAATATTTACTGCGGCAAAGGGTGTTTTCCCCACAAAGTTTGATACAAATAAGCCATCTACAATGCTGTAGATGGAGGTGCAGACCATCATAACCACAGAGGGCAGTACGAACCGCAGCAGTCTCCGATAAGTAAAATGATCTGATAACTGAATTCTCATGTTTTCCTCCTGCTATATCTGTGATTTTCTCAATATTTTTCGGTGCCGGCCGCCTCTTCCCTTTTCTGCATCAATGACAGATACTTTCTGGTCAGACGGACCATTTCTCTGCTCTCCTCCGGCCCCATCTCGTCAAACACAGCCTGTTCCATTTCAATTACCGGCAGAACACTCCTTAATGCCAGCTTCTGCCCTTTATCGGTCAGGTGCAGATGCATGTCTCTTCCCTTTCCTCTTTTCAGAAATAAAATCTCATCCTGCTCCAGTCTGCGGATCGAGGAATTCACCGTCTGCTTGCTGAGGCTGCAGGCATCACAAATATCCCTCTGCAGGCATCCGTCTCCCATCTCGCAAAGTCCGTACAGAATCGAAAAAGCGCTATCCGACAGGCCGTGCTTCACTGCTATTTCATGATAGAATTTTTCAAATTCCTTGTATAAAAGGTTCAGTTCCTTCCATTCTTTTTTCTGATGAAACACCATATGCTCTCTCCTTGTCCGAAATCGTACTCATATACTCTCCGCATTATAATGCGATTTCAGCCTTATTGTCAAGTCCTTTTCTATTTTATTTTGTTTGCGTCGGTTTACAAAGGGATACTACATAAAACAACCAAATATGGACTGCCAACCTACTGAATTTACCGCCCTATCGAGACACAGGGCGGTTTTTTCATGGGCAGGGAAAGGAGGTATCCCTATCTGTGGGGCTTGACTGGAAACGATCAGGCCCTTTTTTCATGCCATCAAATAAGAAGGAGGTAATGCGAATGGCCGATGAAAAAACAAAAGTTGTGACCGACGCAACCGGGCCGGACGCTGACCCGGCCCCGGTACAGCCCGAGGCGGGCGGCGGAGCTCCGGCCCCCAAGCAGGAACAGCCTGCCCCCGAAGCGGTTTCCCCGGATAAGGCCCCGGCTCCCGAGCAGGCGACACCCGCCCAGACGGAGAAAGGCGCTGACGCTCCCAAGGAACAGAAAGCCGCCAGCGTGTCCGTCTTTAACTTCTCTGAAATTATGGCCGAGAAGAAGGCCACGGAGCGGGCCGCCGCCCAGCAGGAGGCCAAAGCCCCGGATAAGGCGGCTCCCGCTTCACAGTCCAAGGAAACCGGGCAGAAGCGGGAAAAGCCCAAGGAGCAGGAACAGCCCCCGAAGCGCCGGGGCCGTCCTCCCAAGGAGGACAAGGCCAGGTCTGCCGCTCCCGCAAAGAAGGAGTCACCCGCTAAAAAGGATAAGGCGGCACAAAAAGCCGCTCCCGCCAAGAAAGCCGAGAAAGCCCCCAAGGCTCCCAAGCCTGCCAAGGGTACGCCCGAGGTAAAGGCTCCTGTTCAGGCCGAAACACCCCCGGCTCCTGCCGAGGCTCCCCGCCCGGCCAAGGATGAACAGATTGTTTACCTGAAACTGTCTGACCTCCACGCCTTCAAAAATCATCCCTTCCAAGTCCGCAATGACGAGGAAATGAAGGCTATGGTGTCCAGCGTCCGGGACAAGGGCGTGACCCAGCCCGCTATCGTCCGCCCCCGTGAGGACGGCGGCTATGAAATTGTGTCGGGCCACCGCCGCCAGAAGGCCAGCGAGCTTGCGGGCTTCACGGATATGCCCTGTATCGTCCGCAACCTGACAGATGAACAGGCCATCACGCAGATGGTGGAGGACAACACCAACCAGCGTGAAAATATCCTGCCGAGTGAGCGGGCCAAGGCCCTGAAAATGCAGTTGGAGGCTATCAAGCACCAAGGAGCCAGGGAGGCCACTTCGGGCCAACTTGACCCGAAGGACGCCGGGCGGCGTTCCAATGAGATTGTGGCCGAGCGCAATAAGATGACCGTCAAGCAGGTACAGCGGTATATCAAGCTCAATGACCTTGTTCCTGATTTGCAGAAAATGATGTGGTATAAAAAAAGTTGACACCCCATTTTCAAGGATTTGAGATATAATCAAGAGAATAAGGAGTGACCCCAAATGGCAGAAAACAGACAATATGACCACGAATACAAAGTACAGGC
>Ga0129308_1000948_pt1 | contig 35330 bp, 25 predicted proteins | sample L827metagenome_FD_94440 | JGI IMG/M metagenome (GOLD analysis project Ga0129308, IMG submission 94440) | Ring-tailed lemur group fecal microbial communities from Wisconsin, USA - L827 metagenome | ecosystem: Host-associated > Mammals > Digestive system > Large intestine > Fecal | place: USA...
TCAAATATAAACACTAATTTTGATAATATATATATTTCTTTAATATATATTTCTAAATTAACATTCATTGCAAAAAACAGTCGCTATAAACAGGTATTGAGCAATACAAACCAGCTACTTAAGCAAACGATTATAGCAAGCATTAGTGTATCAAATTCCGACACTACCTAAATATGACATTCTACAACATTAGTAATATTGTTTTCAAACAAACAATTAAAAACAGCAAATTTCACCAAAGTTATCAGAAAATACATATGTTATTTTTCTTTTACCATATCTAGTCATTCCAATTTGTATCCCTTATCTTTGTAACAAATTAAATACATAACATAAACGAACTATATCATGAAACGAAACAACCTATGGATAACAGCCCTTGCACTAGGTATTACGTTATCCGCCTTCGGACAGCAAGCCGACGGAGGAATTTCTCCGGAAATGCTGCAACAGATCAAACAATCGTACAAAGGGACTCCTACCGACAAGGCTATTCATAACGCCATCAGTAATAACGATATCAACAAACTGGCGGTAAATGCAGAAAGTAAAAATAATTTCGATACTTATTTCTCCAATAAAGTAGACAGCAAAGGGATTACCAACCAGAAATCATCCGGCCGTTGCTGGCTATTTACCGGTCTGAACGTATTTCGTGCACAGGCGATCGCAAAGTACAATATGGGAGATTTTCAATTCTCGCAGAATTACTCCTTCTTCTGGGACCAACTGGAAAAAGCCAATCTGTTCCTGCAAGGGATTATCGACACACGCGAAAAGCCAATGGATGACAAAATGGTGGAATGGCTATTCAAAAATCCGCTTAGCGACGGAGGACAGTTCACCGGAATATCCGATATCCTGGGTAAATATGGCGTAGTCCCGTCTGACGTAATGGTAGAAACCAATAGCAGTGAAAGTACAGGAAGAATGGCTAATCTGATCAGCCTTAAATTGAAAGAGTTCGGCCTGCAACTGCGCGACCAGTCTGCCAAAGGGACTAAAGTAGCCGCACTGGAAAAAAGTAAAACCGAAATGCTGGGAACTATTTACCGGATGCTCGTCCTCAACCTGGGTGAACCGCCTGCGAAATTCACCTGGACACGGAAAGATGCACAAGGCAATCCGGTTGAAACCAAAGAATACACTCCTAAATCATTCTTCGATGAATATATCGGCAAAGACCTGACAAACAATTATGTCATGTTAATGAACGATCCGAGCCGTGAGTACTACAAGTTATATGAGATCGATTTCGACCGCCACCGTTATGACGGAAAGAACTGGACTTACGTAAACCTTCCGATCGAAGATATCAAAGAAATGGCTATCGCCTCCATCAAAGACAGCACAATGATGTATTTCTCCTGCGACGTGGGTAAATTCTTCGACCGTGAACGTGGTCTGCTCGACGTGAACTATTACGACTACAGCTCACTGATGGGAACTACTTTCGGCATGGATAAGAAACAACGTATCCAAACATTCGCCAGCGGATCGTCACATGCAATGACCCTGATGGCCGTCGATCTCGATGCTAACGGCACACCAAAAAAATGGATGGTCGAAAACAGCTGGGGACCGGGTGCCAACAACGGCCACCTGATCATGACCGACGAATGGTTCAACGAATATATGTTCCGTCTGGTAGTCGACAAGAAATATATCACCGACAAAGTAAAAGACGTTCTCAAACAAACACCAACCCGCCTCCCGGCCTGGGACCCGATGTTTACAGACGAATATTAATAGTTGTATTCTGGAACATAGAAAAAATAACCCCGACAAACCTGGTCTGTCGGGGTTATTTTTTCTACACTCTCTAATTACTTCTTTTTATTGTTTTTACTGCCTATCCAGGTTCCTTGTTTCCATAAATACTCCAATGGTCCTTGTTTATGGCACGACAACCAGTAACGGCTGAATACCCATTGAACGGTGAAAATAGCCAGTCCGATAAGCAAAGTCTCCGTAGCTCCGGTAACACGATACAACCCCAAGCCAAATCCATAATAAATACACACACCTATTATAGACTGCGAAATATAGTTTGTCAGGCTCATACGTCCATAAGGGATAATAAACTTCTGCCAGTTACACCCATTCTCCTTTTTGAACCAAATCAGCACAAAGGCCGAAACCAGGATCAGCATAAAGGCAAAATTGCCAAGAGATTGAGTTATTATCTTATAAGGAAGCAATACGGATGGATTATCTATATGTTCGGGGACAAAAACCCGAAGCAGATACAACGGAACGAATGCCAATATACCTATGCCTAAGATACGTTTCCAGAAGCCAATCGTACGATCGTTTCTGATGAAAGAGCCATTACGTCCTAACAACATTCCAAACATAAACAAGGCCGATGTCTGAAACAACCGTCCATTTTCGACCTGCCAGAAGTTGCTATACAATTGTCCGTCCCATATATTACTACGCAAGACCTCCCAAAAAGAACCATTCATAGTCACTCCTCCTACCCGTTCCGAATAGATCATGAATCTATTCCCGACAGCGACATAATCCGGATCAAATAACGCATACAACATCCTACCCCATTCAAAAGGTTGAAGCAACAGAAAGACAGCGATCCAAAAAACAATTTTATCTTTCAGTTTACACACCGGAACAAGGACAAAACCTGCAACGGCATAGAGTACCAGAATATCACCGTTATAAAATAAAGCATGAAGTTGGGCAAACAGAAACAACAGAACTAACCGCCAGGCAAAACGTCCCCGAAAATCGATCCCTTTTTGTTCCGCATGATGAAACTGAATATAGAAGCTGAAGCCAAAAAGCAAGGAGAAAGTAGCATAAGCCTTTCCACTAAACAGAAAGAAAAAGCTATCCCACATCCATTTGTCCAGAACCTGCAACCAGGTCGGCTGAAACTCCGGAATAAAATAAATATTATAATGTTCAAGATTATGCAATAACACAATAGCCAACAAAGCAAAGCCGCGAAGCGCATCTACAACATTCAAGCGTTCGGATTTTTGAATAGTATGTATCATTTCTTATTTATGTATCAGATATTCAATCTATATAAAAGTCTTTTATCTCATTTTCCCCAATCCGAAGGCTCTGCCCCCATCTGTAACACCAACGTTCCACCCTTCATCAGGTCGGCATGCATCAAGTAACATTTATTGTAAGGATTTCCATTTAAAGTAGCCTGCTGGACATAGATATTTTCAGGGCTGTTATTGTGAGCTTCAATCACAAATGTCTTACCCTCCGCATAGTCAGGATCCAGATTAAAGACGATCTTCTCAAATACCGGGCTGGTCAGTTCATACCGCTGGTCGCCCGGACAAACCGGATGTAATCCACTAGCCGCCAATACGTACCAGGCCGACATCTGTCCTACGTCCTCATTACCGACCAATCCCAATACTGAATTTTTATAAGCATTCCGGCAAATATCCCGTGTCCATTTCTGCGTAAGTTCCGGAGCACCCAGACGATTGAACAGGAAAGGCACATGATGTACCGGTTCGTTGGCGTGATTATAATATTGATTCCATAAATAGTCGGCAGGTGTTTGTTCAAACATATCCGTCAGATCAGCCAGAACCTTTTCCCGTCCGCCCATCAGTTTGATCATGCCTTCCACATCATGAGGCACAAACCATCCTTGCTGGTAGGCATTACTTTCCACACAACCATATCCTTCAGCCAGTCTCCCCTGTTCCGGTAACGGCAAATATTCCCCTTTTTCATTACGGGGACGGAACCAGCCATAATCCGGATCGTAAAGGGTCGTATAAGTTCCTGACCTGCGTTCAAAAAGCTCCTTATCCGCCTCTTTCCCAAGCCATCCGGCCAAACGAGCCATACACCAATCGTTGTAGGCATATTCTAATGTATGAGAGATGGAACCCGGCGTATATCCGTTTTCATTATTTCCAAACATCCGGGATGTATTCAATGCATACTGATAAGCCTTGTCTATATCATACGAACGGATTCCTTTTGAATAAGCATCACATAACACTGAAATAGCCGGATTCCCCAGCATACAGCCCGAATAGGCATTTAGCAACTCCCATCGTTCCAGATAATTGTTTCCGCTTTGGTCCGCAATCTCAACCAGCGAGTTTATCTGGTCATTGATCAGAGTCGGATTTATAATCGTTTGCAAAGGCATCTGGCTCCGGAAAACATCCCAACCACTAAAGATTGTTCGTTTAGAGAACCGGTCTGTTACATGCACCTGTTTATCCGCCCCCATATATTCGCCATTCACATCACTACATACACGCGGATCGATCATCGTGTGATAAAGAGCCGTATAAAAGATATGCTTTTCATCTTCCGTACCACCCGATACGGTGATTTTGGAAAGTGCGTCATTCCACAACTGCTGGCAGGAAGCCAATGTCGCATCAAAATTCCACGCATTCATTTCCGAATGAAGGTTCTCTTCTGCATTCCTCATACTGGTAAAAGAGATGCCGCTTTTCATCAGAATCTGATCTCCGTTTTTTGTATCGAAGTCAGCATAGAATCCGATATGCTTCCCCACATAAGAAGTTACGTCCGGAATGATCCGGGCATTTCTCACTACTTCATGATAGCGTTCACTCTCTATATCTCCGCGTTTGCGTGTCCAGTCGTCCGGTATATCGGCCGACCATACGCCATGCGACCGGAAAGGCCGGGAAAACTCGGCATAGAAATAGACGATATAGTCAGCTTTACCGTCGCCATTTCCCCAGCCACCGCCTTCGGGAGGACATTTCATCTCTCCACGGATCGTATGGTCATTGATCACTTCGATAGCTTGCCAGGTAGAAGTTCCTCCCACCCTTCTTGCCAGATCTATCTGGATACGCGATTCTTTACTTTCAGGAAATGTAAAACGCAACATTCCGCTATGAGGAAGTGCCGTTGCCTCCGCTTTTATCTGATAATCCGTCAGCATCACAGAGTAATAACCGGCAGATGCTTTTTCCGAGGACTTATCGTACCGGGACCGGTATCCCTTATCCGGTTCGTCCGATGTCCCCGAAAATGTATGTAGTTTCCCTACCGTCGGCATAACAAGCAGGTTTCCCAGATCGCCATACCAGCCAATCCCGCTCATTTGTGTAAAAGCAAAACCTTCGATGGAAGTATGCTCATCACTATAACCGGAACCATTATCCCCTCCGGTAATCGTATTAGGACTGACCTGTACCATACCGAATGGAGCCGTCGCTCCCGGAAAAGTTTTACCTAAACCATGATAAGATCCACCCGCATCCATACTGGTGGAGGCACCGATAAAAGGATTTACATAAGATGATAAAATCTCTTGCGATTCCTGGTTATCTTTTACTGAACCACAAGAAAACGAAACAACACAGAGAACTAATGAACACAAACTAATATTTTTTTTCATAATGCTATCGATTGATAAGAATAATATTATTATGACTACATTTCAAATTTTTCCATTCAGCTAACCTATATATGAAATATAAATTAAGGAAGCGGAAACGACTCAAAAACTTTATTTTGAATTTGAGTCATATCAATCAATCTCCTTTCAATAAGTTTCCAATCATATTTACCATTCAACATAACAATATCTTCTTCGAAATCTATGTCATCAAAATAAGTAAATGATTCCGGTGTAAAAAGATCCAGATCAACACTGATTCTATGACCTAAATATAAGGCCAAAGAAGTTCCCCCTGCCAAATTAAAATTTGACATCACACTTTCACTTTCCAGCATTTTTAAGAGTTCAAGAGTTGATCTCGCAACAGTTTCCGTGTGTAACATTTTAATTCTTCTTTTTTAAGATTAAAGGCAATACAGACAAAATTCATATCCCGGGACGACAAATTGGGAACTTCTTTTATTATTTCCCTAAATCCTTCTATACCGCCATACAATTTAAATGCAGCATAAAAATCCTTTAGCCATCCCCTCTCTATGACACGTTGAACTACTACTTTTCTTGATTTCCACCAATCAAAATGAGACAAGTCATATTCCCAAAGCAAGGATGACGAGATTGATGTATCACCAGTGTATGTCTTATATTCATCAAATATAGTCATTTCCTGTTCTTTTTGTACCTATACAAATTTACTACATTTCGAAAGAAGACACAATTATTCAAACGTTTTTATTATCCATCCTCCTCACAGCAAATTGACAAAATGTCATCTTATAGCCTGCTGGGTAAGTTGTATGGATAGCCGAAGGCGATGGTTGTTTTTATTCGATTGTAGAGAGGTTCGCCATCTTTGAGATGTCATAATTCTAGACATATTGATATTATTCTGTCGTATTATTTCTAAAATATCCGATGTTTTATTGCAATATATGGTTACCTGCGAGCTTTTGAACATCGGAGAGTTGAGTGTTGTTCTGGTAGTTTTAGATGCGATGAAATGCTTTAGAACATATAATCAGACTCTCCCTACGCATATAAAATAACACATATGCCCTTAAATTAACAAGTATATACATTTAAACGAGTAGGTATTTCTGCTACAATCAAAATAAAACTTATTTAAAATGAAAAATAATTCGTTTAAAACGAGTTTACCTCTTTTCTCAACCGAGTTAAAAACGCGTATCAGCCAAACTTCGTGTTAATAAATGTGTATATACATTTTCTATAAGAAGAATAATACAGAACACACGTGTTATCTTAAATCCAATTATTTGATCAAACCGACAACACATCGAACCTTATGCCAACAAAATGACATTTGTTTAAAACAAGAGAAGATCAATTATTATCAGAGGTTTATAGCTGACTGCGACTATGGCTTTGCCTGTACAAGTCAGTCGTGTCTCAAACGACGTATCTTCACTGTCTTCACTTTTTCTGTGAAACATACCATCCTTCAAAGAACAGGGAACAAAGAAAAACTTTTTTTGTTTTCTATTTGCTTTATTCAACACTTCTCTATACATTTGTCGCCGTACACACCTATAAAGCGTTATTGGTCGGTACATTTTATTGATTACGGAAGCGTTTTAAAGATATTATCTTGGTTTAGAAACTTCGACAATTTCAGAACAATGGGATAATAGACAACAGAACGCTCACGTACCTTTCCTTGTTATATCTGTTCATAGACATTGTTATATACATATGTCTTTATGGATATATAAATAAAAGGGCGTGAGTTGTTGTTTATATTCATTGTTCGGGCAGTCGAAGGCCTCTAAACCAGATATAATCAACAATCCTCACGCTTTCTTTTATTTGTATAACCATCCACTTCGGGGATTGATGGATATCTAGTATTAGTATTTGTATGAAAAATCATGTTCTCAGTTTTTTTCATCGACTTGCCTTGATACTATTTTTATCAGGGATGTTTATTAGTCAGGCCTATGCACAAAGAACTACCGTAAAAGGTATTGTAAAAGATCATTCAGGTGAAGCACTTATCGGTGTTAATGTTATGGAAAAAGGAAAGACCAATGGAACCATAACCGGTAGTGACGGAATGTTCAGACTGAATGTGTCAGGGGAAAAGCCGATATTGGTATTTTCTTATATCGGTTATGTAACGCAGGAAATTCCTGTTACCAGTCAGGAAGCACTCACAATCACTCTAAAAGAAGATACCGAAGAACTGGATGAAGTACTGGTTATCGGTTATGGTACAGCTAAGAAAAAAGACCTGACGGGTGCTATTTCCCGTGTAAAAGCAGAAAAAATGGAAGCGGAAGCTCCACGGTCCGTTCAAGACCTGCTGCGTGCCAGTGCCGCCGGTTTGTCCATCAGCATGTCTACAGATGCTGCCGGTACAGCCGACCTGCAAATACGAGGAAAAAATACGTTAAGTGCTGGTTCTGCTCCTCTCATCGTACTGGATGGCGTCATTTACGACGGCTCCATGCAGGATATCAATGCCATGGATGTCGAAAGCATCGATGTCCTGAAAGATGCCAGTTCCGTTGCTGTTTATGGAGCCAAAGCAGCCAATGGAGTCATTGCCATTACGACTAAAAAAGGAAATACGGGTAAGCCGGTGATTACTTTCAATGCTAATGTCGGCCTGGTACATAATTCGCGCCTTCCTAAAACGGTTGACGGAGCAGGCTTCCTGGCATTTCGTCAGGAATATGCAGAGGGTCTGCTATCCCAGGACGAACTAACCGCACAACCCGGCAAGTATGCCGACCCGCGCACCTTGTCATCGATGGGAGTCGATCCATTGACATGGTACAATTACGACCAGAAAAATCCGGGTTCAGTGCTGCCTGATGACAAGACACTGGTCACAACCTGGCTGACCCGCCTGAATCTGCAAAATATCGAAATTGAAAATTATCTGAACGGCGTGGAGACCAATTGGGATGACATCGTTTATCAGACCGGTCTGCAACAGGATTATACCACCAGTATTTCCAACCGGACGGACAATTTCTCTTATTATTGGTCGCTGGGATACGCCGACCGTGAAGGAGTAAAAACCGGTGACCGCTACCGGAACTTCCGGTCACGACTGAATCTGGAATCGAAAGTTACTTCTTTTCTTACTGTCGGACTAAATTCTCAAATTGCGACCCGTATCGGTGGTTACCTGGCTGCCGATGTCGATCAGCGCGAGCATAATTCACCATACACGACCAACGAAATTGACAACCTGGATAGTCCGTACCGGATGTATCCTTCCGGCGACAATAATACCAAAAATCCGTTCTTCGACAACCTGTATCGCGACAGGCGCGATATCAACCATGATTTCAATGCCAATTTGTATGCTATCCTGAAATTACCTTTCGGGTTGGAATACCAAATGAATTTTACTCCCCGTTACCATTGGTACGAATATATGAACCATGAATCGTCCCAACATCCTGAATGGGCCGGAGAAGGCGGAAAGTCGGAACGAAAAAACGAGAAGACGTTCAACTGGCTGCTCGACCATATCGTACGCTGGAAACAGGAGTTCGGTAAGGATCACCGTGTAGAAGCGACGTTCCTGTTCAATGCGGAAAAGGGGCAATGGTGGCAAACGGTAGCCAAGAACCAGCAGTTTACCCCAAGCGACGTGCTTGGATACCATAATATCGGAGCCGGAGCCATTCCATCCGTCTCCAGTAACGATACCTACAAAACAGGAGATGCGTTGATGGGACGCGTATTTTATTCTTTCCGGGATAAATATCTGATCACAGCTTCGGTCCGACGTGACGGCTATTCCGCTTTCGGACAAATGAACCCACGTGCCACATTCCCCGCATTAGCTTTGGGCTGGGTCTTTACTTCCGAAAAATTTATGAAGGCATCAGACAATTGGCTGAATTACGGAAAACTCCGTTTTTCCTGGGGACAGAACGGGAACAGGGATATCGGTCAATATGAAGCATTGGCTTCCCTTAATTCCGGACTGCATCCTTATATCGACCAGAACGGAAATGTCTATGTAACCTCCCAGATATACATCAACCGCATGCCGAACAGCGCATTGAAATGGGAACGTACAGCCTCTTACAATATAGGTATCGACTTCTCTGTGTGCGGAAACAGACTAAGCGGTAGCATGGAAACTTACATGGCCGAAACCAACGATCTGTTGGTGAGCCGTTCGCTGCCTTCCATTTTAGGGTACGATAATGTGAAAGCCAATCTGGGAACATTGACGAACCGTGGATTTGAGCTGACTTTGAATGCCAATCTGATAGAGAATAAAAACTTCTCTTGGAATTCAAGCGGAACCTTCTCATTCAATCGCCGGAAAATCAAACATCTGTATGGAGACAAAGAAGAAGTGAAGGATGCCGACGGCAATGTGATCGGATATAAAGAAGCGGATGATATAGCAAACAAATGGTTCATCGGTCACGATACAGATCAGATATGGGATTATGAACGCGACGGCGTCTGGCAGCTCGGAGAAGAAGAAGAGGCCGCCAAATACGGGAATAAGCCGGGAGATTTTAAATACATCGACCAGAACAACGACGGGGTAATGGATAACGACGATAAGATATTCCAGGGATATACAACTCCCCGTTACCGCTGGTCATGGAGAAATGAGTTTACATTCTATAAAAACTTCAATTTATCCTTTATGATGTATTCGCATATCGGGCAATACGGGACATTCAACCGGGCAGCCAATACAGGCGGTATGTTCGACCGGTATACCGTAGTAGATATTCCGCGCTGGACGAAAGATAATCCGACCGACGATTACGGACGCCTGGGATCTAAAAACATCGGTAGCAATTATGTAAAAAAGACATTTGTACGCATGGAAAACATCACATTGTCGTATAATGTTCCGCAAAACTTCCTGAAAAAATTCTCCGTACAGAACATGCGTTTCTCTGTAGCCGTTCGTAACCCGTTCGTCATCACAGGATGGACTTTCGGAGATCCGGAAGGCGGCGACACGACGCTGAGAACCGTCAATTTCGGTGTAAACTTTACTTTATAAACATTGATCAACCTATAAGAATTAAGATTATGAACAATACAAAATATCTCATACTGGCTTTAGCCGCGTTACCTTTACTCAACTCCTGTAACGACAGTTGGCTCGAACCGAAGCCCCTATCCTTCTACACTCCGGAAAACACCTATGTAGACGCAGCCGGTTTGTACTCCGCATTGGTAGCCTGCGAACGGAATATGCGCCACGAATTTTTTACCGACGGCGCTCCGATACTAACGGAAATGTACACAGCAGATATTGCCGTACATGGGAAAACCGATGAAAGCGGTTCGCTGGTCGATTTCGATAACGAGATGCTTCCTGCCCGTACGAAGAATGATATGAAAGGCAAGAACGGATGGTATTGGGCAGAAGGTTTTAAAGGGATCAAGTATGCCAATATTGTGATCAGCCGTCTCGACGCCGCCACATTCAAAGACGAGGCAGAACGGAATGCAGTGCTGGGAGGAGCCTATTTCCATCGTTCCTACCGTTATTACAAATTGACACATCAGTTCGGGAACGTCCCCTGGTTAAGTGAAGAGATCACCCGGCCGAAGCTCGACTTTTATTCCTATGACCGCTGGAGCATACTCGAACAATGTAAAAAGGATATGGAGTTTGCCTATCAATGGGTTCCTGAACAGATGGACCGCGGCAGGGCTAATAAAGATGCTTGCGGCATGTTATTAATGAAAATATGTATGTCGCTGGGAGATTTCGACCGTGCCATCGAAGTGGGAAAGGAAGTAGTTGCCCGGCATCCGTTGATGACAGAACGTTTCACCAGCAACCAGAACAAACCGAATACAAACCTGATGCATGACTTACATAGCGTAGAAGCTAAAATAGACATGAACAATACAGAAGGTCTCATGTACGTGGTGGCTTATCCTGACATTGTCGAAGCCGGAGATAAACGTATTTATACGATGCGTAACGGACTCCCCTACTGGGCCAAAGGGGCAGCCATCAAAACTCCGGACGGAAAATCCGGGACAGCTATTGTTCCAGCCTCCGAAGACAAGAACACGGAGATCGATAATGATGCCAATTACGGTCGTGGTATCGGTACTTGCCGCCCTACGAATTATTTCCAGTATGAGATCTGGACCGATAAGGAAAAGAACGACTTGCGCAGTCCGAATAATCACGACAGTTGGAAACGTATGGAAGATCTGCGATACAATGAGCCGAGCCTGAAGAAGAATAACAGTCCGTGGTATGGCCAGCCGCTGGTTCGCCCGAATGACATGTCCGTTGCCGACTCTATCCGTTGCTGGTATATGTGGCCGCATTACAAACTGTTTGTTCCGGACCCTACAAAAACACAGGATTTCCAGGGCGGTGAAACTCCCTGGTATGTCTATCGTTCAGCCGAAACATACCTGATGATGGCCGAGTGTTACTATTGGAAGGGGGATAATGCGAATGCTGCCGCCATGCTGAATGTTGTCCGCAACCGCGCCGGAGCAGAACCTTTGACCGGAACGATCGGTATCGCCGAGGTATTGGCCGAACGTGCCCGTGAACTGTACTACGAAGAAAACCGCCATGTGGAACTGGTCCGCATTTCCTATCTGTATGCTAAAACAGGCAAGGCTTGTGAGGAATTCGGGGGCCGCATCTATAAATTAGATAATTTCTCAGGTCCGGGCGGAACCGGGACAAATTGTAAGGAAGCTGGAGTAAACTTTTATTTCGATTGGGTGATCAAGCATAATAACTTTTATAACAAAGGAGTCGTTATCCCTTATGGCGAATACCGGATGAGCGTACATCATGTACTGTGGCCGGTTCCGGAAAATGCGATCAAGACAAATACCGGAGGGGTTATCAATCAGAATATAGGCTATCCGGGAGCAGAAAATAATATTACTCCCCTGATGGTCGGTGAAGAAACTCCGGCAACAGAATAAATCAATGAGAAAAAAGCGCAATACATAAAAACATCAACTATGCGCAAGGCTCCGGGCTATTGAATGAAAGTGGAATACACGGGATTTTGAGAACCCGGAGCTTAAAAAAACGAGTACCGATTGACAGATGTCAGTTTCTTATCCGGCATAAACCTGAAAAACATCTGATCAATTGGTATCTCTTTTTAAAACTGAATCGTTTGTAATATCTTATCGGTTGCCCCGGCATTATCGCTAACGAAATGTCTGGCACTATTACCCGAAGCTTCCAAAACTTCATGATAAGTCAGCAACTCATCCATCTTATCGCAGAAAACCTGTTTATCCGATACGGAAAAACCTCCTCCCACTTTGATCAGGTCGCGTGCTTCCTTGAATTTCTGGTATCTGGGTCCGAATATGACAGGTATGCCATAAACCGCAGCTTCCAATGTATTATGTATACCGGCTCCGAAACCTCCACCGATATAAGCGATCGTGCCGTAACGGTAGATCGAAGAGAGCAATCCGAAACTATCGATGATCAGGCAATCTTTTCCTTCCAGTAAAGACGGATCTTGCTTCACATCCGATAAACGGACGGAGGGACGCTTCAACAGCGACTCGATATACATCAGATGTTCCCGGTGGATCTCATGCGGCGCAATGATTAATTTCATCTCCGGATGTTCATTGAAATAAGGGATCAGTATTTCCTCATCCTGCGGCCAGGAACTTCCGGCAATAAGAGTAAGGTGTTTCTCTTCTCCTCCTTCACAAACAAAACGTTCCACATTCGGCAATTCACGGGCCTGGTTACGAACGTCCAATACCCGGTCGAAGCGGGTATCACCGGTAACCGTCACATTCCTGATACCAAATTCATTCAATAATTCTTTCGAGCGATCGTCCTGTACGAACAAATGTGTGAAGCAATAAAGCATCTTCCGGTATGAATAACCGAACCATTGGAAAAACAGCTGGTCACGACGGAAGATAGCAGAAATGATATAAACAGGGATGCCTCTGCGTTTTAACTCATGCAGGTAATTTCCCCAAAACTCATATTTTATAAATACGGCAATAGCCGGGTTTGCCAGATTCAGGAACTTTTTAACCCGGTAAGGCGTATCGAAGGGCAGATAACAAATAACATCTGCCCCATTGTAATTCTTACGAACCTCATATCCCGAAGGAGAAAAGAAAGTAAGCAGTATTTTATACTCCGGATGTTCCGCCTTGATCTTCTCCATCATCGGACGGCCCTGTTCGAACTCGCCCAGAGAGGAAGCATGAAACCAGATATATTTTGCATTCCGGTCGATCTTCTCACGAAGAATGGAATTCGTCCTCCATTGACCCAGACGCATGATCCGGGCCTTTTTATGGAATGGAGATATCAACGCAATGATAAATGCGTAAAAGTGGATTGCCAGACTATACATAACTTATTTAAGCACTTCAATCGCTCTTTCGATACGGCGAATAGATTCTTCTTTTCCTAAAGCTTCTGTAATATCAAATATGTGAGGGCCTTTTCCTTCACCGACCAAAGCCAAACGGGTAGCATTCATGATATTTCCCAAATGGTATCCTTTGCTTTCGATCCAGGCTTTCACTTCTTCTTCGGTTCCTTCGATATCGAACGGTTCACGAACGCGCAGCACTTCGATCAGTTCTGCCAACTGGGCTGCAGAATCGGCTTTCCAGCGTTTTTTCGTTGTCTTCTCATCGTATTCGGTCGGAGCAACAAAGAAGAATGCACAAACATCCCACAATTCCTTAATGAAAGAAACACGGTCTTTCATCATTCCTACCACTTTTTCCACATAAGCCGGTTCGGCTTTTACACCGTGGCTTTCAAGGATAGGCATGAACAGTGCTGCCACTTCTTTATTGTCTTTCTTCTGGATATACTGGTGGTTGAACCATTTACCTTTTTCATAATCGAACTTGGCACCGGCCTTGCTGCAACGGGTAAGATCGAAATATTTGATCAGTTCATCCATGCTCATGATCTCCTGATCGTTACCAGGGTTCCATCCCAGCAGAGCAAGGAAGTTAACGACTGCTTCCGGCAAATAACCGCTTTCACGGTATCCCGAAGAAATATCGCCGGTCTTAGGATCATGCCATTCCAACGGGAACACAGGGAATCCTAAACGGTCACCGTCACGTTTACTCAGTTTACCGTTCCCTTCCGGCTTCAGCAATAAAGCGAGGTGGGCAAATTGCGGCATCGTATCCGCCCAACCCAGATAACGGTATAACAGGACATGAAGGGGAGCACTCGGCAACCATTCTTCACCACGGATCACGTGAGTTACTTCCATCAGGTGGTCATCGACAATATTTGCCAGATGGTAAGTAGGCAGCTGGTCAGCCGATTTATATAATACTTTATCATCCAGGATAGAAGAGTTGATCACTACTTCACCACGGATAATATCGTTTACATGGATATCTTCGTTCGGTTCGATCTTGATACGGACAACATACTGGTTACCGGCATCGATCAATGCTTTTGTTTCTTCTGCAGAAAGTGTCAAGGAGTTGCGCATCTGCAAACGGGTAGATGCATCATACTGGAAATTAGCTATTTCCTGACGTTTGGCATCCAGTTCCTGTGGTGTATCGAAAGCGATATAAGCCAGACCGTCGTTCAATAACTGATCGACATATTCCTTATAAATAGCTTTTCTCTCACTTTGACGATAAGGACCTTGTTCGCCTCCAAAGTTCACACCTTCATCGAACTTGATACCCAACCAGGTAAGAGCTTCAATGATATACTTTTCGGCCCCCGGAACAAACCGTTGAGAATCGGTATCTTCAATACGTAAAATCAAATCTCCGCCATTTTGTTTGGCAAACAAATAGTTGTATAAAGCAGTACGAACACCTCCGATATGCAGCGCCCCTGTCGGGCTGGGTGCAAAACGGACTCTAACTTTCCTTTGAGTCATAATTCTTTCATTCTATAATAATGCGGCAAAAGTAGTCCTTTTTTTTCTCTTACTAAACTTTTTTATGTACATTTCGCCCTCAAATGAGAATCTTATGAAACTAAAAAACTATAGCATACACCCGGCCGTATATTTCATAGTAGCATCGCTGCTAATTGCTTACTTTTTCCCGCGTGAGGGGAAATTCCGCTATCAGTTCTATGAAGGCAAGCCCTGGAAGTACGGATTGCTTACTGCGCCGAGCGATTTTCCTATTTATAAAACCGATGCCGAAGTCGAAGCAGAAAAAGACAGTGTACTGAAAAACTTCGAGCCTTATTTCCGCATGGACGCGACTGTCGAAAATACGGAAGTCGATAAGTTACGGACTGCCTACAACAATGACCTGAAACGGAAAGCGACACCGGCTTATATGCAATACATCGAAAATAGCCTGGTCAGCCTGTACAAAAAAGGGATCATAGCCCCGCAGGAAGTAGAAAATCTGAAAAAAAACAACTACGAACGTGTTAACCTGCTGGAAAATAATATTGCACATTCCCGTTATGCCAGCGACTTTTTCACGGTAAAAACAGCTTATGAGTTCATTATAAATAATTGTCCGACCCGTTTGGACAAATCGATCCTGCAGTCTTGTGATATTAATAATTATCTGACGGAAAACGTATCGTACGATGAAGCGATGTCGGAGAAAGTAAAAGACGATATGCTCCGGGGGGTAGCGCTGGCAAACGGTATGGTACAGGCGGGGGAACGCATCGTTGACAGGGGAGAAATCATTGATAATCATACATACAATGTGTTACGCTCCCTGAAAATCGTACACGAAACGAAGTCGGGCGGTGCACAACGTCAAAGTATTATCCTCGGCGGACAATTCGTACTGGTCGTCGGTATGATTTTCTGTTTCTGGTTATACCTATGGTCTTTCCGGTTGAAGATATTGCATAACAGGCGGAACGCGCTGTTTCTTGTCCTGTGTATATTTGTCAGTTGTATATTGACAGAGTTGTGTGTCACGTATGCACTGTTCAATATTTATATATTGCCTTATGCGATTGTGCCGATCGTTGTCCGGACCTTCTTTGATTCCCGTACAGCCCTGTTTACGCATCTTATCATCGTATTGATATGTTCGCTGATGGTACCTTTTCCGCATGAATTCCTGCTGTTACAGATCATAGCGGGGATGGTCGTAACCTTCAGCTTGAGAGACCTGTCGGAACGTTCGCAGCTGATCCGTTGCGCATTCCTGATCTTTATGTCTTATACATTATGTTATATCAGTCTTGCCTTATATCAGGAAGCCGATTTCAACAAGATCAACTGGCTGATGATCCTGTACTTCGGCATTAACTTCATTCTGTTGATGTTTACTTATATTCTGGTTTACATGCTGGAAAAGACCTTCGGATATGTATCGAGTATCACGTTGGTGGAATTATCGAATATCAATACGCCTATTCTTAAAAAGTTATCGGAAACATCTCCCGGAACATTCCAGCACTCCTTGCAGGTCTCTATCCTGGCATCGGAAGCGGCTGCAAAAATCGGAGCGAATGCGCAACTGGTGCGTACGGGAGCCATGTACCATGATATAGGAAAAATGGCAAACCCGGCTTTCTTTACCGAAAACCAAAGTAGTGTGAATCCGCATGGCCAGCTGACCTTCGACCAGAGTGCCAAAGTGATCATCAACCATGTCACCGATGGAGTAAGGATAGCCGAGAAGGCATTGTTACCGAAAGCTGTCGTCGATTTCATCCGCACACATCATGGATTGGGGAAAGCCAAATATTTCTATAACTCATTCAAAAACCTATATCCGGATAAAGAGATCGATGAAAAGGTGTTTACTTATCCGGGACCTAACCCGTTCTCAAAAGAGACTGCCGTGCTGATGATGGCGGACTCTGTTGAAGCGGCCTCCCGCAGCCTGAAAGAACATACGGAAGAGAGCATCAAACAGTTGGTGGATAAAATTATCGACGGACAGATCGCTGACGGATTATTAAAGAGTGCTCCGCTGACCTTTCGGGACGTGGAAACCATTAAAAGTGTTTTTGTCGACAAGCTGAAAACGATGTTCCATACCCGTATCAGTTATCCTGACCTGAAGAAATAGTTTCCAATAATCCGCCACAGGCGTCTTCCAGTAAATCGAGAACCAACTCAAAGCCGGAGGCGCCTCCGTAATAGGGATCGGGGACATAATCGTATAATTTATTACGGGAATATTCCGTCATCTGGTGTATTTTAGCAACAGACTCCAGGTCGGGGGCCTTCTGTTTCAGGTCATCGATATTACGATCGTCCATCCCGATAATCAGATCGAAATCATAGAAATCGGAAGTACGAACAGGACGGGAGATAGAATCGAGCACATAGCCCCGCCGTGCCGCATGGCTACGCATCCGCTGGTCGGCACGCTCTCCTTCATGATATCCCATGATACCTGCCGAATCGACTTCGATAGAATCTTCAAAACCGGCATCCTTTACCAATTTCTTCATCACCGCTTCTGCCGACGGAGAGCGACAGATATTTCCGAGACAAACAAATAACAATCTTATCTTTTCCTGCTTCATCATACTGGTCATTTAATTATTTTTTTAATTGAATACTTCATTGTTTACGCCGGGTCGACATCATAGTGTACTATCAACTGTTTAAAAGGAAGATAACATTGCATTTCCGAATGAATTGCTTCCAGTATCTCCCTAACAGGGGCAATCGCTGCAGCTATCTCGATTTTCAGAACGATCTTTTTAATATGTAATGTCTGTACCCGGGTGACAGGCGGAGTCACAGGACCTAACACCCTTTCTCCTAAACGGACACGCAACTTTTCGGCATAGATTGTCGACATTTCCTGCAAGACGGTCTCATTACGGCTCCGGAGCACCAGAACAATCAACCGGTAATAAGGCGGATACCGGAACATACTGCGCTCGCTCAACTGCAAACGGACCATTTCCCGATAAGCAAAATGCTGTACCATCCGTATCAAAGGATGCTCCGGCTGGGAAGTCTGTAAAACAACCGTACCGCGTTTATCCCTCCTACCGGCACGCCCGCTCACCTGTACCATCAACTGGAAAGCGCGTTCGTGAGCCCGGAAATCTGGGTAATTCATCAGGTTATCGGCATTCAGAATACCGACTACACTCACATTTCCAAAGTCCAACCCTTTGGACAACATTTGTGTCCCGATCAGTATCTGCGTCTTCCCTTTCTCAAAATCCGATATAATACGCTCGTAAGCCGTACGGGTACGGGCTGTGTCGAAATCCAGCCGCTCGACTTTTGCCGCCGGAAACAAAGAGGCGATCTCCTCCTCCACCTTTTCCGTACCGAATCCCATCATTTTTAACTCTGTACTCTGACATTCCGGACAATGGGGCGGTAACTGGATAGTATATCCGCAATAATGGCAGACCAGTTGATTGTGGTATTTATGATAGGTCAGGCTGACATCACAATTCACACAATGAGGGACCCAGCCGCAACTCTTACATTCGATCATCGGAGCGAACCCACGCCGGTTCTGGAACAGGATAGCCTGTTCGCCACGGGCAAGCGCCGCATTTACATTTTCAACCAGCAAAGGAGAGAAAAGCGTATCTTTCATGATCTTTTTACGCTTCAGTTCTTTTATATCGGCAGTTATGATCTCCGGCATCAGGCAATCGCCGAAACGGGAAGTCAGTTCTACCAATCCATATTTACCGGTCGTCGCATTGAAATAAGAGTCGATCGAAGGGGTCGCAGACCCCAGCAATGTCTTTGCCCCGTGCATCCCCGCCAATACGATAGCAGCATTACGGGCATGGTAACGTGGTGCCGGGTCCTGTTGCTTATAGGTATTCTCATGTTCCTCATCCACAATGATCAACCCCAGATCCTTAAACGGAAGAAAAAGAGAGGAACGTACTCCCAGTACGACCATCGGTTCTCCCCCATGAAGCAGCTTATTCCAAACCTCCACACGTTCATTGTCGGAAAATTTGGAATGGTATACCAGCAACTTGTCTCCGAACAACTTAGCCAACCGCTCCGTGATCTGGGTCGTTATAGCGATCTCCGGAAGCATATACAAAACCTGTCGCCCCATTTTCAACACCTCATCAATCAGGCGGACATAGATTTCAGTCTTTCCGCTCGAAGTAACCCCATGAAGCAAACAAACCTCTTTGGAAGTAAAAGTATCATGTATCTCGTTATAGGCTTTTTCCTGTGCCGGACTTAGCGAACTAAGCGATTGCAACCGGCATACCGGGACCTGCAAACGTCCGACTTCTTTCTCATAACTCTCCAGGACTCCTCGTTTCAGCAAACCTTCCAATATAGCAGATGAACAGCCACTGTGCTCCAGCAATTCTTTTCTTGAAACTTCCTTACTCAGTGCTGGGTTTAAAGCATGACTTAAATCGAGAAAACAAACCAGCAAAAGTTCCTGTTTTTTTGCCCGCTTAAAATCGGCAAAAACCTCCTGTAAACGTTCCTCAGTAGCATATTCCTGCGACAACCGGATAAAGGTCTGCATTTTCGGAACAAACCCACGTTTCATTTCTTCGCTGACTTCAACAGCTCCACGAGCCATCAAAGAAGCCACAACCGGTACAACATTACGCAATCCGGTTCTTTTCTCCAGTTCCGATACAGTTAATTTGAGTACACCTTTGAAGGCATCCAGTACTGCTTGTTCATTGGGACGCAAAGGACCGTCTGCCTCAAAATCAGCGTTATAAGTCACAGCCGTTTCACTTTCCAGTTTTAACCCGGAAGGTAAGGCTGCTTTATAAACATCTCCCAGTTTACACAAATAATAAGAGGCTATCCATTTCCAGAAACGAAGTTGCGGCCTGCGCAACACGGGACTTGCATCCAGCAACGCATAGATCTCTTTTGTTTCAAAATCCGTATTCGGCCTACGTTCATGCACATCCATGACAATCGCTGTGTAATAACGTTTCTTACCGAAATGAACAATGACCCGGCAACCGGGAGTTACGGCAGCCTCCAGGTCCGCAGGAATACTATAAGTATAGCTATTTTCCAGCGGCAGGGGTAGTATGACATCTGCATATTTCATTTACGATGCCAAAAGTAACAAAAAAGGCCGGACTGTTAAAGCCCGACCCTTCATATCTTATGTCTGTTATCAAAACAAAACGGCAGCAGTAATAGACCATCCGCGATTCTTGGCATTCAGGTCGAATTTCTCAGAACTGTAGTTATCGGTTAATCCCAAACCGTAATTTACACCGATCTGCAAATGACTGATCAGTTCCGCACCTACACCGAAGTTAAGACCTGCACTAAAGTTTTTCGCTTTTATCTGATCTCCTAAAACATCCCATATTTTATCCCCTCCTACACGGAAACCGACATACGGACCGGCAGAAAGATAGGCTTTGACAAGAGGAATACCGAATTTCCATTTCAGATTTACCGGTATATCGAGATAATCTGTTTTCATACTTGTTGAAGATGCCGATCCTTCCGCTTTCATATCTACTCCTTTCTGTGAATAAAGGATCGCTGCATCCAATCCTATTCCGACCAGAGGAATCGTTGTTTCGATCATCGGACCGATCTGGAAACCTGTCACGTTATCCGCTTTCAGTATATCGGAATTCAGATGAACGGACGATATGTTTACACCGCCTTTCACCCCAAACTTCAGCTGGGACTTGGCCGGTACGGCTATGAATGCCATCAAAATAATCAAAACTAAACCTGTAACCTTTTTCATATTGCCTGTTGTTAATTAATTACTGTTTGCAAATAAACATACTTTTCCAATAATAAACAAGTATTCCAGCCTTACTGTTCATTCATTAAAAAGAAAAGCATGCACCGGACACGGAGCTCATCCCGCAAACCGATCCATGCCTCTTTTCCTAATTATTATGGCAAAATAATTAAAAACAAATACACCAGGACAACGACAGGATGAACGGGAGTAAGAATATACAGGCTGAATCGCCTTCTGTTCTCTTCCGGCCTTTCCTCGAAGCCGTCGAAATAGTATGCCTTGCAGGTCTTCTGACTTACTTCCGGATCGGGCGCCTTCCCAACTTTTGTCAGTTGACAGTTGATAGTTGACAATTGACAGTTAAACTGTCCACTGTCCACTGTTATCTGTCAACTCCTTCGTCAGTGGCACGAGTGTTGCCTTATCCGTTATGAAGCTTACAGCAGCGGGACTGTACGGGATTTTCACCCGATTCCCTTTTAATCCTTTCCGCAGAATGCAGGTCAGGAACAATGCATGCCGCAAATATAATACATTTTTACTAGATTTGTACAAAATCTTTATTTTACTTATTGAATACTGATAACTTCAATAAACGATGACACACAACGCTGTTTTCCCGTTTCTTAAAACCCGCCACACAGCGTGAATGGAAGTTGTCGCAGTACTTTCTACACCACTGATTATGAATATGTTTCGATTGGTATATCCGTCAGAAGAAGCACTTCATGCCCTTGCCCCCAGTCAACTACTTGGATGTAGTTTCAATACATCTTCTGCAAAGGCACGTGCATCGGATTCAATCGGTTGCAATTGATAAACTTTAAACCTGCAACCGGGTCATTACATCGGATATTGCTTCTACTTGAACATTATCTGAAGGTGTTTCCAAATAGAGTGGATATATTTTATCCTTCACAGGTTCCAACAATTCAGCTATAGCTTGATCCGAGTCAATTGCTTTAGGTGGTTCGACCATTCAATTCATCTATTCGGGCTACTATCAAATCTGTATTCCCCAAAGGGAGAGTTTCTTCTACATATTCAAGTTAAGTCAAAGTGAGTTTTCCACAAACATGCCTGTCTGCATCCATATGTTTTTTTGACATTCTCCATTTTTGAAATATCTATCAGATGGCTTTGAACCCACCGGTCATTCCAAGTAGCCATTCCTCCGGAATGTTGATGTTCCTTAAAAGAATGTACTTTTTCATCTATCAATTTCATCCTTCCAAAATTAATATCATGGTGCCACGTCAAGCCTTCTATTTTATCTTTCTCGGTCATGATATCCGCATATTGCTGATCATTTAAGTTCAATGCGCTCTTTAAGGAAATATCTTTCACTAATTCCTCTTTTAATCCGATAGTAGCATATTTCATTTGCATTCGATCCGACTTATTACCATATTCACTCCAAAATGCATCAGACATACAATATTCAGGAAGACGAATCTCGCATTTTGCCGGAAATTCGGGAAAGACACCTCGATATACTTTTCCTGTGGATGAGACGAACGGTTGCATGGTGTATTTCACACCATTGACCGTTTCTCCATCCCATCTTTGCTGTTTTGTCCGGATAGTTTCTATTTCCGGAAAATATGTTTGGAAGATCGCACCTTTGGAAAGTCCGGTTTGTTTTTGAATTTCATCAACCCGAAAATCAATTACTCTTACATGTTCAATCTTATCCTCCAAACTTTTTTCTTTCCAATCGGATTCGGAGACTTTTAATTCCTCCAAGCCACAATAACTTGTAGAGGAATGGCCTTGCCGGATGAAAGTCGTCATAGATTTCAACAACCCATAAACCACGGACTGAACCATCCCTAAATTAATACCTGAGACCGCTGCGATTTGGTCGCAAAGGGGCCCGAATTTAACTACTGTTGCCCGGTCAGGGACAAGCACATACTTTTCGGTCTTTGTTTTATCAAAACCGAAAGATTTTTTCACTCTTCTAACTCGTAATGCCATACTCTTTTTCGCTACAGAGTTATACAAATACAAGAATTTATCACACACACGTTTATCCTTCCACTCTTGTACACCCCGGATAAACCTACCCAGCCCAAGCCATACGATAATACACATACCACACCACTTGCGGGCAGCGACTAAAAACTGTGAAACTACGGGAGAGAAAAGTTTTCGTTAAGGCTAACTTAATCATTGAATTTAAAACCACCAGAAGAAAGACTAAAAAATGATACTTCTCCAACGATAACGTACCATCGACTTTAAATGTTCCATCACTAAGATGAATGATGCTTCTATATTCATAACGCATCATCAAGCAATCAGAATTGCTACTCCCGTTAAGAACAGCAAATTTACAAACAGAATTATTAATAAACAAATATGCCGTTGTATTCTTTTAGGAGATAACATTTTTTAGCAATTTATTTCTTTCTATCAAGAAAACTGAAAATTACTTAGTAAGTAGACCTCCATCTGCTTAGTAGGTAGACAAACCTCTACTTATTAAGTAGCCAAGGTGGTTACTTAATAAGTAGTTTTTACCAGTGTAGGGTTTGTTCAAAGCTCTACTTTATATGGAAGCCTTTCGATAAGCATCGACCGCCTCTTTCACTGAACCATACATCAGGAGCAACCGTTGCGACTGGCCGTAACTCAACCCCAATTCTTCAGCAACCATCCGCGTCCCCCGGTCAACCAGTTTCTGGTTGCTCAGTTGCATATTGATCATCCGGTTACCTTTTACACGTCCCAATTGGATCATTACGGAAGTTGATATCATATTCAGGATCATCTTTTGTCCTGTCCCCGATTTCATACGGGAACTTCCCGTCACAAACTCCGGTCCGACAATCATTTCAATGGCGATATCTGCTTCTGCTGCCATCGGAGAATCGGGATTACTAGAAATAGAAGCCGTCAGGATCCCATGTTCACGTGCTTTTCGCAAAGCACCAATCACATAAGGAGTTGTACCGGAAGCTGCGATCCCGATCACTATATCTTTAGAAGTAATCTGGTGTTCCTGCAATTCCTCCCATCCCCGGTTTACATCGTCCTCAGCATTCTCTACCGGATTGCGAAGCGCTTTCTCCCCCCCAGCAATCAGACCGATCACCAATGTGGAAGGCATTCCGAAAGTCGGAGGTATTTCGGAGGCGTCAAGTACTCCCAAACGTCCGCTGGTTCCTGCCCCCAAATAAAAGATACGCCCTCCCTGTTTCATCCGGGGTACGATCTGTAATACCAGTTTTTCTATCTGGGGTATTGTTTTCTGAACAGCCGATGCAACCTTTTGGTCTTCCGTATTTATATCTTCCAACAACTCCCGGACTGACTTACATTCCAGGTTGTCATAGTATGAATCTTGCTCTGTTATTTTAGTAAATGCCATATTGGATATGTATTACGCACGATATTAAAAACAGATGCAAAACTAACAAAATTTATGACCGGAAACCTCATCAGCATCCACAAACATCGGATGAATCGTTTTCCGGTCATAAACCTACATTTTATTTACATATCTCTTTTAGCCATTGTAAACGGGCAGCATCCTGCTCCGGATAAGTCCAGTGCCCGGTTTCCAGATAAAGATGTAACTCCTTTGCACCGGGAATAACATTATATGCAGAATACATAGACGTAGGAGGACAAGTGACGTCATTATATCCCCAGCTATACCATCCCGGAGCATTGACACGACGGGCAAAATTAACTACGTCAAAATAAGCCAATGTCTCAACTTCATTCGGTCCGGGTTGTGCATTCCGGTAATAGTGAGGCCAGCCACCTGCACGGTTATGCAAATACCCCGCATAATCACATAAGGCCGGATATAAAGCTGCCAGGAATTTAATGCGGGGTTCTAATCCTGCAGTCACAATAGAGAGGGCACCACCCTGGCTTCCACCTGTCACACCTACCGTCGATCCGTCAAATTCAGGCAAGGAATAAATAAAGTCCACAGCTTTTACACAACCTAAATAAACCCGCTTATAGTAATGAGCATCGCGGTCGTTCTTATTGATCCCGGGATATCCGTTCAAAGCTCCTGATGCCAGATTATTATACACCTCCTGTGGCAGATTCACGGGAATACCATGAATGCCTATCTCCAGGGTAATCACATCATCTCCCAGATTAATTCCGCCATACGGACGTATACCGGCTCCAGGAACCTGAAGTATAGCGGGATATTTCCCGTCTTTCTTCGGAACGACCAGTATTCCATACATTCTGGAACCATACCGCTCATTCTGAAAACTGATATGATACACATTTTGAGTAGAAGTACATCTTTCCGGCATTAATACCATTTTAGGATCCAACGGTATTTTACGGGCATCGGCGATCGCCTGGTTCCAGAAGCTGTCGAAATCTTTCGGATCCTCTGTTGTCGGCTGTATACGTTCTTCATCTACAGCCACAGTTGCCATTCCTTCATAATTACGGCCTTCCACTTTAGCGATCACTTTACAACGCAGAAATCCGGGTTCTTTCAGAGAGGCCTTCAATATTGTCTTTCCGTTCTTCAACAGAACATCTTTTTCTGTCTTAACCGGGAAATATTCCGGTCCCAATTCATAATCGACAACTACATCTTCCAATAAATTTTCATTTCTGAAAACCTGGACAGTAAAAGTCACCTCCTCTTTTGCCTTATATTTCCAGTCAGTCCGGTCAGGCGAAACCACGACATCAATCAATTTACGGGCAGGCTGAGCTTCTACCCTTAACGAACTACCCCATAACAATGCGATGAGGAAGCAGAACGAGAATAACACTTTTTTCATGCAGACAATTTATTAAATATAAGATTACAAACACAACAAATATAAAGACAATCAATCAAATATCAAAGGATACATCAGCCATGATAAGAAATCAATCCTTCCATCGGACTCCGAGCAACAGTCCCAATACGAATCCCCAGATCGAAAGCGATATCTTTTAATATATCCTGATAATACCAGGCTACCGAACCTACCAGATGAACCGGCAGATCAAAACAATCGTATTGTTTCACATTTCGGGTAAAAAATGCCAGAAAACTACGGGTTACCAGCTCCCAGATAGCTGGTTCATCCAAATGTTCCAATATAAAAGGAGAAAATCCTGCCAGAAAACGGTTGGGAAACGGCCGCCGATACACACTATCCATAATCAACGCTGGGGTCAGTTCATATTGTGTAAGAAACTGGTTTTTAAGGTCTGGAGGTAGCTGATCTTTTAATACATTCCCAATCAAGAGTTTACCCAATACGGCACCACTTCCTTCATCTCCCAGGATAAACCCCAGGGGAGAGACATTCTTTACAACCTCTTTCCCATCATACTGGCAAGAGTTCGAACCAGTCCCCAGAATACAAGCTATCCCAGGTCCGCTACCGCACAATGCACGTGCCGCCGCCAGTAAATCGCTGCCGACCTCAACGGGTGCAGACAAATACCGGTTGACAGAACGCCGGATCATTTCATTCTTTTCCGGGAAAGCACAACCCGCCCCGTAAAAATATACGGCGGAAGGCATAAGGTCTTTTAATGCTGGCAATAATCCGGTTTCTATCTCCTTTCCCATTTCCTCTTCGGTCTGAAAAAACGGATTCATACCCCGAGTCTGAAAACGGAGAACAGATTCTCCCTTCTCTACCATACACCAATCCGTCTTGGTTGAACCACTATCGGCTATCAGTATCATATTTTACTCTGTTACAAATTATTCTTTCTTTTTCTCTTTCCTGGCAAATGCCGGATCTATCTTCAAACAAGCTGTCACCGCCAGTGTGATCAGACAACATCCCATCACCCACCAGAAAAAAGTCACATATCCCAATGTTTCCTGTAACCATCCGGCAATCATCCCGGGAAGCATCATGCCTAACGCCATAAAAGCCGTACATATCGCATAATGTGCCGTCTTATGTTCCCCTTCGGAATAATAGATCAGGTAAAGCATATAAGCAGTAAACCCGAACCCATATCCGAACTGTTCGATAAAAACACAGACATTGATCGTGATCAGACTTTCCGGCAATACAGTACTCAGGTAGATAAAAACCAGGTCAGGCAATGTGATCGCCAAAGCCATCGGCCACAGCCACTTCTTCAAACCTCCCTGTGAAGCAACAATGCCTCCGATAATTCCTCCCAGGGTCAGACCGATAATGCCGATCGTCCCATAGACCAATCCTAATTCCGAGGTGGTCAATCCTAATCCTCCCACTTCCCGGGGATCGATCAGGAACGGTGTCACCAATTTTACCAGCTGTGCTTCGGGAAAACGGTACAGTAACATAAAAAGGATCGCTACTACAGCTTGCTTCTTCTTGAAAAAAGAAACAAATGTAGCCAGGAACTCTTTGAAAATAGTGGTAGCCGTCACTGTGACAGCTGCCTTATCAGAAGCCGGTACAGGCAATATATACTTATGATACAGACAAAAACCGATAAATAAACCAGCCATGATCAGGAAAGTGATCGACCATGCCAACGGGATCTTACCGGTAGCCACTTCAAGAGCCCCGGCCAGCATGACCAGCAACCCTTGACCTGCTATTGTCGCAATCCGATAGAAGGTACTGCGTATCCCCACATAAAAAGCTTGTTCATGCGGATCGAGAGCCAGCATATAAAAACCGTCTGCTGCAATATCATGTGTAGCCGAACTAAAGGCTACCAGCCAGAAGATAGCCAACGACAATTGAAAGGCATAGTCCATCGGCAACGTAAACGCAATCCCGGCAAGCCCTGCCCCGATCAGAAACTGCATTGTAATCACCCACCAGCGTTTCGTTTTCAATAAGTCGACGAAAGGACTCCAAAAAGGCTTAATAACCCACGGCAGGTAAAGCCAACTGGTATACAGGGCGATATCCGTATTACTAATTCCCATGCGTTTGTACATAATGACTGAGATCGTCATCACCGCCACATAAGGAAGTGCTTCCGCAAAATACAAGGTAGGTATCCAACTCCAGGGAGAAGTTCGCTTTGTCTGATTCATAAAGAGTATAATTTAGATTTACTGATTAACAAATCCATCTCCTCTTCCGGGAGACAGGTTTCACGAAGAATCTGCTGAAGATCGTCCGCCGTTACCTTCCGGAAATCCTTTTCCAAAGGAGTCACAAAGATACCTGCCATCTCGACGGTTGCCGGACTGATCAATATGTTAGCGTCTCCCTCTGCATAATAACAGGAAGGATGTAAATTCTTTCTTGGATAAATACACGTAATCCATTTACCATCTTCCTTCCATGATAACACATTCATCATCGGTTCATATTCTCCAGGTTTACAGTCCATAAGTCCATAAAGATGGTCGAACAGAAAAACGGCATCTTCCATCTTTCCGGAAATAATCATAAACACAGGTTGCAAAAAATCACGTAAGGCATATAATACAGCCTGTCCTTTCACTTTCACTTCTTCTCTGAATGCCAAGGACCAGTTTACCTCAAGAGGTAAAAAGCCTTTACTTCCAGCCTGGAAGTGCATATGATCGGGAGCCGAAGCTCCGCATTTCGGACCGTTATAAAAGACAATAAATTCGTCTAGTGCCTCCGCCAGTGCCAGCATATCGGTATAACGTCCCCGAATACACTGGTCCTGATGTGCCCGAACGGGAATCGTCAGATGCTCAGGAAAAATGGGATAAGGGTTAACGATGATCTGGTATTCATCACCGAAGTCGATCCATTGCTGATTGCCAGGGCGATTGGCCTCACAAAGAAAACAGGGACGGGCTGCCAACGAAGCTTTATCTATCTTTGCTGCCGACGACCGGATACGTTCCGGATTGAACTGTAACTCCACTTCATATCCATTTACCATGAGCTTCCGCGATTGCACCCGATCAAGAGCAGCATAATTCGTTCGTGCCAGTTCCCAATTCCTGCAATGGTAGCTTATCAGTTCCCGGACTTGCTGAGTTATATTTCCATTCATAATTCAGATTCCTTAAAAACAGATTTAGATAAAACCTCTCATGAATAATTCGATCGTACGCAAACTGTCTTTATAAGCATTATGCTCATTCATCTTCCGTATATCGAGTGCTGCATCCGTATTATCTTCCCAACGTCGGCAAAGATACAGGACATCATAAATACGTCCGATACGATATGTCCTGGAGATAGCCAAACCGATCGCGTAGTCTTCTCCATAACTCACATTCGGCATTTTCAATTCACGCAGGATCGGAGTATAAAAAGCACGAGGTGCTCCCAATCCATTGATCCGAAGCGCATTATTACGACCATTCTCTACCGTCCATTCTCGATGGTCAATGATTCCGGGTGGTATTTCATTCAGGTCGAAGTCGGTCATCTTATAGGTTCCAATCACCATGGCACACTCTTCCTTATAGAAAGTATCCACTATTTTCTGTAAAGTATCCGGACCACTATAGACATCATCACTGTCAAGTTGTACGGAAAACTTACCGCACATCGGATGTGCCACCGCCTCATTCCAACAACCGCCAATACCCAGATCATCCCGTTCGGGAATTAAATGAATCAGACGGTCGTCCGTAGCATAACGGTTAATCAATTCAGTCGTTCCGTCAGTCGAATGATTGTCTACAATGATCAGATTGAATTTAAAGCTCGTCTCCTGGCTCAATACCGAACGGATGGCGTCTTCGATCGTACGTACGCGGTTACGAACCGGAATGATTACCGACGCTTCATACTTAAATCCTCTCGATTTAACTTTCGCCTTTTGGGGTTTTCTGGTCAATAAAGCTCCATTAAATAACAACAATAATCTGCATGCAGATTCCATTTCAAGCTGTACCTCACGGTTTTTCGGATCTACATAATCAAACTGTTTTTCACCACTCTTACGTACATCCATTTCTTCATAAGTATACAGATATTCTCTAAAGTGAAAGAATTCGTAACGCTCGTACACATACAAGCGTAAATGATAAAATCCTGCATATTTATAGGAAACCGGATATTTCCTTCCGAATCTTTTTAAGAATTTGAAATAATTTTCAAAAGCGTCATAAGAGATTATCATCAAAGGTCCGAAATCAAAATCGTCACGTAAGCTTCCAGGCTGGTAATCGTTTACCGGATGTTCCTGCCTGATCCCGCCGGTCAGGAGATAATGATCGGCATAAACCACTTTACACGATCTACATTCAGACATGGAAATCATCCGCTCCAATCCGTTCTGCCCAAACTTTAAAGGAGTATATCGGAGATAATATAATACATTGAGGTTATCCGCCAACTGATATATCGACCTCATAGTCTGTGTACTGGTCAATGTGTCAATTTGTAGAATCTCACATCCTTCATAAGGTTCCGCTTCCGGGTTGGAAGTCATTAAATATATTTTGTCTGTCAATCCGGTACTTCTCAGTTCGTCGACCGTCGGTTTCACCTGTTCCGGAGAAATATAGGGTATAAAGCAGTTTATTCTATCCATAGGTATTAAATGGTATTACATATTAAGACTGTAAACTTAAACAAAAAGTATGTGATAAACGATAAGGAAAAGTCATTTTCGATCTAATAAACAACAAAAGGGTTGCCTCATTACAAGACAACCCTCTTTATATGATAACAAGAATCTCTTCTTATTCTTCTCCTATCAGGATTTCCAGGATCTGAACAGCAGCCTTAGCCACTGAAGTACCCGGACCGAAGATAGCAGCAACACCTGCTTTATACAGGAAGTCATAATCCTGTGCAGGAATTACACCACCGGCAATAACGATGATGTCCTCGCGACCTAATTTCTTCAGTTCTTCAATTACCTGCGGGATCAATGTCTTATGTCCGGCAGCCAAAGAAGAAACACCCATAACGTGAACATCGTTTTCAACAGCCTGACGGGCAGCTTCTGCCGGAGTCTGGAACAATGGTCCCATATCCACGTCGAAACCACAGTCTGCATAACCAGTAGCAACAACTTTAGCACCACGGTCGTGTCCGTCCTGACCCATCTTAGCGATCATGATACGAGGCTGGCGACCTTCTTTCTTTGCAAACTTTTCTGTCAGCTCGCAAGCCTTGATAAAGTCTGCGTCTTTCTTTGTTTCTGATGAATACACGCCTGAAATAGTTCTGATGATTGCTTTATAACGTCCTACAACAACTTCGCAGGCATCCGAGATCTCTCCCAAGGATGCACGCAGGCCGGCAGCCTTAACAGCCAGTTCCAGCAAGTTGCCTTTCTTAGTTTTTACACATTCAGTGATATCGGCCAATGCCTGCTGAACAGCTGCCTCATCGCGGTTTTCACGCAATACCTTAAGTGCAGCTACCTGTTCGTTACGAACGGCAGTGTTGTCGATTTCAAGGATATCGATCGGATCTTCTTTCGGCAAACGGTATTTGTTAACACCGACGATTGTTTGAACGCCAGAGTCGATACGAGCCTGTGTACGAGCTGCAGCTTCTTCGATACGCATCTTCGGAAGACCAGTTTCGATAGCTTTCGCCATACCGCCCATGCTTTCGATTTCCTGGATCAATGCCCAACCTTTGTGTACCAGCTCGTTTGTCAAAGATTCTACATAGTAAGAACCGGCCCACGGGTCGATTTCCTTACAGATCTTTGTTTCTTCCTGGATATAGATCTGGGTGTTACGAGCGATACGTGCAGAGAAGTCTGTCGGCAATGCGATAGCTTCGTCCAGCGCGTTGGTGTGCAGAGACTGTGTATGTCCCAGTGCAGCAGCCATAGCCTCGATACAAGTACGACCTACGTTGTTGAACGGATCCTGTTCTGTCAACGACCATCCTGAAGTCTGGCAGTGAGTACGCAATGCCAGTGATTTCGGGTTCTTGGCACCGAAGCTCTTCACGATCTTCGCCCACAACATACGTGCAGCACGCATCTTGGCGATTTCCATGAAGTGGTTCACACCGATAGCCCAGAAGAATGACAGACGCGGAGCGAATGCATCCACATCGATACCTGCGTTCACACCGGCACGAAGATATTCCATACCGTCACACAGTGTATAAGCCATTTCAATATCTGCTGTAGCACCGGCTTCCTGCATATGGTAACCGGAGATAGAGATAGAGTTGAATTTCGGCATCTTCTGTGATGTATATTCGAAGATATCTGCAATGATCTTCATAGAGAATTCAGGCGGATAAATATAGGTATTACGCACCATGAACTCTTTCAGGATATCGTTCTGAATCGTACCGGCCATTTCTTCCAACTTAGCGCCCTGTTCCAGACCTGCGTTGATGTAGAATGCCAATACCGGAAGAACACCACCGTTCATAGTCATGGAAACAGACATCTTGTTCAAAGGAATACCAGCGAACAGAACTTTCATATTTTCCAGAGAACAGATGGAAACACCAGCTTTACCTACGTCACCGACTACACGTTCGTTGTCGGCATCGTATCCGCGGTGTGTCGGAAGGTCGAATGCAACAGACAGACCTTTCTGACCGGAAGCCAGGTTACGACGATAGAATGCATTCGATTCTTCTGCTGTAGAGAAACCGGCATACTGACGGATCGTCCAGGGACGCATAGCGTACATACCGCTATACGGGCCACGCAGATAAGGAGGCAGACCGGAAGCATAGTGCAGATGCTCCATACCTTCCAGGTCATCTTTCGTATAAACAGGTTTCACCTCGATATGCTCAGGTGTTTTCCAATCGGCTTCAATGCCATTGGCTTTTGCCCATTCGGCAGCATTGGTAGCTGCAAAACCGGCATTCTTGATATCTATGTTTTTAAAATTTGGTCTCATAATTGTTTCTACTTAAGCGATTCCTAATTTTACGTTGAAAGCCTTCAATGTTTCAAGCACATTGCTCTTTACATTGATAAATTGATCGATACCCTGAGCTTTCAGGTCTTCCATACATTCAGGAGCACCAGCCACAACGAACTCAGCACGTCCGGCCAATGCTTTGTAAGCAGCAGGAGCGAATTCTGCATATTCGTCATCACTAGAACAAAGAACAACGATCTGAGCACCAGCTTTCATGGCAGCATCAACACCGGCTTCTACTGTTTCGAAACCTAAGTTATCAATTACCTTGTATCCTGCACAAGCAAAGAAGTTACTTGAGAACTGTGAACGGGCAATACGCATAGACAGGTTACCGATAGTCAACATAAACACTTTCGGAGTCTTACCGCTATTTTCCGTAGCCAGACGCAATGCTTCGAATTCAGATGCACCACGAGAGAAATCAAGAGGAGTAACAGTTGATTCACCACAAGAGTGACCACCGCCACAACAGCAAGAAGCTGTTTCTTTAATCTTACCGGCAGCTACTTCTGTGAAGTTCGGGAACTGGTTAGAACCCAGCAGGATTTCGCGACGGGTAGCAACAGCTTTCTTACGAGCTACGTTAGAAGCATTTACTGCATTCTGTATGTTACCGTTAGCCACTTCAGCACCGAAACCGCCTTTGTCTTCGACTTCCAGGAACAGTTTCCAGGCAACGTCAGCCAATGAGTTAGTCAGTACTTCTACATAATAAGAACCGGCAGAAGGATCGACCACCTTATCCAGGTGACATTCTTCTTTCAGCAACAATTGCTGGTTACGTGCGATACGTTCTGAGAAATCGTCCGGAGTCTGATAAGTCTTATCAAACGGGCGGACAGTGATAGAATCGACACCAGCCAAAGCTGCAGACATCGCTTCAGTCTGAGAACGCAACAGGTTTACGTGAGCATCGTAAACAGTCATATTCCATTCGGAAGTCTGAGCATGTGCATTCATCTTGCAAGCACAGTTACATGCAGGATTGTAAGCAGCAACGATCTCGGCCCACAACCAACGAGCAGCACGGAACTTAGCGATTTCCATGAAGTAGTTAGAACTGATACCCAGATTGAATTTGATCTTCTTGGCAACTTCGTCGGCACTGAAACCGGCTTCAGTCAGTTTAGCCATCAGTTCGTTACCCCAAGCCAATGAATAACCCAGCTCCTGAGTGATATAAGCTCCGGCATTGTTGAAATAGAATCCGTTTACTGCTAATACCTTATAACCTGGCAAAGCTTGTCCTGCTTTGAGCACAGCAGATGCAGCTTCCACCCAGTTTTCATTTTCTTTACCTTTTACTAAAGGTTTCTTGAAAGGATCATAGTTGACAGAACCGAAACATTTGTCCAGATCTACGTCTTTTCCTTTCAGATAGTATTCCAGAATACCGATCAGTTTTTCAGCTTTACAATTGCAAGTGTTGAAGTTCAACTCTACAGCTTCCGGACAGATTCCATCCAGTAAAGTTGCTATATTTTCAGCATTCACTTCATCACCTTTGATGATGAAACCGAGTGAAGTAATGCCTTTGTTCAAGATGTCAAGCGCTTTTTCGTTGGCTTCTTTGAAGCAAATTACTTCGATGTTCTGGCGTACCTTCCAATCGTTGTCCTTCTTTGTTCCGCGAACATAAGGGAATTCACCGGGAAGAGACTCAGTAGTCTTCAAACCTTCGATGTCTTCTGCACGATAGAAAGGATTTACATTAAATCCTTCGCCTGTCTTCCAAACAAGCTTTTTCTCAAACGGGGCACCTTTCAGATCAGCCGTAATCTTCGCCATCCATTCTTCAGTAGAGACCGGAGCGAATTCTGAGAAAAGTTTTTCTTTTAGTTCTGCCATAATATTAGTTATTTTAATACTGGTATTAGTAATTGTTCAATAGTATATTGTTCAATAACAGGGGGCAAAGGTAGAATAAATAAACAGGAAGAACAATGAAAAATAAACGAAATTGCTCTTCCTTTTAACGCCTTTTAGTGGTATAAGGACTATTATTTTATCATTCTGACAGGGTATGATAAAATTCTTTTCATTTTTTCCGCATAAAGAGAACACCGAAAAGAAATAATCATTAATTTCGCAGCGTCAAACAATGAAAACTAAGACACGAAACGGTGCATTCGTCTAGTGGCCTAGGACGCCGCCCTCTCACGGCGGAAACTCGGGTTCGATCCCCGGACGCACTACTAAAACGCCTGTTGAATGATTTCGGCAGGCGTTTTTTCAAAGGTATCCGACAAACATTTACAGGACAAATAACTTTTATTCCCATCGCTATGGGATTTTTTCCCCATCCGAGTGGACCTTATTCCCCACTGTAATGGGGGAAATTCCCCATTTTTTTTATGGACTTGGGGAATAATGAAACGAGAGCAAGTTGCAGCCAGTGCCTGTACACCTATATTAAATCGAGTAGGAGGAAAATGAAGTAGTTTTCTTCCTACTTCATTTTCCGACCTCTCACACCACCGTACGTGCCGTTCGGCATACGGCGGTTTATTAAACATGACGAGACTCATAATATGCCAA
>Ga0129308_1000951_pt1 | contig 35298 bp, 33 predicted proteins | sample L827metagenome_FD_94440 | JGI IMG/M metagenome (GOLD analysis project Ga0129308, IMG submission 94440) | Ring-tailed lemur group fecal microbial communities from Wisconsin, USA - L827 metagenome | ecosystem: Host-associated > Mammals > Digestive system > Large intestine > Fecal | place: USA...
AATATCTGTGTTTTCAAAAAGTGACAGTTGTTCTTTGACTGCGCTTGTCATTTTATCACTTTTGGAAACAATCGCCACTTTAATCATACCCACACCTCCTTATTATGCTTTATTTAAATAAAATTCAATCACTGCCGACGGCAGTATTTTTTTGACAAATTCACTCTCTTTCACGGCCGCCTTGGCTTCCTGAAAGGTTTGCGGCAGGGTCTCATAAATTCCCGGCTGCAAATACAAGTCCTCCTTACTTTCAGCCGGAGGAACAAGCTGGTTTTGAACACCATCCATCCCTGCCGCCGCTACAAGATAAGCTGCAAGATATGGATTGCATGAGGGATCAGGACTGCGCAGTTCAATGCGCCGATACTCTTCTCTGGCTGCTGGAATCCGGATGAGCTGACTGCGGTTTTCATGAGAGTAACTAATGAACCCCGGTGCCTTTTTTTCTCCCAGGCGCTCATAGCTGGAAGCACTTGGATTCAAAAACAAAGTTATTTCTCGGATATGCGCCATAATCCCTGCAATAAAATATTTCATTACCTGATCATCATCACTGTTAAATAGCTGTCTGCCTTGATAATATAATGATAAATTCATATGCAGGCCATTGCCGCTTTCCTCTTTTAACGGTTTTGGATCAAAGCTGGCTGCAGCACCATAAGCTGCACTGGACATCATGACCGCCTGCTTAAACATCATCACATGATCGCAGCTCTCCACTAAATCATCATAGCGAAAATCCACTTCATTTTGTCCCGGACCCTGCTCATGATGAGAACACTCCGGAAAAATTTCCATCTGCATCAAGGTCTCACATATTTCCCGGCGGATATTCTCCCCGGCATCCAAAGGGGCTGCATCACAATAGCTTGCCTGATCATAAGGAATCATCGTTGGCTTCCCTTTATCATCCAATTCAAATAAATAAAATTCACATTCCACACCAAGTTTAATTTCATAGCCCACATCTTTTAATCGGCAGGCATAATCTTTAAGCAGCTGTCGAATATCAAGTTCAAAAGGACTGCCATCAGGATAAATAATGCGGCAGAATACCTGAGCAACTCTGCCTATTTGCGGACGCCATGGCAAAACCACCATTGTCTGCATATCCGGTACTAAAATCATGTCCGATTTATCAATGGTGCTAAATCCCGGAATTGCGGAAGCATCAAACGAAAGGCCATGACTAAGGATTCTTTCCAGCTGATAAGACATGACAGCAACATTTTTAAGTTTTCCTAACATATCTATAAAACAAAAATGAATAAAAGCAATATCATTTTCTTCAACAAAATTCATCAGGATCTCATGTTCATTCATTACAAGTCCCCCTTCCCAAAAAAAGACGTCTTAAAGAAACCATTCTTTAGACGCCATTGTCCTTAATGATATAAGACCTTTTTAACGCCGTAATTATATCATAATTTCAGGACATGTCAAATAAATTTACAGTTTTTGGTTAATCACCTGATAAGTGAATTTTCCTAATTTAGCAATCCCTTTTTCAATATCCTCGAGACTGGCGCTGGTGAAGGATAAACGGAAGCCATGACGTTCTTTTTTCTTATCTACAGCAAAGGTCTTTTCGGGTACAATAGCGATATGACTGGATAAAGCCAAATCCAAAAATGCTTCACCGTCTGCATTATCCGGCAATTCAAACCAGATAAACATCCCGCCATCCGGCTGGGTAATGCTAACCTCAGGATGAAAATTTTTCACCATCTGTTCATACATCAGATGACTTTTTTTGCGATAAACACTCTGGATATGCGCTAAATGGGCTGCGATATCTTCCTGCTCAAAGAATTTAGAAATCACCAATTGGCTCCAGTTAGTGACGGCACCAGCACTGGCACCTTTCAAAGTATTAAAGCGTTCAATAATATCGCGATTAGCGATCACTGTCCCCAAACGAAGACCCGGGGAAATAATTTTAGACAAACTGGCGAAATATACAACAATGCCTTCTGTATCCATGGCCTTCATTGCAGGCACTGCATCACCTTGAAAACGCAGTGTACCATAAGGATTATCTTCCAAAATCATCACATTATATTTAACACAAAGATCGTAGATTGCTTTTCGCTTTTCTAATGAAGTAGTCACTGTTGTCGGATTTTGAAAAGTCGGAATAATATATAAAAGTTTAGGACGAGGCCGATGATTAAAGGCTTTTTCCAGAAGTTCCAAATTCATGCCGTCTTCTTCAACCGGAACCCCAATCAGTCTGGCTTCATTGCTTTTAAACCCATTTAATGCACCGACAAAAGTAGGATCTTCAACAACCATCCAGTCCTCTGGATCCAGAAAAACTTTGGCGGCCATTTCCAGCCCTTCTCCAGAGCCGGAAGTCACTGTCAGATCATCGCCATCTTTAAAAATCTTTTCTTCTCTATTAAAAAAAGGAATCAGATTTTTCTTCAAAGATTCAAAAGTTGTCTGTCTGGCATATTGTAAAATAAGATCAGGATTTTCCTTTAAAAGATCCTGAGAAATTCTCTGAATTGCCTCAATTGGAAAAGCATCATGATCAGGAAAACCAGGAGAAAAGTTAATCATATCATCACCAGCTGCTTTTACAAGCACGCTGCGAATCATACTAGGTTCCATATCATCAAAACGTCTTGAAAAATGATAACGCATAATAGCCACCCCTCTTTGCCTCTATTATACCCATGTATATTAAAATGTCAATAATATTTTATCACGATGATAATATTTTAATAAAAAAGAGTCTGGGATTATCCCTGACTCTTCATCGCCTCTTCACGTGCTGCCTGCCATTCTTTTTTGAAGGCTTCATTCTCTTCAGTTGTTATCACATGATCATAAGCAACAATGCCTTTCCATTTGAACTGATCTAAGCCAACACCTGTATGCATCTTTGTATAGTTATTAACGGTTGTCATTTCGTAGGTACCGCCTTCCTGATAAAGCGGGATATAATAAGCATTTTCTAACAGCCATGCTTCCACATTGGCAAATGCCAGATATCGTTCATCTTTATCAGTGATCTTATCTGCCTCTTCAACCATAGCATCAAATTCTGGATAATTCCAGTGAGAAATACCATAATTTAAATGATTTTCATAACTATTCATGGTTCCGGCATTGGTTTTAATACTAATCATTAAGTTGACTGGATCTGCCCAGTCTGGACCCCAGCCGCCAACTTGGAAAGCATAGTCTCCTGAATTTCTGACATCTGCCCAGGTCTGGTATTCTTTTAATTCAACTTCCACATAATCGCTTCCTAAAGCTTCCACTGCTTCCTTTAACATAGCCGCGCGATTGGCTTCTGTTTCATTGCCTGCCTTGGACTGATAGACAAGTTTCACTGGGAATGTTACCCCTTCTGCTTCTAATTCCTCTATTGCTTTAGCTTTATATGCTTCAGCCTTGCTCATGTCAAACTGAGGTGTCTGCCAGTCTTTTAATTTGCCTAACTGCGTATAATCCGTACCATCGGAAGTATAGACAAAGTCAGATGCCGTATAGCTGAACCCTTCAATGGACTTAGGATTAATTGGGTTAGCCACTTCATTATACATATCACGATCAATACCATAGAATAATGATTTACGGAAATTAAGATTGCTTAATGCTTTATTTGTATCTTCAGAATACTCGGTTTTATTATTTAAGAAGACGACTTTATTCCAGCTTGTTAAATCTTTCTGAACAAGGTTCTCATTACCTTCTTCATATAATTTTTTTGCCTGGCTGGACATCAATGGTGAATAACTCGTTTCCCCGCGTTTGAAGGCCTCATAAACAGATTCCTGATCCTTATAGAATAATACTTTAACAGTATCAAATGTAACATGATCTTTATCCCAGTAGCCTTCATTTTTAACAAATGTTTTTTCCTGTTCCAGTGTGCATTGATCTAAAATAAATGCACCATTATACAGAATATGATCCTTATCAATACCGAACTTAGACGTACCTGCATCTGTCTTTTCCTGTGATTCAACATACTCACGGTTTGCTGGATAAAATGCACAATAACATGTTGCGGAATCAAAATATGGGACGCCTTTGCCACCGGCCATGGTGTATTGGACTGTATACTTATCCAAAGCCTTTACGCCTACCATTGAGAAATCAACATTCTCCCCATTTGTCTTTTTCTCATAGTATTCGCTGGCACCCTCAATGACACCTAAATAGCTGTTCGCATTTCCCGATGCATTAATTGGATCCAGAATGAATTCTGCCGCATACACAAAGTCATCTGCAGTCACTTCCGCATATTCTTCTTTTGCAGAAGTATACCATTTCATTCCTTCGCGCACATGGAAAGTCCAAACTGAATAATCTTCATTGTGCTCCCATTTGTCTGCCAAAGAGCCCACCAGACGACCATAAATATCAGTTTCCATCAAGCCATCCACTAAATTAGATGTGACTCTTAAATCAGCTGCACTGTAGCTGTTAAGATAGTTTAGTGTTGAGTACTCCTGACCGCTGACGATATAATCCACATAATTTTTAGGATCATAAGTCATCGTCGTGTCGCTTGAACAGGCACTTAAAGCCAGCACTGCTCCAAGCATTAATCCTACAGATTTTTTCATAAAAATATTCCCCTCTCCTTATAACTCAACCTGAATAAAAAAGCTCTCGTCCTATAGCAATATCTGCTATAGAGGACGAGAGCATCGCTTCGTGGTTCCACCTCATATTCACTGATTCTTCACAAAATCAGCCTCACTAGGTACGCATAGACACTATGTTCATACCATAACACGTTAACGGGTGTATCCGGATATGCTTACTTGATTCAGCATTCAGCTCCGTGTTGATGCGCTATCCGTTATCTGATTCTTTACACCAGCCAGAATCTCTCTAGAAGATAAGTGAGGATAACTTGGTTCACTTCATCGCTTTTATTCATCAGTTGATGATTACATTATAGTCATCCTTCGGTCGAAAGTCAACACATTTTTATATTTTTTCAAACAAAATTCTTATATTTTTTGGATATTCAAACTTCATCAGCGCTTACAATTTTAATATAAAAAAAGACAGGATTTTACTCCTGTCCCTGCATTGCTTTTTCACGAGCTGCCTGCCATTCTGTTTTCAGCTTTTCGTTTTCTTCAGTTGTAATTACATGATCATAAAGCTCCATGCCTTTCCATTTGAACTGGTCAAGACCAACGCCTGTATGCACCTTGGAATAGTTATTCACTGTTGTTAATTGATAAGTACCGCCGTTCTGGTAAATTGGAATGATATAGGCATTTTCCAATAACCATGCTTCCGCATTGGCAAAAGCTTCATAACGTGCATCTGTATCAATAATCTTATCGCCGGCTTCAACCATAGCGTCAAACTCAGGATAATTCCAATGGGAGGAACCCGCTTTTAAAGGTTCATCATAATAGTTCACAGTCCCGGCATTGGTTTTTAAACAAGTTAAATTGTTCACTGGATCTGCCCAGTCTGGACTCCAGCCGCCGACTGTGAAAGCATAATCACCAGCAGCTCTGACATCAGCCCATGTCTGATATTCTTTCAAAGTCACTGTCACATAATCTGTGCCTAATGCTTCAATTGATTCTTTGATCATCGTTGCTCGGTTAGCTTCTGTTTCATTTCCTGCTTTGTACTGATATATCAATTCTAATGGGAATGAAACGCCCTCAGCCTCTAATTCTTCGATTGCCTTGGCTTTGTATTCTTCTGCTTTAGTCATATCATACTGAGGTGACTGCCATTGTTTTAAATTGCCTAACTGTGTATAATCTGTGCCATCTGTTGTATAAACAAAATCAACGCCTGAGAATGCATAAGCTTCGATAGAAGATGGATTAATTGGGTTGGAAACTTCATTATACATCGTTCTGTCAAAACCATAGAATAATGATTTACGGAAGTTCAAATTACTCATGGCTCTATTGACGTCTTCTGAATAAAGCGTCTGATTATTCATAGAAATAACCCGGTTTCCAGCAGCTAAATCTGTCTGAATCAAGTATTTGTTATTTTCATCATATAATTTTTTAGCCTGACTTGAAAGCAGCGGTGCATAACTTGTGTCTCCGCGTTTGAATGCTTCATATACGGATTCCTGATCTTTGAAATAAAGAACTTTTACAGTATCTATCGTAATATTATCCGCATCCCAATAGCCTTCATTCTTGACAAATGTTTTTTCCTGTTCCAGTGTACAGGCATCTAAAATATAACCGCCATTATATAAAATGTGATCTTTATCGATACCAAATTTTGAAGTCCCGGCATCAGTTTTTTCCTGAGACTCAACATAGTCGCGATTGGCTGGTTCATAAGCTGCATAAGTAACGGCCGAACCAAAATAAGGTGTTCCTTTGCCATTAGCCATGACATACTGAACAGTGTACTTATCTAATGCTTTAACACCGACAGTACTGAAATCTGCTTCTTTACCATCAGATTTTGCTGCAAAGTATTCTGCGGCACCTTCAATAACGCCAATATAGCTGTTTACATTGCCGGAAGCATTAATAGGATCCAGAATGAACTCAGCAGCATAAACAAAGTCATCAGCTGTGACTTCAGCGTATTTCTCTTTATCTGAAGTATACCAGTAAGCTCCCTGACGTAAATGGAAAGTCCAGACACTGCAGTCATCATTATGTTCCCATGTTTCCGCCAAAGATGGTCCTAAGTTGCCATATTTGTCATACTCCAGCAAACCGTCAATTAAATTGGCAGTTACACGGAAATCCGCACCGGACCAGCTGTTTAAGTAATTGAGTGTTGCATACTCCTGACCGGTAACAATATAATCCACATAGGTATTTGTGTCAAAACCGGTTGGCATTTCTTCCCCATTGGAACATGCGCTTAAAAGCATTGCCGTTCCCAGCAGGGCAGCGATTGATTTTTTCATTTAAATTTTCCCCTCTCATCATTTGCCTTCAACAATGAATAAAAAAGCTCTCGTCCTATAGCAGTCATTTTGCTATAGAGGACGAGAGCATCGCTTCGTGGTTCCACCTCTTATTCGCTGATTCCTCACGAAATCAGCCTCATCAGGTACGCATATTGATCATGTTCATACCTTAACACGTTAACGGGTGTACCCGGACATGCCTACTTAAACGTTCAGCACTCAGCTCCATGTTGAATCATAAACAGTCATCTGGTTCCTTGCACCACCCGGAACCTCTCTGAAAGACAAGCTTTCTTACTCTTTTCACTTCATCGCTTTTATTCATCGGTTGATGAAAACATTATATTATTTTATGTAACTTATGTCAATACTTTTTTTGTTTTTTTCCAAGTAGTTATTATATAATTTGTCTTTTTACGATTTTCTGAACTGGAATGCAAACATGCCAGCAGCAATGGCCACATTCAGAGATTCCGCTTTGGAAATGGGAATATAGATGGAACCATCGCATTTTTTTATTGTTTCCTTCTTTACTCCATTGCCTTCATTACCCATCACGAAGGCCATTTTTTCAGCGGTCGGAATTTCCTGAATCGGGCGCGCTTCATGCAAGGCCGTCGCAAAAACTTTAAAGCCTGAAGCTTGCAGCTGTTCAATACTCTCCGTCATTTTTGCGCTGATAACAGGCAGATAAAAATTAGCTCCCTGACAGGCACGCAATAATTTATCGTTATAAAGATCCACACTATCTTCACTTAAAATGACACCATCAAATCCCATCGCCAATGACGTTCGAATAATTGTCCCGATATTGCCAGGATCCTGCAGACCGTCAAGCAGAAAAACTCTCCGCATCTCTGCCATATCAAAAGCACGCTGATGATATTTACATAAAGCCACCATGGACTGCGGTGTCTTGGAGAATGTCAGTTTTTCTAAGACCGGACGGCTGACTTCTGTGATCACCCCATCAAACGCAGGAACGGATGCCCCATCAAGACAAAAGACTTCCAAAGCCAGATGCTGTTTAATGGCTTCCTCGACCAGATGTTCACCTTCAGCCAGAAACTGTTTCGTCTGTTCCCGGTATTTTTTCTGCTTTAGCTTAACTAACTGTTTAACGCGTTCACTCTTTGTCGACTGGATCATCGCCAGCACCTCCTTTTTTCAGGTAATCTTCGTGGATACCATACGTTTTGTCATATTTAGCTATCCAGCTGTAAAAATCATGAGAATGATTAGGATAATAAAAATGTCCTAATTCATGAATAATAATACTGTCAATAACAGGCTGTGGCTCATGCACAAGTGTAAGCGCAAATTTAACCCTGCGCTCTTTATAAAAGCAGACACCATAGCGGGATTTCATTTTCTGGATCTCAATTTCAGGCATAAAAGATATCACTCCTGCCTTTATATAGGCATTAATTCTTTGATCAACATATTGATAAAGCTGCGCTTTTAAAAACTGATCCAGACTCTTCGTAAGAGAATTGCCATAAACATAAACGCCCTGGGCTTTAACAATTACCTTATTTTCACCCAGCGGACGATGGATAAGCGCATACTTTTGGCCAAATAAGTAAACAAAATCTGTTCCCTGTTTTAGCTTTGTCTGTTGTTTTAATTTTTTGATTTTATCTTCATCTAAATCATTCAGCCAGTTCTGAATGGCCGACAACGGCATTTGCAGAGGCGCACTTAAATAATAATTGCCATCCCGATAGCGAAGAATCATTCGTTTCATCTTTTTTCGCTGCAGAATAATTTTATAAGTTTTGGATTTCTTTATTTCTATTTCCATATATTTACAGTTTATCCCCCTTTTATCTGTCCATCCTATATCCGGAGGGATATATATGGATATTCGCAGCGCACTTAAATCTAATTTAGCTAAGATCAGCACAAATGATTTAAAAGACACCATTGAGTCAGGCATTGCTTCCAAAGAAGAAACAATTTTACCTGGACTGGGCGTCTTATTTGAAATGTACTATCTGTCGCTTGACAACACGGCAAAAAATCAATGGTTACAGGATATTTCCAAATTACTGAATTAATCTATTTAACCAGGTCATCCAAAGGAATTTCTTCATCAAACTCACCCAAAGGGTCCTCTTGTTTAGTGAATTCTTCCTCAAGCAAATCTTCCGCAGCCGGCATTGTCTTTTTTTGAAGAACTACCTCTTTAGGTGGTTCTTTTTCAATGACATCCGCAATCTCCTGCTCCTCAGAAATTTCCAGCAATTCATTAGCGTCACTTAAAATCTCCCGGGCAAAAGGTTCCTCTAAAGGTTCTTCTTCTGCTGGCATCATTCCTGATTTTTCAAAAAGTGAATCCAAAAAAAGATCTATCTCTTTTTGTTGGATATCATCCAGAGACACTTCCGGTTCAGTTGTCACTTCAGGTTCTTCATTTTCTGCCAGAAGGACTTCCGTTTCTTCTTCAGGTTCTTCAGTTTCCAGATCACCTGACATAACCGTTTCCAGCACCGCATGGATTGCATCCTGTTTTCTTCTTGCCAGAATAAAGAGAAGTATGGATGCCGCCAAACCAAAAAGCGCTAAAAGTAAAAAATAATAATAATGTGTCAATCCCCAGCCAATCATTAAAATCAAAAAAGACCATAAAGCTGCTATTTTACTTTTTGCCTGAAGACTGTTCAAAATCAGTTCACCGCAAACAAAAGTTAAAATTCCCAGTAAAACAAAATACGCTCTGACCGGCAATGGTCCCATCACCATCTGCTTTAAAGCATAGCCCAGCGACACATTTTTATCCAATACCAAATTCAAAGAAGTACCTACGATAAAAAGTAAAATCAGAAATGACCAGTAGACCAATTTTTTGATAGTTCCCATCATGCTCTTTCCTCCTTTTGAAGCGTCATAATCATAGCCTGACGGCTTTCACTTTCAAAAGTAATGATGACTTCCACACTTGCCTTGGCATCATAATGTGCATTTGGGAGAAATGCAAGATAGCCCAGATTTTCTTTTTCAAGGAAATCAGAAATACTCATCTGCGCTCTTGCCAGCAATTGATATCCACTGCTTTTAGAAGCATCGGGATGACAGAATTCTATTGTCACTAAATCATATTTGCTCACTAATGCTGCCTGATCATAAGCTTCAAACTGTCCCATAAAAATACCTGACTGATTAATAAATATATTCAAAAAAGCGTAATCATAGCTGGAAGACTGATAAAGCTGTCCGCTTTCGCTCACCAGATCAGCACTTGCCAGCACACTGCCATCGTTTTTTTGGATTGTAATATTTAATGGCTTTTGTCGGGTATTTTCCTCAGTCAAAACATCCATCAGATAACTGCCGTCTTCTTGTCGAGTGAGTTGATGCATCAATGTCGAGCCATCTTCTAAATTAACCAGCGCCTGCAATGTTTTCTCATCACTGTCAACACTGACAACAGCGCCGCCATAATAGGGACTGACAACGCCGAAATAATCACTGACGGTCATCTTGTCTGTATTCGCAGCATATGAAAAGCCATGATATGAGCTAATGTGATATGTTTGAAATGCAAAGTGTTTATATTGAAACACCAGCGTTGCCATGATAACAGCCAGAAAAATGCCCAAAGCTGCTAAATAATTCTTTTTCATTTTCATTTCAATCACCGCCTTTATTTTAACATAATACAGCTTTTTCAACAACCAGAAAAAATAAGCTGCCGCTCATGCCGTTTAGCGTGTCGTTGGTGAAGCGATACTTGTCTTAGTCAAAAAAATAAATATAATAGAATTAAAGAAGGTGATTCAATGGATAAAAAAATCACAATTGGCAAAGCGATGACACCTAAAAAGATTCGCTGGCTTATCCTCAAAGAGTGGCTCATTACACTGCCGGCTTTTTATTTTCTGTTTTTAAGATTTGACTGGCGGCTTGTGCTTACAGTCACTGTCATACTCTATCTGATAGTGACCATGACCAATCCACCGTTAGGCAGAGAAGACTGGTTTGAAATTGATACATCAAAAGTACAATTTTATCAATTCAACAGCATCCCGGAGTGTCTGAGCGAATCTATTAAAGTTCTTTTTGGCAAACCCACTCATCCAGCTACATCGATTCCTGTCAAAGACATATGCGCTATCCGCTTAAGCTATCGGGGAGCCTATACGAATACGACGATCTATGCCCGACGTCCTGTCTTATTCTTTTTACTAAAAAATGGGGAACTTGTCAAAATCGAACCACAATGCAGTATCCGGAACGGGGAATACACACAAGCTTTGACGCTGCTGGAAAAACAGGGCGTCATCATTGAAGATCGCATGCATTTAAGGGAAGCTTTATCAAAAGACAGCAATCATTTCATGCAATATGTCGTTGAATGGGAAAGGCAGCATCCTCAATGATTAAAGTCAGCCTTCAATGCCAAAAAGATACGACAGCTTTTCTGCTTCCCCTGCTAACAGAACATCAAATTTCTGTCATCCCTCATCCGCAAAACGCATTGGTCCATATTGTGGAGATCAGTCACCAGGAAGATCTTCTGAAATTATCTGAGATTAGAAAATCTACAGATATCATTTGCATTATTGAAGATGGCACCTGGTTATTTGATTTAATTGATTTAAAACCCCTGGGCTTTATCAAAAAAGCACAGATGACTAAAGAAACTGACTGGCTGTTAAAACTCATCACACAGAAAAAGAATGGTCCTGACACAATGGTTCACTTTCAATCCGGCACTATTTCTTTGCAGCTTCCCGTCAGTGAAATTATCTACATTGAATCTCTCGGACATAATCTTTTTATCCACACTGTCAGTGCGGAATACAAAATCCGTGACAGCTTGATCAACGCTTTAGAGAAACTAACAGATTTGGAATTCATGCAAATTCATAAATCTTATATTATAAATAAAAAATGCATCACCTCGCGCTCTTCTGCTTTCTATACCTTGAATCATCATATTCAATTACCGATAGGAAGAAAATATCGATATAAAAATCCGGATCATCACTGATCCGGGTTTTCTATTTTAAAGTGACATCATAGGTGATTTCTTTACCGTCTCGCTCTACTGTTACAGCAATCGTATCACCGACTTCTTTGGCGTATAGAGCACTCAAAAAAGATTTGTAGGTTGTAATTTTAGTATCATCCAGAGCGATAATGATATCTCCCTGTTCAATGCCTGCTTTGTCTGCGGCACTGCCTCTTTGAACAGAATAGACATACACACCTTCCAATGACTGACTGGAAATATTGTTGTAATAACGCTGACGAAGTGAAATGTTGCTCATGGCAATAACCTGTACGCCGATTACTGGGCGTTCAATCTTGCCCGTTGTTTTCAACTGCTCAATGCTTTTCAGGGCATCGGTAATGGGAATTGCAAAACCCATGCCATCTGTCGATGAAATTTTCATAGATGTGATGCCTACCAGTTCCCCAGCCATATTAATCAGCGCACCGCCGCTGTTTCCTGGATTGATTGCCGCATCTGTCTGTAATACATTCATATCCCAATCATCTGCACCATCATTATTTAAATCCACTGAAACAACTCTGTTTGTCCCGGAAATAATTCCTTTTGTCGTACTGCCGTTATAATTAGAGCCAAGCGGACTGCCGATAGCCAGAACCGTTTCCCCGACATCAAGCAAATTTGAATCCCCAATTTTGATTGGTGTCACTTCAAACTCCGGCTCAATTTCCAAAACTGCCAAATCCGTATACTGATCAGACCCTAACAATTTAGCGTTGACTGATTCACCGCTAATAAATAAAACATTGATTGTATCGCCGCCATCCACAACATGATGATTGGTAACAACATAAGCTTTATTGCCGTCTTTTTCAAAAACAACGCCGCTGCCGCTGCTGGAATTCAGTCCGCCGCTGAAAACCTCAATCGTGACCACACTGTGACTGGCAGCACTGACAACATTCACTGTATCATCTGTCACATCATAATTTAACTGACTGACAACCTGATGCTGATCGCCAACCACCGTTTGCTTGGATAATTCGTTGATTCTTGTATAAAGATATGTGTTGGTCACTAAAGATAAAATCAGTAAAACAACGATAATCATTGTCCCAAAATGTTTTCTCATTTGCCTGTCCTCCTATCAAATTTAAATGGCGTTGAGTCCCCGCTTCATCTTAATTTCGCTCACAAATTTAGGAAATCTAATGTTTTTATTGTTCAAATGCGCTATAATAGAGCCGAGGTGATTAAAATGAACAAAGAATTTCTTTATACACTCTTAGATAGTATGTCCGTTTCTGGCAACGAAATTCCTTTACAGAAAAAGGTAATCGAGGAAATGACGCCTTACTGTGACGAAATCCTGACAGATTATACAGGAAATGTCATCAGTGTTCTCAACAAAGATGCTAAATTTAAAGTAATGCTTGCAGCTCATATTGATGAGATTGGTCTTATTATAACACACATTCAGGAAAATGGCTTTATTAAAGTCTCGAAAGCCGGCGGTATCTATCCTGCTGTTTATCCCGGACACCAGGTTGTGATTCACTCCGCCAATGGTCCTGTTTATGGCGCAGTGCTTTGTACCAGAGCACTGATGAAAGGTGAAGTTAAAGACAGTGACATCACCATTGATATCGGCGCTAAGAACAAAGAAGACGCCCTGAAATATGTAAGCATCGGTGATCCTGTCCATTTGAACACATATCATCAGGAACTCACCAACAATCATCTGAGTGCACGCGCTGTAGATGACCGCGGCTGCGCCTTTATTATTCTTGAAGCACTGAAAAGAGCCAAGGAGAAAGGCTGCCAGATCGGTGTCTATGCCGCAACTACAGTTGGTGAAGAAACAACGATGCGCGGTGCGCATTGGGCAGGCAGCCGTATTAATCCCGATGTAGCGATTGCGGTCGATGTTACCTTTGCTCAGGATTATCCCGGAACAAATCCGCAGGAATCCGGAGATGTTCATCTTGGTCAGGGTCCTGTCATCTGCAATAGTTCCATGGCCAATAAAAAAGTCAATGAATTATTAAAGAATACTGCCAATAAAAATAATCTGCCTTACCAGATTGAAACCTTTATCGGACGTACCGGCACAGACGCCGACAGACTTCATTTTGCCGGCAATGGCATTGTCACAGCACTCTTATCGCTGCCATTAAGATATATGCACTGCCCTGCAGAAGTCTGCCATTTAGATGATATTGAAAACAGCATTGAATTGCTGGCAGAATTCTTATGCCAGATCAATGAGGATACAGATTTAGATCCATTTCATTAAGCGGACAATGTCCGCTTAATTGCTGGAAGGAGGCAAAAGAAAGCATCATGATCAAACGTCTGATTTGTATTCCCATCTACTTATTTAGTATCGGATCAGTATTCTATACCCTTTTCATTCAGGACTGGCTGGGCTTGCTTTATGCACTGATATCATTACTTTTATATGCGCTGGTTGAGAAAGGCACAGAAAAAATCCAGCTTGTACTTTCTGATCTTCTGAAAATAATTCTGCATATTTTTATTTTCTTTGCCGTTGTCCTTGGCAGTATTTATGGATTCTATACTTATTTTTCATGGTGGGATTCTCTGCTTCATGGTACAACTGGTTTTCTATGCGCTGCTGTCGGATTAAGTCTGGCCAACCTGTTTGGCATTGAAATGAATAAGGCGCCGCTTTTCAAATTTTTGGTTGCTTTATTTTTTTCGATGACGGTAGGGATCTTTTGGGAATTCTATGAATTCAGTGTGGATCGTCTCCTTGTCATGAATGTACAAAAGGATACTTTAGTCAATACCGTGACCACTAATTTCATCTATGATGAATCTTTAGAAAACCCTCAAACAATGAACAATATTGAAAAAATCGTGATCTATCATGACGATGATCATGTGACGACAATTGAAGGCGGCATGCTTGATATTGGTTTGTTTGATACAATTAAAGATCAGGCAGTTCACTTAGCCGGCACTTCTATTTTTTTCATTCTCTGTATTTTCTTTAAAAAACAGTCACTGACAACAAAGCTGATGATTACGAAAAAAAGCAAAAAAAATAATTAATATCAAATGCCTCTTTAACTGCAGAGGCTCTTTTCTTTCACCGCTTTTTAAAATTAGAGAATTGTCAATTTTTATGAAAATCACTTCCTTTTAATAATAGTTTGTATTATACTATTCTTCAGTTTTCATTAAGGAGGTCAAACATGGACGAGCATACAAGAAACAATCAAATCATTGAAGGCGTCATCTGGAAACAGCTGCTCTATTTTTTCATTCCAATCCTGATTGGCAGTGCTTTCCAGCAGCTTTACAATACGGCCGATACGATTATTGTCGGACAATTTGTAGGCAAAGAAGCGCTGGCTGCAGTTGGTGCCACAGGAACACTCATCAATCTGCTGGTTGGCTTCTTTGTGGGCATGTCTTCTGGCGCCACCGTTATTATTTCTCAATTCTATGGTGCTGATAATCATAACGCTGTAAGTAAAGCTGTACACACTTCTGTTGCCTTAACAATTTTATTTGGCGTGGTGCTGATGGCTTTTGGCATGATAGGGGCCCCCTGGCTGTTAAAGATGATTTCTGTACCTGAAGATATTATTGAAGCATCCACACTTTATATCCGCATCTATTTTATCGGTATGATTCCTTCATTATTTTATAATGTTGGTGCCGGAATCCTAAGGGCTGTGGGCGATTCCAAACGTCCGCTTTATTTCCTTATTATCGCTACATTATCCAATATTGCACTGGATATGATCTTTGTCGTCTTTTTGAAATTAGGCGTTGCCGGGGTTGGTATTGCCACCGTGCTTTGTCAGTTTATCAGCGCTTCGCTGGTGCTTATTGTCCTTATGCGTACCGATGATTCGTATCGTTTATCTTTGAAAAAAATTCATTTGGACAAATCTATTTTAACTTCGATCATCCGTATTGGTCTTCCTTCCGGATTACAGTCTGTTTTGTATTCAATCTCCAACTTAGTGATTCAATCCAGTGTGAATGTTTTAGGCACAGATACGATTGCCGCTTGGTCTGCATTTGGAAAAATTGATGGTCTGTTCTGGATGATGATTGGTGCCTTTGGTGTTTCCATCACAACATTTGTCGGACAGAATTTTGGCGCCGGCAAATATGACCGCATCAGACAAAGCGTCAGAGTCTGCCTGAAAATGGCCATGGCAGGCTCTATTATTTTAAGCATTGTCCTGCTTACATTTGGCGAGCCCGTTTTCCGAATGTTCACAAATGATGCCACCGTTTTAAAAATAGGGATGGAAATGCTGCATATTATGACACCTTTCTATTTCACATTTGTCTGTGTAGAAATTCTTTCGGGAGCTATCCGCGGGGTCGGCGAAGCACTTAAGCCAATGATTTTAACTTGTTTTGGGGTGTGCGTCCTGCGAATTGTCTGGATTCTATTCGTTGTCCCTTTAAGCCCTTCACTTTTCAGCGTCGCTATATGTTATCCTGTAACCTGGTCTGTGACTTCTATTCTTTTCATCATCTACTATTTAAAAGGCCGCTGGCTAAAGGATCGCATGCCTGCGCTAAAAAAATAATGCCTGCAAAAAAAGCCATTCTGTCAACCACAGGATGGCTTTTTATCATCTTTACCCCTCATAGCGGCGGATGCTAATCCCAACCGCATGAACAAATCCACTCTCAATCCATGCCAGATTCTGCTTTTTTTCAGCCTCACCGCGAATACTGATCGTTGCTGAACCTACAATTTCACAATCAAATTGTTTTAATAATTCAATTGCCGCTAACAACTGAGATCCCGTTTCAATCCATTCATCTACTAATAATACCTTTGCACCTTTGGGAACAGCATTTTCTTTTAAACAAAGCTGTTTTTTTTCATGAGAATAATCTGTCAATTCTACAGATTTGATCATCTCCGCCGGATACGGCAGCTTGCCGCCTTTACGAATTGGAATAAAAGACACATTCAGATACTGGGCCATTGCGACGCCAAGAATCCAGCCAGTTGCTTCAAGTGCACAAACGCAGCTTACCTTGTCACGATAAGGTTCACAAAGGTGCGCAATTATTTCATTAAATGTAGTCACATCACTGAAAATCGGCAAAAGATCATAACGGCCTTTGGAATACTTAGGAATCTGATGACTGATTTTTTCTGCCAGTGCTGGGTTTGTTTTTATCATCTAATCGCCTCCCGAAACTCACTAGCAGTATATCAGAAAACAATCAGAAAAGCAATGCGTACAAACCACATCAGAATAAACCCGCAGGCACACATCAGACCAATTGATAAAAACACCTCTTTAAAGCTTCCTGTTTCTTTTTTGATTGTCAGACAAGTCGTGGAACAAGGCCAATGAAAAATCGTGAGAATAATCACATTCAACGCTGTTAGTGTTGTCCAGCCCTGATTGATAAGCAAACTTCTAAGATTCATTAAACTGATGCTATCTGTCATTGTTCCCTGTCCAAGATAAATCATAACCATCAATGGAATCACGATTTCATTCGCGGGAAACCCTAAAATAAAAGCCAGCAAAATAACGCCGTCAATGCCAATAAAGCGGGCAAAAGGATCCAAAAATGAGGAAATCACTGTAAGCAGGTTCCGATCATTATACTGGATATGGCTCAACAGCCAGATCAAAAGACCAGCGAACATAGAAACGACAACCGCTCTGCCTAAAACCTTAAGCGTTCTCTCCCAAAAGCTTTCTTTGAGAATTTTCTTTAACTGGGGACGTCTGAAATCCGGCATTTCCATCATAAATGCAGATGATTCAGCGGATAAAAATTTAGATAAAATTTTTCCAACTAAAAGTGTTACAGTCATGGACAAAAATAAGATTAAAACCAGAAACACCGCTTCCAATAAAGGACTATTCGTCATAAAAAACATTGCCGCAATTTGAATCAAAATCGGAAAACGGCCATTACAGGGAACCATATTGTTTGTCAGAAGAGCAATTTTTCGGTCTCTGGGTGATTCAATGATACGTGTTCCCATGATGCCAACAGCATTGCAGCCAAGTCCCATACACATGGTCAGCGCCTGTTTGCCGCATGACCCACAGCGATGAAAACATTTATCCAGATTAAAGGCCATTCTTGGCAGATACCCAAAATCCTCTAAGAAACTGAATAAAGGAAAAAAGATGGCCATTGGCACAAACATAACTGAAACAACCCAGGCAAGTACCCGGTAAATACCATGGGCCAGCATATCTACTAAAACTTCAGGCAGAAACAATGACAGAAAATCTGCAAGACGATGCTCGAAGCTAAACAGCATATTTCCTAAAAACTGACTGGGCAAATTTGCCAAAGATAATGTTATCCATAAAAGCAAAATCAATAGAACTGCCATACTCAGCCAGCCGCTGATACGTCCGGTAAGAAATCTATCGATTTTCTTCTGCCGTTCATCCTCATGATCAGGATAACAACAGACTTGCCTGCATAGTTCTCTGGCTCGATGATGGTACAGTGTTTTTAAGATTCCGGCAATGCTTTGCGGATCCATGCCATACTGCCTGCATGTCTCTTGAACAATGGGATGTTCTGCCTTTAACATTTCTGGCAATGTCAGCTGATGTGCCTTCATATAAACAATAGGTGCCGGATCTTTCCAGATCACATGAGAACTATTTTCTTCCGCTCTTCCTATCGCTTTTTGCAGCTGATCCTCATTCACATATTTTCCTGCGCTCATAGCAATGACAGGAATCTGAAGTATTTTTTCCAGCTGATCAATTTTTAGTTTAATGCCCTTACGGCTTGCCTCATCCATCAGATTTAAAATCAGCATGGCATGTGGTGTCATCTCCATGACTTGAAAAAGCAAAGGAAGGTTTCTTTCCAGGCATGTTGCATCTGCGACAACCAATAAGGCATGATAACCGCCCTCCAGAATTTCCAAAGATGTCACATGCTCTTCAAGGGAACTGCCTAAAAGGCTGTAGCTCCCCGGCAAATCTGTGATGTAATAATCCCGCCAACGCCCACCTGCTAAAGCGACTGTCTTGCCTGGCCAGTTGCCGGTATGCTGATGGGAATGCGTTAAAGCATTAAAAAGAGTTGATTTCCCTACATTGGGATTGCCAATCAGCGCTATTTTCTTTTCATACATCTGAAATCACCTTCACTATAATGTATCTGGCATCTTCATTTCGCAAAGCTACGCTTGTCCCCAGCAAACGGTACATTCGCGGATCCTTCAGCGGACTTTCCATCCAGCACATAATATTAACGCCTGGCACAAATCCCAGATCATTCATTCGGGTTTCCTTCTCGGTTTTTTCTATTTTCTCAATAACCGCCAGCAGACCTGGCGGCAATTCATTTAAACGCATATCACTGCCTCCTGTCTTATCCTAGCCTATGCACATTTTAAAATATTGACACTCTTATTAAAATCAAAAAAGTCATATATTTTTTAGATTTTTTACAATTATCTAATGAAAGCGATTGTATGTTAGAAAATCAATAATTTTTGATAAAATCAATGTTTTTTATAAATAAATATTTTTCATTTTCTTTCATTTTTATATTGACATTTATGATTTTCAGAGTTATAGTATAGGCGTCTTAAGAAAAGACACAAGGAGGAAATTAAAATGGTAAAAATGTTATTAGCTTGTACAAGTGGTATTTCCAGCAGTCAGTTTGCTTCACTTTTAGAAGATGCGGCAAAAGACAAAGGCGTTGAAATCTCTGTAGAAGGATGTGCAATGAACTTAGTACCAGAAAAAGTTGGTTCTTTCGACGTTTTATTAGTGGGCCCAGTTGCCAGCCATGTTATCAGCAATTTAAAAGATATCATTAAAGACTCCGCTGCTATCGTTAACCTTAGTTACGAAGACTTCAATATTTTGAACGTTGACGCTATGCTTGAAAAAGGCTTAGCCGCTGCCAAATAATTGATTGGTATAAGGAAAGGACCAGATGAATTCATCTGGTCCTTTTAATAATATGTCGGAACGGGATTGGAAACACTTATTTCCTTAAATTTTAACAGCTGCACGGTATGCTGTATGGAAAGCATCAAGAATTTTTCCAGGTTTAACAGCATCCCCAACAAGATATACTTCTTTGCCTGCTTCCTCAAGTTGTTCATAAAGACTCTGCTGAGCTTTTAAGCCGATGGCTAAAATAACTGTGTCTGCAGGAATAGAGAATATCTGTTTTTTACATTCAACAACAATTTCCTTTTCTTTAACTTCAACAAGACGGGTATTTGTATGAATATCCATATCAACTTTAGCAATACGGTCATTGTAAGCTAATACGTCCGTCACTGCTACACCATTCATAATCTTAGGCAGCATTTCTACTAATGCCATATCATGGCCATTTTCGGCAAGATGTAAAGCTGTTTCTGTACCAACTAAGCCGCCGCCAATGACAACTGTTTTTCCTTTAACCTCTGCTTTCTGATTAAGAACATCCAATGCATCTTTAACATGTGCCTGATCAATGCCTGGAATATTTGGTTTAACTGGCAGACTTCCTGTAGCGCAGACAACCGCATCATAAGTTTCAAGATCACTTGCTTCAGCGCGCTTTTCAACAACTTCAATGCCTAATTTCTGAATCTGACAAATTTGATACTTCATTAATGGACGAATATCTGATTTGAATTCTGGTGTGGATGCTTCATGTAAAAGACCGCCTAAACCATTTTCTGCATACAGGGTTACCTGATGACCACGGAGTTTTAAGACACGGGCTGCTTCCATACCAGCTGGTCCGCCGCCAACCACTGCAATATTTTTAGGTTTTGCAGCTGGAATAATATCTAATTCACCTTCACGGCTGATTGTTGGATTAACGGCACATGTAATTGCTTTATAGTTAAAGAATGTTCTTTCCAGGCATCCTTCATTACAACGAATACATGGACGAATATCTTCTGGTCTGCCCTCCTTAGCTTTCTTTGGCCATTCAGGATCTGCCCATAATGGTCTGCCTAAACCAACAAAGTCACCTTTACCACTGGCAATAATATCTTCTGCATATTCAGGTAAAGTAATAGATCCGGAAGCGATGACAGGCACTTTAACAACCTTCTTAATTGCTTCTGCCGCCCAAGTATTATAACAAACTGGAAGGGCCATAGGCGTTACCTGGTGAATCATCATATGATGGTCTCCGCCAGAAATATGGAATGCATCAATACCTTCTTTTTCCAGTACTTTCGCAAGTTCAATTGTATCTTCAATTGGGAATCCATCTGGTTCATAATCAGTACCGCTTAAACGAATAGTTACAGGGAAATCTGGTCCAACCTTCTTACGTACATCACGAACGATTTCGACATAGATACGCATCCGATTTTCCAAACTGCCGCCGTATAAATCAGTTCTATGGTTAGTCGTTGGAGAGAAGAAGTTTGTTAAAAGATAGCCATGTGCACCATGAATTTCAACTAATTCAAAGCCAGCCGTTTTAGCTCTTAATGCAGCATCACCAAATGCATGAACGATATCCTGAATTTCTGGAATTGTTAATTCTTTAGGCACAGCCTGCAGGCCATACTGGTCCCAAAGTTTTGGCCATGGTATAGCTGATGGTGCGACCATTGGCTGAGTTCCTAAGAATTTCTGACGTCCGCAATGTTCAATCTGAATAGCAGGAACAGAGCCTTGCTCTCTAATATTTTCTGCCAGCCAGGCAAGTCCTGGAATATGTTCGTTGCTGGAAATACCTAAGTGGCAGTGTGCAGATTTGGCACCGATATCATCGACATAAGCATATTCAACAATAATCATTCCGGCACCGCCGGCAGCCTGCTTGCGATAGTAACGCACTAATCTTTCAGATACAGTACCATCCATATTACTCATACCTGAGGACTGTGGGGCTTTCATGATACGATTTTTAAGTGTAAGTGTCCCAATCTTACCTTTAGAAAATAAATTTGGAAATTGATTTGCCATTTTGTAATCCTCCTTTTTCTTGTTAACTATATTATAAAAAAGAAGTCAGTATTTTTCTGTATCATGTGATACTCATCACAAGTTTTTCTTGTGATTTTTGTCACAAAAGTTTATAATAACCTTAAAGCAGGTGGTTATATGCAGGTTCAGGAAGCGACGATCCAATTTATTTTTAAAGATACATTTAAACCCTATCGTTCTTATTTTATGAAAAATTATCCGACGGCACATTATCCTAAAGGTCACATGTTTAATATGTCCGGTATTCCTGTGAGTTCTCTTTATTTTCTCTTGGAAGGTGAAGTGCTGGTTTATACTGTCAACCAGGATGGCTATGTCCGGTTTATTGGCAGTCATGAAAAAAACAGTATTTTTAATCTCGATAGTTTCGATCAAAAAAGTGATGCGGTGATTACTACACAGGCGGCAACTGATGTGGAGGTCATTGCTCTGACAATAGAAGATATTTTGCATGCCTCATCTGAACTTGAAGATTTATATAAAGATTTTCTCATTTATACTGGCCGGGTTTTGCGGCTAATGTGCCATGACGCCCAGATTCAAAGTATTAATGACGTCAAAAAAAGACTGATTATTTTCATATTTATGTACATTGAAAATAATAACAGTCTGACGATTCAGCTGCCTCAGTATAAAATTGCCGCAGCAATTAACGCTTCACGCATTCAAGTCACCCGTATTCTGGCTGAATTAAAAAAAGAGAATCTGGTTGAACTTAAAAGAAATACACTTGTTGTTTTAAATAAAGAAGGTTTGCATGATAAACTCCTTTAATTTGTGTAAAAGACGAATTCCCCATTCCTAAAGGATTCGTCTTTTTCTATTTGATCAATTGATATCTTAATCTTAAATATGAGTCTTCAAGCACTTCTGCACTTTCTAGTTTCAACACGCCTAAATCATTTAATTCGGAAGGGCTCTGCAGCGATTCTCCATCAATCACCGTCGGTGTCTTATCCCCGCCAATTAATACAGGGGCTACAACAATATCCACAAAATCTAAAAGTTTATGTCTTAAAAATATACTGTTCAGCGTTCCGCCGCTTTGTATGGTTAGTCTTTCACAGCCATATTTTTCATATAGCTCTTCCAACATTGTTTTGGCATCCCAGGCATCATGATATATAATATGAAAATTATCTGCCTTCACCTGAAATCCCGGATGATTTGGCTTGGTTGTTACTAACACAAAGCATTTAGAAAGATGAATGAAATAACGCACGCCGTGTTCAGTCAGATGATGCGCATCTATGATAACAAAACTAACATCTGTTTTCTTTTTGGGAAACGGCCTCTCATTAACGCCCATTTTAGCCTGGACTCTTCCAGAATTCAAAGACCACAAATCGGTTGTCTGTTCAATCTCATAATATTGGTGCAGTCCTTCCCTGACACCAGGTATCAATGGGAAATCCTGATCCACATCCATTTCATCAGTACTTCCGGTGCTGATTTTTCCATCAACAGAACTCAACATAAACAAAGTCGTCACCGGTCTTTTATGCATATCTGATTTCTTCTGCCTGCAGTGTTTCATAAACCTGATCAATGAGTTCTTTTTGAGCTAAATCTTCACTAAAGGCTGTTGCTCCACCACAGGCACTGCCTAAACGCAATGCCTCATCATAACATCCGGATTTCATATAACCTGCGATAAAACCAGCCACCATGCTGTCACCGCTGCCAACACTATTTTTCAAAATACCATTAGCCGCTGGACATTGATAAATTTTTCCATCCTGACTGACTAGCATTGCACCTTTTGAACCAAGGGAAACCAATACGTTTTCAGCGCCCATTGCTTGAAGCTTTCGCGCAGCGCTGATGAGTGTCTTTGCATCAGGGATGCTGTATCCGAAAATTTCTTCGAGCTCATCACGATTAGGTTTAATAAGAAATGGATGCCAGACCAGTGTTTTAAGCAGCAATTCTCCTGTAGCATCAACAACGACCCGAATGCCTTTTGCTTCGACTAGCGCCATCATTTGCGCATAGGTATCATTGGATAAAGAAGATGGAATACTGCCGGCAAGTACCAGCCAGTCATCCTTTTTCATTTCTTTGATTTTAGCCATTAGCTGTGCTGTTTTTTCCTTTGGAATAACAGGACCGCTGCCATTAATTTCCGTTTCTTGTTTTCCTTTCATTTTAATATTAATCCGGGAAAATCCCTCTTCCAGATCAATTAAATCACAAGCAAATCCTCTCTCTTTAAGCTGACGTTCAATTTCTTTACCTGTAAATCCGGCCACAAAACCAAGCGCAGTTGTTTCTAAACCCAGGCGATGAAGAATTGTAGAAACATTAAACCCTTTGCCGCCAGGAAACATTTTCTCTGAATAGGATCGATTCGTCTTTCCGATTTCAAAGTCTTCTACAAAAATAACATCATCTAAAGATGGATTAAACGTTATTGTATAAATCACATTTTATACCTCCTCTGTTTTTTCTCCCTCCAAAATTATTTTTCATTCTTAGAACATTGTGATAAAATAGAAACACATGAAGGAGGAAGATCATAATGGAATCCATGGTTGTTTTTTATCCCTGTCTTGATATTGAAAAGACATCTCGCTTTTATGAAGAAACAATTGGCCTTACCTGCTGTCAGGATCAGGGCAGCTGCCGTATTTTTGATACCGGTTATGGCTATTTAGGCTTTTGCGAATATGATGATCATGTGCTGGCAACCCGAACCTGTATCTCATTTAATTTAAAAAGTGTCGAAGCAGTCAACAAAAAATATATTGAAATGAAAGCAAAACAAATTGCTGGGCTGACTCAGCCTCAAAAGCACCCTAAATTTGCCGTTTACTCATTTTTCATGAAAGATCCCAATGGCTACACATTGGAATTTCAAAAAATTCTTTAGAAAGAAGGAACACATATGCAAAAAATGATTGTTTTAGGTACTGGCAATGCAATTGTCACAAAATGTTACAATACCTGTTTTGCTCTCCAGCAGCAGGAAGAATATTTTCTGGTAGATGCTGGCGGCGGAAATCAAATTCTTTTTCAACTTAATCAGGCAGGCATTCCGCTGACGCACATTCATCACTTATTTGTCAGTCATGAGCACACTGATCATATTCTTGGTGTTGTCTGGCTGGTCCGAATGATTGGCGCGCTCATTAAAACAGGCAAATATACAGGAACGTTCAATATTTATTGTCACCAGCAATTAGTTTCAACAATCAAAACATTATGTCACCTGACCCTGCAAAAGCAGCTGACAGACTGTTTTGATCATGAGATTTGTTTTCATGGGCTAAATGACGGAGACACTCGAATGATTCTGGAACACGAAGTTGTATTCTTTGATATTCTTTCTACTAAAGCTAAGCAATATGGCTTTACATTCATCAATGATAATCAGGAGAAAATTACCTTTGCCGGAGACGAACCATACAATAAAGCTTGTGATTACTATGTCAGAAATTCTGACTGGCTGCTCCACGAAGCCTTTTGTCTCTACAGTCAGAAAGATATTTATCGTCCTTATGAAAAACACCACAGCACTGCTAAAGATGCCGCTGTATTAGCATCTGAATTAGGGGTAAAGCATCTGGTGCTTTGGCATACCGAAGAGGACAATCTTTCAAAACGAAAGGAGCTCTACACAAATGAGGCCCAGCAATATTTTCAGGGAGATATCTATGTTCCTGACGATTTAGATATTATTTCGTTATACTAACAGCACACGGCTCAATTAGCAGCCGTTTTTTTATTCGAAATCAGAGCGGCTGTAAATGACTTTGCCAATAATCCGAACCGGCAGATCATGAACCTCCTCAGGGGTAAAATAACGATTTTCCACATTGGGATTCGCTGCTTCAAGAACAATCAAGTTCTCTTTTTTGATAACTCTCTTAACTGTAACTTCATCCCCGATCATCACAACGGCAATCGTACCGCTGGAAACATCGTTACACTGTCGCACATAGAGTAAATCATTTTCATGAATTCTGGCAAGATCCATTGAATGTCCGGTAACCCTTAAAAAATAATCTCCCCTTCTTTCATCTTCATCATTAACTTCCAGATAATCCTCAATATTTTCATCAGCCAGCAAATCATATCCTGCCTTTACCACACCAAGTATTGGCTTTTTATGTAAAAATGTATTTTCTGCCATTGCCACAGCAACATCCACTCCCAATAAATCAGAGAGCTTTAGTAAGGTCTCTTTCTTCAAATTCTTTGTATCACCATTTGACCAGCGTGTAACCGTTGATTTGGAAATGCCTAAGGCCTGGGCAATCGCCTCGTTATTCAAACCTGTTCGACGTTTGAACTGTACCAAAAGCTCTTGTAGTGTCATCAAATCACCTCTAAAAAGATTATACCTCAAAGAGCAAATAATTGCAATAATTTCAGTGTTTTTCATCTTTTTCCATATTTTAGTTGCAATAATGGTGCAAAAATGTATTGATTTTTTGTAAAAGCGAGATATAATGATAATGTAACAAACGAAAGGGGAAAAGGCTTATGACAAATCAGCGAACTTACATTGCTATCGATTTAAAATCATTCTATGCATCTGTCGAATGTGTTGAACACCATTTAGATCCTCTGACGACACATCTGGTCGTCGCTGATGCCAGCCGGACAGAAAAGACGATTTGTCTTGCAGTTTCGCCGGCTTTAAAAGCCTACGGCATCTCCGGACGTGCCCGACTGTTTGAAGTTATTCAAAGAGTCAAAGAAATCAATGCCCAAAGAAGGAAAAATGCGCCTGACGGTATTTTTAAAGATAAATCACATGATGCCATTGAACTGCAAAACGATCCTAGCTTAGCTTTATCCTTTTTTGCGGCACGCCCAAGGATGGCCCATTACATCGCCTGCAGCACCAAAATCTATGATATTTATTTAAAGTACATTGCGCCTGAAGATATCCATGTTTATTCCATTGATGAAGTTTTTATGGATGTGACTGATTATCTGAATACTTATCAAAAAACTGCACACGAACTGGCTAAAGACATCATTTTAGATATTCTTTCAACAACCGGCATTACTGCGACTGCCGGCATTGGAACTAACATGTATCTGTGCAAAGTCGCTATGGACATCGTAGCCAAACATACAGCACCGGACAAAGATGGTGTCAGAATCGCTGAGCTTAATGAGATGACTTATCGAAAACTGCTTTGGCATCATACCCCGATTACAGATTTCTGGAGAGTTGGCCGAGGCTATGCCAAGAAATTGGAAAAAGAACATCTGTATACAATGGGAGATATTGCCCGCTGCTCCTTAGGCGGTAAAAATGATTATTATAATGAAAATCTGCTTTATCAAATGTTCGGTATAAACGCTGAATTGTTGATTGATCATGCCTGGGGATATGAGCCTTGTACAATCCAGCATATTAAAGCTTACAAACCCCAGGCCAAAAGTCTGGGGTCCGGGCAAGTACTGCACGAGCCGTATACGAGTGAAAAAGCCAGACTCATTGTTAAAGAAATGACAGATTTACTTGTTTTAGACCTTGTCGATAAAGATTTGGTAACCGATCAAATTGTATTAACGGTTGGATATGATACGATTAATGCTTCCAGTCCGCTCTATCACGGTGAAGTAAAAGTTGATATGTACGGCAGAAAAATTCCTAAACATGCGCATGGCACGGCTCGTCTAAAATTTCCAACCTCCTCCTCCAAACTTATCATTGAAGCTGTTATCAATCTATATGATCGGATCATTGACAGAACACTGCTGGTCAGACGCATTAATATTTCTGCTAATCATTTGGTGGATAAACATTCAATAGAGGGAATAGAATTTCATGAACAATTAGATTTATTCTCCTGCTTTAATATTGATCAAGAAAAGTCAAGAAGAGAAAAAGCTGAACTTGAAGAAGAACAGCTTTTACAAAAATCCATTATAAATATTAAAAAGAAATATGGAAAAAACAGTGTATTAAAAGGTATGAATTTAGAAGAAGGTGCTACCACTCAGGACAGAAACAGACAGATTGGAGGTCATAAAGCATGAATCATCCCAGAGATTACAGTGATATCATTCACTTACCTCACCACGTCTCTCAGTGGCATCCACGAATGAAAATGATTGATCGGGCAGCTCAGTTTGCGCCATTTGCGGCCCTAACCGGTCATGATGAAGCTATTAGAGAAACAGCCAGACTTGTAGATGAAAAAACAGAGCTGGATGAATCTCAGAAACAAATCATTAACATGACTTTAAACGATCTTCAAAATCGTTTAAATGAACATCCCGAAGTCAATATTACTTATTTTCAGCCTGATTTAAAAAAATCTGGCGGGGCCTATTTCAACATGACGGATAGAATCAAAAAAATTGATGAAATAAAGCATTTTATTGTCTTCGAAAGCAACCTTATTATTCCTTTCGAAAACATCTATGATATTGAAGATACTCAACATTTTTCATCATTTGAGAATATGGAAAGAGATATTTAAGATAAATTCTTATAAACCTGAGTGAGATAATAGTAAACAAAAAATCATAAAATCCTATTAAAATAACGAATATACCTTATAATAATTTTCATATATCTACATTATAGCCAAAAAATGATAATTTAAACTCACATGTTAAATATACTAAAATAGTAAATCCAGCATATACTGGGATTTCTTTATTGAAAAAAGATACAAGAATAATGATAGTAGATAATAATAAAGGAATTATTTTTAATTTTATTTGTAATTTTATGTTTTCATACTTGGAGAATCCATTATATCGAAGGAGCTCTATCTTTGAATGATATTTTCTTTCTAAGATTATACGAATCAAAATAATTATGCACCCCAATATTAAAGGAATCACAGATAGCATTAAACGATATCCTTTTAATTGATTTTGTAGAGTAATATAATCTTGAAGAGGAATATTTTCGTTAATAAAATTTGAATCTTTTTTTATATTTTCTACTATATCTCGCAATTCATCTTCATTAGAATAGGTCAAAGTATAATAAAGTAATTCACCTTGAGATTTCATAGGAAATAATTCATCAGGGATATAGATCATATATCGCATTTCTCTCAATTTTTTATTTTCATTTTCTTTCATAACATTGGTTATTTGGTATGTTTGATTATTTATCGTTATTATATTATTACTCAGTTCATTGTATAGGGCTTCCGTAGCAATAATGTCTTTTTTTCCTTGAATATTTTGAGTAAACATATTCATATTTTCATAATAGTTCATTACTCCTATAGGAATAATATTACCATTAATCTCAATTAATTCACTATAAAAGTAAAGCGGATGACTATTCGCAGATTCTGTGTAGCTTAGATAATATCTTTCTTTTGAATTCAACCACGAATTACGAGTATCTTCTAACTTTATAAGAGTAACTCCTAAAAATATGATCAAGGATAACAGGAGTGAACCTAATATCAAAATCATAGGTTTATAGACACTTTTTTTAAGAAAATGAATTAAATAGGATAAATCAAAGCATCCTTTCTTTATCTTTCGAACCTCTGCTAAAGTTTTATCGCTTTTAAATTTTAATTTTAATCCTTTATTTTCAATTTCATAACACCGATCGGCATACTGTTGATCATAAGTATGATGAGATGAAATAATAGTAATACAGTGATTTTCTTTAGTGTAATCCTTAATCAAGGTCATTACTTTATCCTGATTTTTCCTATCTAAAAAGGATGTTGGTTCATCTAGAATTAAAACAAAAGGTTTTTTCCATAATCCAACCAATAGGCATATTCTTTGTTTTTCACCCTCTGAACATAAAGTAATTTTTTTATCAGGAAAGTAAGTAATCCCTATATCTTCAAAATTTATCTGACTATCATATTTGAAACACCGAGAAAGTTCTTGGAATGTAAAATCATCATACAAATGAACATCTTGATTTACATAAGAAACTTGTCTAAACCATTGCTCATCTTTAATGATTTTCTTATTATTTATCTTTATTTTTAATTTTATCTCAAGAATATTTTCAAAAAAAGTAGTTTTGCCGCTTCCAATTGGTCCATTAATCATTGTTACTTGTCCAACATTTGCATAAAAGCTTCCATCAAATAATTCAGTGTTATGAATTTTTAAGTTTATGTTTGTAATTTCAAACACAATTATTCACCACCAATTTCAGATATTATAATGCCTGCAAAAAAGATTCATAAATATAAAGTATAAGATTAAAATGAGTACTATGAAACTGCCGTAAGTCAAGATAGTAAGAAACCATACTATGGTAAATTCTTTGAAAACAAAAGCATAAATAAGTGAAAGTATTGAAATGATCGATACAATAATAAGTGCTTCCAGCATACGATATTTAATATATCTTTGTTTAGAAAGACCGCTATATCTCAAATAAAGATAATCATTTTGATTAAGTGACTCCAGTAAGAATAGAAATAATAAAACAATTAAAATGAATTTGATACAAGCATAAACATGGTTTTGAATCTGATCATTTTTCCAGTGATTAAACTCTTCAATAGTTTGTTGATTCGATTGTGCAGGATAGTAAAAAATTAAATCATCGTCATAGTTACTGATTATGTCACGAACAGCATTTATATCCGCATTTTCATTCAAAATTATAGTATAGGCATTTGGCAAAACAGATGTACAGTCTATTAATGCATTGATCATTGAAGATGGTGCATAAATTAGTGGAATTTGAGACAAATAGTACATCTCACTTCTTACATGATGTGTATCATCAATAGATAATTGAACTGTTTTTTTTCTATAAATCTGCTTAATTGAAGATATAGGCACTTCAACATCCTTTCCTTGCGAATCTGTGAGTATCTGTACCACATCCCCTTCTTGTATATCAATAGGGATAGCCATATCTAAACTAATATTTTTAACATCATCAAGCGTAGCATTATATCTAGTTAAGAAATTATCAGATATGTAAATTTTTTCGCCTTCCAGTTGTTCTGGATAATAAAATTCCAAAAATGGAAAATTATCATCTGTAATATTGATTTCCCCAAGAGTTTCAGAAGAGAGTATCATTTCTTCATACAAATCTCCATTTTCAAATATACCTGTCATAATATCCCCTAATGGAATAGCATAATAAGGATAGACTTTTTTAATCATTGAACTTTGATTGAGCTCATTTTTCAAGTTTTCATCAAGAAGTAATGAATGTGGTTGATAAGCATCAGAATCAACAAATCCACGATAATAAACATAAGCTGTATTTTTATACGTTTGCTGCAAAAGAGATGTTTCTGCATTAATAAAATAACAATAGTCTGATGTTGTATATAATGAATTCCCTATAAAAACAGATAATGCCAAAATCAGGCATAAAAGAATAAAATGCTGCCAAGGCTGATGATACAAAAACGTTTTTAGGCGATATGGAAATTGCAGATTACACTGTTTTATGCTAAATGATTTCTGACATGGGGATAACATTTGTTTTATTTTTTTGTTTTCAATACAAATAAGCTCATCGGCATAGCCCATAATATCTTCATCATTTGTGGCTAATAAAACTGTATGCCCATCCATTGCATAGTGCTTTAAAAAATTTAAGAATATTTCCTTTGTTTCATTATCTAAAGAAGATGTTGGTTCATCTAGAAAAATAATTGGTAAATTTTTTATTAATGTTAAAATCACTGACAAAATGCGCTTTTGACCACCTGAAAGCTGATGAGGATATTTTTTCATTAATCTTTCAAAATTAAAAATCCTGATTAGCTCTTCATCAATACCGGAAGAGTGATATGCATTTTTAGTCTCCTCAATATTCTGTTTTACTGTTAAGTTTTGCATATAACCATGATCTATTAGCTGATATCCAATTAGCTGATAAGAAATCATGTCACTACTGAGATGATTCCATTCCATGCTATTGCAGTCGATTTTACTTGCAGAAATCTTTTTAGATAATATTTTTAGTAAAGTGCTTTTCCCTGCGCCGCTTTCTCCAACTAAAAAATTCAGTTTATTTTGATACAATGTAATTGAAGCATTGTCAAAAATCAGATTTTCATTGTAACCAAATATGATATTACTAAAAGTAAGCATAGCGTTCCTCCTTGAATGATTAGAGTTTCTTCAAAAATCAATTATTTAACTTAGATTTGGTTCTTTTGCTGTCTTTTATTTACTGTCATTTTTCCGGTTTCATATGGCTGCTTACCTGTTGTCATTTGGTAAGTATAAAAATTTTTTTAAAAAGTATTTCTTGATTAAATATTATAATTATCACTCCTCTTTTCTTGATTTAGAAATCTCAAATGAGCTATATCTTCACCCTGATTGAAAACTACTTCTTTAAAAATTAACTTTGGATTGTGATTTCATTCACCATATTCATATTCTTTCTATTCTACAGAATTTCTACCATCTCTTTGATTAAAATCTATCATTTTTTATGAGATGTCATTTCAGCTGTATTAGTGTTAATATAGCTCAATTTGATTTTCTCTTTGACTTTATATATGTTAATTCTAATCATGTCACCTTTTAGATTCTCTAATTTTATAAAGAGTGCTACAATCACATTATCCTTAAAAATCACTACACTAACCATTCTGTCAAACTTAAGAAATATGATAAATCAAAAACGAAATTAAGAATTCTGCTTCACCACCATTCCAATACAATTCTATCGTCAAACATTGATAAGAATAATGATTTAAATGCTTACCTTTTCATTTATGTACTTATTTCTCTAACATCTGTATATCAAATGATTTTATGATTGCTTTTCTTTATAATTTTCCTGCTTTCCAAGCTCATTCTATTAAGATGTTAAATCAAGGGTTCAAGTAAATATTTTCAAAAATCTCTTAAAAAATATAATCATTTTTATGTTAGACTTTTAATAGAAAAAGATGCTCCTATCTAGAATCAACATTTCAAAATCATTAGTTTTTAGAAATTTCTGGATAGTTACATCTTTTGTTTGATAGCACTTGCCCTAATACTTATGACGATCTACTGCAGAAAAAGCATTATTGAATGTACCTTTAGCGTAGGCAGTTTGATTATTATTCTCAAGCTTTGTTTCAGTAGTAACACTATGGGCTGGTGACAGATTGAATGTAGTGTTTGTAATAACTCGATACCCAGAACCCCCATTAGGAACACCATAAGTACTATAATGATCAAAGTTACCTACTTTTGCACCAGTTTGGCTACTATAGATGTTACAAGTTGTAGTTGTTTCATCTATAACAACACCTCTTGGTTCAGCAGCAAAAACAGTTCCTGCTCCTAACATCATTAAGATTGCTGCAGCAGTAATTACTTTTTTCATCGATTTCTCCCTCCTTCCCATTTTATTTCAAATAAATAGATGAATCATGTGAATATAGAATCATCAAATTTATTTCTGCCGTTAATATATCATAATTTTAATTTATCAGTTCTATTTTTGAAAAAATTAGTTTTTTTTATAAATGAATTCGAATAATTTGATTTTTTTTCAAAGCAATGGCTTTAGCACTTCAAAGTTATGATTTTGGACTTGAGTATAAATGGTATTGTTTATAATATTTTTGGGGGGCAAATTTTGGTTCATTGGTCTGTTAATTTTGTTTGAAACGAACTTATGAATGACTTTTACCTTAATGACATTGTACCAGATTTCTAAGTGCTTCATTAACTCTGTACACTTTTATTCTAACATCACATCCTTCTGGAAGAAATTGTGAAGTAAAAATAGTAGACTTACAATCATAACATAACTTTAATAATTCTAAAATATCTGACTAATGTTGTGAAGTTATTGGATTTAATAGCCACTTAGTGATAATCAGCAAATCTGCTCCTATATAATATTTCTTGCTTGATCAAAATCATAGAGTATTTATTTGAAGTTTTTGAGAGTAGAGATTTGCATAAAGCTACGATGATTATTTCACAGTTTCCAGTAAAATCATGGTATGATTTATTTCAGGAACACACATATGCGGATGCCTGTCTTACACGTCTGCTCAACAACGTTTATCGTCTTAATATGAATGGTAAGAATATGAGAAACATGAAACCAATCAATCAATAGTAATGACATTGATTTACAGACCGTTCTGACGGAACAACCCATTAATATGTAAACAAAATTTCTATCTAATTAATATTTTTACAATATATAGGCATATATATATGACTAGTATTAAATTTTCTCATATAAAAATATGAAATAATTGTAATCTTTTTATACTTAAATAAGAAAAAACAAGATTAATTTCATAAAATTCCAAAAAAAATCGTAATTATATATACTTATATGTAGAAAGGAGTAGTGAAAAAAAATGAAGAAAATTACTAAAATTTTAGCTGGCGCGTTAACTGCGTTTACTCTCGTTGGTACTAGCTTACCAGCACTTGCATGGTATGAGGGTGATTGTAGTACTGTAGAAGCTGCACCAAATTGCTCTGAAGCTGTATATTACTACTCTAATGTTAAGCATTATGGTACATATGTAACTCTCAACTACTACACTATCACCGCCGATTCAGCTGCAGTGTACAACAAATCTGCAAAAGTTGATACATCAAATAGAAAACGAGTTAACTTACAATGTGATTTACAAATTGTCAGCACACATGACTATGGCTTGAAATCTTATCACTATTACTAAGAGCCTTAAAGAGCAGGATTTCCTGCTCTTTAATTCATCAAGAAATATATTAAATCTAAGGGAGTTGAAAGTAAACAATGATTAAACTCGAAAATATAAATATAAGTTTTTCAAAAGTTAATATTATTGAAAACAGTAATTTTGAATCTCATCAAGGATTATTGACTGCTATTTCTGGAAAAAGCAGTTCTGGAAAAAGTTCATTATTAAATATATTAAGTTTATATAGCTATCAGAAAGATTTTGATTACTTTTTTGAAGGTAAGAATTTAAAAAATTTTGAGCAAAATGAGCTTAACGCTTTAATGAAGTACAAAATTTCATATTTAAGACAGCAATGTACCTTTTTAGAAACAATGTCCTGCCTAGATAACATAAAAATAGAATGTGCAATTGCTGGTATCAAAACTACTGAAAAGGAAATAAAAGCTATTCTTGAAAAAGTTGCTTTAAATAGAAAAGAAAACATGTATCCTTCAAAATTATCTGGAGGAGAAAAACAAAGATTAGCAATTGCAATGGCGATTGCTAAAAATTCAGATCTAATTCTTTGTGATGAAATTACTTCATCGTTAGATGAAGTAAATACTAAAAAGATTATAAATTTACTACAAGACCTCGCACATCATCAGGGAAAAACAGTTATTATTGCCAGTCATGAAGATTATGTGATTGATGCATGCGATGAGATATACTGCATAGAAAATAAGCATATATACAAAAAAGAAAATAAAGAACCAAAATTCGAACCAATTATATGCATATATCGCTAAAATGGGGCGTCTGCGACGCCCCATCGGTGCATGCGTGTCAATCTACCGGTGCACTTAAAGGGCACCTTATTTACGCATAGATGTACCTTGAAAATTTAGTCTATAA
>Ga0129308_1000952_pt1 | contig 35281 bp, 22 predicted proteins | sample L827metagenome_FD_94440 | JGI IMG/M metagenome (GOLD analysis project Ga0129308, IMG submission 94440) | Ring-tailed lemur group fecal microbial communities from Wisconsin, USA - L827 metagenome | ecosystem: Host-associated > Mammals > Digestive system > Large intestine > Fecal | place: USA...
ACGACCGTGCTCTTTATGAAATCTATCTGCCTGCTTTCAAGATGGCCGTGCAGGAAGGCGGAGCGTGGAGCATCATGGGTGCCTACAACCTATACAAAGGCCAACATCTTTGTCACAACCAATGCACATTGAACGATATATTGAAGGGCGAATGGGGATTCGACGGCGTAGTCATCTCAGACTGGGGAGGCACGCACGACACTCCGCAAGCCATCACCAACGGACTCGATATGGAGTTCGGCAGCTGGACCAACGGACTCTCGCAAGGCACCAGCAATGCATACGATAATTATTATCTGGCCACTCCTTATCTGAAGCTTATCCGCGAGGGCAAGGTAGGCACCAAGGAGCTGGACGACAAGGTACGCCGCATCCTGCGCCTTATCTTCCGTACAGTAATGAATCCCGACCGTCCGTGGGGAAGCATGCTCTCTCCGGAGCATTACGAGGCTGCCCGCCGCATCGGTGAGGAGGGCATCGTACTGTTGCAGAACAAGGGCAATGTGCTCCCGATAGACCTGGACCAGACTAAAAAGATTCTGGTAGTGGGCGAAAATGCCATCAAGATGATGACCGTAGGTGGCGGTAGTTCTTCACTGAAGGTGCAGCGCGAGCTCTCTCCGCTGGATGGCATCAAGCAGCGCGTGGCTGGCAAGGCCGAGGTGGTGTATGCCCGTGGCTATGTGGGCGATGCAAGCGGTGAGTACAACGGTGTGGTGACCGGACAGAACCTGAAGGATGACCGCACTCCCGAAGAACTGATAGCCGAAGCCGTGAAAGAGGCCCAGGATGCCGATTATGTAATCTTCATCGGCGGTTTGAACAAGAGTAATGGCCAGGACTGCGAGGATTCCGACCGCGAAGGTCTGGGCTTGTCCTACGGTCAGGATGCCGTTATCTCTGCACTGGCAAAGGCAAACAAGAATCTGATTGTTGTCAACATCTCCGGCAATGCCATTGCCATGCCTTGGGTGAACGAAGTGCCTGCCATTGTTCAGGACTGGTATTTGGGTTCCGAAGCCGGCAGTGCTCTCGCCGCTATTCTTATGGGGGATGTGAATCCCAGCGGAAAGCTTCCGTTTACCTTCCCCGTGAAGTTGGAGGATTGCCCGGCCCACAGCCTGGGTGAATATACCGGCAAGCGGAGCAAGGACATCATCGACATCAAATACAATGAAAGTATCTTTGTAGGTTACCGCTGGGCCGACAAGCAGAAGAAGGTGAAACCGTTGTTCCCCTTCGGCCATGGTTTGAGCTATACCACTTTTGAATATGGCAAACCGACAGCCGACAGCAAGACCATGCAGGCCGACGGCACGCTGACTGTGAAGGTTTCTGTAAAGAATACCGGAGCGCGCGAAGGGCAGGAGGTTGTCCAACTGTACATCAGCGACAAGAAGTCCTCTCTGCCTCGTCCCATCAAGGAGTTGAAAGGTTTCCAAAAGGTGAAGCTGGCTCCGGGCGAAACCAAGGAAGTTACATTCACTATTGATAAGGAGGCTCTTAGCTTCTTCGACGACGCCCGGCACGCTTGGGTGGCCGAGCCGGGCAAGTTCGAGGCCATCGTTGCCGCTTCGGCAACCGATATCAAGGGAACGGTTCCTTTTGAATTGAAATAATGTCGGGAAATAAAGTTTCCTCTTAGGTTATTATCAAAGATTGTGTAGATGGAGGGTGTGGCCGTGAGGTTGCACCCTTTTTTTGTAAACCTCCATATTCTATGTCCGTTGCCTCTTGGCTTTTGTGACTATATGATGAAAGCAACCGGATGATGAGTTAAACCGGCGATGTTTTGCGGTAAACGATAAGTTTTCATGGCCGGGCTTGGGGGTATTTCATCTTTTATACTTATTTTTGCAGAAATCAATGTTTAATAAAAATTATCATGAAGAAGTATTTAGCAGAAATGGTCGGGACAATGGTTCTTGTCCTGATGGGATGTGGTAGTGCTGTCTTTGCCGGAAGCGCGGCGGGGGCGGTAAGTGCAGGTGTCGGAACGTTGGGAGTGGCTTTTGCTTTCGGCTTGTCTGTTGTGGCAATGGCCTATGCCATCGGAGGAATCTCCGGCTGCCATATTAATCCTGCCATTACGCTGGGCGTTCTGTTGTCCGGCAGGATGAGTGGGAAAGATGCAGCCATGTATATGGTGTTCCAGGTTATCGGGGCGGTTATCGGCTCTGCCATTCTTTATGCATTGGTGTCTACGGGTGCTCATGGAGGCCCCACGGCTACCGGTTCCAATGGGTTCGCTGACGGAATGATGTTGCAGGCATTCATTGCAGAGGCTGTGTTCACGTTTATCTTTGTGCTGGTTGTCTTAGGCTCTACGGACTCCGAGAAGGGGGCGGGCAATCTTGCCGGGCTGGCCATTGGCCTTACTCTGGTATTGGTGCACATTGTATGTATTCCTATCACGGGAACTTCCGTCAATCCTGCCCGTAGCATCGGCCCGGCACTGTTTCAGGGTGGCGAGGCGCTCTCCCAGTTGTGGCTGTTCATTGTGGCCCCGTTTGTGGGTGCCGCGCTGAGTGCTGTTGTGTGGAAAGTGCTTGCTGCAAAAGAGGGTAAATAAATGCCGGAAGACAGTACCTTGAGAAAGGCCGGCTGATGACAGAAACTTATAAAAGAGGGTGTGTGCCAAAACCCTCTTAACTCTTTCTTTTAGGCGCGAATTACGCGGATTTCACGGACTTGTTTTACTGAGCCCGTGCTATTCCGCGTAATCCGCGCCTTCTAATATTGTAACATCATGAAAGCGTTCATGTGCTTTGGGCAACCTTCTCTATTTATAGTAGAACAGAAATGATTTGCGAAAAATACGGAGTAACTTAATTCTCCTCCTCCGGGGAGGAGGAGTACCCGAAGGGGGAGGTGGTAGCGACACATATAGCATTGTTTTTCATCACTTTGTATTCCCTACCACCCCGCCCGTCGGGCACCCCTCCTCCCCGGAGGAGGGGAATTAAGTTACTCTCTATTTCACCTCTTTTCTTCGCAAGTCATTTCTGTTTGACTATAAAATAAAGCTCCTCTTCCTTGCTTGTATATCTTGAATTTAGTAGCTTTGCACCATAGTATTAACCGATTAAAAGAATCATATTTGTATCTAGAATAGTTTATTGATATAACATACTGATAAAGAAGCGTTAGCTTCGTTCTTGCTTATAGAAACTTCGCAACTTTTTATACGCAAACAAGAACAAGAAGTCCGACGCTCACGTAGTGTACCTACGTGGGCTTTTCTTGTTTGTTTGCGTTGGTATTGCGAAGACCCCTATAAGCGAATGAGAATTGTCCACGTATTTTTTTTACTTCACTTAAACAAGAAATAGGGGGTACACGAATGAAAGACATCCACATAGGCAGCATCATCCGTAGCAAGCTCGAAGAAAGTCCGTTGAGCATTGCCGAGTTTGCAGAACGCATCAATCGTACCCGCCCCACCGTATATGACATTTTCAATCGCAAAAGCATTGATACGGACTTGTTGGTCAAAATATCCGAAGTGCTGGGCTATGACTTCTTGCGCGAGGTCTATCTGGGAGGAACTACAGAAAAAAAGAAATTGCCCACCGCCTCTTCTCCCCGTTATATCGTGGGAAGAGAGGTCAGTGAGCAAGACTTGAAAGACTATTTGGACGAGAAGTCCTCTATAATCTTGAAGATATTGCGTGAGTGATTAGAAATTATATCCTATGGTGATGGAAGGCATGGCTACTTTGACTTTCTTGGAAATTTCAGTAAAATCCTTTCCGTAGCTTGTAGCCAATGTGAACCGGTCGATGTTGAATGCTACGCCAATCTGCCAACCGGCCTGAAATCTTTTCCAGGCATCGCCCATGCCTAGTTCGTCCATGTCGTCGCTATCGAACACATTGAAACTTTCATTTTCTGTTTTATCGTCATATTCGAAGCCTATCTTGAACTTTCCGATGGCATTGATGCGGAAGTTTACCCCTATGTATGGATAGATGGAGAAACGTTCGTTTACATCATATTTGTACCCGAAGTTCACGGGGATGTTGATGGAGAGCATGTTCAGCTTTGCGGAATAGTCGTCCAGATAATCGTCTTCCGGCTCCATGTCGTCGGTTAAATTTTTGAAAGCCCATGTCAGGTTGGCTCCTGCCTCCAGGAAGATGGGAACCTGCGGTGATAGGGAGATGCCTTTTACATATCCGGCAGAAAATCCGGTCATTCCCATGTTGTCTCCCTTGTCGGGAACCAGGCTCATGGGGTGATACGATACTCTGAGCCCTTGCCATCCGTCGGTATTGGCGTTGTAAGAAGAGCTCTTTGAATTGGCAAATTGTGCAAATGCACCGGTTGTCATGCCCAACAGGCAGGCAATTAGAAAAAACTTAATTCTGTTCATAAAAGTATGTATTAAGGGTTAGTATTTGAAGTCCATTCTCCAGATGTTGGCGGTTCCGTCGGCATCTCCACGTTGCGAGATGAAGTAGATGTACTTTCCGTCTTTGCTCCATGTGGGGCTGAGGTCGTCGGCAGCGTGGAAGGTGAGCTGCAACAAGTCGGTTCCATCGGTTTTTGCTACAAAGATGTCGGTGTTGGAATAGTTGAAGTTACTTTCTGCAATGACGCTGCTTCCTACAAACAATATCCATTGCCCGTCCGGCGAGAGAACTGGAGAGGTGAAACTGCGTTCCCGGTCGGAAACGATGCACTCTTCGGTTCCGTTTTTGGAGTCGATTTTCCAGATTTCGCTTTGCCCGTCGGCATTGGTCCGTGTGCAGATGAAGGTGCCCGTAGCAGATACCGGATAGGGGTTCATTCCATTCGTATAGCTGGAAAGGAAGTTGTTCTTGATGTTGTAGCTCCAGATGCTGGTGCTGTTTTTTTCTTGCCGGGTGAAGAATATCTGGCTCATGTCCGGTGAATATACGGGCGAGTAGTCTTGGTTGCCATTGGTAATCTGTCGGCATACATATCCGTCGGTTGCGCTTGTCTGGAATATCTGGTTGGTCTTTCCGCGAGCTTCCGAGAAACAGAGGTACTGCCCGTCGGGTGAAAAGGAGAAGTCCAGGATATTGGAGCGGTTGGTTCTTTGGATGGAGCTTCCTTGTTTGCCCAGTTCTTTGATGAATATGTTCGTGCTGTTGTTCCTGTAAGAGAGGTAGGCTATGTTCTTTCCGTCCGGAGCGATGGCTATGAGGCGGTTGGAGAGCCAATTGATTTTCTTGCCCGTGCGCTTGACGAGGGGCATGCAGACATAATCGTTGGGGGTGGTAATCTGCCGGAATTCGATGCCGGTCTCTTCGGGTACTGAGATGATGGAGTAGTCTACCTTTTGTGCATTCAGACACGTTATAGATGTCAGGCACATGATTGCTACTGCTATTGTTCTTTTGTTTGACATGTGATTGATAAATTTACTATGGTGTTGATAAAACTGACAGTTTTGTTGGTCTTTTCGACACTGCGCGTGCAAGCTAAGGAAGCAAGGCGGTGAGTGTGACGCCTCCTTGCCTGTTTCCATAGAACGGTGCTGCCAGGACGATGTTTTTCTTGGAACGCTTTCCGAACAGCCTGCGGGTATATGGAAGCAGCCAGTAGCCGATGCGTGCGCTCAGTATTCCTACGCCAGCTCCGGCAATCACGTCGGTCGTCCAATGCCTGTCGTTGTAGATACGTGCATAACCGATGCCTGCTGCAAAGATGTAAGCGGCAATGCCATAGAGCGGGGAATCGTCTTTGTACTCTTGGCGTATGATTTCGGCCCCCATGAATGTAGTGGCTGTATGCCCCGAAGGAAAGGAGTTCTTGGCGCTTCCGTACGGACGTGGAGCATCTACCGTAAACTTCAGGCCGTTCACGAGGAGGGCGAGGGAGAGGTAGGAGGTGGCAAGGGTTATGGTGCGGTCGCTGTAGTTGTGTTTTGCCGTGGCTCCCAAGGCAGACAACCCGTAGTCAGCTGCAAGGGGGAGGTATTGCAGGTAGTTGTCCAGCGATTCGGTGGTGGAATGATGGCGGAATGTTTTCCGTATGTCGTGGTTCACTTTGTGCAGCCATCCGTTCTTCACCCCGATGCAGCCGATGAGAAGCATGGAGGAGGGAACAATCAGCTGCTTGTATTGGAATTTGTATTCTGTCGCCGTGCAAGGGGATGCGCTGGCGGTGGCCAGGGAGTCTTGTGCGGTTTGCGCGTTTGCTGCAAGTGCCCAAAAAGTGAGGAATGCCGGTAATACCTTTTTCATCGTGAATTTGTATCATAAATTTCGATACAAAAGTATCTCCGGTCGGTGGTTTGAATGGCTTCTTAGGTGTCGGTATGCTTGACAATAGCGTTGATTCTTCAGACAAGCCGGGGGGATGATGTGCGAAATGAGGAGATTTCTTTCTTAAATTCTTACATTAAGACTGTCTTTCGCTCAAGGTGTTTGTGGCGGATGTTCAGCAATGTGGCGTCCACCAACTGCCCGCCAGACATCTTGTCCCAATCCGTCTCCTTGTTCATGTTGGTAGCAGCAATGGTTTTTCTCAAAAGAAGCCTCGTAGAGGGCTACGCTTTTTTATAAACGTGATAATTGTGGTGTGTAGTGGTAATATTTTTTAATACCCCTATGAATTTTAAATTATCATAGGATTGCAGGGCGTAATCTTGGAGTAGTGTCTGCGGAAACAAACTTGCCAATTTTTTTAGGCACGGATTATGCGGATTTTCACGTTTTTTTCAATGCGTTATCCGTGATTTCCCGTGTAATCCGTGCCTGAGAAAGAATCAAATAGACTTCGCTATCCCCATTTCCAGTCCACGAAGCTCTGCCAGTCCACGCAGGCGGCCGATGCAGGAGTAGCCGGGGTTGGTCTTCTTCTTCAAGTCGTCCACCATCTGGTGCCCGTGGTCGGGACGCATCGGGATGGAGACACCGCGGCGTTGCTGTAGCTCAAGGAAGGCTTTCATCACACCGTACATATCCACATCCCCTTCCAGATGGTTGGCTTCATAGAAATTGCCTTCGGCATCACGTTGGGTGCTGCGCAGGTGGACGAAGTTGATGCGGTCGCCGAATTGCTGCATCAAGGCGGCACAGTCGTTGGCACTGCTCACGCCCAGCGAACCGGTGCAGAGGCAGAGGCCGTTGCTCTTGTTGGGCACGGCATCAATCAAGGCCTGAAAGTCGGCACCGCAACTCATGATGCGCGGCAGGCCGAGGATGGACATGGGCGGGTCATCGGGATGAATCACCAGCTCTACCCCGGCTTCGTCGGCCACGGGACAGATTTCGCGGAGGAAGTAAATGAGGTTACTGCGCAAGCGCTCGGGAGTGATGCCTTTGTAGCGGTCCAGCTCCTGCTGGAACTGTTCCAGGGTGAAGCTTTCTTCCGAGCCGGGCAGTCCGGCAATCATGTTGCGGATGAGCAGTTGTTTGTCTGCCTCCGTCATCTGTTCGAAGCGGGTGCGGGCGCGTGCTTTCTCTTCGTCGGTGTATTCGGCTTCCGCACCGGGACGACGCAGCAGGAAGAGGTCGAAGGCGATGAAGGCGGCACGCTCGAAGCGCAGGGCGCGGCTGCCATCGGGTAGTTCGTAAGCAAGGTCGGTACGCGTCCAGTCCAGCACAGGCATGAAGTTGTAGGTGACGATGTTGATGCCGCACTTGCCGAGGTTGCGGAGGCTTTCCTTGTAGTTGTCGATATACTTCTGGAAGTCTCCGGTTTGGGTTTTGATATGTTCGTGTACGGGTACACTTTCTACTACAGACCAGCGCAGGCCGACGGATTCGATCATTTCTTTCCGTTTCTTGATTTCCTCTACTGTCCATATTTCTCCGTTGGGGATATGGTGCAAGGCATTTACAATGCCGGTGGCTCCGGCTTGTTTGATGTCCCAAAGGCTTACCGGGTCGTTGGGACCGTACCAGCGCCAGGTTTGTTCACAAAGAATCATAGGTTTGAGTTTTTAAGTAGTTTCGGAAGTTCTTCAATTGTTTAATAGAGCAACTTAATTCTCCTCCCCGGAGGAGGGGAATCGAATCGTCTTGCTTTATTGTGCAGGACTTCTGAAACTTAATTGTTGAGTATTCAGTTTTTGCAAGTAATTACATCGCGAATGCGTTGAATCCTCCGTCCACTACAGCCACTGTACCTGTCACGAAGCTGGAAGCATCGCTGATGAGGTATTGGATGGTTCCGCAAAGCTCTTCTGCACGGCCCATACGTCCGAAGGGAGTCTGGCGGATGACGTCTTGTCCGCGTTCCGTGTAGCTGCCGTCGGGGTTCGTCAGCAGGGTACGGTTCTGCTCCGTGAGGAAAAATCCGGGTGCGATGGCATTTACACGGATGCCTTCACCAAACTTCTTGGCAACTTCCGTAGCCATGAAAGCTGTGAAATTGGAGATGCCGGCTTTGGCGGCGGCATATCCGGCTACACGTGTCATGGGACGGAAAGCAGCCATGCTGGAGAAGTTGACAATAGTGCCTGCCTTCTGCTCCACCATTGGTTTGAGGAAGACTTGTGTAGGCAGTACGGTTCCGGTCAAGTTTAATTCAAGCACCCGCTGGAACTCTTCTATCTTCAAATCGAAGAATGTACCCGTAGGCGCGATGGTGGCACCCGGCATATTTCCACCGGCTGCGTTCAGCAGGGCATCCACACGGCCATAGGCTTTCAGAATATCGGCCAGGTTCTGTTCCAGCAGTTCGCGGTTCATCACGTCGGTTGTCAGGAACATGGCTTCGCCGCCGTTCTTCTTGATTTCTTCTACAAGGGCGTTGCCCACTTCGGCTTTGCGGCCCAGGATGACTACTTTGGCACCCTCCTCTGCGAGGTGCAGGGCGATGGATTTGCCCAATACGCCCGTTCCGCCGGTGATGACCACCACGCGGTCTTTGATGTCGAATAGGTTTTTCATACGTTTTTTATCTACTGATTTTGTATCTTTTCGGTTCGATATTGCAAAATTATGGAATTCTCTTTAGAGTTCTCCTTATTTTCCGACTGAAATGAAGGCAGTGCCGCATATTTCTTCCTTGCAGCGGGCGCTTACCACTACCGGGACATGGCTCTTGACGTAGATGCCTGCCCGTCCGTTGGCGGCTTGCAGGAGTTGCGAGCCGTGGGCGGTTCCCTGGTTTCGGAGCAATGCTTCGCTGTCCGTGCAGCCGAATTCGATGAAGTGGCAGGTGTCGAGGCAGGGGATGCCGTCCTTATCCAACAGTTCGGCTTGTACCAGTACGGTTTCTTCATCCACCTTGGCCTGTGTCAGGCGTATTTGGGCGGGGGCACCCCAAGGCTGTGTCTGGTAGGTTTGGTGTATCTTGTCGCGCAGGCAGGGCTTGTTGTCGCGGTAGGCGATGGCTTCAATTTCATTCTCTCCCTCCTTCAGCACGGCGTTCCAGTGGAATCCGGCGGCGGGATAGTCTTGGCTGTCGCGCTTTTTCCGTCCTAAGGAGATGCCGTTGACGAAGAGTTCCACTTCGGGGCAGTTGGAGTAAACGAGGATTTCCTTCGCCTCGCCCGCCTTGCCCCACCGCACAGGCCAGGAGTGTCCGTAGATGTGCAGCATCGGTTCCTGGCTCCAGTAGCTTTGGAAGACGTAGTAGCTCTCTTTGGGTGTGCCGTCGCGCTGCACTACGCCCTTTTGGTTGACGTAGGGGATAGGGTTCAGCGGGCGTAGCGGGACGGGTGGGGTCCAAACGGTGCGAGAGGTCGTGCAGTTCGCTCATAAAGGCGCGGATGCTGTCTTTGTCGAACTCCTCGAAGTCGCCCGGCCAGTCGTTTTCGTTGCCCATGCCCCAAAGGATGACGGAGGGGTGGTTGCGGTGCTGGTCAATCATATTGGTGAGCATGCGGCGTGCCTGTTCGCGGTACTTCTCGCCGCCCATTGCCTTGATTTGCTTCATTTCGGCAATCATCATCTCTTCGGTGAGGGCGGCACCTACCCCGGCGTGGTCTTCGTGGCGATGGGTGCCGCGTAGCAACAGCCGTTGCCCGTTGAGGTAGAAAGGTCCTTTCTCCTCGAAGCGGATGTGGCGGAAGCCGAAATGCTCCGTGTGGGTCAGCAAGGTGTCGGTGCCTCCCGCAATGAGTTGGGCTTGGAGGGTGTAGAGGGCGGGGCTGTCGGGACTCCAGAGCGTGGGGCTTTTCAGGGCGAACCAGGCGCGGCAGGTGTCTTGCAGCGGGTAGGTGTCTTGGTAAATCTTCCTTCCTTCGGGCGAGAGGACGGTAATCCTCAGTTCAGGCACCCCTTCGGACGGGGAGGCGGAGAGGGGACGTTCGGTAGTGACCTGCCACTCCACCTTGCCCAGCTTGTCGCCGGGAGTTGTCCGGGCATTTATCTGCACTTGCCCGATGGAATGTGCGGGGGTATAAACCAAGTTGACATAGCGGTAGAGACCTCCGTAGAGGTTGAAGTCGGACATGTCGGAGGGAATCGTTTCCGTGTCGCGGCTGTTGTCGCAACGGATGGCGACGGGTATCTTCCCACCGAAGCGTTCACGGCAGGCGGGGTTGGAGCGGAACTGTTCCACAGCCTCCGTGATGTCGGCTTTCCATTCGTCGTATCCACCGGTGTGCGAGGCCACAAGGGTGGTGTAGACGTAGACTTCGGTATTCTGTCCCGCGCCTTCAAACTCCAGGTAGATGCGCCCGTCTTGATAAGGGCTGTTTATGTGGAGGGTGGTGCGATACCATCCGGCACCTTGGTAGTAGTTCGTGTAGGGATCCACTGCATCTTCGGCGTTGAAGCAATGGGGCAGGGTGACTTTCTGCCAGAGGGGGACGGCTTCGGGTTTTCCGGCTCCGGGCACGGGGCGCATCACTTCCCAGATGCTGCCCATGTCCTGACGGATGAACTCCCAATCCGTCGTAAGGCGTTGTTTGCGGTCGGTGGGGATGAGGGCGGAAATGCTGTTTGCCCATAGGCAGGCAAGCAATAGGCAGAGTATGTTTTTGAGTGTCTTCATATAGGGTATAGTGTCTGACAAATGATGTTAAGCGATTGATAATCAGAGGTGATTATTCCGCATCCAGTGCCCTTTTCCGTGCCAATGCTTCCAGATAGTAGTAATCGGCATAGTTCAGCGGCACATCAATCTCGCTACCTCCGGGGTGGTGTCCGGTGGAGTGGAGAAGGAGGAAGCCGTAGTGCGTGCCCGGCTCGGCCTGGTAGTGGCTGTTGAGGCTGGCAACAATCTTGTCGGCTGTGGCACGGTAGTGCTTGCCCTTTTCGGGAGCCACGTAAGTGCAGAGTTCGTACAGACCGGAGGCAATGAGTGCGGCAGCCGAAGCATCGCGCGGCACGTCGGGGTTCACGTTGTCGGGCGTGAGGTTGTTGATGGATTCCATCTTCATGTCCCAGTAAGGCACACCGTCGGCAGGCATGTGGGGCAGGGAGAGGAAGAAGTCGGCGATGCTTTCGGCCTGTTTCAGGTAGGCAGGGTCCTTGGTGAAGCGGTAGCACATGGTGTAGCCATACAATCCCCATGCCTGTCCGCGGCTCCAGAAGGAATCGTCCGAATTGCCCTGGTGGGTGCATTTCAGGCGGACATCACCCGTTTCGGGGTCATAGTCCACTACGTGATAAGAAGAGTAGTCCGGGCGGAAATGGTTCTTCATCGTGGTGTTGGCGTGGTTCACGGCAACTTTCCAGAAGATGGAGTCGCCCGTAATCTGTGTGGCGCGGAACAGCATCTCCAAGTTCATCATGTTGTCGATGATGACGGGGTATTTCCACTTGTCGCGGTTGTGGTCCCAAGAACGGATGCTTCTCACCTTGGGGCTGTAGCGGGTAATCAGCGTGCGGGCACTCTGGATGACTACATCCTTATAAGACTGCTCACCCGTCAGTTCGTATGCCTTGCCGAAGCTGTCGTACATCATGAAGCCCAGGTCGTGCGTGCCTTTGTGCCATTTTGCCTCTTCGATGGGCCAGGTCCAGGAGATGGCGCTCTGGCGCCAGAAGCTGTCGTTGGTATAGGCATACATCTGCCAGAGCGAGCCGGGGAAGAAGCCCGAACACCAGTCATGGGGATGTATCATGGCCAGTGAGCCGTCTTTGGCAATGGTGCGCGGCACTACGCGGCGGCGTGCGGCGTTCTTCTCCTCCTTGCGTGCCTTGTCGGCGCACTGCATGGCGAGTTTCAACTGTCCGGCGGCGTAGGCGTAGGCATGGTCTACTTCGGTGGCCTGCACGTAGAGCAGGTTGAAGCGGTCGCCCAAGTCCAGCGTGCGGCAGGCGTTGTACAGGTGCAGGTAATCCTTGCGTGTGGGGTTCAGCCAAGTGGCGGTGCGGTAGAGGTCGCGGCAGAAGTTCTGTTGTGCTTCTTCCCATCCGCTTATCTGCCGGTAGGGCCATGCGCTCAAATCCTTGCCCATGTATTGTGCCAGAAAGTCCATCGCCTTGTAGAAGCTATGCCCGTCGTGTGAGGCAAGGGCCTCGGCGTCCATGTTCAGGTTGCGTGCCATGGTGAGGAAGTCGAGGATGTGGGTCAGGTTGTACTGTGAGTAGTGGAAAGCCAGTGTGCGGGCCAACTCGTGGGGCTGCTTGCCGTCCGTGTCAATCTGCTTGGCGATACGGCGTGCGGGCAGGGCGTTGATGATGTCGATGGCTTGCTGCTGTTTGCCTCCGTAGAGCGAGAAGGCGGCTATCTGCACGTCGTAGGCGATGCTGTGGTTGTTCTTGCATTCCGCCTCTTCCTTGCCTTGCGGACTGGAGAGCATCCAGTCGGTCAGTTGGGCGAACCATTTCTTCAGTTGCTTGCTGTCTTTGGCGGTGAATGCTTTCGATGGTTCCAAGAGGGCAACGGCATCCAGCATCTCTACAAACGAGTAGGTGTCTATCAGGCCGTAGGAGCGTCCTTTGTCGTTGTTGTGTCCCGGTGTCACTTGGGCATATTCCAGATTGGGGTTCATGCGGGTCTCTTTGTTGAGGAACCACACGCGGATAAGTTCCGTAGCCTTTTGTGCGTAGCGCTCTTCCCCGCTGAAGTACCAGGCGAGGGCAAGGGTGGTGACACGGTTGGCAGTGGCTCCCAGGCGGTTGCGGTCCAGCTTGTTCAGTTCGGGGTTCGATACACCGTCGCGGTTGATATAGGGCAGTCCGTCGGGCTTGGTGGGGTCGGGCCAGTAGTAGCGGGCCTGGCTCATGTAGTCGTGCTTGTCACCGCTGGCAGGAGTCTTCTCCTTCATCATCACGGAGAGGGGTTCGGCATTCAGCAGTCTGTCGGCTTCGGCTTTCAGTGCCTGGTAGGAGTGGGCATAGAAAGGCTTGTCGATGGATTGCTTCACGCTTTGCAGGTGGTCGGTGTTCCAGATGGACTGGGCTTGTGCGCCCGGCATCCAGAGGAGGAGGGCAAGTGCCCACTTGGTTGCTTGGGTTTTCAATGTCAGTTTCATGTTATTGTTTATTGCTAATAGATTCTTTTCAATTTGATTCCATTCAGGAAGCATGAGCCGCTGACGGCCTGGAAGCGTACCTCCAGGCTGTCTCCCTCGTTGCGGACGATGTACTTCTTGCGCAAGGCTTGGAAGTGCTTGCCGTCCTTGCCGGGGGCGAAGTTCTCTTCTACAAGGTTTCCGTTGATGGAAACGTTGAAGGTATTGTCGCCGTTGTCCTCTCCTCCGTCACGTCCCAGCAGGTAGGCGGCTTGGGCGCTTCGGCGGAAGATGTCGGTGAAGAGCAGTTCCACTTCGTACATGCCTTGGGGAAGGTCGAAGCGATAACCCTCGATGTCATTCCGCAAGGTTTGGAACAGGGGGCCGTCTGCGGTGTTCCGTATCTCGGTCTGCGTGCCCTGCTCCTTGCCGCCGATGTAGCCCCAGCTGCCCGGTGTATAAGGTTGGTCGGGAACCCATGTCAACGAGCTTTCATCGGAAGTGAAGAAACAGTGGCTGCCCACGTTGATAGCCAGTTCCAATCCGTTCAGATTGGTTTTGTCCAGCCGGTCGGGGATGGGGGTGAAACCTACCCGAAATCCGTCCGTCACCTCCTTGCCTTGGCACCTCCCGCGGGCATGGAGGAATGGTTCTTTCCGGAGGAACGGCACCTCGAAGAAGGCGGTGAAGTTCTCCGTCTTCTTCTTGCCTACGGATGTCCCGTCAATGAACAGCTCCACTTCGGGCAGGTTGGAGTAGACCTTTACAGGCAGCATCACCGGCTTGCCTTCCTGTTGCACACCGCTACGGCGTGTCCAGTCGCGGCTGGCAATGTGCAGCACGGGGATGTCGTTGCGCCATGCCGCTTTATAATAATAGTAAACGTCCTTCGGCGTGCGGTTCGAGCCTACCAGCCCCTTGTTGTTGATGCGTGGCATGGATTCGTCCCTCAGTGCGGATGAGAAGTCGATAAAGTTCCAGTGCGTGCCGCCGCAGACGTAAGTCAGCTTTTCCATCACAGGCAGGTAGTGTTCCAGATACTTCTGCTGATACTCCATGCTGAAGTCGAAAGCACGGGGAGAGAGTGTGTGCAGCCGTCTGTCCGACCCGGCACCGTATTCGCTGACAATCATCGGATGGGTGGGATGCTTGCGGTGCTGCTCTTCGAGGAAGCGGTCGAACCCTTTCAAGTCGCCGCCATACCAGCCCTGGTAGAGATTCCAGCCTACGATGTCGGTGATGTCGCCTAGTCCCACCTTGTTGTAGTCGTCGCTGCCGTGGAAGGCCATGGTGCTGATGCGTGTGGGGTCTTCCTGCTTCAAGGCATTCTCCAGTCGGCGTGCCAGTTCCAGTGTGCGTTCCAGTACCGGTTTCAGTGCATCGCCTTTGTGCTTGCGCTGTGCTACGAGGAGGATTTCGTTCATATATCCCCACGTGATGATGCTGGGGTGGTTGTAGTGCTGTCGAATCATCTCGCGCAGGTTCTGTTCGCAGTTTTCCGCATACCCCGGTGTGTCGGGCACGATGTCGATAACGGGAATCTCCTCCCATGCCAGCATACCCATCTTGTCGCACATCTCCAGCAACGCTTCGTCCTGCGGATAGTGTGAGATGCGGATGAAGTTGGCGCCCATCTCTTTCATCAGCCGGAAGTCGCGGCGGTGCATTTCGTCGGTCAGGGCCACGCCGATGGGCTTCTGGTCCTGGTGTCGGCAGATGCCGCGCAGCTTGTAGGGCTTTCCGTTGAGGAAGAAACCTTCGGCACCATCGAAGCGATACCAGCGGAAAGCGGTGGGATGCTCCGTGTGGTCCAGAACCTGTTTGCTCTTGGCATCGAGGAGCGTAGTTTCCACCTTATATATATGGGGTGTTTCGGGCGTCCATAACATGGGGCGCGAAACCGGCAGAAGTTCTTGCTCGAAGGCAATCGTCTCTTCCGCTTTCAGTTGTATCTTTTTCTTTCGTGTCTGTAGCAACGTGCCGTCCGGTGCATAGAGGCGGGTCATCACTTCCAGGCTTGTCTTCTTCCGGTCATCGTTTCTCACCTCTCCGCGGACGGACATCGTGCCTTGCTCTTCGCTGACTTGGGGTGTGGAGATAAAGATGCCGTCCGAACCCAAGTTGGTCAGGTGGAAGTGTTGTTTGGGCACCGCCGTGAGCCACACATCCCGGTAGATGCCTCCGAAGAAGGTGAAGTCGGCCGAGATGGGGGCGATGTCCTGCCGTGCATTGTCCACACGGACGGCAAGTGTGTTGGGGGCATCGGTGTGCAGATATTCCGTAAGGTCGAAAGTACATGCCGTGTAGCCTCCGGCGTGGCTTCCCACTTCCCGTCCGTTGACGTAGAGGGTGGCGGCTTTGCTGGCGGCTTCCAGTTTCAAGAACAGCTGCTTGCCTTGCCACTCTTGGGGCAGGCGCAGGGTGCGGCGGTACCATCCGGTGCCACGGTAGTAATCTTTTTCGGTGTAGGCGTCTGTGTTCCAGGTGTGCGGCAGGTGTATGTCTGCCCAGTTGTGGTCGTCGAAGGCACTGTCTGCTGCGGCGGGGCACTCTTCGCGGAGGAACTTCCAACTGTCGTTGATGGTTTGGGACTGGCGTTGGGCGTATGCCGGGAATAGGGTAAACAGGGATAAGACCGTTGTGGCTATCCAATGGCAACTCCTTTGTCGGCATATTGTCTTTTTTTTCATGATAGATGTGTTAAGTTATAAATAAATATCACTTCCAAATGTAATGAAAAGAGGCGGATATGAAAAAAAACGAGAAATATCCGCCTCATTGTTTAACCTGAATTTACAATCTTCCTCGATTTGGAAGATAAACCTATTAAAAACTACTCTCTTCTGATTGGCATATTATAACTTCATTTGATAGAGTGAAGATATAGCTGTGATGTAGAGTCTACCTCCGGCGATGAGCAGAGAAGTGGGGCGTTCGGGAACTTCTATGGTCCTGATAAGCCTGCCTGCAGGGTCGAAGACGGAAATATCACCATTGGCTACATATACATTACCTTCTGAGTCGGTTGTCACGCTCCGGTCGCCTCCGTCGGCAAATAGACGGCAGTTCTGCAAGAAGCCTTGGGCATCGGTATCTGCCTGGATAACTCGTTGGTGGTATTCGTCCAGCAGGTAAATCGGATGTCCCGGAATCGTTTTTACCAAAGAAGAGCAACGGAACAAGTCCTCGTAATAAGGGATGATGGTCGCACCATCGGGAGCTATGAAGCATTGTTCCGGCTGTTTCCCGTTGTAATATTCGTTTTGGGTGATTGTCCTGTTGCCCAAGTAGTAGACCAGTTGGGGTGTGGAGACCTTCTTCATTTCTGCCAAAGGTAATACCCGGAAACTGTCATCCGGATTGTCGGGACGTATGGCATAGACCTTGGGTACATACGTGAATCCCCACAATCCGCCGGCTCCTTTCCAGCCGAACAGGGGGTGGTTGCCGTTGCGGGTATCATCGTTATGGTAGCCCGGCTGGGAGATGTACTTGGTGACTACCAGCAGATTGTCCTGCGTATCGCACGCCAGTGCCACTGCATTCCATGGGAAATCGGCGATGGATGTCACTTTCCCGCTTTGTGCCTCCAGCTTGTAGATGCGCCGCATGCGGTGTTCGCAGAAGTAGATATTTCCCCGGCTGTCCTGCGTCAACCCGTCGATGAACTCAAAGCCGGTGACGATAGGTTCTGCTTTTCCGGTTTCTTCATTCAGCGGATACTTCCGGTTCTCCTTGCCGGTCAGGCAGAGCCGTGCAAACTCCCAACGGCGTGCTTCCCGGCGGGTATTGACATCGTAAAGGCTGGCATTGGAAGTGAACTTCACGCGGGCATGTGCATAGTTGTGAAGGTTGAGGAACTCTATGTCCTCACAGTTCCATGTGCGTATGGCAGACGGATAGGACTTCAGCATGCGCGATACGCGGTAGGAGTAGAAGTTGGCGAAAGTCAGGTTCTTGCAGTCTATCAGGTCCAGCGGCTGTGTGTCGATGCCTTCCGCTTCCACTTCAAATTGGAAATCGTAGATTTTCCAGTTGGATACATTGCGGAAGATGGCTTCGTTACGCAAATGGTGTTCCAGAGACATGCCGTAGATGCGTCCCGGTGTTGTGGTGTGGCTGATGTACAATCCTGCCGAGCTGTATTCGTTGGCAGTCCAAATGTCTCTGAATGTGCCTCCTCCACCGTTGGTAATCCACAGGCTCCAGTGCTGGTTGTCCCAGGCGCGGGTAATGAGTTCGTGGGTTTCGGGAGTGACGGGCATAGGCTTTTCCATAGGATTGGCGGCACTTTGCCCGTTGTGGAAGAAGCGGGACTTGTCGTGTCCGCTGAATTTCACATCGTACATGTACGACCCCTCGCCTGCCATCCATTTGCAGTTGACGGCGCGGTAGTTGTAGGCATCGGCATTCAGGAAGATGCCGCACACGATGTTTTTGCCGCCTTGCGGAGTGGTGAGTTGTGCCTGCGGGGCACCGAAACCGCTGAATGCGGGGTTACCGCCTAGTGTCAGCAGGAGGGTGGTGCCGGGGTGCAAGCCTATCAGATTGGTGTTCTGCTTCAGAACGAGCGGCTCTTTCACCACATACCAGCCCTGTGGGATGTAGATGTGGGCATACTTTTCCACCGCCTCCAGGAAGATTTGCGTGTCATCGCTGAAACCGTCTCCTTTGGCACCTAAATCACGTATATTCACCCATTGTTCCGTGGGTGGAAGTAGTGGCGTATCGCCGGCATCCAGCGGAGTAATCCGTTGGATGGGGGCTATTTCGGCAAGCCGCACTATCCGGGGAGTATCTTCCAAGTTGTCGGCATTGAATCCGAATGTAAAGCGGGTTACCCGGTAGGTCTTTCCTTTGCCCGGTATCTGTTTGTCTATGGAACGTTCTTGGGCAAACAGGGGAACGTTCTTGCATTGAATATCTTTAAGATTGATTTGTGTTGCTGCATTTCCTGCATCTGTCAGTATGACTCCTGCTTGTTTCACATTCTCGAAGATGCAATCTTCCATGAATAGCCGGTCGGGGGCTTTGTCTTTGATTTCTATGGCTACGGGTACATTCTTTACCTGCATGCGGACAATGGTCAGTCCGCCTTCGTTGGTGAGGATGGCGCTGCTTCGTTGCTTCTCGAAGTATGAGTTCAGCAGCATGATGGGCCATCCGGGAGCGGACTTATTGGTGTCAATTCCATATTCGCCTCCGTAGATGGCGATATTCTCCAAGTGGTTTCCTGCATCGGCAATGCCGGCACGTCCGTTGCCTACATGGATGGCTACGCTGGAAATGGAGCAATGTTGTGCGAAGTGCGCACGGATGGCGGTTGCGTTGGGATTGCCGTCTTTAATCCGGATATCGATGTTCATCATCGAGCTGTAGAAGGTTCCGGCATTGGCATCTCCCACACGTCTTTCGGGGTGGTAGCTTCCACCGATGAACCAGAAGAGGTATTTCCCTTTGGCTGTTTCGCGGGTCACTTCCTGGAAACCGGGCGACTGCTTGGCAAGCACGAAAACCGGGCGTTTGCTGCCATAGCCGATAAGGCGTACTTCGGAGGGAACGTAAATCGTCTTGCTGAGTTTGTAGGTGCCTTCGGGGACGAAGAGGATGCCGCATCCGTTTTCTTTTTGCTTTGCCCGGTTCAGCGCTTCTTGCAGGGCATCGGATACGTCAGTACTCCCATCGGAGGTGATGGGGAAGTCTTGGGAAGTGAAGTAAATGGCTTCGGCATCGTGCGGACGGGCAGTCAGTATGGATGCCGGTGTATATGCCCGACACATCTCCCGTGCCGAAAGGAGGAACAGAAGGGAGAGACATATAAGGAATGATTCGAGTCTTTTCATGGCAAGGATAATGATTCTTAATGAAAATAAGGAGGGTACATCAAAATACGTTTGCAACTGTCCGGCGGACGTATTCTGACGTACCTTCCTTATTCAGCAAAAACGTGGTCCGTTGGTTATTTCAGGGGATAACGTTTGAGGCTGATGGTTACTTTGCCGCTGTCGTCTATGCGGTTCACATACACAAAGGCAGCATACTTGCCATCGGCGCTCTTCATGAAGACACCGTCGTCGTTCTTCAGGTTGAGCACGTAGTTGGAGGCACGGCTCAGGTCGAGTGTCTCAAAGTCGACGTCATCCACATAGACAGCCGGGTTAGCACCCTTCAGCTGTGCATCGTGTACTTGTGCGCGTTGTTCCATCGGTGTATCGTTGGATGCGCCCGAAGGGATGATGCCGCTGAGAGCGATGAATTTCGGGTCGGTTGCCGGAGAGACGAAAGAGTGTCCGTAGTCGAACCCGTCATCGGTCTTTTTCTGGTAGTTGTAGATGAAGTCGATTTTATTCCCCATGCTTGCCGCTTCGGCGGTGGTATAGGCAGCCATGTCTTCGAGTGAGAAGCAGCATGCCGCTCCGTTCTCCAGTTCGATGAGGCGCTTCATATCCATCTTTGAAACGGGGTAGGAAGGAGTCTCATAAGTGACCTTGCTTCCGGTTGTGGAAGTTGCCGTGAAGGTGATGTGGAAGCTTTTTCCTTTGGCTTCGGCAGGCACCACGTAATTGTAGCGCAGTGTGGCAGCGATCAGTTCCGACTGGCTGGTGCCCACGGCGACACTCGGGTTGAAGTAGTGGGTATCTACGGTCTCCATCATGTTGGCAACGGAGGTAGCACCGCTGGTCGAGGCATCCTTTACGGTCTGCAAGGGCACTTCATCACCACCTCGGTAGTTCACACCGTTTACGGAGATGTCACCTCGTGCTGTGAACCAGGAGTACAGTTCGAAATCGGTACCGGTAGCTCCGGCAAAGGAGGCAGTGGCTTCTGCCTTTGCCAACCGCCCTTCCGTAGTACCCATGGCATACGCGAATTCAATCTTCTCGCCGACAATGGCGGGAGCGGTTGTTTTCTTTATCATGTCGTTCTTGAGGCCCGACTCATCGTCGCTGCTGCATGCGAAGCATGCGAGGGCGATGGTGGAAAACATGGCATATTTCAATAGTTTCATAACTTGTTTCTGTTTTTTTGATGTTTAAAATGTTTCTATCACTCACCTTGCACGGTAACGGTAATGGTATAGGTCTTCTTTACTTTACGGTTACCGGAGATTACGGTGTATTGGCGCGGTTGGCTGAAGTCGGTCCATTCGCCCATGTTGGGAGTCACGATACAGTCTTTTGCCACACCGCACTGGGGCTTCACATTCTTGAGGTTGGTACCGAATTTTGCCACACCGGTGATGGTGTTTGCCTCGTCGTCGATGTTGTAGCTGGCAAGCACGTCGCGGTTGTCCGGACCTCTGAGGATGAAGGAGGAGATGTAGCATTCTTCGCTGTCGGTAATCAGCAGGTCGTTGTCATCTACCGGATAGTCGTTGCAACCCTGTGACAGGAGGCAGACGGCAAGGAACATCACTATTCTATAGATACTTTTCATATTGTTTGTCTTTTTTCGGTTCATACTGTTTTGGTTATCTCCACGGGGTGTTCTGTGTCAGGTTCGGATTGCGGTTGCGCTCGCCTTCGGGGATTTGGTAGATGTAATACTTCTGGAAGTCGAGTTCGGAGGCATTCTTGAACTGGTCGCGTACACGTGCGCCGTTGGTGTCATAGAGGGTAAGACCATCGCTCTGGGCAGGGCCGAATACATCGTGTGCCTTTCTCCAGCGGCGGATATCGAACGGGCGGTGTCCTTCGGTAGCAAGCTCTACGATGCGTTCCTGCTCGATGGTCTTGAAGAATTCTTCTTTGTCGGCATACTTGTCGGCAGCCAGTGCGGGCAGATTGCCACGGCTACGGATTTTGTTGAGCAGTGCCACACATTCGTCCGTGGGACCGTTGGTCTCGTTGACAGCTTCGGCATACATCAGATAGACATCGGCAAGGCGCATGAGGTAGAAGTCTTGCGGTCCGTCCGTGCGGTCCCATCCTGCCTCTTGGCGTATCCATTTGCGGTAGATATAGCCGGTGCGGCCGCTGGCATCGTTGTTGATGAATCCGGCTCCTTGGTTATAGGTTCCATACATCCAGGTGTAGGCAGGATATTGGCTGCGCAGTTCCATACCGCCGTTCTCGATGCCGACGTATGTTTCGCCGTCCCACATGATGGTGGACTTCATACGCCAGTCGCGGTTCTCATAGCTGGCGCGGTTGCGGGCACCGTTCTCCAGGTTGGCATCTCTGTTCATTACCAGTTGGGGCAGGAAGTCGCCGGTGATGGTGGACTGGTAGCGGTCGGCAAGGAACGAAGTGGGCATAATCCAGCATTGTGCGTTTGCCGTGGTTCGTGTACCGAAGTCGCGCAGCAGGCTTTCGCCTTGTCCCAGGTTAGGACCTCCGTAGGATATGGCGTAGATGATTTCGGAGCAGTTCTCGTTGTAATATTGGAAGAGGCTTCCGTACGTGGGGGATTCGTAAGTACCGGGGTCACCGTCGCCCAGAATCGTCAGTCCGTAATTGTTGATTACAGCCTTGAAGTCGGTAGCGGCAGCCTTGTAGTAAGTGTCTGCTGTAGCGGCGCTGGCTGTAAAGCCATCCAGTTCGGGCCATCCGAACTTATTCCAGCAAGCGTAGTACAGTTCAATCTTTCCCTTGAAGGCGAGGGCGGCTACCTGTGTGGCACGTCCATAGTCTGTACCGTATTTCACGGGCAACTTCTCGGCGGCATACTGCAGGTCGTCGAGCAGGTCTTTTACGATGTCCGCAATGGGAGTACGCACGAGCGAGCAAGCTTCGGCATCGCCGTTCAGCACGTGGCGGTAGTAAGGCACGTCGCCCCAGTTCTCTATCAGGCGGAAGTAGGCGAGGGCACGCAGGAAGTAGTTCTCGGCATTGATGGCTTCCAGCGATGACTTGATGGTGGCGTTCTGTTCGTTTTCAATCATGCGCTCCACATAGGATATGGTGTAGTTGGCACGGTTGATGACGCGGTAGGCGTTGTTCCACATGGACGAGAAGCCGCTGGTAATCCAGCCTGCCGGTTGCCAGGCGCTGATGCTTCCCAAGCTCTTGCCGCGTGTGTTTTGGAATTCGCCGTGTCCGTCGTAGTAGTGTTCGGTCGCGAACAGGGTACGTGTGGCGTTATAGACACCGTAAGTGGAGGTCAGGGCATCGTCTGTACTCTTCCAGAAGAGGTCGGAAGATACTTCGGTAGTTGCGGGACGGTTCAGCAAGTCGTCCACGCAAGAGGTAGAGAGGCATGCCAGCCCGGCTAATGCTATATATTTGATATATTTCATATATTTCTTGTTTTAAAGTTCAGATTATCAAAATTCGATGTTCAATCCCACGGAGTAAGTCTTTACCAGCGGGTAGAAGTCGTTTCCGTGCGGCTTTTCCGGGTCGATACCCTTCCAGGGAGTCAACGTGAAGATATTTTCGCCGGAGAGGTAGAAGCGTGCGCGGTTGAAACCAATCTTCTGCATGTAGCGTTCGGGGATGGTGTAACCGATTTGCAGGTTCTTCAGGCGGAAATAGTTAGTGTTGTAGGCATAGAACGTGCTTTCTGCGCGGTTGTGTGAACCTTGGTTCCCGGTGATGATGCGGGGGAGGGAGGCATGGCGGTTGTCCAATGACCAAGTGTCGGTCCAGTGGAATTGCTGGAAGGCGAAGCGGTCTTGCGGAATCGTGTTGGTGTTCAAGTCGTCCAACCACACGTCGGTACGTCCGTAGTTTCCTTGGAAGAGTGCTTGGATGTCGAATCCCTTATAAGCACCGGTCAGGGTAATACCGAACTGTCCCATCGGGGTGTCGCGGTATTTGTTGGTATAGGCTTTCTTGTCCAGGTCGCTGATTACTCCGTCGCCGTTGATATCCTTAATCATGATGTCGCCCGGGGCAATGTGGTCGTTGCCCTGATAAGGCGCGTTGGCGATGTCTCCCCAGCTCTGTACAAGTCCCGGATAGGCTTCGTAGATATAGAGGAAGTGATAGGGCATGTCGAGCATGGTCCAGCCGCGGTCCAGGTGGTCACCCCATTTCTCCAGCTTGTTCACGTTGTAGGAAGCGTTCACGTTGATGCTGTAGTCGAACTTGCGGATTTTGGAACGCCAAGTGATGTTGGCTTCCACACCACGGTTGCGGAGGTCGGCAACGTTGATGCGCGGAGCTGAGTAGCCTGTCAGCAGGGATGAGATGCTGGAACCGCGAATCATGCCGGTAGTGAAACGGTCGTACCAGTCGAGTTCGGCAGTCAGTTGGTTGTTGAAGAATCCCAGGTCGAATCCCACGTTGAATACGCGTGTCTCTTCCCAAGAGAGGTCTTTGTTCACCATCTTGTTGGCGCTGAAGCCGGTTACCAGTGTGTTGTTGCCTACCACGTAGTTGGTGGTGCTCATGGTCTCCTTCTGTTCGTAGCGGCCCACACCGGAGTTGTTACCCAGCGTACCGTAAGAGGCGCGGAACTTCGCGTTGCTGACGGTTCTCTTCAACGGCTCGAAGAACTTCTCTTCGGAGATACGCCATCCGATGGCAGCCGAGGGGAAGAAGCCCCACTGGTGTCCTTTGGCAAAACGGGATGAACCGTCGGAGCGGAACGTAAATTCAAACAAGTATCTGTCGAACAGGGTATAGTTGAGTCGTCCGATGAATGAACGAAGACCTTCGGAGTTGGAAGAACCGGAGTTGGTTTGCTCGGAGGGAGAGGCTGCATCGATTTCTTCCAAAGAGTTGTGCAGGCGGTTCTTGCGTTGTGCCCACAAGCTGCGGTTATACCAATACTCTTCGGCAGCATTGAACATGGCGGCGATGTGGTGTCCTTTGGCAATCTCCTTTTCATACGAGATGCGGCCTTGGAACAGGGTCTTGTGCCCTTCGTAGTTGCCGTTGTTTATCAGGTCGCCGGTGTCGGGCATGGTACGCGACACTTCGCCGGTCTGGAAGTTCATCTGCTTGACAACGTTCTGCACGGTCTTGCTGAATTCGTTGTAGTATCTCAGTGCGTAGCTGACGTTTACTTTCAGGTCTTTCAGCGGTTCCCATTCCATGTAGGCGTTTCCGTTGAACTCCTTGCGGCTGGTGTTGGTGCGATAAGCTTCGTATTCGGCAATGGCGTTACCGGCAGAGGTGTTTTCACCGTAGGCCATGCTACCGCCGTATTCGCCTGTCTCGGGATGACGGTTGAGTACACCCGAGATGACATACTTCAGACCGGCGGTCTCCAATCCGCTGCCGCGCGGTGTCTGTCTTTCCGACCATGTGCCATCGGTCTTTACGCCCACTTTCACGTTGTCGCGAATTTTATAATCCAAGTTGAGGCGCATGTTGTAGCGGCTGTAGTCGTTGTGAATCTGCAAACCTTCCTGGTTCATGACGCCGATAGAGGTATAGAAGTTCATCTTGTCCGAACCTCCGGATGCCGATACCGTGTGGTTCTGGATGGAACCGGTGCGAAACATTTCATCAAATTGGTCGGTGTTGGGGAAGAGGATGGGGTCTACCATGCTCATGGCAAGCCATTGTTCGGCAGAAGCCGGGCGGAAGTTGGTAGAGTTGTTGCCGGAAGCCGCTGCACGCATGTGCATGGTCAGCGCACGGCTGTAGTCGGCCATGTAGTCGTAGAATTCCACGGGGCTGGACCATGCGTAGGAGCCGTTGTAGTTCACTTTCGCCTTGCTCTCTTTCAGTCCGCTCTTGGTAGTGATAAGGATAACGCCATTGGCAGCACGCGAACCGTATACGGCAGACGAAGCCGCATCTTTCAGCACGGAGATGCTTTCGATGTCGTTCATGTTGATGCGGTTGATGTCTACGTCGGGCATGCCGTCCACCACAATCAGCGGGTCTGAGTTGTTGATGGACCCCAGACCGCGCACCTTCAATGAGGCACCGTCGCCTCCGGCAAAACCGGTGCTTTGGCTTACCACCAGGCCCGGAACCAGACCGGAGAGGCTGGAAGATACGTTGGTAATGGAACGGCTGGCGATGTTCTCGTCGATTTTCACGGCAGACACCGAACCGGTCAGGTTGACTTTCTTTTGCGTACCGTAACCGATGACTACGACTTCATCCAAGGCTTGTGAGTCTTCGGAGAGGGTGACTACGATATGGTTTTTTCCTTTCAGTTCGATTTCCTGAGTGGTGTAACCGATGAAAGAAACCACCAGCGTGGCGTTGGGCGGGGCTTGCAGGGAGAATTTTCCATCCAAATCGGTGATGGCACCGTTGGTAGTCCCCTTTACGGTCACATTGGCACCGATGACAGTTTCTCCCAGTTTGTCTTTCACCGTACCGGTAATCTGGACATTCTGTGCCGTAGCGGCTCCAATGCCGATAAATAGCAATAGGAATACAAATAAATGCTTCATACGAATTTTTTTTTAATGAATAAATGTTGGTTTCATGGTTTTGAAGAGGTGTTGTTCTCTTCGGGGAGATGCAGCGAGCCGATGCGTGTGCCGACTCGTCGGGTGATTTTTCTGCGAGTGTTATTTCATAGGCGGTTCTGTTTTTTAGGGGTTATTGGTATAGTCTGTTTGCTTAATGATTTTATTTGTAGGCTTCTTTCAGCTCCTCATACCATTTCTGTAGGACGAAGAATGCCTTCTTCTTTTGTCCTTTGTCTGATACCAGTCCCTTGCGGTTGAAGTCATCTTGTATTTCGGGTACGTGACGACGGGGAGAGCGGAAATCTTTCAAAATCCATGGTGTGGTGCCTGCCAGTCCTGGAATGCGTTTCAGCATTTGGATGTGGCGTATATACATGTCTTCTTGATATTCTTCGGTGAAGCGTTCTTGAGGTGACCCGTGTCGGCCGTATAAGGCACCGCCTCCAAGTTCGCTGATGAATATTGGTTTAGGGGTTTCGAACGTCCAGTTGACGCGATCGCATTTCTCGGAGTCACCATCGTACCAGCCTACGTATTCGTTAAAACTTATGATGTCCAACACTTTGTCCAACGGGTCGTTTACTGTCATCAGGCCGGGACTGACTTCTTCTTTTTCCATAGCTGCACCTATCAGGCGCACATTGTCGAGACTTCTTGCTTTGTTGGCCAAGTTGGTCAGAAAGGTCAGACGCGGTTTGCTGATGGGAGTTTCGTTGGCAATGGACCAAATGATGATGTTGCAACGGTTTTTGTCGCGTGCAATCATGTCGCATAACTGTTGTTCGGCATTCCGATAGGTCTCTTTGTTTTCCCAATGAATGGTCCAATAAACAGGAATCTCTGACCATACAAGGAAGCCCATCCGTTCGGCTTCGCGCACCATTTCTTCATTGTGAGGATAGTGGGCCAGGCGCACGAAGTTGCATCCAAGTTCCTTGGCCCAGCTCAGCAGGGTGTGTGCGTGGTCTTTAGAGTAGGCACGACCGCTGTAGTAGGCTGTTTCTTCGTGGATGCTGATGCCTCGGCAAAATATTTCCCGATTGTTCAGCATTATCTTGGTGCCTTCGGTACGGATGGTTCGGAAACCTATTTCGTCAGTTACTTTATCAGCCCCGGAAGTAATGGTTATGGCATATAGCTTGGGGTTCTCCGGAGTCCACAAAAGGGGGGCGGCTTTTACCTGGAAGGCGGCATAGCCGTCTGCATTGGTGGTAACCTCTTTCTTGATCTTCAATTCAGGAATGTCTAGCGTTACTTTCTGGGATTGGGTGTTGCCGTCCAGTTGTACCCAACCCTCGATGGTGCGTGTGTCGTCCTTTTTCAGCTGTACATAATAGTCGCGGATGTAGGTCGAAGGCGTTTCTACCAGACTGACCGGGCGGGTGATACCTCCAAAATTCCACCAATCAGCATTTATGGTGGGCACTGCTTCGGGAATCCGTTTGTTGTCTGCTTTCACTACCAGGCTATTTGTACCTTCTTTCAGCAAGTGGGTTATTTCAAAATTGAAGGGGGTGAATCCTCCTATGTGCCTGCCCAGTTGCTTGCCATTCAGCCACACGATGGCTTCGTAGTTGACTGCTCCGAAGTTCAAGAAAATCCGTTTGCCGGGTTCTAATGAGTATTCGAAGTGTTTCCGATACCACACGGTTCCTTCGTAATAGTATAATTGGGGGCGTTGTGTGTTCCAGTCGCCGGGGACAAATAGCAGTTTGTCTGTTTCGAAATCATACTCTTGTAGTTTGGTCTTGTCCGAATAGGTTTTATCTTGGGCATATCCTCCGTCGTAGGGTTTCAGTCGATAATCGTAGTATCCGTTTTCAAACGGGTCGACGATGGTTTTCCATTGTCCGTCGAGCGAGGTGGTCTGGCGTGAACCGATATTCATGATGGAAGGAGCCTGTTGGGCAAATGTCTCTGCTGCTAGGAGGGATGCCAATAGGAAAGCAAAAACTGTTTCTTGTAGGTGTTTCATGTCATTAAATTTTTAGGGTTATACCGGTCGGTTTTTATTACCGGCAGATTGTACTTCTTTGCACAAATCGATGGCAAATGTATCATCATATTATATGTTTTCTCCGAAAGAAACTACATCTTGGCTACTACAAATCCTTATTTCGACTACATCAATGCTTTCTCATGCTTGTGCCAAATACTTGGTTTATATGTGATTATATATTTTTATTGGTATCTCATCTATTCTGTTAAAGAGGCTGATGGAAAATGTAGTTTGAAAGAAAGAGATTATCTTTGCTATGCGAAATAAATATGGACTACTATGAAACGCAGACTCTGTTTTATTCTTTTCTTTTTAATAGGGGTTGCTTTTTCGTTGAAGGCGGAGTGGCAACGGCCAGTGACCAACTATACAAGACATGCCTATAGGGCCGGAAACCAAAACTGGATGCTGCAGCAGCATGAGAACGGTTGGTTGTATGTGGCCAATAACAAGGGGTTGCTGGAGTTTGACGGCACTTCCTGGGAGCTATATCCCATACCGGATGCCAGGGTGCGGGCCATGAAGATTGGGGCAGACAATCGTATTTACATCGGTGGGATTGGCCGTTTCGGCTATTTCACTCCAAACAGGTTGGGGGGATTGGACTATACCTGCCTTTCGGATAATCTGCCCGGCAATTCGGTGGTTGGTGTTATTTGGAATATTTTGCAGGATAAGGGCAAAATGTATTTCCAGTCAGACCGTGGCCTGTTTTGTTGGGCAGATGGACGGGTGGACTATATAGAATCGGCCGATGAGATAAATGTTTCAGCAATACTCTATAATAAATTTTATATTGGTACACCCGAAGGAATGTCGGTGATGGAGGATAATCATTTCCGGCTGATTCCGGAAACAGAAAAGCTGGGAAGGATTTCGAGCTTGCTGCCCTATAACGGCCAGGTGCTGATAGTGACTCGTTACAATGGCTTGTTTGTTTATGACGGAGAAGCCATCCGCAAGTATGCGTGTGCGGCTGACGACTTCATGCGTCGCAATCGCATTTTTTGCGCGGCACTCCACCAGTCGTTGCTGGCACTTGGCTCTGTGCAAGAAGGGGTTTGCCTTTTGGACTTGGAGAAAGGCGATACAGATATAATTTCCATCCACAATGGTTTGCAGAATAAGACGGTTCTCTGCATGAACTTCGATAGGAAGAATAATCTTTGGCTGGGGCTGGATAATGGCATCGATTGTATTCGGTTGAGTTCTCCGGTCTATTCTTTATATGGCAGCAAGCCTGTCATCGGGTCGGGATACTCCTCTTGTCGGTATGGAGATAAACTGTATCTGGGCACCAATCAAGGACTTTACCGTACTGTTCTGCCCGAGGGACGGAGCAAGGAAGCGGCGATGGAATTTTTGCCTGAGACGGGCGGCCAGGTTTGGTCGTTCTTGCGTTACGACAACAAGTTGTTTTGTGCTTCGGACAATGGGGTTTATGTAATCGAGGGAGATAGGGTAGAACACCTGGACGGGCTCAGGGGAGTGAGGCAGCTGGTGGCACTGCCTGGTAGGCCGGATGTATTGATAGCCGGTGCGTATGGCAAATATAGCGGACTGTATCTGTTGGAGAGGACTGCCGGTAGTTGGCAGGTGGTGTGCAGGCTCAAGAATTTTACTTATGCCGCCAAGAGCCTCATGGCCGAGGGGATGGGAAACATAGTGTGGATTACTAATAAGGATAGGGGAGTTTGCAGGGTGAGCCTTTCGGACAACCTGCGCGAGGTGGTTCATCTGAAGAAATACAACCATGTTTCTTTTCCTACCGGTGATGAGGCCTTGCTAGCGCGGGTGAGCAACGAGCTTGTGGTGGTCTCCTGTCATGGATTGTGGCGTTACAATCCGTTGACGGATGCGTTGGAAGAACACTCGGAGCTGGAGAATATGCTGGATGGCAAGGCGGCTTATACATATCTGACGATGGATGTGTCCCATAACATCTGGTATGTGTCGGGTGGTTCCTTGAAGTTGTTGCGCTATGATGCGGTGAAGAATGTTTATACAAAGAATTCTCGTGACTTTTTTCTGAAGGGTTCCTTAATCGAGAATTATGAGCATGTAGGGGTTTATGGCGACGGGGCTATTGTTGGCACGGAAGAAGGGTTCTCGTTGGTGAAACCTTCGATGGTGGAAACTGGCAAGGAGCGGCTGGCCTTGCAGATACGTCATGTGTATCTGACCGGTCGTAAAGATTCGCTGATATACGGTCGAAGTTATCGCTACGAAGATGTGCCGGTAGTGGTCCCTTATAAGTACAACTCTCTTCGTATGGAGTATAATGTGAACAATTACGAGACAGCTTCTTCGGCTCTCTTCTCTTACCGGTTGGGCAAGGGGGGCGACGAAGGAGAGTGGAGCGAGTATAGCGAGAACGCCATGAAAGAGTTCACCGGCCTGTATGAAGGCGACTATCTGTTCAGTGTCAAGCTGCTGACGGAGGAGGATGACGAACCTGTGATGACTTCTTTTTCGTTCAGGGTGCTGCCGCCCTGGTATCGCACCTGGTGGAGCCTGATGCTGTACGTGGTCGTCTCCTGCCTGATGCTGTATGCTGTGTATGTGCGGGTGGTGGCCAGCAGGAAGCGCCTGCTGTTGCAGAAAGAGCTGGAACTTTATCGGCAGAAGCAGGCGTTCGAGGAGGCCAGCGACTTGAAAGATAAAAAGATAGACTCCTTGAAAGAGGCCAATCTGCAGGCCGAACTGCAGCATAAGTCAGAAGAACTGGTCCGCACCACATTGAACATTGTGCGTAAGAACGAGATGCTGATGGATATCAAGAAGGAAGTTTTAGGCATCTCGCACGCCGTCGGTGAAGAGAATCTGGTTGCCCTTCGCCGCAAAACACTTCGTTTGCTGGGACACATCGACACGAACATCGAGCACGACGACGATTTGCAGGCTTTCCAGACTACTTTCGATTCGGTGCACCGCGACTTTTTCAGTAGGTTAGAGGAGGCATACCCCGAACTGAACAACAAGGATAAGCTGCTGTGTGCCTATATCAAGATGAATCTGCTTTCCAAGGAGATAGCTCCGTTAATGAATATTTCTCTGCGCGGGGTCGAAATCAGCCGCTACCGCCTGCGGAAGAAGTTGGGGCTGGAAGAAGGGGAGACCCTGCCGGGGTTTCTGCAGAAGTTCAGCAAGTAGGCAACCGATGTGATAGGTGAACGACCCGAGCTGGCCGACCGAACAACCCGGGTCGTTCGATTGGACAACCTCTGCCGTTCGATTGAACAACCCGGGTCGTTCACCTTCCGGATGGTATATTTACCCGGAGAAGCAGAAGAGAGAACGGCCATTGTACCTTCTACCGTTCGTGGTGTAGAGGTGCCTCTCATACATCTCCTGTGTTATTTTGAATCCTATTGATAACACCAATGTATGCTGGGCGCAAAGGTGAAAGAGGTGAAGGATAACAACAACAAATTTATATCCGCCTCTGTTTTCCGTTTCGGGGGAGGCGATGCTTCTGTGCGTACCCTTTCGGACTGCTATTCACAGGTGCTCCGGGCGGCCCGTTCTTTGCAACTTTTCTGCAACACCAGCAGGCTTTCCGGTCCCATATTGAACAGCAAATCCACTATGCTCAGATTAGGCAGGAAACCCAGTTTCTCTTGGAACACCTGGTAATAGGGGTGTGGTGTAAATGCCGTGTCCTCCAGCATAAAGTCTTTCTTGGGGTGGATGCGTTCGCGGAAGTCTGTCTCATCCGGAGTAAATTCGGTTCGGTACTCGGAGGTACGTTCCATATCGGGCTGTATGTCTATCAGCGAACAGACCATGTGGCACAACTCTTCGTTGAAGTCGGCAAGGAATTCATATCTCTTTTCGTAGAAAGGGCGGAAGTCGTCTTTGTAATACTCAAAGAAAGGGGTATGGTTGTAGGCAGACTCTAAGGCATTCCAGTGCAGGTGCCGCCAGTTGCCGTGGTCGGAAATACGGATGTCGCGCACCGGGCATTTAGGGGAATCGGGCTTGACGGTGGGAATGGAGAGTGCCAGCTCACCGTCCGGTGCGGCAATGGTACAGCGGTTGCGGTAAGTCTGCTTCATATAGTGGTCGTGCTGCTCGATGAATACCTTGTTGTATGCCAGTAGTTTGGTGTAATACTCTACGGGTGCCAGATAGGCGGAAGAAAGAAAAACTGTTTTCATCAATATAATTACGATTTACGATTAGACGATTTACGATTGGAATGACTGTTCATTGTTGTACTTTCATTTTTATTCTTTCGTATGTTTGTCATTCCACCTTTTTCCACATCCTGCCCCATCGGTAACCGCTGAAAGGTCCTGTTCCCTTTTCTTTGGAGAACCAGATGACAGACGCCTTGCCTATGATGTGGTCTTCGGGGACGAAACCGAAAAGGCGGGAGTCCGAGAGATTGATGGCATTGTTGGCACCTACCCAGTAGTAGTCTTTGGTGAAATGGCAGTGTTGCACGGGCTTGCCTTCCACATAAAGGGTGTCGTTCTTGATTTCGGCCTGTTTCTTTTCGTGAAGTACCAGGGTATTTCGCAACAAAGTCTTGTTCCACGGATATACGCGTACGGCTTTGCCTTTGCTGGGGATTATCAGAGGTTTCAGCATCTCCATAGAATCTTCCTTGACAATGGGCTCTATCCAGCACTTTCCGTTCATGGCTTGTTCCAGCAAGTAGTGTTCATAGCGGCTGAAGCTGCGTATATTCTTTGTTGAATCCTGCCCCAATAGTTTGTTGGGAGCGATGGAAAGAATGGACAGTAATGAATCCAGCTGCCGTTCCCGTCCTCGGGGATAGGAATAAAGGAACTTCTGGTCGGGTGCATTCTTCTCGGAAGGAATCACAGAAAAGAGCGAATCTATCAGCAAGGTATCTCCGGGAGTACCGATGCAACGGCTGATAAAGACCTCCCGCCGGTCAATCACGGGTTCTGAAAGATTGGCAGGATTGTTGAATACAAGAATATCCTCTTTCTGCACCGCTCTGTCCGCCCAGCGATGATACCCCCACAGCTTCATGAAAGGCAGTCGCAGGCCGTAGCTCCACTTGTCCACAAGAATACGCTCACCCCGGTACAGTGAATTTTCCATGCCGGAAGAAGGGATAAGATAGGAAGTAGCCACACAACCCCGAAGCAACACCACGACGAATGCCACTCCGATTATTGCCATTGCCATCTTCTTACTCTTCATATAAATTGAAAGTTGAAAATTGAAAGGTGAAAATGGGAACTGGCAATTTTCACCTTTCAATTTTCCGTTTATTTAATGCCGTCCACCCACTTGAATATCCGGTTCCAACGTATCTTACCGTCAAACCAGCCTCGGTCTTTGTCCAGTGACAACCATACTACGATAGGCTTTCCTACGACATGGTCTTCCGGCACAAAACCCCAGTATCGGGAGTCGGCGGAGTTATGGCGGTTGTCGCCCATCATCCAGTAGTAGTCCATGCGGAAGGTATAAGAATCCGTCTTTTCGCCGTTGATGTAAATGCCGTCTTCCTTCACTTCCAGTTTGTTGCCTTCATAGGCCACGATGCAACGCTCATAGATGGGCAGGTTATCCTCGGTCAGCTTGATGGTGGCACCTTTGGCGGGAATCCAGATGGGGCCGTAGTCATCGCGGGTCCATTGGGTGTAGAGATTCAGCGGATACATCTGTCCGGAGAAATCTCCCGGTTCGATGACGATGTTGCTGATGAGTTTCTTGTTGCCCGAAAGGGTCTCGTACATCTTTTTGGTGAGCGGAAGATGATAGACCGGTGCCAGTCTTCCTTGGGCATCCCGGCGGTCCAATCCCATTTCAATCAGATTCTCTTCCCAGCCCAGACCGTCGGTCATCAGTGTCTGGTCTTCTTTGCTGATACCCAGTTCACGGAACATATCATCGGTGATATAGGGGCCCGTTGTCTGTACAAAGTAGTTGAACTGCATTTCTGTAGGGTTCTCGATGGCTTTGCCGTCGATGTATACTTGTCCTTTCTTGATTTGCAATGTATCGCCGGGCAGGCCTACGCAACGTTTTACATAATTTTCACGACGGTCGACGGGGCGTATGACAATGTCACCGTACATTCTCGGATTGGAACGGATGAGGTTACGTCCGGCATTGTAGTACAAATCATAGACGGTACGTTGCTGTTTGCGTGTCAGACTGTCCATATTCACTTTGTTGGGATACACGCGTTTTCCTTCTTCATAAGCAAGGGTATAGAAGTCTGTCTGCTGGAAATTGGTGGCTACCGTGTCGCCTGCCGGGAAGTTGAACACCACAATATCGTTCAGTTTCACTTTGCCGAAGCCCGGCACACGTTTGTATTCCCATTGGGCCCATTCGATGTACGATTTAGTGTTGAACACCGGCAGCGTATGTTGTGCCAGCGGCATGGAAAGCGGTGTATTTGGTACGCGCGGACCATAGCTCATCTTGCTGACGTAAAGGAAATCGCCTACCAGCAAGGATTTCTCCAATGAGGAAGACGGTATCTGATAATTCTGGAACACATAGATATTTACGAAGTAAACGGCTACCAGCGCAAATACGATGGCATCCACCCAACTCATGATGCTGCGTACGGCAGGGTTCTCTGATTTCTTCCAGAACCCCCAGGGTATCTTCTTACTGATGTAGATGTCAAAAATAAAAGGTAGTACAATCAGTCCCAGCCAGCTTTTTACCCAAACCAGAAAGGCAAGGTAGAGCAGGGTGACTATACTGAATTTAATCCATTGGGCGCGTGTTGCTTGTCTCATTGGTTTCAGTTTATGAGTTTATAAATTTATGAGTTTGGGGTTATTCATTCAAAAAGGGAAACAGGTCGTTCATACCCAAGAACCCTTCGTGCTTGGCGGTATATTCGGCAGCAAGAACAGCTCCCAAGGCAAATCCCCTGCGATTCTTGGCATCGTGGGTAATAGTGATGCTGTCGGCTTCGGAATCGTAGCGGATGCTGTGGATGCCCGGTACTTCTCCTTCGCGGATAGAACTTATGGGTAGCTCATTGGCTGCACATTCCGTAGGACCCGAAACAGTCCCGTCGGGAGCTTGGAAAGTTCCTTCTACCCATTTGTCCTTACGGTCGAGATTCTCCAGAATACCTTCGGCAAGCGTGATGGCCGTGCCGCTCGGAGCGTCCATCTTGTGGATGTGGTGCGTTTCGCTCATTGTCACATCATAGGCAGGGAACTGGTTCATTATCTTTGCGAGGTACTTGTTGACAGCAGAGAATATGCTTACTCCCAAGCTGAAGTTGGATGACCAGAACAATGTTTTGCCACCTTCGGTGCAAAGCTTCTTCACTTCGTCTCCATGTTCCGTCATCCATCCCGTACTGCCGGATACCAATTTGACTCCGGCCTGGAATGCCTTCATATAGTTGTTGTATGCCACCATGGGATTGGTGAACTCTATGGCAACGTCGGCGCTCTTGAAGGCTGCCGATTCAAAGTCTTCCTGGTTGTCGACATCGATGATGCTTACAATTTCGTGTCCGCGGCCAAGGGCTATCTTTTCGATTTCCTTGCCCATTTTTCCGTAGCCGATTAATGCGATTTTCATTGTTTCTATCTGTTTTTATTTAGTTTATCAACAAACTATAGGTCGCAAAGATAATCTTTTTCTTACATTTGTGCTC
>Ga0129308_1000954_pt1 | contig 35217 bp, 38 predicted proteins | sample L827metagenome_FD_94440 | JGI IMG/M metagenome (GOLD analysis project Ga0129308, IMG submission 94440) | Ring-tailed lemur group fecal microbial communities from Wisconsin, USA - L827 metagenome | ecosystem: Host-associated > Mammals > Digestive system > Large intestine > Fecal | place: USA...
ACCCTGTGCACCGGCCTGTCCTTTTTCTGCTGGGCCATGCGCTCCTTCAACGGGCGGAATTTCGCCCTGTGCGGCAAGACCATCCAATCGGTGCGGCGGAATTTATTGGAGGAGCTGCTGCCCCTGCTGGAGAACATGGGATTTCACTGTGAGCAGAAGGTATCCCGAAATATTCTGGAGGTCCGGCTGGGGGGAAGAAAAAATACAGTCTACCTCTTCGGCGGCCGGGACGAGAGCTCGGCGGCCCTGATCCAGGGCATAACCCTGGCGGGGGCGCTGCTGGACGAGGTGGCCCTGATGCCGCGGTCCTTTGTGGAGCAGACCGTGGCACGGTGCTCGGTGACGGGGAGCAAGCTGTGGTTTTCCTGCAACCCGGAATCGCCGGCCCACTGGTTTTATCGGGAGTGGATCTGTAAGGCGGAAGAAAAAAAGGCACTGCGGCTCCAATTTAGGATGGAGGACAACCCGGGGCTTTCGGAAGAGGTGCTGGAGCGGTACAAGACTATGTTCCAGGGCACCTTTTACCGCCGGTTCGTGCTGGGCGAGTGGGTGGCCGCCGAGGGGCTGATTTACGACTTCTTTGACGAGAGCTTTGTGGGGGAGGCCCCGGAGGGGCTGTCGGAGTGGTACATCTCCTGCGACTACGGGACCCTGAATCCCACCTCCATGGGACTGTGGGGGAAAAAGGACGGAGTGTGGTACCGGGTGGCCGAGTACTACTACGATGCCCGGGCAGAGCGGAAGCAGAAGACCGACGAGGAGTACGCGGATGAGCTGGCCAGGCTGGCCGGGGGGCGGGACGTCCGGGCGGTGATTATCGACCCCTCCGCCGCCAGCTTCTGCGAGACCCTGCGCCGCCGGGGGTGGCGGGTGCGGAAGGCGGACAACCAGGTGCTGTCCGGTATCCGGACCACCGCCCGGCTGCTGAAACAGAGAAAACTGGTTATCTGCCGGGAGTGCGAGGACGCTGTCCGGGAGTTTGCCCTGTACCGCTGGGAGGAGCAGGGGGACGGACAGGACCGGGTGCGGAAAGAAGACGACCACGCCATGGACGAAATCCGGTATTTCGCCGCCACGGTGGCGAGCCGGGAAGAGAAAACAAGTGGATTTTACGCCGGGTGCGTGGAGCGGAGAGTTTGAGAATGTGGAATGAGGCGCAGGATATGCGTCCATACGAAAGGGGAAGTGCGGGAGAGATGAAATGGTGGAAACGAAAGGGGCGGGAGGGACCCGCTCCGGTGGTCCAGGTGCGGCAGGGGAGCTGCCACCCCTTTGGGGCCCTGGAGCGGTACACGCCCCTGTGCCCCGGTCAGGTCCAGCTGTACCGGGCCATCCGGGAAGGGGTGCCCATCGTGGACGCCGCCATCTGGAAACTGGTGCGGCTGTGCGGCGGTGTGTACGCCAAGGCCGGGGACAGCCTGGCCCAGGCGGGGCTGGATCAGTTTTTGAAGACGGTGGACACGGGCTGGGGCCAGCGGGGGGTTCAGTCCTTTCTGGACCGCTATCTGGATGATTTATTTACCTGCGGCCACGGCTTGGGCGAGGTGGTGCTGACCCGGGACGGCCGGGACGTCGCGGCCCTGCTGTGCGCTGACCCGGAGCAGGTGGAGGTACGGGAGGGGGATAACCCCATGGACTTCCGCCTGTGTCTGCGAAAGACCGGTGAGCCGGAAGAGCTGCCCTGGCAGGAGTTGCTGCTCTTTACCCCCTTCCAGCCCACAGGAGACGCGCCTTACGGGGTGTCTCTGCTGCGGTCCATGCCATTTCTGGCGGAGATTTTGCTGAAGATTTTCCAGGCTACCGGCCAGAACTGGGAGCGGGCGGGCAACCTGCGCTTCGCCGTGGTGTGTAAGCCCGGGGAGGACGAGGGAGCCTTCGCCCAGGAACGGTGCCGCCAGATTGCCGGGGAGTGGTCCTCGGCCATGGAGGCGGGCCGGGAGGGCGTGGTCCGGGACTTTGTAGCGGTGGGTGACGTGGACGTGAAGGTCATCGGCGCCGACAGCCCCATTCTGGACAGCCAGGTACCCGTGCGGCAGATTTTGGAGCAGCTGGTGGCAAGGACGGGAATCCCTCCCTTTATGCTGGGCCTGTCCTGGTCGTCCACCGAGCGGATGAGTGCCCAGCAGGCCGACCTGCTGACCAGCGAGATCACCGCCATTCGAAGAAGCGTGGAGCCCGTGCTGTGTCGGGTGTGCGAACTGTGGCTACGGCTCCACGACTTTGACGACAAGGTGGAGATCGTCTGGGAGGATATCAACTTGCAGGACATTGTGGAGGAAGCGAAGGCTGAGCTTTATCGGGCTCAGGCGGAGAAGCTGAAGGAGGAGAGAGCTTGAAGATCGTCAAGGAATCCCAGGGGGGCCAGGGGACGACGCTGAGCGGGGCCGACCTGGCTCTCATCAACGGGATGGCGCGCAGGGAATTGAAAGCCGAGGAGGTCTATGTCTTCTCGGTGCGGCTGTGCGACAACGAGGTGGACCGGGATTTCGAGCGGTTCCCCGAAAAGACGTTGGAGGAGCTGGCTGGGCTGTTCGTGGGCAAGAGCGGCATCTTTGACCACCAGTGGTCGGCCAAGGGTCAGGCGGCCCGCATCTACAAGACCGAGGTGGTGCGGGAGCCTGAGAAGTTGACCCGGGCCGGGGACGGCTATTGCTGGCTGAAGGGCTACGCCTACATGGCGCGGACCGACAGTACCAAGGACCTGATTGCCGAGATCGAGGCCGGCATCAAGAAGGAGGTCAGCGTGGGCTGCGCCGTGGAGCGCTCGGTGTGCTCCATCTGCGGCGGCGACCTGCGGGAGGGCGGCTGCGGTCACCAGAAGGGCCGGGAGTACGACGGCAGGCTGTGCTGGGCCAGCCTGGAGGGGGCCAGCGACGCCTATGAGTTCTCCTTCGTAGCGGTGCCCGCTCAGCCCAGAGCCGGGGTGGTCAAGGGCGGGGTGCGGGAGTATGCCGACCTGAAGACTCTGGCCGCCCGGAATCCCGGCTGCGCCAAGGAGCTGGAGCGGTTGGAGAAAGAGGCTCAGTTGGGCCGGAAGTATCTGGGCGAGCTGAAGGACGAGGTGGTGCGCCTGGGCCTGCTGGCTGGGGCCGGGCTGGAGCGGGAGACTCTGAAAGCCATGGCGGACAAGCTGGGACAGGCGGAACTGATTGCCATGAAGGAGGCCTATGGCCGCCAGGCGGCAAAGCGGTATCCCTTGAAGACCCAGCTGGAGTATGGGGAGAAAACGGTCCAGCCTGAGGAGCAGGACGGGGCGTTTTTGATTTAAAAATTCAAAAGAGGAGGAAGATCATACATGAGCAAAGTTTCTTTTGAGGACATCGGTGCGGTGGTGGCCACCTTTGCGGCTGGCGAGGGCGTGAAAGGCGGTCAGGTGGTCAAGATGACAGACAACGGCACGGTGGGCACCTGCTCCGCTGGGGACAAGTTCTGCGGCGTGGCTTTGGAGCCCCGCAAGGGCGGTGCCGCCGTCCAGGTGAAGGGCTTCGTCACCGTATCCTGCACTGGCTCCCTGACCGTGGGCTGGGCGACTCTGGCCGCCGACGGCACCGGCGGCGTGAAGACGGCCACTACCGGCGGCATGAGTGTGCTGGTGGTCAGCGTGGGCGCGGACGGCACCGCCGTCCTGTGCCTGTAAATAGAAAGGAGCGTGGGAATATGGCTTTTTCTTATGACAATGTGAAACTGGACAAGGGCATGTATCAGGAGGCGGGCCGCACCTTTACCCAGGTGCTGGAGCGCCAGGACCCCAGCGAGCAGTACAAGGGCACCAGCCTGGAGGGCCTGGATGCTTTCCAGCGCCAGCTCAAGCGCTTTGACATTAAGGTGAAGGGCGCGGGCAGCGACGTGGTGGAGAAGTTCTTCCGCACCGCCGACTCCGCCGTGCTGTTCCCCGAGTACATCGCCCGCTCCGTCCGACAGGGCATGGAGGAGGACATTCTCCCCCACATCACCGCCGCCGTCACCAAGTTCGACGGCATGGACTACCGCTCCATCACCGCCGAGGGCGGCGAGGAGAGCAAGGAGCTGCGCCATGTGGAGGAGGGTGCGGCCATCCCCTCCACCACCATTCAGGTCCAGTCCAACCTGGTCAAGCTGCGCAAGCGGGGCCGCATGCTGGTGGCCAGCTATGAGGCGGTGCGCTATCAGAAGCTGGACCTGTTCTCCGTCACCCTGCGCCAGATCGGCGCCCACATCGCCCGGGCCAATCTGGAGGACGCGGTGGATGTGCTGATGAACGGCGACGGCAACGACAACGCCGCCGCCGTGGACAGCGTGAAGACCGAGGGCACCCTGACCTATGACGATCTGGTGGACTTCTGGGCCAAGTTCGACCCCTATCAGATGAACGCCCTGCTGGTATCCGGCGATGTGATGGTCAAGATGCTCAAGCTGTCCGAGTTCCAGAACCCCATGACCGGTCTGAACTTCCAGGGTACTGGTAAGCTGACCACCCCCCTGGGTGCCACTCTGCTGAGAAGTTCCGTTCTGCCCGCCGGCACCGCCATCGGCCTGGACAAGCGATTCGCTCTGGAGATGGTCCAGGGCAGCGACGTGATGGTGGAGTACGACAAGCTCATTGACCGCCAGCTGGAGCGGGCCGCCATCACCACCATCAGCGGCTTTGCCAAGGTGTTCCAGAACGCCAGCAGAGTCCTCGAGGTGTAAGCCATGACCGAGGAGATCATGGCCCTGTGTAAGGCCATGGGGGCAACGGACGACCAGGAGGAGCTGCTGCTCCCCCTGGTCCGGGCGGCGGAGGAGAGTTTGACGGCCCGGCTGAGAGTGGGAATAAGTCCCGTTGACTGCGGCTCCGCCTTCCCTCTGGCCGCAGCCATGGTGGCCATGGAGGGGCTGGAGGGGGCCGCCGGGATATCCGGCGTAACCTCGTTTACGGCCGGGGAGGTATCCATCCGAACCGGGGGCGGCTCCGCCGCCCGGACCGCCCAGGCGGAGCGGCTGCTGGCCCCCTGGCTGGGGGAGACGGGCTTCGCCTTTCGGGGGGTGCGGGGATGATGGACCGGGAGTGGCGGGCCATTCTGGCCAAATATGGTCAGAGTGTATCCGTATTTGACGGTGAAAAATCGGTCCATGTCCGGGCCTTTTTCCAGCCGGTGCTGGAAAAAAGCCGGGAGCAGGAAGTCCCCAGCCCCCTGGGCCTGCGCCGGGAGGACCGGTTTTTATATCTGGGCCCCGCCGACATGGCCCTGACCGTCGGGATCAGCCGGGTGGAGGTCCAGGGACAGGTCTATGAGGTCCAGTCGGCCCATCTGGTGGGGGAGAGCCACTGGTGGGCCGTCCTGCGGCCCAGGGACAAGGAGGCAGTATGAGCACTGGAATGGAGACCATCCGGGAGCGGATGGCGGAGTATCTGAGAGATCAGGGCGTGGATGCTCGGACTGCCTGGCCCGAGGGAGCACGGCTGGAGGAGGAGAAGCCCGTGGTGGTGGTCTCCCTCCGGGGCTGTCAGGCCGGGCCCGCCGGGTTCCAGGATTATCTGGGAGAGCGGTACAACGAGAAAACCGGCCTGTGGGAGGAGCTCTACGGCCGAAGAGCGGAACTCACCTTCGGACTGGACCTGTACGGTCCCCGCCGGGAGGACGGCGGGGCGCTGCAAAAGGCCTTTGACGAGCTGGCCGGGGCGCTGACGAAGGGCGGACCCGACGGGCTGGCGGTAAAGGAGTTCTCCTGTGGAGAGACGGAATATGACCAGGGGGCGCGGCGGATGAAGCGGGCGGCCCAGGCGGTTTGCACCGCCTATTTGTACGCGGTGGCCCAGCCCGGCGGCGTCTTCCTGGATTTTGAACTGCGAGGTGGCATCAAAGTATGAGCGTAACAGTACATCAGCGTCCGGGGGTCTACTCCTCCTACGACGCGTCCTCGGTGGTCCGGGGCAGCGGAAAAGGGCAGATGGTGGGTATCGCGGCGGTAAACACCGTGGCCCAGGCGGGGGTGGTCCACACCATCACCAGCTATGACAAAGCGGTGGCGGCCTTTGGCTCCAACGGCAGTGAGGACATGGCGGAGCTGATCCGGTTGGCTTTGAAGAACGGAGCCTCCGGCGTGGCTGCTGTGGCTGTGGCCGACGAAGATGGCTATGAGGCGGCCTTTGAGGCCCTGGGCGCGGTGGAGAATGTGGCCATCGTCCTGTGCGACAGCACCAATGTGGAGGTGCAGCAGAAACTGCGGGACAGCGTGGTACAGGCCTCCCAGGCCCGCCGGGAGCGGATCGCCGTGGCGGCGGGAGCCAAAGAAGAGAGCGTGGATAACCTGATCGCCCGGGCCAAGGAGCTGAATTCCGAGCGGGTGGTGCTGGTGGCACCTCATGTTCTGGATGCGGAGGGCAATGAACTGTCCGGCCTGCCCGTGGCCGCCGCGGTGGCCGGGGCCATCGCTGGAGAGACCGACCCCGCCGTTCCTCTGGGCGGCGCGGAGCTGACGGGCCTTTTCGGTCTGGCCCAGAGCTATGAGGATAACGATCTGGACCGGCTGATTTTGGGCGGCGTCACTCCCGTGGAGCGGGTGGGCGGCGTCATCGGTGTGGTACGCGGTGTTACCACCCGGACTACCACCGGCGAGGCCAGCGACAGCACCTGGCGGGAGCTGACCACCATCCGCATTGTGGACGATGTGATCCCCGCTCTGCGGGACGCCCTGCGGGCCAAATTCCGCCGGGCCAAGAACACGCCCCAGAGCCGGAGCGCCATCCGGGCCCAGGTGGTGCTGGAGCTGGAGAATAAGCTGGCCCGGGAGATCATTACCGGCTATGAAAACGTGGCGGTGACGGCGGACGCCGAGGACCCCACCCGGTGTCTGGTGGACTTCTCCTTCACCGTGGCTCATGGGCTGAACCAGATCTGGCTGACGGCTCATATCACGGTGTGATGACGGGGAAAGGAGAAATGTTATGAGTATTACAGGATTTCCCACCAGCAGCGACATCTATTTGGAGGTGGACGGCACCCGGGTAGCGGTGGTACAGAGCTACTCCGCCAAGGCGGCCAAGACCAGTACGGCAGTGGAGGCCTTTGGCGAGTCGGAGCCCGTGACCACCATTCCCGGTCAGGCCAGCCATGTGGTGGAGCTGACCCGGCTGTACGCCACCGACGAGGCGATCCGGGACGGCATCGACTTTTACAAGCTGTCCGGTTTCTCTCTGGTCATCTGCAAGCCAGACCGGAAGATCATCTACTCCGACTGCCAGTGGAGCTCCATTCAGGAGAATGCCACCCTGGGCAGTATGGTGCTGGAGAAGGTCACCCTGGTGGCCTCCCGCCGCATCGAGACGGAGGTGTAAGGGATGGAGATGTCCATTTTGGCCCGAAAGGACCGGGTGGCTCTGGATAACGGCATGGAGCTGCGGCTGCTGTCCGCGCTGGAGGTGCTCCAGGCCAGACGGGAGGCGGCGGAGCTGGCTTCCGAGGACCGGGAGCGGGCTCTATGCTCCAACGCCTGTCTGCTGGCCCGAGCCCTGGAGCGCTCAGAGGACCGTACCCCCGTTTTTGCCGACGGCTGGGCGGTGCTGGCCGGACTGACGGTGGAGGAGATCGCCGCTCTGGCCGGCCGGTGGGCCCAACTGCGGCGGGACGAGGACCCCGGTTTGGACCTGGATCAGGAGGAGCTGGAAACCCTAAAAAAAAACTCCGGGCTGACGGAGCAGACCGGCTGAGATGGCGGGTGCTGAGCCGGTTCGGGGCTCTGCCCACGGAACAACGGGTCCGGGAGATGAAGGACCGGGACTACCTGTGGTGCCTGGTCCAAGCTATGCTGGACCGGGAGGAGGAGCTGGACCGGCTGTGTCCAGAGTGCCGGGGCCGGGCGGAGGAGGTCTGCTGTCCTGTCTGTGGAAAGCCCGCCGCCCGGTGGGCGGACGGGGCGGTCAACACCACCTTTGATCCGGCGCGGTTTGAGAAAATGGCAGGAGGCGGCGGGGGATGATGGATTATCTGGAACTCATCGGCGGGGCGGCTGTGGACGCTCTGCTGGAGTCGGAGCGGAAGCTGGACGATGCTTTGGCACGGATGAGACGGCCCGCAGCGGAAGAGATGGAACCAGATGCCCTGAATGGGGACGAGAGGCCCGGCGGGCAGACGGCGGTCCCCACGCCCAGCCGGGACAGGCGGATGGAGGTCCCTTTGGGGGCGGAGGACCTGGACTGGACGCCGTTGACGGAAGCGGTTATGCCTGCTCCGGTGGGCCAGAAGGCGCCAACGCCCCTGCTGGAGGCGGTGGAGAGGTTGGAGCGGATGGGGACTGTTTGGACGGAGAACGGAGCCGCAGAGCCGCGGAACTCCCGGACAGACGGCCTTGACGGCCCGGCGGTCCGGCGGAGAGAACCGGTCGGAGCAGCGCCTGCGGAAGAGAGCGGCGGAGAGAGAACGACCGATTCGGCTGGACGCAGAACCGCCTGGAAAGAGAATGCGGTCCGGGCGGAGGAGATCGACCGGGCCTTCCGCAGAGACAGCCGCCGGTATGACGGGGGATTTTTCCTGTACTAAATCCGAAGGGACCGATTCAGAAGCGACCTACAGGCATCGAGGAACTTCAGAAAAGGAGAACACCTATGACATTGTCTCCCATGAGATACAAAAGCTACACCTGGCCCCATAACCCCCGGGTGTACACCATCGACTACGAGCGGAAAATGGCGGTCCACAAGACCCCCTTCGGGCTGTTCCACCTTCAGGACTTGGGGCGGACCAACCGGATCATGGAGGGGGAGGGGGAGTTTGTGGGGGCGGACGCCTACGCCCAGTTCGGTCAGCTGGCCAACATCTTTTATGACGGCGGCCCCGGCCTGCTGGTCCACCCCCTATGGCAGGCGGCCAACGCCTACTTTGTCTCCCTGCGGCTGGAGCAGGAGCCCCGGCCCGACTATGTGCGCTACTCCTTCTCCTTCTGGGAGGACGACAGCTGGTACACCGGGCTGGCGGTGAAGACGGTGGAGCAGGGGACACAGACCTCCTCGGCTGCCGGACAGAGCGCCCGCTGGCACCGGGTGGTCCGGGGCGACACCTTGTGGGCCATCGCGAAAACCTACGGTCTGTCACTGACCGAGCTGATTGCCCTGAACCCCCAGATCAAAAACCCCAACCTGATTCGAGTGGGAGACGAGGTGAGGGTGGGGTGAGAGCCTTTGTAACCGACGCAAAGGGACAGCAATGGACTCTGCCGGTCCTCACAGCCTGGCGGCTGGAGTACACCGCCGGGGTGCCCTGCGACAGTTTTTGGCTGCGCTGTCCCTGGGAGAAGGGGAGCGGTACAAACCCGGCGGACTGGGTGACCTTTACCGCCCAACATGAGGGGAAGCGGGTATTCACCGGTGTGGTGGATGAGTGCGAGGTATCCCTGACCCAGCGGGGCGGGGTGCTGGAGATCTCCGGTCGGGGGATGGCGGCCCGGCTGCTGGATAACGAGGCCTTGGGACAGGACTACCAGACCGCCACCCTGGGGGACATTCTGCGGGACCATGTGACACCCTACGGCATTGAGGCGGCTCCTGGGGCGGCCCTGCCCGCCGTCTCCCAATTTTCAGTGTCCACGGGCAGCAGCGAGTGGTCGGTGGTCTATGATTTTGCCCGCTACTACGGCGGGGTGGCTCCCCGGTTTGACCGAATGGGGCGGCTGGTGCTGACGGGCTGGCAGGACGGCAAGGAGCTGCTGCTGGGAGACGGCGCTCCGGTGACGGAGCTCTCTTGCCGGGATAAGCGGTACGGGGTGCTGTCCAAGGTGCTGGTCCGGGATCGGTACAGCGGCCAGGTCCAGAGTGTGGACGATCTGGCGTTTCAGCGGGCTGGAGGCAGGGCACGGCGGGTGCTGACCATGCCGGGGCGGAGCAACTACAAGGCCATGCGGTACACCGGACAGTTCCAGCTGGATAAATCGGCGGCCCAGCGGGAGGTGCTGGAGGTACAGGTGGCGCAGCCCTTCTGTGCCTGGCCCGGCGATCTGGTCCGGGTGCAGCGCAGCAGCTGGGAGCGCAACGGCCTGTATCGGGCCGCTCAAGTGACAGCGGCCATGGACGAGGATGGCTATTGGACCCGGCTGGAGCTGGCCAAGCCGGATTTTGTGGTATGAGGTGAGGATTATGTGGACATCGGAGCGGGGACGGCTGCTCACTGTCCAGGAGTCGGCGGCTGAGGTGGGCGTAGTCACCCTGGGCGGGGACCCCGCCGGCGTGAGCCTGGGTGGTGAGCGGCGCTGGCTGTCCGTCTACGGCCCAGGAGGGTATGCCTGGCGGCCGATGGCTGGCGACAAGGTGCTGGTGCTGAAAACAGGGGCCGAACGGGAGCTCCCCTGTATCCTGGGCAAGGTCCAGGAGGGCGGGGAGCTGAGCCCGGGAGAGGTGCGTCTGTCCAATGGGAACGCTGTGGTCCGGCTGAACGGCGGACAGCTGGACCTGGTGGGCGGGATTCACGTCAACGGCGTGGAACTGAGAGAATACATTGAGGGAATTGTGGCGGATATGCTGAGCGGAGGGAGCGGCGGTGGAACGGAAACTGGTTAACGGAGACTATGTCCCCGACGGGGCGGGCGGCCTGTGCAGCCTGTCCGGGGCGGAGGAGGTGCTGGCTCGGGCACTGTACCGGCTGACCGCCCGACGGGGTGGGTTGCCCTTCCTGCCTGAGCTGGGCAGCAGGCTCCATCTGGTGCTCAACGCCAAGCCCTCGGAGCGGCAGGCACTGGCCGCCCAGTACGCGGCGGAAGCGCTGGAAGAAGAGCCGGATCTGAAGGTGGCCGGGGTGAACCTGGCGGAGGGGGAGCACAGCGCAGAGCTCACCGTCCACCTGGATTGGCAGGGGGAGGCCCTGTCGGTGACAGTGGAGCTGTGAGAGATGAGGTGAAAAGATTCATTGAAGACCATAGACGAGATTTTTGAGGAGATGAGGGCCGCCTTTGGGGAGCGGACGGGGCTGGAGCCCGGCGAGGGCTGCGACCTGTCCGCCCGGCTGTATGCCCTGGCGGCCCAGGTGTGCGCCCTCTACATTCAGGCCGACTGGGTGGCCCGACAGGCCTTCCCCCAGACGGCGGAGGGGGACTATCTGGACCGCCACGCCCAGCTTCGGGGGCTGGAGCGGAAGCAGGCGGTGGCCGCCCAGGGCGTGGTCCGATTTGCGGCGGGGGAGGTATCTTCCGCGGAGCGGACGATTCCCATGGGGACGGTGTGCATGACGGCGGGGCTGATCCGGTTTGAGACCATCCGGGAGGCGGTTCTGCCTGCCGGGGAGCTGTCGGCAGAGATCCCGGTCCGGGCACTGATCCCCGGAACGGCGGGAAATGTGGCCGCCGGAGCCATCGTCTCCATGGCGGTGGCCCCGGTGGGTATTTCCTCCTGCACCAACCCGGAGTCCTGCGCGGGCGGTGGGGATAAGGAGGACGATGAGACTCTGCGGGAACGAGTGCTGGAAACCTTTCGTCGGCTGCCCAACGGGGCCAACGCCGCCTTTTACCAGCAGGAGGCCCTGTCCTTTGACCAAGTGGCTGCGGCGGCGGTAATCCCCCGGCCCAGAGGAACGGGGACGGTGGACGTGGTAGTGGCGACCAAGGAGGGAGTCCCAGACCAGGCTCTGCTGGAGAAGCTGACCGCCTACTTCCAGGAGCGGAGGGAGATCGCCGTGGAGGTTCAGGTCCGCTCACCCGAGACGGTGGCGGCAGACCTGACCGTCCGGGTGGAACCGAAGGAAGGCTGGGAAAAGAGTCAGGTGCTGGCGGCAGTGGAAGCAGCTCTTCGGGGCTGGTTCACCGGTGAGCGGCTGGGCCGGAATGTGCTGCTTGCCCAGCTGGGCAGCCTGATCTACAACTGTGATGGGGTGGAAAATTACGCCATCGACGCCCCCGCCGCCGACGTGGCGGTGGACATGGATGTGCTGCCCGTGCTGGGGACCTTGACGGTGGAGGAGATGGTATGAGCTACGCCCAGTATCTGCGGGAGCTGCTGGCTCCCCTCCGGGTCTACGACCTGAAGGCTCCCTTCAATGGAGGTGAGCTGGACGTCCAGGGGGCGGCCCTGGACGGGGTGGAAGCGGCCCTGGAGGAGATCCAGCGGGAGATGTCTCTGACTACGGCGGAGGGCTGGGGGCTGGAGCAGATGGCCCGGCTTTTTGCCCGCCGCCCGGTGGCCGACGAGCCCCGGGCGATGGGGGCCGCCCTGGCCGCTCTGCTGCGCATCAGCGGGGACAGCTTTACCCTGGCGGCCATCAACGACACCATCGCCGGCTGCGGCGTGGCCGCCAAGGTGACGGAGTCGGGAGCGGGGACGGTGACCGTCTCCTTTCCTGGGGTGGCCGGGGTGCCGGTGGGCTTTGAAGAGCTGAAAAAGATCATCGAGGACATCCTGCCCGCCCACCTGGCCGTCCAATATTGGTTCTGGTATCTGACCTGGGCGGAGCTGGAGGAGAAATTCGCCTGTTGGCAGGATATTGAGGACCGGAATCTGACCTGGGCGGAGCTGGAGACCAGCGTAAACTAGACCCAGGCGCACGATACAAGAAAGCCCCTGTGGAACGTCTAAATGGTTCCACAGGGGCTTTTTTATGGAACAAATCACAGAAAACCGAGCTGTTTAAAAAGAAAAATCCAGAGGAACAGGGTCAGGCTGCACAACAGAGAGGTGGTGACGACCACCTGTCCCGTCAGCTCGTGGTCGCTGCCGCAGGCCAGGGCCATGGGGTAGGAGGTGGAGGCGGTGGGGGAGGCGATGCAGACCAGAATGGCACCCAGCATGTCGCCCCGAAAACCCAGAAGTATGGCGGGGACCAGAGCGCACAAAGGTGCGATAACCAGACGGATGGCGCTGCACGCGAGGATCGGCTTGAGGTTTCTGGCGGCGCCGCTGAATTGGAAGGAGGCGCCCAGGGCGATCAGCGTGGTCACACTGCCCGCGCTGCCAAGGCTGGAGACGGCCCGCTCCACTGGGCTGGGCAGACGAATCCCCAGGACCAGGAAGAGTATGCCCAGCAGGCAGGCCCGAATCAGGGGATTGCGCAGGATACCCAGAATAGTCTGCCTCAGATCGACCTGTTTGCCTCGGCAGGTCTCCAGCGTGATGACCGCCAGAACATTGTAGATGGGTACCACGATGCTGATGGCCATGGACAGCAGAGCGATACCGCTTGCGCCCATCATGGTCTGGGCCAGCGAGACGCCCACTACCGCGATGTTGGTGCGGAAGGCATTTTGAATATAGGCCCCCCGGCGCCGGGGGTCGGGCTCGGTGAAGGTGTAGAACACATAGTTGATACCGAACCAGGCGAGGACCCACAGGACCAGGTAGCCCAGCAGCGCAGGCTGGATGGCGACGCTCAGGTCGGTGGAGTAGATGTTGTAAAACAGCAGGCAGGGCAGAAGGGCGTGAAAGCTCAGGGTGCTGAGCTGATTGAACATTTCCGCCGGGACCACCTGGCTGTGCCGAATCCAGAGCCCCACGCACAGCGTGATGAACATGGGAATCACGCAGTTGAGTGAGACAATAAAGTTTTCCATTTTTATTACCGTCCTTTACCAAGGGAAGATCTAATTTTTTATTTTACCACAGGGCGGGAGAGAAAGAAAAGAAGAAAAAGCGCACGGCTTTTTCGCTGTTTAGGCGAACGCCGCGCGCTTTTTGTTTGATTATCCCTGATTCTGGGCCTCGACCAAGCGGACGCCGCAGTACTTCTCCCGAAGCTTGGGCTTTTCAATTTTGCCGGTGGGGTTGCGGGGGACGTCGGCGAAAATGAGCTTCCGGGGGCGCTTGTACCGGGGCAGGTCCATGCAAAACTGGTTGATCTCGCTCTCGGTGCAGGTCATGCCCGTCTTGATCTGGATGACGGCGGCGGCGATCTCGCCCAGCCGTTTGTCAGGCAGGCCGATGACGGCCACGTCGTGGATCTTGGGGTAGGCGGACAGGAAGTCCTCAATCTGGACGGGGTACAGGTTCTCGCCGCCGGAGATGATGACGTCCTTCTTCCGGTCCACCAGGAAGATGAAGCCGTCCTCGTCCTGGCGGGCCATGTCGCCGGTGTGGAGCCAGCCGTTTTCCAGCACCTCGGCGGTGGCCTCCGGGTTGTGGTAGTAGCACACCATGACGCCGGGGCCCTTGACACACAGCTCGCCCACGTCGCCCTGGTTCACGGGCACATTCTGCTCGTCCACGATCTTGACCTTCCAGCCGTAGCCGGGGACGCCGATGGCGCCCACCTTGTTGATGTGGTCCATGCCCAGATGGACGCAGCCCGGGCCGGTGGACTCGGACAGGCCGTAGTTGGTGTCGTACTTGTGGTGGGGGAAGTAGCTCATCCAGTGCTTGATGAGGGAGGGGGGCACGGGCTGAGCACCGATATGCATGAGCCGCCACTGGGACAGCTGGAAATCCTCGATTTTCAAATCGCCCCGGTCCAGAGCGGCCAGAATGTCCTGGCACCAGGGCACCAGCAGCCACACGATGGAGCACTTTTCCTGGGAGACGGCGTCGAAGATGGCCTTGGGGGAGTTGCCCTTGAGCAGCACGGCTTTGCTGCCGGTGAACAGGGAGCCAAACCAGTGCATTTTGGCACCGGTGTGATAGAGGGGCGGGATGCACAGGAACACGTCTTCGTGGGTGGTCTCGTGGTGGATAGCCTCCATCCGGGCGGACTGGAGCAGAGCCGCGTGCTTAAGTAGAATGGCCTTGGGGAAGCCGGTGGTGCCGGAGGAGTAGTAGATGGCGGCCTCGTCCTCGTCGTCCACCAGCACCTTTGGGGCGGCGCTGGAGCAGTTGGCGGTGGCCCGGTGGTAGTCCTCGGCGAAGGAGGGGCAGGTGTCGCCCACGAAGAGGAGCAGCAGCTTGCTGGACAGGGCGGGGGCGATGGTCTCCACACGACCGATGAACTCGGGGCCGAAGAACAGCACGTCGGCATCGGCCAGCTTCAGGCAGTAGTCGATCTCGTCGGCGGTGTAGCGGAAGTTCAAGGGGACGGCGATGGCTCCGGCTTTCAGCACGCCGAAGTAGATAGGCAGCCACTCCAGGCAGTTCATCAGCAGAATGGCCACCTTCTGGCCCTTGCGGATGCCCCGGCCCAGCAGCATGTTGGCCACCCGGTTGGCCTTCTCGTCAAAGACGGACCAAGTGATCTCCCGGCGGTAGGGGGCGGTGGAGGTGGGCTGAATCAGCTCGTACTCCTTCCAGGTCACCCGCTGCTCCTCCTGGACCTCGGGGTTGATCTCCACCAGGGCGATCTCGTCGCCGTAGAGCTTGCTGTTGCGCTCCAGCAGATCGGTAATAGGCATGACGTATCTCGTTCCTTTCAAAGGGGGCGGACCCTCTTAACTGTACTTCAGCGGTTTCTAACTTTAAACCATTGAAGCAAGCATAGCTGATTTTGCTGCGGATGTCAAGGGCAAAAGCCAGCCCTTGGGGAAAAAGTAAAAATTATCCTTGACAAATGGGAGCACAGGTGTATAATGCAACCAACAAAAGCGTAGACGGAGACACAGTAGAGCGTGGTTCCAGCTGTTCAGAGAGTTCCCGGTTGGTGCGAGGGGCACAGCTGCGCGTCTTGAAGTTTCATCTCCCGAGCTGTCCGAGGAACGACATTTGGTCAAGTAGAACGGAACCGGGTCCTCCCGTTACAGAGGCAGGGTGTTGCTGGACACCCGCTGAGGCCGTCCTCCGCGAGGAGGGGGCAAATAGAGGTGGTACCGCGGAAGGGTAAACTTTCGTCCTCTGGCAAACAGAAATGCCAGAGGTTTTTTTGTACCCTTTTTTGAAAAACCAGGTGGAAAAGCGGCGGTTTCTCTTTACCTTTATGCTTTAATGTGCTAATATCACTTTAAGCAATTGAATTGGAACCACCAAGGTTTTTAGAAAAGGAGTAGACGTTATGGCGAAAGCGGAAAAGCGGGCCCGCAGCATGGCCCTGTATGAGACCATTTTGAAACTGAAGGACCTGGACGAATGCTGCCGGTTCTTTGACGATCTGTGCACCCCCACCGAGCTGCGCTCTCTGGAGCAGCGGTTCGACGTGGCGGTCTATCTCCAGCAGGGGCTGGTTTATCTGGACATTCTGGAGAAGACCGGCGCCAGCAGCGCCACCATCAGCCGGGTCCGGCGTTCCATGCTGGACAACGGCGCCGGCGGTGTCATGCAGGAGGTCATCCGCCGGGAGGGCCTTCACGGGAAGGAAGAAAAAACAGAAAACGAGGAAAGCAGGGAATGAGCATGAAACAACTGATGCTGGGCAACGCCGCCGTTGCCCGTGGGCTGTATGAGGCCGGATGCTGTGTGATCTCCAGTTATCCCGGTACCCCCAGCACCGAGATCACCGAGGAGGCCGTCAAGTACGACGCCATCTACTGTGAGTGGGCCCCCAACGAGAAGGTGGCCATGGAGGCCGCCTTCGGCGCCTCCCTGGCGGGTAAGCGGTCCTTCTGTGCCATGAAGCACGTAGGCCTGAACGTGGCCGCCGACCCCCTGTATACCATGTCCTACACCGGCGTCAACGGCGGAATGGTCATCGGCGTGGCCGACGACGCGGGTATGCACTCCTCTCAGAACGAGCAGGACTCCCGCCACCACGCCATCGCCGCCAAGGTGCCCATGCTGGAGCCCTCCGACTCCGCCGAGGCCCTGGCCTTCGCCAAGCTGGCCTACGACCTGTCCGAACAGTTCGACACCCCCGTGCTGCTGAAGATGTGCACCCGTATCGCCCACTCCCAGTCCCTGGTGGAGCTGTCCGACCGGGTGGAGCGGGAGACCATCCCCTATGAGAAGAACATCGCCAAGTACGTCATGACTCCGGCCAACGCCAAGCGCCGCCACCCCCTGGTGGAGGAGCGCACCCGCAAGCTCATCGAGTGGGCCGAGACCGCCCCCGTCAACCGGGTGGAGATGGGCGGCACCAAGCTGGGTATCATCACCTCCTCCACCTCCTACCAGTACGTGAAGGAAGTGTTCGGCGACTCCGTCTCCGTCCTCAAGCTGGGCATGGTCAACCCCCTGCCCGTCAAGCTCATCCGCGATTTCGCTGCCAAGGTGGAAAAACTGGTGGTGGTGGAGGAGCTGGACCCCATCATCGAAAATCACTGCCGTCAGCTGGGCCTCGACGTCCAGGGTAAGGACGTCCTGCCCATGATCGACGAGTTCTCCCAGAACCTCATCGCCGCCAAGCTGGGCGGAGAGGTACATACCGGCAAGACTCTGGAGGACGCCATCCCTCCCCGCCCCCCTGTCATGTGCGCCGGCTGCCCCCACCGCGGCCTGTTCTACACCCTGAGCAAGAACAAGTGCACCGTCCTGGGAGACATCGGCTGCTACACCCTGGGCGCGGCGGCCCCTCTGGCCGCCATGGAGATGACCCTGTGCATGGGCGCCTCCCTCTCCGCCATCCACGGCTTCAACAAGGCCCTGGGCCAGGAGAGCGAGGGCAGGACCGTGGCTGTCATCGGCGACTCCACCTTCATGCACTCCGGCATGACCGGCCTGGCCAACATCGCCTATAACCAGTCCAACTCCACCGTCATCATCGTGGACAACTCCATTACCGGCATGACCGGCCACCAGCAGAACCCCACCACCGGCTACAACATCAAGGGCGACCCCGCCGGCAAGATCGACCTGGAGGCCCTGTGTAAGGCCATGGGCTTCCACCGGGTCCGGGTGGTCGATCCCTACGACCTGAAGGCCTGCGACCAGGCCGTCAAGGAGGAGCTGGCCGCCAAGGAGCCCTCCGTCATCATCAGCCGCCGGCCCTGCGCCCTGCTGAAGACCGTCAAGCACAATCCCCCTCTGGAAGTGGATACCGACAAGTGCGTGGGCTGCAAGAGCTGCATGAAGATCGGATGTCCCGCCGTCTCCATCAAGGGCGGCAAGGCCCGTGTGGACGCCACTCTGTGCGTGGGCTGCGGCGTGTGTGAGCAGCTGTGCGGCGTGAAAGCCTTCCACAGCACCAAGAAGGAGGGCTGAGAAATGGAAACCAAGAATATTATGATCGTGGGCGTGGGCGGCCAGGGCTCTCTGCTGGCCAGTAAGCTGCTGGGTCACCTGCTCATGGAACAGGGCTACGACGTGAAGGTGTCCGAGGTCCACGGCATGTCCCAGCGGGGCGGCTCCGTGGTCACCTACGTCCGCTACGGCGACAAGGTGGCCTCCCCCGTCATTGACCAGGGCGAGGCCGACTACATCGTGTCCTTCGAGCTGCTGGAGGCCGCCCGCTGGCTCAGTTACTTAAAGCCCGACGGCCAGATCGTCACCTCCACCCAGCAGATCGACCCCATGCCCGTCATCACCGGTGCGGCGGTCTATCCCGACAACCTGGTGGAGAAGATGCGGGCCACCGGTGCCAAGGTGGACGCCCTGGACTGCCTGGCGCTGGCCGAACAGGCCGGCTCCTCCAAGGCGGTGAACATCGTCCTCATGGGCCGCCTGTCCCACTACTTCGACCTCCCCGAGGAGGCGTGGCAGAATTCCCTGGAGGCCATGGTGCCCCCCAAGTTTCTGGAGCTGAACAAGCGGGCCTTCCAGCTGGGCAAGAACGCCTGAGCATGTGGAATGTCCTTCTGGTGGGCGCGGGAGGCGGCCTGGGGGCCATGTGCCGGTATGGGCTGAGCCTGCTGCCCCTGAGAGGGGAATTTCCCCTGGCCACCCTGGGTACCAACCTGCTGGGGGCCGTCCTCATCGGCTTTATTGCCGGTCTGGCGGGCCGGGAGCGGTTGTCCCCCGGCTGGACCCTCTTCTGGAAGACCGGGGTCTGCGGCGGTTTCACCACCTTTTCCACATTCTCTCTGGAGAGCTTGGGGCTGTTCCAGCGGGGCCACACCCTGCTGGGGGGCCTGTACATCCTGCTCAGCGTGGCCCTGTGCCTGCTGGGCGCGGCCCTGGGAACCTGGCTCAGCCAGGCGGCGGGCCGCAGATAAGACCCGGGCAACGTTTGTGTTGATCCTTTCCTTTTCAGAAAAGGAATCTATAATATACATTTGTAATCGCAACAGGAAGGAATGATCCCCATGGAACGGTATTATCAGCCTGAGATCGAATGTGCTTCTCGGGAACAGATCAAGGCCTGGCAGGACGAGCGCCTGGTCAAGCAGGTCAAGCACGTGTGGGACAACGTCCCTTACTACCGCAAGAAAATGGAGGCCAAGGGTCTGACTCCCGACGACATCAAGGGTGTGGACGACCTGCACAAGCTGCCCTTCGTCACCAAGGCCGACCTGCGGGAGGCCTACCCCTACGGCCTGGTGGCCAAGCCCCTGAAGGACTGCGTCCGCATCCAGTCCACCTCGGGCACTACCGGCAAGCGCGTGGTGGCCTTCTACACCCAGCATGACATCGACCTGTGGGAGGACTGCTGCGCCCGCGCCATCGTGGCCGCCGGCGGCTCCAACGAGGATGTGTGCCAGGTGTCCTACGGCTACGGCCTGTTCACCGGCGGCCCCGGCCTGAACGGCGGCTCCCACAAGGTGGGCTGTCTCACCGTTCCCACCTCCTCCGGCAATACCGAACGGCAGATCATGTTCATCCGGGACCTGAACGCCACCATCCTGTGCTGCACGCCCTCCTACGCCGCCTACCTGGGTGAGAGCATGAAGGAGATGGGCCTGACGCCCGACCAGATCCCCCTGAAGGCAGGTATCTTCGGCGCCGAGGCCTGGTCCGAGGAGATGCGCCAGGATATCCAGAACACCCTGGGCATCAAGGCTTACGACATCTACGGCCTCACCGAGCTGTCCGGCCCCGGTGTGGCCTTCGAGTGCTCCGCCCAGAGCGGCATGCACATCAACGAGGACCACTTTATCGCCGAGATCATCGACCCCGAGACCGGCGAGGTCCTGCCCGAGGGCTCCAAGGGCGAGCTGGTCTTCACCTCCATCACCAAGGAGGCCTTCCCCCTGCTGCGCTACCGCACCCGGGACATCTGCATGTTGAGCCGGGAGAAGTGCTCCTGCGGCCGCACCCACGTGAAGATGTGCAAGCCTATGGGTCGCTCCGACGACATGCTGGTCATCCGGGGCGTCAACGTCTTCCCGTCCCAGATCGAGACTGTACTCCTCAACCACGGCTACCCCGCCAACTACCAGATCATCGTGGACCGGGTCAAGTCCACCGACACCCTGGACGTCCAGGTGGAGATGACCCCCGAGATGTTTACCGACAACCTGGGTGAGATCGAGCGCCGCCAGAAGGAGCTGGTGGCGGGCCTGCGCTCCATGCTGGGTCTGGCCGCCAAGGTCACCCTGGTGGCCCCCAAGTCCATCGTCCGCAGCGAGGGCAAGGCTGTCCGCGTCATCGACAAGCGTAAGATTTAAGAAGGGGAGGAGAGCAGCATGAGCATCAAGCAGATTTCCGTCTTTTTGGAGAACAAGCCCGGGGCCCTGTACGCCATGACCGGGGTGCTGGCCCAGAACAAGGTGGACCTGCGGGCCCTGTCTCTGGCCGAGACCAAGGACTTTGGCATTGTCCGCCTCATCGTGGACAACGTGTACGAAGCCACCACCGTCCTGAAGGACGCAGGCTATGTCCACTCTGTCACCCCCGTCATCGGGGTGGCCATCCCCGACACCCCCGGCGGACTGAACAAGGTCCTTCAGGTGCTGACCGACGCCAAGGTCAACGTGGAGTACATGTACGCCTTCCTGGGCGGCAGGGATGTGGACCACGCCTATATGATCTTCCGGGTGGCCGACAACGCCGCTGCCTCGGCTGCCCTGGCTGCCCGGGGCATTCAGGTGGTGGAGCAGGAAGAGATGGAAAATTTATAAAGGTTTATCCGCAGCGCAGGGCCGTTTTTAACGGCCCTGCGTTTTTTGTCGGGATTTGAGCCGAGGCGCCCTCGTTTTGACTCCGGGCCGGAAATCTTACATAGAATTAACATTCCTGCGCTTTCTCTTTTAACATGGGGAAAACTATAATAAAATGATTTCAAATAATTACAAGAAACGACCGAAAACGACGGCGGGCCCTGCTGTGGTCCGGGCATCAATGGGAGGAATGAGCGATGAAGTGGGCAGTGGTGGATATCGGGTCCAACTCCATGCGGCTGTCGGCCTATGACGTGGAGAAGACCTCCTTCAAGACCCTGTTCAAGGAGAAGACCATGGCCGGACTGGCCGGCTATGTGGAGGACGGACGGCTGAGCGAGGAGGGCATCGCCCGGGCCTGCGACGGGCTGCTGGACTTTAAGGAGACCCTGGACACCCTGGAGCTGGACCATGTGTCGGTGTTTGCCACCGCTTCCCTGCGCAACGTGTGCAACACCGACCAGGCGGTGCGCCGCCTGCGGGAGGTCACCGGCCTGCCCGTGGAGGTGCTCTCCGGCGAGGAGGAGGCGCTCTACGGCTATGTGGGTGCCATGTGCGATTTAAATATGCAGGACGGCGTCTTCGTGGACATCGGCGGCGCCAGCACCGAGATCGTCCGCTTCGCAGACGGCGCACTCCAGGACAGCTCCAGCTACGCCGTAGGCTCGCTGAAGCTGTACCGGGACTGCGTCAAAAAGCTCCTGCCCGGCAAGGGGGCTATGGACCGGATGGGGGAGACCCTCCGCCGGGAGTTCCCCTCCGACGCCTTCCAGATCCAGGAGAAGCCCAGGTCCATCGCCTGTGTGGGCGGTTCCGCCCGGGCGGTGCTCAAGCTGGCCCGCCGGCAGTTCGGACTGTCTGCTGGGGAGCGCCGGGTGTCGGCGGAGCAGATGGAGACCCTCTTCGATCTGCTGGCCAAGGGGGACCGGGAAGCCATCGACCTGATCCTGAAAACCGATCCGGAGCGGGTCCACACCCTGATTCCCGGGCTGATGATCCTGCGGTATGTGGTGAAGAATTTCGGCGCGAAGGAGATCGTTGTCAGTCAATACGGGATTCGGGAGGGATACTTGTGTCAAAGAGTGCAGTGTGCGATGTGAGGGATTACAGCTGTACCCAAAACCGGGAGCTGAGCTGGCTGCGGTTCAACCGGCGGGTGCTGGAGGAGGCTGGGGACCCCACCGTTCCCCTGCTGGAGCGGCTGAAATACCTGGCCATCTTCACCAGCAACCTGGACGAGTTCTTCATGGTCCGGGTGGGCAGCCGCTTCGACCTGGCCGCCGTCTCCCCCGACAGCGTGGACAGCAAGAGCGGCCTGACCCCCGAGGGGGAGCTGGAGCAGATCTACCAGGTCATCCCCGGTCTCATACGCCAGAAGGAGGCCCTCTACGCCGAGGTCAGCGCCCGGCTCCGGGAGGCCGGCGTCTGGGAGCTGACCTTTGACGAGCTGACCGCCGAGGAGAAGAAGCTGGCCGGCCAGTATTTCAAGGCCCAAGTGAGCCCCATTCTGTCCCCCCAGGTGGTGGACAGCCACCACCCCTTCCCCCATCTGAACAACAAGCAGCCCTATATCGCCGCCCACCTCCAGGACAAGAAGGGCAATTGGTCCCTGGGTCTGCTGCCCGTCCCCGCCTCTCTGCCTCCCTTCCTGATGCTGTCCTCCAAAGAGGGCCGGTTCCTGCGGATGGAGCGGCTGATCCTCCAGTACGCCCCCGGGCTCTTCGGCGGGGACCGGGTGGACAGCGCCTGCGTCCTGTGCGTCACCCGGAACGCCGACCTCAGCTTTGAGGAGGACAAGTTCGAGGACAATGAGGAGGACTTCCGCCTCCATGTATCCAAGCTGCTGAAAAAGCGCTCCCGCATGTCGGTGGTCCGTCTGGAGCTGGACCGGAAGATCGGCGGCGACTTTTTAAAGCTGCTGAAAAATCGGATCGCGGTGGAGGACCGGCAGACCTATGTCAGCCAATCCCCCCTGAATATGAGCTATGTCTTCCCCCTTATGAGCCAGCTGCCCCGGGAGCTGGTGGAGCCCCTGCTCTTCCAGCCCTACCAGCCCCGCTGGCCCGAGGACCTGCAAAAGGGGGAGAGCATGATCCGACAGATCCGCCGGCGGGACCGGATGCTCTTCTTCCCCTTCGACGCGGTGGACCCCTTCCTGGACCTGCTGCGAGAGGCGGCGGAGCGCCCCGACGTGGTGTCTATCAAGATCACCATTTACCGCCTGGCCTCCACCTCCAAGATTGCCCAGCTGCTGTGCCGGGCGGCGGAGAACGGCAAGGAGGTCACCGTCCTCATGGAGCTGCGGGCCCGGTTCGACGAGGCCAACAACATCTCTTGGTCCAAGTTGCTGGAGGACGCGGGCTGCCAAGTTATCTACGGCGTGGAAAACTTCAAATGCCACAGCAAAATCTGCCTCATCACCCTGCGGAAGGGGGATAAGCTGAGCTATATCACCCAGATCGGCACCGGAAACTACAACGAGAAGACCAACGCCATGTACACCGATCTGAGCCTTATGACCGCCGCGGAGGAGATCGGCATGGACGGCACCCTGTTCTTCCAGAACATGCTGGTGGGCAACCTGGAGGGCAGCTACAAGCATCTGCTGGTGGCGCCGGTGGGGATCAAATCCAGGCTGCTGGAGCTTATTGACGGGGAGATGGCCAAGGGTCACGAGGGATACATCTGCATCAAAGCCAACTCCATGACCGAGCGCGAGGTCATCGATAAGCTGGTTCAGGCCTCCTGCGCCGGAGTCCAGATCCAGCTGATTCTGCGGGGCATCTGCTGCCTGCGCCCTGGCATCTCCGGCCGGACGGAGAACATCCACGTTACCAGCATCGTGGGCCGCTATCTGGAGCACGCCCGCATCTACTGCTTCGGACGGGGGGAGGAGACCAGGCTGTTTATCGGCTCCGCCGACCTGATGACCCGAAACCTGAACCGGCGGGTGGAGATCGTCTGCCCGGTGACCGAGCCTCAGCTCAAGGAGCAGCTGATGTGGATTCTGAACACTCAGCTCAGCGACAACGTGAAGGCCAGCTCGATCATGTCTGACGGCTCCTACTGCCGGAAGGTCAACCACATGCTTCCCGTCAACAGCCAGGAGACCTTCATGGAACAGTCCATCCACCGCCCCGAGGAGCAGGAGGAGAAGCCCGGCGTGTTCCAGCGGGTCCGCACCGCTCTGGAGCGGTATTTTCCCGGACGGAACTAAGACAGCGTAAGATTACTATGGATCGAATGGCGGCCGCCCATACCTGGGCGGCCGTTTTTTATGTTCGACAGCCTCCTTGACAATAAAGGTTTACTCTGATAAACTAGCATTAGGTTTATTGAGATAAACTTCTGCGGGAGGCGTCGATATGGAAAAATTATTTGAAGGGGAATACCGTCTGATGGAGGTGCTGTGGGACCACGCGCCGGTGAACTCCACCCGCCTGGTGGTCCTGTGCCAGGAGAAGCTGGGCTGGAACAAGAGCACCACCTATACCGTCCTGCGCAAGCTGAAGGGCAAGGGGGCGGTGCGCCACGAGGACACGGTGGTTACCCCGCTCCTCACCCGGGAGCAGGCCATCCGGGCCGAGGGGGAGGAGCTGGTGGAGAAGGCCGGGGGCCTGCCCCTGTTTCTCACCGCCTTTCTCAGCGGCCGAAAGCTGACCGAACAGGAAGCCCAGGAGCTGAAACGGCTCATCGACGAGAAGATGGGAGGCTGACCATGACGATCAAGACGATGTGCTTTGACTTTGTGCTGAACGGGCTGAACCGGGGCATCGTGATGTGCATGGCCGGGGCGGTTTTGCTGCTGCTGTATCCCCTGCTGAAAAAACTGGCGCCGCCCCAGGTCCGGTGCTATCTGTGGTCCCTGTTTTTTGCGGCCCTGTTGGCGGGGAGCAACGGCCGGACTCTGTTTCCGGTGGGCTTTGAGGACCTGGTGTCCACCCGCAGCAGCCAGATCGTGGCCGGATTTCCCCCTGCTTTTCTACCCGGAGAGTACCGGGGGGAGGGGGGCTACCACGCGGCTCTGCCGGGCGGGGCGTTGGTCCGGTTTGAGCTCCGCGACTGGCTCCTCTGGGCCCTGTTTTTCCTGTGGCTGGCGGGGATCGTCGTTATTTTGTACCTCTTTCACCGGAGAAAGAAAGCGCTCTGGGCGCTGACCAAGCGCAGCCGCAGGTTGGAGAAAAACGACTCGCTGCTCCAGGAGAAGCCCTTCCGGGACATGGACGCAGTGGTCTGGATCTGCCCTGACCTGCCTACCAGCTTTGTCTACCGGACCCCCATTTTCTGGGGCCGGGTGGAAAACGCGCGGCCGGGTTTTCAGATCTTCCTCCAGGAGGAGCTGTCCGACCAGCGGCTGAAGCTGGTCCTCCTCCACGAGCTGCGGCACATCAGCATTTTCCACTGCTGGTGGAAGGGCTGGGCGACTCTGACGTTGGTCCTGAACTGGTGGAACCCCGTGGCCTGGCCGGTCTACTTTTTGCTGTGCCGGGACCTGGAGCTGGCCTGTGATCGCTCCGTGATGAAGCGGCTGAACCAGGACCAGCGGCGGGAGTACGCCCACACCCTGGTGGAGCTGGGGGCGGGGAAACAGATGTGGGACGCCCCTCTGTCCTTCTGCGAGTGCGACGGCGCCCTCCGGGTGAAGGCCATTGCCAGCTGGAAGCCCAGAAGGTGGTGGTGGTACATCCCCGCCGTCCTTTTGGTGCTGATCCTCTCTGAGTTCCTGTGGGGCGGCCAGCACTGGAAGGAGCCCCCGGTCCAGGATATGACTCTGGCCTGGGAGCGGGAGACAGACAGCGTTCATAATTTCGCAAAACAGCTGGGCCTGGAGATGGCCGAGAAGCTCTATTCTGTGCCGAGAATGGACCCGGAGGACCCGCGGGTCCTGGAGGTCCGGGAGGCCTGGGAGGCTCCAGAGGAGTACCCGTGGAGCTATATGTGGGTGCTGGACGGAGGCGGGAACTGGTACTGCGTCGAATATTCCTGGTGGGCTATGGACGCACAGTGGGTCGGAGTTACCGAGGTAAACGGAATTTCCGCCCCTGACCTGACCAACAGTACGCCCATCTACCGGAGGTGAGCAAAGGATGGCAAAAGCCTTTCTCGACCAGTTTTTGACCATGTGGAACGTGGGGCTGTTTCTGTCCCTGTCCTTCGGGGTACTGATCCTGCTGCGGCCGGTGACCAACCGGCTGCTGGCCCCCCAGCAGCGGGTGTGGCTGTGGGCGGCCGGGTGGTTCAACTTCTGGGTAGTGACCCCTCTGGGGCTGCTGGGCGCTGTAAAGGTGCTGCCCGTTACATTTCGGGACCTGGTGGTGTCCAGAACGGGTGGGGAGCACGACGTTCCCGCCATCCTGCCCGCCCACTTTCACGGCGGCGGCACCTATCACATCGCCCTGCCCAGCGGGACGGCGGTGCCGGTGGAGGTGGACCGGCGGCTCATCTGGGGCCTGCTGCTGGTCTGGCTGGCCGGAGTGGTTTTGCTGCTGTGGCGGGCCAACCGCCAGGAGAAGCGGCTGGCCCGGATGGGACAGCGGGGGCGGCTGGTGAAACACGAAGACGTGGAGCTGAGCTGGCCGGACAAGGTGGCCGTCTGGCTGTGTCCCGACCTGCCCACCAGCTTCGTCCGCCCGGCCAGCGGTGAGGAGGCCCGGAACGGCGCCCGCTATGTGGTCTGTCTCCAGGAGGAGCTGTCCCCGGAGCGGCAGAGGCTGGTCCTCCGCCACGAACTGGCCCACGTCCGCCTGAAGCACACCTGGATCAAGACGTATCTCTACTACGGAATCCTCTGGGCTTGGTGGAGCCCGGTGGTCTGGTTATCCTATCGGCTGACCTGCCGGGACATGGAGCTGGCCTGCGACCAGTCCGTGCTGTCCAAACTGGACGCGGACGGGCGGCGGGAGTATGCCAGGGCCCTGGTGGAACTGGGCTCTGGTCAGTACCTGTGGGACGCGCCCATGTCCTTCGGGGAGTGCGACGCCGCCGTCCGGGTGCGGCGGGTGGTGGCTTGGCGGCCCGGATGCTTGTGGGCCAAGGCCCTGACCTGGGGACTCACCGCCCTGCTGACCCTGTTTCTCTTTACCGGCGGGCCAAACCAGCTGCGGCTGGAGGACGACCTGATAACGGCCTGGCAGCGGGAAATCGCCGCGGAGGATTTCTGGGATCGGGCCTGGCGCGGCGAGGAGAAACCCGATCTCCCCCTGGAGGAGGCCTGGTGGAGGACCTGCCGGGTCCCGCTGGGGGAGGATTCCTGCGACGGGGTCCTGATGTACGCCCGGGACCGGGCGGGGGTCTGGCGGACCTGGGAGTGGATCTGGTTCGAACGAGACCAGGAGTACTGGGCCATAGACTACATGGTCAGCCCACGGGGCGAGGTCCCGGATCTGACGGGCTGCACCCGGATGCCGGCGGATGGATAAAAAACGAGGGTATCTCCCAACGGAGATACCCTCGTTTGGTCTGCTTTGGGGTCAGCTCTGCTCCTGCTTCCGGGCGACCAGGTGCTCCACCATGGCCCGGTCAAAGGACAGGCAGGCGCCGAAGGGGTCCAGCACAAAGCCGGCGGCCCGGTTGTCCCGTAAAATCATACCGGCGTAGTCGTCAAAGGTGAGAACCAGAGTCTGCTGATTTTTGGGGCCGCACAGCTTGCGCAGCTCTTCCCAGTTGGTGAAGGCGGGGAAGAAGGGCTGATTGTCCTGGTTGGCCAGCAGCTGGAACTGGATGGCGGTACCCTGGCCCAGAGCGGTCTTGCCGTTCTGCTCCTCAGGAGCGGGGGTGATGGTTACCGGAGCCAGAAACCGGGCGGAGGAGATGACGATATCCAGCACCGCCTCCCGGCTCTCCCGGCTGTTCTCCGTTTTCATGCGTTCCACCGCCGCGGCCAGCTCCGGGTTGGTGACCGGCTTGTTGATGTCCTCCATAGTATGACCTCCGAATCGTTGTTTGCTCCTATTGTACTATTGGGACGGACCGGTGGCAAGAGCGGGAGAGAAATTTCCGCTTGCTGGAGGGTTCACCTGTGGACGGAATCTCCACGAAACTCTATGAAAGCAAAATTTATCGCTGGACCGCTATGGACAGGATGGCATTTGTGTGATAAACTACCGCCTGACGAGTTTCCACACTCGTCCAAGCACAGAAGCGCCGAATCCCCGAGCAGGGGAGACGACCTCTTCTGTGTTCGTTCGGCGGGCTGATCCCGTCGTTCTCTAAACAAGAAAATGGAGGTTTTTTTATGCGCAAATTCACCATCCGAGAGCTCACCCTGGCCGCCATGATCGCGGCGGTCTACGCGGTGCTCACCATCAACCTGCCCATCCCCCAGTACGGGGCGGTCCAGATCCGTCTGGCCGAGGCCCTGACCGTGCTGCCCTTCCTGTTCCCCGCCGCCACTCCCGGGCTGTTCATCGGCTGCGTCATTTCCAACCTGTTCTCTCCCTATGTGCTGGACGTGATCTTCGGCTCCGCCGCCACCCTGATCGCCTGCCTGATGACCCAGCGGATGCCCAACCGCTGGCTGGCCCCCCTGCCTCCCGTGCTGTGCAACGCTTTTATCGTGGGCGCCGAGATCGCCTGGTTCGAGAGCGGCTTCACCGCCGCCTTCTGGCCCGCCTACGCCTTCAACGCCTTCACCGTGGGCCTGGGCGAGCTGCTGGCCTGCTATGTGCTGGGCTCCCTGCTGCTGGCCGCCATGCCCGGCATCCCCGTGTTCCGGGACATGATCCCCGCGGACCGGCTGGCCCGACTGAATGGCCGGCTGCCTGCCAGGGTGTAACTTAATATAGAGAAAACACGCCGGACGAGTGGAACGTCCGGCGTGTTTTTTGCTCCGTTCACAGATCCGACACAGAATATTTACATCCAACCGTAGATTTTTTCCCGGTCCGGGCTATGATATAACATAATAGTTAACCTGTTAATGATCCCGCCCCGATCCCAATACAGAGAAGGATGAGTTTCATGCAAGAAGTAAAAAAGCCCTCGAAAAAACCCCTGATCTACTACTATCTGCTGACCCTGCTGGTGATGCTGGTCCTCAACGTCACCCTGTTTCCCGCCCTGATGAAGGAGCCGGTCCAGACCGTGACCTACGACGTGTTCATGTCCATGACGGAGAACAAGCAGATCGGCAAGGTGGAGATCCGGGACGACGAGATTCTGTTCACCGATCAGGCAGACAAGGTGTACGAGACCACCGCCACCGACGACCCGGGCCGGACCCAGCGGCTGTACGAGTCCGGAGCCAAGTTTGAGGAGATCGACACCCAGCCCTCCCTGCTGACCAGCTTTCTGATGAGCTGGGTGCTGCCTCTGGTGCCCTTCCTCCTCATCGGCTACTTCCTCAACAAGCGGATGCAGAAGAACATGGGCAACAGCAGCGGCATGATGTTCGGTATGGGCGGTTCCGGGGCCAAGGTGTACGTTCCCTCCTCTACCGGCATCCGCTTTGCCGACGTGGCCGGCGAGGACGAGGCCAAGGAGCTTTTAAATGAGATCGTGGACTTTCTCCACGACCCGGAGAAGTACCGGGAGATCGGCGCCAAGCTGCCCAAGGGCGCTCTGCTGGTGGGCCCTCCGGGCACCGGCAAGACCTTGCTGGCCAAGGCCGTAGCCGGCGAGGCCAACGTGCCCTTCTTCTCCATCGCCGGCTCGGAGTTTGTGGAGATGTTCGTGGGCCGGGGGGCCGCCAAAGTCCGGGACCTCTTTAAGCAGGCCAACGAAAAGGCCCCCTGCATCGTCTTTATCGACGAGATCGACACCATCGGCAAGAAGCGGGACGGCCAGATGGGGGGCAACGACGAGCGGGAGCAGACCCTGAACCAGCTCTTGACCGAGATGGACGGGTTTGACGGCTCCAAGGGCGTGGTGGTGCTGGCCGCCACCAACCGGCCCGAGTCCCTGGACCCCGCCCTGCTACGGCCCGGCCGCTTTGACCGCCGCATCCCCGTGGAACTCCCCGACCTTCAGGGCCGCGTGGACATTCTGAAGGTCCACGCCAGAAAGATCCGCCTGGCCGACGACGTGGACTTCACCCCCATCGCCAAAACCGCCGCCGGAGCCTCCGGCGCGGAGCTGGCCAATATCGTCAACGAGGCCGCCCTCCGTGCCGTCCGGGACGGGCGGAAGTTCGCCACCCAGGAGGACCTCCAGGAGAGCGTGGAGGTGGTCATCGCCGGATACCAGAAGAAGAGCCGGGTGCTGTCCGACCAGGAGAAGAAGATCGTAGCCTACCACGAGATCGGCCACGCCCTGGTGGCCGCCATGCAGACCCACTCCGCCCCGGTCCAGAAAATTACCATCATCCCCCGGACCTCCGGAGCCCTGGGCTACACCCTCCAGGTGGACGAGGGGGACCACTTCCTCATGTCCAAGGAGGAACTGACCAACAAGATCTGCACCTACACCGGCGGCCGGGCCGCCGAGGAACTGATCTTCCACTCCGTCACTACCGGGGCCTCCAACGACATCGAGCAGGCCACCAAGCTGGCCCGGGCCATGGTGTCCCAGTACGGCATGACCGAGGAGTTCGGCATGGTGGCTCTGGAGACGGTGTCCAACCAGTATCTGGGCGGGGACGCCTCCCTGGCCTGCTCCCCCGAGACCCAGACCAAGCTGGACCAGAAGGTCATGGAGATCGTGGAGGGCCAGCGGCAGAAGGCTCTGTCCATTTTGAGGGACAACGAGGATAAACTCCACCAGCTGGCCGGGTACCTCTACGACCACGAGACCATCACCGGCCAGGAGTTCATGGACATTCTGGAAAAACCGGAAGAATAAGTGCAAAAATGGGAGACAGCCAAGCTGTCTCCCATTTTTTAGATGGAATCCTCATTCTCCAGGAAGTAGGACGCCTCCATGTCGGCGGTGGCCAGGGCGAAGGCCAGGGGGTACTTCTGCAGGGCCTGGCCCACGGTGCGGTTGTCCTCGGTGCCCGAAAAGCCCATGTGCCAGCGGATGGCCATGGCCTCCTCCCGGGTCAGACGGATGAAGCCGTTGGCGATGTACACGCTCTTCTCTCCGTGGCCGTAGGGCAGGGGGTCGTCGAAGGTGTAGGTGGGGACGGTCTGCCATTTGCCGGCGGCATCCTTCACGTTTCGGGTGCCTTTCTTGTAGCAGCCCACCTTGCACAGATCGTGGAGCAGGGCCACAATGGCGATGGACTCGTCACTGTACTCCAGGCCGTAGAGCTCCTGGACCCGCTCCCGCTGGAGGTAGTCCACCAGACAGTGGTACACATTCAGGCTGTGCTCACACAGTCCGCCATCGTAGGAGCCGTGGTACCGGGCGGAGGCCGGCGCCGTGAAGAAATCGCTCTTGTTCTCCAGATAATCCAGCAGCTTGTCCGCCCCGTCCCGGGTGATGTTGGCCTTAAAAATCTCGATAAATTCCTCTTTGCAGGACATAAGTACCCTCCGTAAAACGCCGCGGACGGCGTCGATTTTGATGGGGGAATTATAGCATATTTTGCGTGAAAACGCCAGAGGGAAGAAAATCCCCAGTCCGCATTTTCTCTTACGTTGCATTTTTCGTCCCCCTATGGTATGATAACGTGAAATAATAGTGACAGCGAAAGGAGCCGGCCTATGAGCTACGCGGACCAGGTATTCATTCAGAACTGCAAGGACATTTTATCCAAGGGTGTTTGGGACACCGACCGCCCGGTCCGCCCCCGGTGGGAGGACGGCAGCCCCGCCCACACCGTCAAGCTCTTCGGTGTAGTTAACCGCTACGACCTGCGCCGGGAGTTCCCCATCATCACCGTGCGGAAGCAGTTTTTGAAGTCGGCGGTGGATGAGCTGCTGTGGATCTGGCAGAAGAAGTCCAACAACATCCACGACCTGAACAGCCACGTGTGGGACGCCTGGGCCGACGAAAACGGCTCCATCGGAAAGGCCTATGGCTATCAGCTGGGCGTCAAGCACCACTACCCCCAGGGGGACATGGACCAGGTGGACAAGGTGCTGTGGGACTTAAAGCACGATCCCGCCTCCCGCCGTATTCTGACCAACCTCTACAACCACCACGACCTGAGCGAAATGGCCCTCTATCCCTGCGCCTACTCCATGACCTTCAACGTGTCGGGCAATACCCTCAACGGCATCCTGAACCAGCGGTCCCAGGACATGCTGACGGCCAACGGCTGGAACGTGATGCAGTACGCCGTTCTGCTCCACATGATGGCCCAGGTGTCCGGCTTGGAGGCGGGCGAACTAGTCCACGTCATCGCCGACGCCCACATCTACGACCGCCACGTCCCCGTGGTGGAGGAGCTCATTGCCCGGGTCCCCTATGAAGCCCCAAAGTTCACCCTGGACCCCAGTGTCACCGACTTCTACGCCTTTACCCGGGACAGCGTAAAGCTGGAGGGCTATCAGGCTCACCCCCTGGACCAGAAGATCCCAGTGGCGGTGTAAATATATGGCGTCCGAGGCCGTGGACAGGGGAGATAACGCCGGAGACGGAGAAGTTATCGACCCGGCCGCGAGCGTGCCGAGGCGTGAAGGAAAATGAGAAATGAGGTGGCCTGCGGCCGTCCCGGAAAAGGAGAAGTACTATGAATCTGATCGTTGCGGTGGATGAAAACTGGGCCATCGGAAAGGGCGGGGACCAGCTGGTCTACATCCCCGAGGATTTGAAGCGGTTCAAAGCCCTGACCACCGGCCACCCCGTGATTTTGGGCCGAAAGACCCTGGCCACCTTCCCGGGCGGGCGGCCCCTGAAGGGGCGGCGGAACCTGATTTTGTCCCGAAACCCGGACTTCGCTCCCGAGGGGGCGGAGGTCTATCCGGATCAGCAGGCACTGCTGACCCAGGCCCCGGAGGACGCTTTTGTCATCGGTGGTGAGTCGGTGTACCGCGCCCTGCTGGACCAGTGCGACACCGCCTATATCACCAAGATCCACAAGGGGTATCAAGCCGACTGCTGGTTCCCCAACCTGGACGAGGACCCGGCCTGGAAAGCGGCTGAGGAGTCCGAGATGCTGGACCACGAGGGTCTGACTTTCCACTATGTGACCTATAAAAGAGTATAAGAAAAGGCCCATGCCGGACGGCATGGGCCTTTTCTTATGATTTGGCGCCCCCTCTGGGGGAGCCGTCAAGCGCAGCGAGACTGAGGGGGAAGGATTTACAGCCCCAGGGTCAGCCCCTCCTGGCTGGACAGGCCGTCCTTGGACAGCATCCGCTCCAGAACCTCCACGTCGGTGGTGATATCCATGGCGTCGGTCTGGAACAGCTGGTCCAGCTGTTTTTCAAAGCCCTCCACCACCTTGTCCATCATGCCCTCGATACGGTGCATGGCGGCGGTGATGTTTTCGCCCGAAACCTCCTGGTCCTCCAGCTGGCCGTAGGCCCGGAGAATTTTCAGGGTGGTGGGTAGGTAGTAGCTCAAGAAGCTGTGGAGCTGGGGGGCCTTTTCGGGGTGGTTCTTCTGGTAATCCAAAATCTTGGCGGTGATGACGCCGATGCGGTCAATTTGGGCGGACAGCTTCTCATTTTCCACCGCGTCGTTGACCGCCCGGATCTCAGCAAGGATGGCGTTTTCCTCCTCGTGGGGAGTGGGTTTGGCCTTCTCCTCTTCCTTGGGGGGCTGGTCGCTGTTCAGCCCGTCGGCGGACAGCACCAGGGTGTCGCTCCCATAGTCCAGGAAGCCAAGGGGCAGCAGGCCGCTGCCCAGCATGTCCTCCAGGTCCTCCCGCACCTTACCGGCGGAAGAACCGGTGGCCGAGGCCAGGGAGGAGACGGAGATGGTCTGCCGCCGGCCGATCATGGCCAGGTAGTTGCGGTAGCGCTGGGCCTGCTTGCGTTTGCGGATACCCGCCCAAAGGCAGCCCAGACCGCCGCATGTGAAGCACAGGAGGGGGACGGTCTCCTCCAGCAGCCAGGCCACGTCGGGGAGCACCCACAGATACTCCACAGTCTGCATCACGGCAGCGAAGCCGAACAGGCCGGTGATGACGCCGCCGATGACGGTCAGCTTCTTTCCCTTGGCCGCCAAGGCGGCGATCTGATCCTGCTGGTTCTTTCCTCTGCCGCGGCTCTTGGCAGGACCGGCGGTCCCCGGCTGGGCGGCAGCCGCCTGGGAGGGGGCGGCGGTGGTCCGGGCCCCGGTGGGACCCTGGTTCTCCCGCTGGGTGTAGTAGGGGTGGCGGCCCCGCTTCCGGCCGCCCAGCAGCTTCAATACGATCATCAGAAAACCGATGGGCGCGGCCACCCCCGACATCAGAAGGATGACGGCGGCGATCCAGTAGCCCAGATCGTTTTTTCCATTCCTGTTTTGACTCGACATGGCGGCCCCTCCAGAATCTTGTTCGTTGTTATCATAGCAGGCCGCGGTCAAAATAGAATTGAGTTCTCCTTAAAATTCTATGAATGCGGACCCATTTTCCTTTCCACTATCATACCCCGGATGGACGAAAATGTAAATGGCTCCCGGTTTGTTATTTTCCCCGAAACTGGAAAAAAGCGGCGGCTTTTGTAACTGTTATGTAGTTGTAAGTGGATGGCTTGAATGATATAATAGCGTAGATTGTCGTGGGGAAGGTCGCCTTTTGCGTCCACCTTTTGGATGCGCGGTCCCGACGCGGCAAAGAAAGAGAAAAGTCGGCCCAAAAGCCGATGTGGAGGGAGATAAATGGAAGGTCAACGCGTAGAAAAGACGCAGGGGGGCCGGAGAAAGGGCCCCATCATCGCGGCGCTGGTTGTTGCGGTGGTGCTGTGCGCCTACCTGGGCCTGTGCGCCTGGGTGGGGAGCAGCGACAAGATCCTGCCCAACGTGACGGTGGCCGGAGTGGATGTATCCGGTCTGACGGCGGAAGAGGCCCAGGAGGCGGTGAATCAGGCCGTATCCGGCAAGGGCGACGAGGCCGTCGTCACCCTGACCTATGGGAGCTGGAGCGGCACGCTGAAGAGTGCGGAGTTTCGGACGCTGGAGGACGGCGCCGGTCAGGCGGCCCACCGTGTGGGGCGGGATAATTTCCTGACCCAGGGATTCCAGTACCTCCGTCACGCCTTCGGCGCTGCCAAAGAGGTGGCCCTGGACCGGACTGTCGACGCCACTGCGCAGCCCGCCCTGAACGCCCTGTTGGACCAGGCGGATCAGGCCGTGGGCGGCGGTGTGGTGGAGGCCTCCTACCAGATGGAGGGTGACAAGCTGGTGATGACCCGCGGCAAGACCGGCATGGCCATTGACCGGGACCGGACCCTGTTTATTGTAGCGGACGCCATGGAGGAGGCCATTCAGCAGGCCATCGCCCAGGGCAGCGCGGAGGTCCGGGTGGACCTGAAGGAACAGAATACTGCGGTGGAGACCCCACCCCAGGAGCCCGACTTTGACGCTATCCACCAGGAGCTGTACACCGAGGCCAAAAGCGCCGAGATGTCCGCTGAGACCCACCAGATCACCGACCATGTGGTGGGTGTGGACTTCGATGTGGAGGCCCTGAAGACCGCCTATGAGCAGGCG
>Ga0129308_1000959_pt1 | contig 35070 bp, 32 predicted proteins | sample L827metagenome_FD_94440 | JGI IMG/M metagenome (GOLD analysis project Ga0129308, IMG submission 94440) | Ring-tailed lemur group fecal microbial communities from Wisconsin, USA - L827 metagenome | ecosystem: Host-associated > Mammals > Digestive system > Large intestine > Fecal | place: USA...
ACTGGGCAGTGATGGGGATCACGTTCTTCGCCGTCAGGCTCAGCTTGCTGAATTCCGGCAGGCTCAGCTCAAAGCTGCGGGCCATGGCCTCGAAGAAGCGGCCGGTACCGGCAGCGCACTTGTCGTTCATGGCGAAGTTCTTCACGGTGCCGTCGGTGTCGATGCTGATGCCCTTCACGTCCTGGCCGCCGATGTCGATGATGGCCTTCACGCTGGGGTCGGTCACGTGCACGCCCATGGCGTGGCAGCTGATCTCGGAGATGTTCTCATCGGCGAAGGGAACCTTGTTCCGGCCGTAGCCGGTGCCGATCAGATAGGCCAGATCCTTGCTGTCCTTCAGACCCGCCTGCTTGCAGACCTCTTCCATGGCCGCGATCGCGCTCTGCTCAGAGTTGATTTTGCTGCGGATGGTAGTATCCGCTACCATTTTCCCGTTCTCATCCAGAATAACTGCCTTCGTGTAGGTGGAGCCTACGTCGCAGCCGCCAAAGTACTTCATTGATCTTCTGCCTCTCTTTCTTCTCTGTTATTTATTGTACTCGTAGGACGGATATTTGTCCATGTCATAGGGGCTCTTCAGGGTGTCCTTGCGCTCCATTTTGTCATAGTGCTTGCACAGCAGCGGCTCCACCACCTTGAACAGCAGCTTGCCATCCAGGTCAAAGAAGAACACGATGAACAAAACCACATTGGCAAGCAGCACGCCGCCCAGGAGCTTAGCCAGGAACTTCCCCAGCTTGCAGCCGCATTTGCATTTGCATTTTTTCATAATAATCTCCATTCTGCCGCATAACTGTTATCACAAACAGGGATGAAAACCTCCATATGCGGCGGAATGGAGATTTTTGGCATGTGCCCCGGTTGCCGCTTCAGTGGCGAGCGGCACGCCGATTTTAATCAAATAGTGTGATTTTTCACACTATTTCCTCCTCTTACCAGCTCATGGAATCGTCAAAGTCCAGCAGAGACGGATCCAGAGGCTCCTCATGCATGACGGTGGTCATGTAGTCGTTGATAATGCGGCGCAGCTCCATCCGGGAGACGGTGCGGCTGTCCGGCAGGGCGTGGGGCATCCAGAAAGCCTTCACGTCTCTCTTGCGGAACTCATCCTCAAACAGACCGTGAACGCCCTGCATCCCCTTGCACTGCAGCTGGTCATACATAGCCACCATGTCGCAGTTGAACTTCTCCATATTCTCCCACAGCTCGAAGATATGGTGCATACCGCCAACGGCCATGCGGCGCATGGGCGCCCACATGTGGTAGGTGGCCATGTCGCTGAGGCAGTTCTCGTAGGTATCGGTGCGGATGGTCATGTCGAACATCAGGGAGTCCATGTTGATGACCACGTTCAGGCCCCAACAGTTGTAGGCCCAGGTGCACCAGTGGGAATAGTACAGCGGCGCGCAGGACCAAGCAATGACCCGGTGGCGGGTCTGGGGATAGGGGTTGATCTTCTTGTTGACGCAGCGCTCCATAACCTTGCGCACCTTCTTGTCGCAGAAGTGCCAAATCTCATTTTCACCATACTGGGACTGGTAGATGCGGTACAAGGCTTGGGACACGCCATTGATGGGATAGTAATCGGTCTTGCCGGCCACATCCCACTTCTCCCACTCGAACTCCTGCAGCTCGTTCTGCAGCTTGATCATCTTCACCAGCTGCTCCCAGTTGAAGGGGACACCGGTCTGTTCTTCCACGAACTTCCAGCATTCCTCGATCTCCTTCATGCAGTACTTGTGTACCAGGGGATCGTCAAACTGCATGGGCATGGGCAGTGCGAACAGGGGCTTATCCCAGAACCAGTCCTGCAGAATGGAGGTGGCCACAGAGGCGTCGCAGGCCTCGTTGCAGGTGACGAGGAAGGGGGTGTAGTCGGGTATGTCGTCCAGCACGAACAGGCCGGATTCCGCCTGGCACATGGGGCAGGGGTCGCCGGGCAGGCCAATGGACTGCACCGCGTCAATGTAGTTGTGCACCGTGTGGCAGTTGACGTGGCAGGTGACAAAGTAGGGCACCATTTCCATGGGTACCGCCTCGAACTTGTCAGACCAGGGGTAGAACATGCCGCCCCAAACCGTCTCGTTGTGGGCGATGGTGTGATACCAGGCATCGTTCTTCTTGCCGCCGTGGATCTTGGTGTCCGCCTTCAGCATCCGCTGGAATTGCTTGATGGTGGAGTTGATCATGCCCCGGTGATGCCAGGGAGATGCCCGCAGGGCCTCGCCCCGCAGACCTTCCGTGCCCCGGTCGATCCAGTGGATGGCGGTCAGGTAGGTCTGACCCAGCCAGCGGTAGCGCCAAACGCCCTTGGCAAAGTTCACCACACCGCCGTACTTCATTACGTCGGTAACCATGTGGGCGTAGTTGTAAAGCCAAACATTGTAGAAGTAGTACAGGGTGTCGCTGACACCGCGCCACTCTCTGTGCTTATACAGGCCCGTCTTGTCCTCGTACAGTTCGCCCAGGCGGCGCTCACCGTGGGGCTTGCCGTACCAGAAATCTTTGGCCAGTTTCTTGTAATCACGGTTTTTCTTCGCCATTTTACTTGCCCTCCTGAATCTTCTTGATCTCCACACTTTCAACGAAGGCCTGGAAACGGGTGCGCAGCTGGCCGGAAGCGGAGTTTATGTATTCCTTCTCGATAGAGCAGACGGGGATGTCGAAGTCCCGGTTCATGACCACCGTGTCGATCACCCGCTCATAACTCCAGTATTCGCAGAACTTGTTGGAAGCGACGATCAAACCGTCCGCGTGGTACTCCTTGACCAGATCCGCCAGCCGTTTCTTTCTGTCACGCATCACATCCTGGGGCATGAAGCGGGGGCAGTTGCTGGTGTCCAGATAGTGCATGGCAATGGCCTCCAGCGGATCCTGACCGGGCTGGGCCACGATGGGCTGCCGGCTTTCCACCGCACCGTAGCAGTAGCGGTCACAGACCACTTCCGCCCCGCAGCTCTCCACCAGCTTGGTGAAGTCCGGGTCATCGTTCTCGGAACCGGCCAGCACCACCTTGCAGCGGAAGGGCCACCGGATATCCGGCTCCCTGGTCTTCAGCTCCTCCGCGGTCTCCCGCAGATAGGGCAGGATCAGGTGCTTGGGGCATACCAGGCTCACCAGCTGGATCACATGGAACTCATAACCGGTGATGGTGGGATTGGCCAGCTTCCGGTAGTCACCAATCTCGTTAATGAGGCGGCAGACCTCATTGTGCTGCTCGATGGCCTGCATCAGGGCCTCATCGGACACGTCAATGCCCAAATTCTCATGCAGCGGTTCCAGCACGTGGGCACGCAGCTGATCCCGGTAGTGGTCATAGGCAAGCCGGGTCTTCTTAAAGGGGACATCGATGAACTCGCAGAAGAAATTGTCGTTGTCGATGATCCGCATATCCTCCACGGTATCCAAGTGCTTCTGCTTTAAATGCTCCTGGAAGCGGCAGGTTGCGGTGCAGGTCTCGGTAGCCATCTGGGCGTCCAGGAAATTGTAGCCGCCCTCCAGGGCGCGCTCCATCAGGCTGCGGGCATAGTGACAGACGCGGGCAGACATGTAGTAGGTCGCAATATCCGGGGAAGTACAGCGGGGCGCTCTCAGTCGCACGGAGAAGCAGCCCGGCAGGTCGAGAAGCACTTCAGGCATGAAATAGCAGGTATAGCCAATGGCGTATTTTCCCTCCGCCTTGGCCTTCTGCACCAATTCATTGTTGGCTTCCTGAAGCAGATTCTCAAAGTAAATCAGATGCTTGAGATCTTTCACAGATAACCCTCCATATTCAGTTTTCCTTTTCCGTCTCGGGGGACTATGACCCCACTCTCACGTTTATATTTTATCAAATTGTGAACTTGCTGTCAATTTGTTTTTGTGCATTTTTTACGGTTTTTGCTGCGGTCATTTGTGCTTATATTATACATATTGACAGCTTCTGTCTAAACAAAAAAAGCGGGAGGCTGTGCTTTTTCTCTTTACCGCGTCCTGAAATCTCTTTCCAGCGCCGCCTGGATGCGCCGGGCGTCGGCGGCGGCACTGCCCTGGATCATCTGCGGTTTGCCGCCGCCCCGGCCGTCGATCAGGCGGTTGATCTCCTTTGCGCAGCGGCGCAGATCCACCTGGCGGCTGCCCATAATGTAGCGGTAGCCCGCCTCATCGCTGCCGGAGAAAGCCGCCGCAATGCCGCCGCATTTGTCCATCAACAGGTTCACCAGCTCCCGCAGGGCCACCTCGTCCAGCACATTTTCAAACAGGCAGAGGTTTCCTTCCGTGGCGGGGCAGGCTGCCGCCTTCAGCCGGGCCAGTTCCATGCTCAGCGCGGCAACGCGTTCCTTGCTTTTCTGCTGCTCCGAAAGCAGCCGGGCAACGGCTCCGGCCGTCTCACGGCGCTTGGCGCTGAGGGCCTGGGAAATGGCGGCTATGTTCTCCTGCTTCATCCGGTAATCCTCCAGGGCCGTCATCCCGCAGCACAGGCTCAGCCGCACGCCGCCCCGGTGCCGTTCCGCATCCAGGATCTTGATCAGGCCGATCTCCCCAGTGCGGGCCACGTGAGGGGCGCAGCAGGCGCAGCGGTCGATCCCCGGGATATCCACAATGCGCACCTCCCCTGTCAGTTCCTTCTTGCTTCGGTATTCCAGGGTGTGCAGCGCTTCCTCCCCCGGGAAGGAGCACAGCACCGGCAGATTGTCCCGCACCGCCCGGTTGGCCAGGGTCTCTATTTCCTCCAGCTGCTGCCCGTCCAGCTCCCGGTCAAAGTCGATGGTCATGCAGTCCTCCCCCATGTGGAAGCCCACATTCTCACAGCCGAAAAGCCGGTGGGCAAGACCGGAGACAATGTGCTCGCCGGAGTGGTTCTGCATCCGGGTAAGCCGCTGCTCCCGCTCCACCTGGCAGGGCAGACAGTCCCCCACCGGCAGCGCCTGGCCGCAGAAATGGAGGATCGCCCCTTCCCGCTCCTGCACATCCGTCACCACCGCCGTACCGATCCGCCCGGTGTCCGCCGGTTGGCCGCCGCCCTCGGGGAAGAAGGCCGTCCTGTCCAGGATCACGGCCCAGCCCGTCCCTGCCGGGCGGCAGTCCAGCACCCTGGCCTCAAAATTGAAAAGGTGGCTATCTATATAGTAAAATTTTTCCGTGGTCATGGGGCTTCTCCTTTGCTCTCCCTGCATAAACCCTGCAGGTCTTTTTCCCGATGATACCATGATTTCCCTCAAGTCACAAGGAGGAAAGCGGCTTCTCCATCAGAAGCGTAGGGGCATGCATCGCACGTCCGCTCAATTTTTTAATCCCACATTGCAGACGGCTACCCCCTGATGCCTGGCATACCGGAACGTATAGGCAGTTCCTCCGTAGTTTCGTGTACAGTATCCGATGCAGTAGGCGGAGCCGTCCACAAGATGCCGGTTTCTTATCAGGTAGGCTTCCCGGCTTGGCCTGTCACAGGCACAAACGACTTTATCATATTGGGGGTATCGCTTTCTGTAATCTTCTTTTTGCTCCCGTGTCCATCTATCTGTAAAGCCATCAAAAGGGTATGCCAGAATAACTTTAATATTGGAAAACTCCTGATCCCTAAGTCGAAACAGCACTTCGGCAGCAAGTGTGTCATAACCAATCGCGCCACCTACGCCAAAGAATCGGACACCGCAATTGGTTACAAGCCTGCGAATTTCGTCTGCCGTTCGTTTTTCAATTTCCGGTATATTGTTCCTTGGCAGCTCTCTGTGGCCGGTAAAACAGCAGGTTCTATTCCGCAATTCGGCTGCATTCATGTGCTCTATCCTCACTTTTTGTTTTATTTCTTTATGTCTTGTAAATCTTTATTACAAAATAACGTCAAAATACTGATATTGTCAAGACACATTGGAGGTGAGCCTTTGAAGATTTATGACTTTGATGGCATGAGGAACATTTCCGGTGACCGTATCCATCAGGCACGGACGGCCAAAAGATTATCCCAGGCAGAGCTGGCTGCCCGGATGCAGGTCAACGGCGTCACCATTGAGCGGGAGGCCATCAGCAAAATTGAAACGGGTGACCGCTTCGTTACGGACTACGAACTTAAGATATTTTCAAAAGTCCTCAACGTTTCCATGGAATGGCTCACCGCGCAGAACCCGGATGAATAAAAGGCTTGGAAGTCAACTGACCTCCAAGCCTTTTTCGCATCTCGCTATAGGCTCGCCCAGAGGGAGAACTGGCACGAAGTGCCTGAGAGGGGGGGGGACAGGGAGCAGAGGGGGAAGGAAGGAGAAGATATGAAATCCTCCCGGCTTTTTTGGAAGCCGGGAGGATGAAATGCAGTGGGTTTTACGTATCCCCCAATCGACCCAGAGCCCAACACAGTGGGGCTGGGTCGAAAAGGAAGAATGGGCCTATGGATATGAAGTTTTCGCGGCGCTTACAAAACCGCCCCACCAAACCGGAGCCCAGCGAAGCGGGTCCGGTTTGGAAAGGAAGAAGGAAGGAGCGGATATGAAATTTCCCCGGTTCCTTCGGAAACCGGGGAAATGGAATGCAGCGCATTTCACGCGCCTCTACAACCAAACCGAAACCCAACGCAGTGGTTTCGGTTTGGAAAGGAAGAACAAGGGAGCAGAGTGCAGCTTTCGCCACCAGGTGAAAGCGGAACGGTGCGAGCTTGTTCTGACGCCGTCAGGTGCCGGGTTTCCCCAGCATACGGAACATATTCTTTTTATAAGCCTCCACGCCAGGCTGGTCAAAGGGATTGACGCCGGACATATAGCCGGAGATGGCGCAGGCCACCTCGAAGAAGCAAACCAGAGCGGCAAAGCCCTCCTCATTGCGCATGGGCACCTCAATGATGATGTTGGGCACGCCACCGGAGACATGGGCGTCCCGCACCGCGTCGGCGGCCACATGGCCGATCTCGGCGATATCCCGGCCGGCAATGTAGTTCAGGCCGTCGGTGTCGCTCTCCTCATAGGGGAATTTATAGGTGCGGCGGCTGTAGGTGAAGCGCACCACAGACTCCATCAGCTTCCGGGGGCCGGACTGAATGTACTGCCCCATGGAGTGCAGGTCGGCGGTAAATTCCACGGAGGCGGGGAAGATGCCCTTGCCGTCCTTGCCTTCGCTCTCGCCGTAGAGCTGTTTCCACCACTCGGCCATGAAACGGAAGCTGGGCTCATAGCAGGCCAGGATCTCAATCTCATAGTCTTTGGCGTACAGGTGCTGGCGGGCAGCGGCATATTTCCACGCCGGGTTCTCCGGGGACTGGAGGCTCAGGGCCTTCAGCTCCTCAATGGCCGCGTCAATGACCCGGCGCACGTCGATCCCGGCAACCGCCATGGGCAGCAGGCCCACGGCGGACAGCACGCTGAAACGGCCGCCCACATCATCCGGCACTACAAAGCTCTCCCAGCCGTGCGCGTCGGCCAGGTTCTTCAGCACGCCCTTATGGGCATCGGTAGTGGCAAAGATGTGCTCATCGGCCTTGTCGCCATACTTTTTCTCCAGCAGCTCCCGGAAAATGCGGAAGGAGACCGCCGGCTCCAGGGTGGTGCCGGACTTGGAAATCACGTTCACATCAAAGTCCACGTCACCCAGGCGGTCCAGGGTGTCGCACAGGGTGTCGGCGGAGAGCATATTGCCCACGAAAAAGATCTGGGGATCGTCCTTGCCGGGCAGGGGCTTGAGCAGCTCAATGGCGCCCCGGGCGCCCAGATAGGAGCCGCCGATGCCCACCACCACCAGGGCCTTGGAACGGCTGCGGATCTTCTCGGCGGCAGCAATGATGCTGTCCAGTTCCGTGTCCTTGATGCGCTGGGGCAGCTCCATCCAGCCGGTGAATTCGCTGCCCAGTCCGGTCTTGCTAATCAGTTTTTCATGGGCCAGACCGGCCAGGGCGTAGTCAGGGCCGGCACTGGTAAAAAATTGGGCAGCGCCGGACAAATCAACCTTAACCATAGTTCCTCCTAAGTATCCTAAAGTATTTCATTCGCTGCTTCTATTATATACGTTTTTCCCTGGATTTCAACACTAAAAATCCCGCCGTCACAGGGCGAACAGGCTGCCGCCCAGGCGTTTGAACAGGCCGAAGAATCCGACTCTCTCCACATCCTCCGCCGCCTGGATGGGCACCGTCTCCACCACCTGGCCGTTGATGCGCACCGTCAGCTCCCCCAGGGTGTCGCCGGAGCGGATGGGGGCCTGGATGCTTTTGCACAGGCTCAGCTCATATTCCGGGGTCTGGCCCTTGCCCTCGATCAGGGCGTAGGCCTCGCCGCCGTATTGCAGGGTCACCCTGTCCGCCCGGCCCAGCTCCACCTTCACCTCCGGCAGAGGCTGCTCCATCCGCAGCGGGCAAAGACTGTAGTTGGCAAAGCCCACATCCAGCAGGGTCTGGGCATCCCGGTTCCGGCTTTCGCTGCTCTCGCCGTGCATCACAACGGCAATATATTCCACACCGTCCCGCTCCGCCGTGGCGGAAAGGCAGTACATGGCGGAGGAGGTGTAGCCGGTTTTCAGTCCCGTACAGCCGGGATAGCGGTTCACCAGCTTGTTGGTGTTGCTCAGTTCAAACTCCCCGCCCCGGATGCTGTCCATCCAGATGGTGGTGAAGTCCTTGATTATATCGTGGCGGATCAGCTCCCGGGACATAAGCGCCACATCGTAGGCCGTGGTGTAATGGTCGCCGTCATCGAACAGGCCGCTGCAATTGGTGAAATGGCTGTCCTTCATGCCCAGCTCCTCCGCCCGCTTGTTCATCCGATCCACAAACAGGCTCTCATTGCCGCTGAGATGCTCCGCCATGGCCACGGCGCAGTCGTTGGCGGAGACCACGGCAATGCACTTGAGCATATCGCTGACGCTCATCTGCTCCCCCACCTCCAGATACACGCAGCTGCCGCCGAAGGAGGCGGCCCGCTCACTGGCGGTGACGGTGTCGGTCAGCTGGATCTTGCCGCTTTCAATATCCTCCACGATCAGCAGCAGGGTCATCACCTTGGTGACGCTGGCGGGGAAAAGCCGCTCATGGCTGTTCTTCTCGTAGACCAGCCGCCCCGTCTCCTTCTCCATCAGCACCGCCGAGGGCGCGGCGATGGCCACATCATCATCCTTCAGCCAGGCCTCGGCACTGGCCGGGACGCAAAAGCCCGGCAGGCAAAACACAAACAACAGTATCATGGCAAACAGCTTTTTCATAGGCCCCTCCATCCGGTTTCTTATTCGAGCCTATGAGTTACAAAACAGTTCTATGTCCTGGTTTACCATATTATGCATAAATCGACATTTTTCGTTCTTTTATGCGTTGGGCCCCAAAGCCCGCTTTTCCCACAAAGTAAGGGGTTTTAAACATTCTCCACACAGTTTTCAACATCCTGTTTTGAATTTTTCACGGGCATACTGTCTGCTCGGTTTACATAAGGCCATCGTTTCCCTTGTTACCGTTTTGCCGTTAAAAGTTCATAAATTTAACAACTTGTTTCTTGACGGCGGGAAGGACGGATAGTAATATAGAAATGTTAGACAAGGGTACCGCATATTCATACATGGGAGGGATATGGGATGAGGCGTCATTTCCGGTGGGATAAGAAATATCTTTATTGGGGCGTCACGGCTTTTTGCGTGATCGCCGCGGCCATTTTGTTTTACATGGCCCTGAACTACCTGCCGCTGCTGAGAAAGGGTCTGGCTTCCCTGCTGCATATCCTCAGCCCCTTCATCTGGGGTCTGGTGATCAGCTACCTGTTGAGTCCTTTCATGCGTCTGGTAGAGCGGAAGCTTTTCAAGCCCCTGGCAAAAAAGCTGTATAAAAGAAGCAAACGCAGTGACGGCTCCCGCTTTGCCCGGAGCATGTCTGTCCTGCTCAGCGAGCTGCTGCTGCTGGCCATTCTTGCCGCTTTGGTGGGCCTGATTATCCCCCAGCTCTACAGCAGCCTGCAAAACATGGTGGCCAACAGTCCCATGTATATCGAGACCGTCTCCCGCTGGCTCACCCAGCTGCTGGAGGATTTCCCCGAAATTGAGCACTATGTCTCCCAGACCCTGGGGCAGGTCAATACCAGCCTGATGGATTGGATCCAGAACACCGTCCTGCCGGGCCTGGGCAGCCTGATCTCCAATGTGACCTCCGGCGTCTACTATGCCATCATCAGCGTGTATAACCTGGTCATCGGCATCATTGTCTCTGTCTATGTCCTGAGCAATACGGAGCAATTCAGTGCCAGCGCCAAGCGGCTTCTCTACTCCCTGTTTTCTGTGGACATGGCCAAAAAAATTCTGGATGGCCTGTCCTTCACCGACCGGACCTTTATGGGCTTCATCAACGGCAAGCTGCTGGATTCCGCCATTATCGGCCTGATCTGCTACATTGTCTGTTCCATCCTGCGTATGCCCTATTCCCTGCTGGTCAGCGTGATCGTGGGGGTTACCAATATCATCCCCTTCTTCGGCCCCTTTATTGGCGCGGTGCCCTCGGCCATCATCATCCTGCTGGTGGATCCCGTGAAGTGCCTGATCTTCATTGCCTTCATCATCCTGCTCCAGCAGCTGGACGGCAATGTGATCGGCCCCAAAATTCTGGGCAACTCCGTGGGCATCAACGGCTTTTGGGTCATGTTCTCCATCATCCTGGGCGCCGGCTTCTTCGGCTTCTGGGGGATGCTGCTGGGTGTACCGGTGTTTGTAATCATTTACGCCGCCATTACCGGCAGCGTCACCCGCAAGCTGAAAAGAAGCGACCTCCCGTGGGAGGCCGCCGATTACATGGATACCGCCTATATTGATCCCGTCACTTATCAGCCGGTGAAAAAGCATCCGCCGGAGGAGTAAACGATGATTCAGCGTTTACCGGTGGGGTAAGAAAATCAGCCGTGAGCCAGCTTCGCCCGGGCCTCCTTCAGCGCTTCGCAGAGGGCCAGAATGTCCTCCCGGGTGGTGAAGCGGGAAAGGCCGATGCGAATGGCCCCGTCAATCACCTTCGGCGTAAGGCCGATGGCTTCCAGCACATGGCTCCGCCCGCCCTTTTTGCAGGCGGAGCTTTTTGATACATAAATCTCCCGGGCCTCCAGATAGTTCATCAGCACCTCGCTTCGCCAGCCGGGCAGGGAGATGCTGAGAATGTGGGGCGCGCCGCCGCCGATGACCACCAGCTCCGGGATGTCCCGGCGCAGCTCATCGATGGCCAGCTGCCGCAGGGCAGCCATCCGGTCATAATTTTCCTGCAAATGCTCCCCCGCCTCCCGGCAGGCGGCGGCAAAGGCCGCGATCTGGGGCATGGCCTCGGTGCCGGCCCGGCGGCCCTCCTCCTGGGCGCCGCCCAGTAAAAAGGGCTTGAGTTTCACCCCGTTTTTGATGTACAATGCACCTATGCCCTTGGGGGCGTGGATCTTGTGGGCGCTGATGCTGACCATGTCCGCCCCAAGGCTTTTTACCGTAAAGGGCAGCTTCATGAAGGCCTGTACTGCGTCGGTGTGCAGCAGGGCCTGGGAGCCGGCCTTTTTCATGGCCCTGGCAATGGCGCCGATATCCGTCACCGCCCCGGTCTCGTTGTTCACCAGCATCAGCGTCACCAGTACCGTGTCCGGCCGCAGGGCCTCCATCACCGCCTCCACCGGGATGGCCCCGGCGCCGTCCGGCTTCAGGCGGGTCACGGCAAAGCCCCGGCGCTCCAGTTCGTCCAGGCTCTTGCGCACGGCGTCATGCTCCACCTGAGAGCTGATGATGTGCATCCCCCTGCGGCGCATCAGCTCCGCCCCATTCAGGATGGCCCAGTTGTCGCTTTCGGAACCGCAGGAGGTAAACACCAGCTCCTGGGCTGTGCAGCCCAGGGCCTGGGCAACCTGTTTGCGGCTCTTGTCCAGCAGCTGCCTGGCCTCCCGGCCCTTGGTATGGGTGGAGCTGGGATTGCCGTAAATTTCCGTCATTGCCTGTACCGCCGCCTCTGCCGCTGCCGGACAGACCTTGGTGGTGGCGGAATTATCCAGATAGTGTTCCATCGATCAGACACTTCCTTATATAGGAGAATCATATGAAATACATTATATCCACTCTTGGCTGCAAGGTCAACCAGTATGAGACCCAGGCCATGGAAACTTTGCTCCGGCAGCATGGCCACAGCCGGGCCGAAGCCGGGGAAGCGGCGGACGCCGTCATCATCAACACCTGTGCCGTCACCGCCGAGAGCGGCCGGAAATCCCGCCAGACCATCCGCCGCCTGAAGGAGGAGAATCCCGGTGCGGTGGTGGCCGTGGGCGGCTGCTATTCCCAGCTCAGCGGGGCGGATGTGGCTGCCCTGGGGGCCGATGTGATCTTCGGCGCCGCCCAGCGGGCCCAGCTGGTGGCGGCGGTGGAGCAGGCCGTTGCCACCGGCCAGGGCTGCACCAGCATCGACGCCCCCTTCCAGCGGCGGGACTTTGAGCAGCTGCCCGCCGGGGCTGTCTCCGGCCGCACCCGGGCCATGCTGAAAATTCAGGACGGCTGTGTGAATTTTTGCAGCTACTGCATCATTCCCTATACCCGGGGCCGCCTCCGCAGCCTGCCGGTAGAGGCCGCCGCGGCGGAGACGAAGAAGCTCCATGACCAGGGCTATAAGGAGATCGTCCTCACCGGCATTGAGGTGGCTTCCTACGGGGTAGACCTTCCCGGGAAACCGAATCTGGCGGATGTGATCTGCGCCGTGGCCCAGGCCGCCCCCGGAATGCGCATCCGCCTGGGTTCCCTGGAACCGACGGTAATTACAGAGGATTTCTGCCGCCGTCTGGCGGAAACCGGCCGTCTCTGCCGCCACTTCCATCTGTCCCTCCAATCCGGTTGTGACAAGACCTTAAAGGCCATGAACCGGAAGTATGACACCGCCGCCTTCTATCACGCCGTTTCGCTGCTGCGGCAGTATTTCCCCGGCTGCGCCCTGACCTGCGATCTGATCACCGGCTTCCCCGGGGAGACGGAGGAGGACCAGCAGGCCACCCTCTCCTTCATCCGCCGCTGCGCCTTTGCCGGTATGCACATTTTCCCCTATTCCCGCCGCCCCGGCACCCCGGCGGATGCCATGCCGGATCAGTGCGAAAACGCGGTGAAAGCCCGCCGTGCCCATGAGGCCCAGCAGGTTGCGGAGGAGATGCATCAGGCCTTTCTCCGGCAGAATCTGGGCCAGACCCTCCCCGTGCTTTTTGAGACGGAGGACGGCGGCGGCTGTACCGGCCACAGCGACAGCTATGTGCTGGTGTCCGTCCCCGGCGTGGGGCTTCGTGGTTCTGTACGACAAGTGCTGATAACTGAGGTACAGGGCGGCCAGCTTTTTGGTCACCTGGCCGATTGACGATGCATTCACAAAATAGTATTATGAGCAGGATATCATAAGAGGTGATCGATATGTCCCGAGAAAATACATATAATTTTGCCGCCGGTCCGTCCGTGATGCCCCTGCCGGCGCTGGAACGGGCTCAGGACGAGCTGCTGGATTATGCCGGCAGCGGCATGTCCGTGATGGAGATGAGTCACCGGAGCAAGCTCTACCAGGAGATTTTTGACAGCACCAAGCAGAAGCTCAAGGCCCTGATGCAGGTGCCGGACAGTCATGAGATTTTGTTTCTCCAGGGCGGCGCTACGCTGCAATTTGCCGCCATCCCCATGAATCTGCTGGAGGGCGGCAGCGCTGACTATGCCGTGACCGGCAACTTCTCCGGCAAGGCCGCCCGGGAAGCGGAAAAATACGGCAGCGTCCATATCGCCTGTGATACCGCCTCCACCGGCCATGACCGTATCCCCGGGCAGGCGGAGCTGTCCCTCTCCCCGGATGCCAAGTATTTCTATTACTGTGCCAACAACACCATCTACGGTACCGAGTGGCAGTATGTCCCCCAGACCGCTGCCCCTCTGGTGTGCGATATGTCCTCGGATATTCTCTCCCGGCCGGTGGATGTGGGCCGCTACGGCCTGATCTACGCTGGGGCCCAGAAGAACATGGCCCCCGCCGGCCTTACCGTGGTGATCGTGGAGAAGTCCCTTCTGGGGCGGGAGCTGCCCATCACCCCGGAGGTCATGAGCTATCAGGTGCTGGCAGAGCATGATTCCATGCTGAACACCCCGCCCTGCTGGTGCATCTATATGCTGGGGCTGACCCTGGACTGGATTCAGGCCCAGGGCGGCGTTGCCGCCATGGAGCAGCGCAGGATCGCGCGGGCCGGGGCGCTGTATGACTTTCTGGATAACAGCCGCCTGCTCCGCCCCCACGCCCTTCCCGGCAGCCGCAGCTTTATGAACGTCACCTTCTCCACCGGGGATGAGGGCCTGGATGCCGCTTTCGTTCAGGGCGCTACCGCCAGAGGGCTGCTGAATCTGAAGGGCCACCGCATCACCGGCGGTATGCGGGCCTCCGTTTACAACGCCATGCCCATGGAGGGTGTCACCGCCCTGCTGAACTATATGAAGGAGTTTGAGAGAGACCATGTTTGAGATACAGACCATGAACGCCATATCCCCCTCCGGCATTGAGGTGCTGGAGAAGAAAGGCTGCCGCGTCGGCCCGGAGGTGGAGCAGCCCCAGGCCCTGCTGATCCGCAGTGCCGATCTGCACAGCTATGCCTTTCCGCCCCAGCTGCTGGCTATTGGCCGGGCCGGGGCCGGCACCAACAACATCCCTGTGGACGCATGTACCGAGCAGGGGATCGTGGTTTTCAACAGCCCGGGTGCCAACGCCGAGGCCGTGAAGGAGCAGGAACTGTGCTCCATGGTGATGGCCTCCCGGGATGTGCTGGGCAGCATCGACTGGGTGAAGTCCATCGCCCACCGGGGGGAGGAGATCCCCACCCTGGTGGAAAAGGGCAAGTCCAACTTCGCCGGGCCGGAGCTGCTGGGTAAAACCCTGGGCGTCATCGGCCTGGGCGCCACCGGTGCCCTGGTGGCCAACGCCGCGCTGGATCTGGGCATGACCGTCTATGGCTATGACCCTTTCATGTCCGTCAATGCCGCCTGGCGGCTGTCCCGGGACGTGATCCATGCCGACGGCATCGATGATATTTTCCAGAACAGCGATTATATCAGCCTCAATGTCCCCTATACCGACAGCACCCACCATCTGCTGGATGCTGCCGCCTTCCAGAAAATGCGCCCGGGCGTGCGCATCATCAACGAGAGCCGGGCTGAGGTGGTGGATGATGAAGCCATGACGGAGGCCCTGAAAAGCGGCCAGGTGGGCAAGTACGTCACCGACTTCCCCAATCAGACCATTCTCCAGGCGCCCAATGTGATCGCCATGCCCCATCTGGGGGCCTGCACCCCGGAGAGCGAGGATCGCTGCGCCGTGATGGCCGCCCGGGAGCTGTATGATTACCTGCGCAACGGCAACATCAAAAACAGCGTGAACCTGCCGGATGTATCCCTGTCCCGAATGGGTGTGTGCCGCCTGTGCGTCATCCACCACAATGTGCCCAAAATGATCAACCGCATTCTGGATCGCCTGGGTGTGGATGTGAACGTGGAGCACATGATTAACAAGCCCCGGGATGCCTATGCCTATACCATGGTCGACCTGGGCAGCCCCATTGATGAGGCCACCGCCGAGAGCATCCGTGCCATGGATCATGTCCTGCGGGTGCGGGTGATCTGACGTCTCTGCATCCTTACATACAAAAAACAGCCGCTTCCCAAAGGAAGCGGCTGTTCGTATTGTTTCAGCAGATTCTTCTGTCTCTCACCTGTGCGTCGTAGTGCTTGTTCAGCAGCGGACGGACAACGTAGTAGATCAGCTTGTTCTCGGCGTTGGTCATGTAGATGGCGAAGGTAACCACGAAACCGAGCAGCACCACCAGCATCAGCTTGCCCAACAGCTTCAGGATGAAATGAATGACTTTCTTCATGTTTGTTTCCTCCTTCTCAGTATGCGTCGGAGTCGTCAAACTCTACGATGGTGGGATCCAGCGGCTCCTCGCCCAGCACAACGGACATGTAGTTGTTGACGCACTTTCTCATGTCCTGACGGGAGACCGTGCGGCTGTCCTCCAGGTCGTGCTCCACAAAAATGAAGTGGAAGCCCAACTCTCTGGCCTGTTCCTCCATCACGGCGTGCAGACCCAGGGTGCCCTTGCAGGCGATATTGTCGTTCATGAGAACCATGTCGCAGTTGAAGTTCTTCGCCCAATCCCACACGGCGTTGTAGTTGTCCCAGCCGCCCACGGCGTGGTGGCGCATGGTGGCCTTCTCGGAGAAAGCTGCCAGATCCTTGATGGCCTGCTCGGGATCTTCGGTGTTGATCATATTGTAACCCATGGTGGAGTCCATGTTCAACACAATATTGATACCCCAGCAGTTCTGAACCCAGGTGGGGAAGTCGGTATAATACACGGCGGAGGGTCCCCACAGGAAAGCCCGGTGGCGGGTACGGCCGCCGAAGGGCTTGTACTTCTCCTCATAGGCCTTGCGCATCAGCTTGATGACCTTTCGGTCGACCTTGTTGAAATAGGGGTCGCTGCCGTTGACGGAGGCCCAGGAGTACAGGCGGTAGAGAGTCTCGGCGATGCCGCAGAGAGCGGAGTGCTCGGTCTTGAGGAAGTCCCACTTCTCCAGCTCGATGGTGTTCTGCTCGTTCATCAGCTTTGCGTACTTAAAGAGCTCATCCCAGTCGTACTTGACGTTGTATTCCTTCTCGATGAACGCAATGGCGTCCTTGAGCATCTGGGTGGAATAGGGCTTTGCCTCCGGCTCATTGTGACGCATGGCCAGCGTTACGGGGAAGTCGGGCAGGGCGATTCTGCGGCGCTGGAACATGGAGGTGGACTCAGAAGCGTTGCAGGGCATATTGGTGCTGAGGAAGGCCTTGCCCACAATGGGGAAGGCATCGTCAATGGCGACACCGGTTTCCGCCGCGCAGCGGGAGCACACATCCGCCGGCAGGCCAAAGGACTCGGCCACGTCGATGTAGTAAGGCTCAATGTGCTGGTCAACGTCGCAGATGATGAACTCAGGCAGTGTCTGATGCGGGAAAGGAATAAGCTCTTTGAAGCCCTTGAGGAAGAGCGCCGGCAAAACCTCGTCAAAGGGCAGGAAGTCGTCACTGCGCGGGCCGCCGCCCAGGCGCTTGTCGTTAGAGAGGATCAGGGCGATTCTCTCGGTCAAGCTCTTGACGATGGCATGGGTATTCATGTGGGCAACCCGCAGTTCATAGCCGCGGAAGCCCTCATAGAGGCGGTCGATGAACATGAAGGTGCCCAGGTAGGAGCCCATCCAGCGGTACTCCCAGAAGCCCTTCAGGCAGGGGATGGGCGCGTTGACAATCATCTTGCCCATGCTGTAGAGGTTTTTCAGCCACTGGCTGTAATCATACAGGGTGTCCTTGGTGCCGCGCCACTCCCGGTATTTGGCGACGCCGGTCTTGTCATAGTAGCGGCTTCTCTGTCCGCCCTGACCGTGTTCCGCCCGCCAGATCGGGTCGAAGCGTTCCAGCTTCTTGTCGATGGAAGCGATAAGCTTATCAGTAACCTTCATTTTCACTTACCCCCCTGAATATTCTTGATCTCCAGCGCCTCAATAAAGGCCTGGAAGCGGGTGCGCAGCTGGCCCACCGCGCCCAGGGTGTATTCCTTCTCGATGGTGCAGCAGGGGATGTTCATCTCGTTGGTAAAGATGTGGTTGGCCAGCACTTTCTCATAGCTCCAGAATTCGCAGAACTTCATGTTCTCGTAGATCACGCCGTCGGCCTTGAACTCGGTGGCCAGGCGCTTGACCTCGTTGTGGCGCTGGTCGATCTTCATCCCGTCCATAAACCGGGCGCACTGGTTGGTGTGGAGGTAATGGCGGCAGATGGCGTCAAAGGCGGTCTCGCCGTCCAGGATCTCGATCTGTTCCCGGCTGGGGAAGGAGCCGAAGCAGTACCGGTCTGCCACCACCATGGCACCGCAGCTTTCGATCAGCTTGGTAAACTCCGGATCGTCGATCTCGGAGCCTGCCAGCATGACTCTCGCCCGGAAGGGGAACTTCTCCTCCGGCTCCCGGGTCTTGATCTCCTCCAGCGTCTCCTCCAGATAGGGCTTGATGAGATAATGGGGGCAGACCTGGCTCACCAGCTGGATCACATGGAACTCATAGCCGGTGATGGGCGGGTTCGGCAGCTTGCGGAAATTGCCGATCTCGGTGATGATGCGGCTGATCTCGTTGTGGTCGGCAATAGCGGCACGCATGGCCTCCTCAGAGACATCGATGCCCCGCTGGGCTAGCGGATCCACCACAGCATTTTTCAGCCCCACCTTGTAATAGTCCAGATTGGTCTTGTCCCCCTTCATGGGAGGATCGAAGAAGGTGAGGAAGAACTTGTCATTCTTCACCGGATGCAACAGATCGAAGTGGATCTCCATGCGTTCCATTGCGGCGCAGCATTCACAGCCGAAGAGGGCTTCCAGATAGCTGTAGCCGCCCTCAATGGCGCGCTCGAGGATAGAGCGGACATAGGGGCAGGTGCGGGTGGTCATGTAGTAGTTGGCGATGTCGGAGGAGAGACAGCGGGGCGCCCGCAGTCTGCTGGAGAAACAGCCGGGCAGGTTCAGCAGCGTCTCCGGTACATAGTAGCAGTTGTAGCCCAGGGCATGCTTCCCCTCATTTATGGCCTGCGTGACCAGCTCGTTTTGCGCGTCCTGAAGCAGATTCTCAAAATAGATCAGATGCTTTAGATCTTTCAAGCTTTACACCTCTCTTACTTTCAATTTGATCCGTATGCAGATACGCTATGGTACAATGCGGTATGATAAAATGTTATCACAACTTGAATTCCCCGTCAATTGACACACTTGGGAAAATGTAAAAAAAGCGGTCTTAAAAGGCGCGGCGGAACAAGAAAACGGCCGAAGTTCTTTGTTCATAAATTTGCTCTTGCACCTTCGGGCGAAACATGGTAAGCTAGTCCTACACACCACCAGTGTACAGGCAAAGAGTATACTGTAAAAACAAAAGGAGCGTGATCATCATGGTCAGTTTAATTATGGGTCTGAAAGGTTCCGGCAAGACCAAGAAGCTGGTAGACATGGTTCGGGCGGCTGTCAACGAAGGCACCGGCGATGTGGTCTGCATTGAGAAGGAGCGGAAGCTCACCTATGATATTCCTTATCAGGCCCGCCTGATAGACGCCGGCACCTATGACATTGGCAGCTATGAATTCCTGAAAGGTCTGATCTGCGGCGTCCACGCCGGAAATTATGATATTACTCATTTCTTTGTTGACAACTTCTATAAACTGGTAGGCGATAAGTCCAGTGAGGCGCTGTGTGCCTTTATCGCATGGCTGGATAAGTTCGCCGCCGCCGAGAAGATCGATTTCGTCATCAGCATTTCCGTGGATCCGGAGACTATTCCCGAAGAGCTGAAGAAGTACATGATATAAATTTTATTTCTGTCCCGCAGGACATATGATAAACGCCCGTGCCTAAGCACGGGCGTTTATCATATCTTCATTCCAACTCCCGGTACATGGCCGGGGCGTCCGCCTTGGACACCGTCTCGCAGACCTGGGTGACCTCCACCCTCAGTGTGCGCTGGCCGAAGGCAATCTCGATCACGTCCCCCGGCTTCACCTGGTAGCTGGCCTTCACCTGCCGTCCGTTGACGCTGACCCGCTCCCCATCGCAGGCCTCGTTGGCCACGCTGCGCCGCTTAATGAGCCGGGACACCTTCAGATACTTATCAAGCCGCATGGCGACCCCTCCTGTTTTATATGATCCAGCAAAGAAAAGACGGCCGTCACAGAACGGCCGTCTTTTTTATCTGCAAAATTACTTTGCCACTGCGTCCTTGAGAGCCTTGCCGGCCTTGAAAGCGGGGACGCGGCTTGCGGGGATCTGGATCTCTTCCTTGGTTCTGGGGTTGCGGCCAACGCGGGCGCCACGCTCCTTGGTCTCAAAAGCGCCGAAGCCAACCAGCTGCACCTTATCACCGGCCACCAGGGCCTCGGTAATGGCATCGAAAGCGGCGTTGACGGCCTTCTCGCTGTCCTTCTTGGAAATACCGGCCTTCTCGGCCACGGCGGCAACCAGATCTGCCTTATTCATAATGTAAAACCTCCTAAATGTTTTGTGCGGCAAACACCGCGATATGATGAGTCTGCCCGAAAAATGGGAAGAATACTCATTGTTTTACAGCCTCCGGAAAGGCAACACTGAGAATCTACCATACTTCAGGCCGTTAATCAAGTATTATTTGCAATAATCTGAAAAAATTTAGCGTATATGCAGGATTTTCGCCGCTTTTTCGCCGCCGGGTATCAGGCTCATATCCTCCTTGGTGACCACCCGCATGGCGATCACGCTCACCAGGTACACCACCACCGCCGCCAGGATGGCCAGGCCCGCCGCTGCCGCCAGGCCGAAATAGCTCCCGGTGTTCAGGAAGCGGCCCGCCAGGCCGTAGACTGCCCAAGCGGAGGCACCCATCAGCAGGCTTGCGCCCACAGGGCCGGCAAAGACCCGCAGCATCCGGGGCGTCTCCCGCAGGGTGACGCACATGAATACAAAGTCCATCACTGCCATGATGAAATAGCTGACCAGGGTGCCGATGGGGGCGCCGTAGATATTGATGCCCCGCTGGGCCACCAAAAACCAGTTGACAACGATCTTGATCACGCCGCCGCTGATAAGCGTAACCATGGTCAGCTTCTCCTTGCCGGAAGCCTGGAGAACCGCGTTCTCCATCAGCACCAGGCAGACGAAGAAGGAGGCGATGCCCATCACGCTCAGCAGGCCGGGGCCTGCGGCATTGCTGTTGGGATAGAGCAGGTTCATGATGGGCCCGCTCATCACCGCCAGGCCCACCCCCATGGGCAGGGCGATCACAGCGGAAATACGCATGGAATCCTCGGCGATCTTCATGGCCTCGCCCCGGCGGCCCCGGGCGTAGGCCCCGGAGATGGCCGGCACGATGGAGATGGTCAGGGGCGTAATGAAAGCGGCCGGCAGGTTGAACAGGGTCATGGCCTTTCCGTATACGCCATAGAGCACCTTGGCCTCGTAATAGCTGAATCCGGCGGCGCTCTGCAAGCGGTTCATGCACAGCTTGGAATCCACGGAGTTCAGCAGCGCCATAATGCAGGCGCCGAAGGCGATGGGAATACCGATGGTCAGGATCCGGCGGACAATGGTCAGGGCGGAGTCCACCTCGTCGTCATCCTCCGGGATATCGTTATAGGCGTGGCCGGTGGTATAGGGAGCGGAGAGCACCGCATAGTTTTTCCGTTTGTACAGCACCATGTACAGCAGCGACACCGCCGACCCGATGGACACGCCGAAGATGGCCCCGGCGGAGGCGGCGGGCTTCCCCAGCCCCATGTTCAGGATCACCGTGGCCAGAATCAGCCCGGAGATCACCTTGAACAACACCTCCAGCACCTCGTCCACCGTGGTGGGCAGCATGTTGCCGTTGCCCTGGCAGTAGCCCCGGTAGGCGGAGACCAGGCACACCAGCAGGATAGAGGGGGCCATGGCCCGGATGCTGGGGGCCGCGTCCGGATTTTCCAGATAGTTATCCGCCAGCCAGTCGGGGAAGCACCAGAGAATCAGGGCAAACACCACGCCGATGACGCAAAAGGTCGCCAGCGCCACCCGGAAGGTTTTCTCCTCCTGCTTGGCCCGGCCGTTGGCATCCGCCTCCGCCACCAGGCGGGACAGCGCCACCGGCAGACCCGCCGTGGCCAGGGTGAAAAACACATAATAGATGTTGTAGGCGCTGGTGAACATGGAGAAGCCCTCGTCCCCCAGAATGTTCCCCAGCGGGATTTTGTAAATGAAGCCCAGGATTTTCATAATCACAACGCCGATCGCCAAAATGGCGGCGCCGTGCATGTAGTTCTGTCCCTTTGTTTTTGCCATCACAGTCCTCCTGACGGAAATGCTTCCTGTTTCAGCCGGCGGGGCAAAGCCTTACCGCCCGTCAACTTCACCTTACACCCTGCCGCCGCAGAAATCAAGAGAAACGGCGCTTACTCCTGCTCCAGGAAACCATGATTCGATCGGCAAGAGTGATCTGCAGAGAATTTGCGTTCTGATGAAGGCGCTTTTTTGCCGGAAATACTTTGTGTATTTCAAGAAAAGGTGACGAAATCAGGGCGCAAATTGTCCGCAAAGCGCCAACGGCGATCAATTCAGCGTTTCCTCTAGAATGTGCCGGGCCACATGTACGCCGCTGGCGGAGGCGTGGGACAGGGAGTGGGTCACGCCGGAGCAGTCCCCGATGACAAACAGCCCAGGGCTCTTGGTCTCCAGGTTCCTGTCGATCTCCACTTCCATGTTGTAGAACTTTACCTCCACCCCGTAGAGCAGGGTGTCATCATTGGCGGTGCCGGGGGCGATTTTATCCAGGGCATAGATCATTTCAATGATGCCGTCCAAAATCCGCTTGGGGATCACCAGGCTCAGGTCGCCGGGAGTGGCCGCCAGGGTCGGCGTCACAAAGCTCTCCTCAATGCGCCGCTCGGTGCTGCGCCGGCCCCGAACCAGGTCGCCGAAACGCTGCACCATCACGCCGCCGCCCAGCATGTTGGACAGGCGGGCAATGCTCTCGCCATAGCCGTTGGAGTCCTTGAAGGGCTCGGACAGATGCTTGGAAACCAGCAGGGCAAAGTTGGTGTTCTCCGTGTGCTTGCTCTTGTCCTCATAGCTGTGGCCGTTGACGGTGACAATGCCGTTGGTGTTCTCGTTCACCACCACGCCGTGGGGGTTCATGCAGAAGGTGCGCACCAGATCCTCAAACTTCTCCGTCCGGTACACGATCTTGCTCTCATACAGCTCATCGGTCAGATGGGCAAATACCTCTGCCGGCAGCTCCACCCGCACGCCGATATCCACCCGGTTGGACTTGGTGGGAATGTCCAGCGCCTCGCAGACGCTCTCCATCCACTTGCTGCCGCTGCGGCCCACGGAGATCACACAGCGCTTGCAGCTGTAGCTCTCCTGCCCCACCTGCACCGCGTAGCCTTCTTCCGTCTTTTCCACGCCGGTGACGGCGGCATTGAAGTGGAACTCCACTTTATCCTTCAGTTCATTATATATGTTCTCCAGCACCACATAATTTATGTCGGTGCCCAGATGGCGCACCTGGGCGTCCAGCAGGTGCAGCCCGTTCTCCAGGCAGGTGCGCTTGATCTTGGTGTTGGCGGTGGAGTAGAGCTTGGTGCCCTCTCCGCCGTGATCCAGGTTGATCTGATCCACATAGCGCATCAGGTCGATGGCCTGCTGCTTGCCGATGTATTCATACAGGGTGCCGCCAAACTGGTTGGTGATGTTGTACTTTCCGTCGGAGAAGGCACCGGCACCGCCGAAGCCGCTCATAATGGCGCAGGTGGGGCACTTGACGCAGGACTTGATCTTTTTGCCGTCAATGGGGCATTTCCGCTTGTCCAGGGGCTTGCCCAGTTCAAACACAGCCACCTTCAATCCCTTGTCTGCCTTGGCCAGCTCATAGGCCGTGAAGATACCGCCCGGGCCCGCGCCTACAATAATTACATCATAATCTGCCATTTTCCTTGTACATCCTTTCCTGATTCCGGGGTCATTTATCTTTTTTATTTTTTCATGCAAAAAAACAAAGCCGCCCCGCCTCTGGCCATCCTTTTGGGACAGCCATCCGGCAAAGCAGCCAAATGGTTCCTCATACAGACTAACATGTTCCACAAGCAAAGTCAAGTTAAGGAACTGTAAAATTGGCCCGGCAGGCGTCTGTTAAGCACTGCCGGCCTTGTATATGCCTTTGTATTCAGTTCTGCCGCTCGGCGGCGTAGAGATTCAGCCGCCCCTGGGCATCGTCTATGGCACGCTCGATGTCATAGTCGCCATACAGGCAGGGCTCCAGGCAGCGGAGGAGGATTTCCCTGCGCCGGGCGGCGTCATAATTTCTGACAGTCCCTCTTTCCACAAGAGTTCTCACTGCGTCCACTACTTGGCTGTCCTCACAGGAATCCAGCAGCGTCTCAAAGGCATGGACGTTGACAGGGTAAAAGGCCCTGTCCTCATAGAACTTGAGCTGTGTTCCGGGCAGCAGCAGCGTTCTGAGGAAGCCCCAGGCGCTCTCCGGGTCTTTGCAGGTCTCGGGGATCATGAAGCAGGTTCCGTAGGCTGTCATAAGACGCACACAATTATCCCCGCCGTCGCTGCCGTCAAAGAGACGATAGGGCTGCTGCTCCTTTTCCAAAGCGATGATTTCCTCCAAGCCCACTCCACCTGTCCGAAAAACGAGGGAGTTATCCTCTTCTGTCAGTGTGTCCAGGGGTGGTGCCTCCATCGGTCTGCTGCGGCATAGCTCCACAAGCTCCCGTATCTGCTGACGATCCAAGCGGTATTCTCCGCGCTCCTCCTGCCAGCTGTCCGCCAGCAGCGCATCAGCAGTAATTTCGAACAAGTCCTCCGCTGTCAACGGAGTGCTGAACAAAATGCCCTCATAGCCCCGGCTGTCCAGATAGTCCTGGCAGTCCGCCAGCCGCAGGGGCTTCGGCCCCTCCGCCAGTGGACCCAGCGCCAGAGGAACGACGGTGGCAAAGCTGTTCCATATCTGCCGCAGTTCCCCGTCTGTTTCAAGCGCATCCATGATTTTCGGTAAAAAGTCCTCCCGGCTCAGCTCCTCATCCCGGTCAAGAAACTGATACAGATCAACAAACGTGTTGCTTGGTGCGATGGAATCGCAACCGGTCACCAGAATATCCAGCTTATCCCCGGCGGCAAGCTCCGCCAGCAGCTTTGACAAAGCCGCTTCGCCCCGGCCGCAGTCGATGGCTTCCACCCGATACTCTCTATTGTAGCTACCCAGGAGCTGTGTCAGATAATCCGCTGTACCTTCCGACACACCATAAAAGCCCAGCCGAATTACCGGCCGGTCCTCTATTCTTTCAGTCAGCACCAGCCGCCGCAGCTCGGCAGAATCCCTGGACACCACAAGGAAAACATTCTCCTCAAGCTGGCAAATATAGCGATAATTCTGACCGTAATCACCGGTAAGTGGATACCATTCAAAGACGGTTTCCATGCTATAGTCCGGGTTTATGCGATAAAGCCCCGACACATCGCTTACCAGCGTCCGACCGATGCGGCTCTGGATATAGGCGCGGGGCGCGCCTATATCCCCCAGCTCCGCCAGCGGTTCAAGGGAAGCGCCGTCCGACGCTATAGCGTTCAGTGTGCTGCGGCCTGTCTCTTCATCTCTGAGCCAGATTACCGGCTCCCCCTCCAGCAGCAGCGGCGGATAAAAGTCCTCCCGCTCCTGTTCCAAGGCGGCAATAAGCGCACCCTCTGCCGAATAGTGCCGCAGGTGATGGGTGTCACGAAGCAGAAAGCCTCCATCCTCCAAGGCAAGGATACTCAGGGGATATTCCTCTTCCGCCCAATCCAAATCAAGGCTTTGGGCAGGGCTGTCCTCTCCGCTATAAACCAGAACACGGCAGGATAGATTTTTCCCCTCCTCGTCCGGGATTCCCAGCAGGACATAGAGCCTGTCTGCGGCGCTGCTCAGGTTCAGCAGCTGTGTACCGTCTGGGCAATCCGGCAACGCCATCAGTTGAGATTCCCCCAGCTTTGTTCCGCTCTCTCCCCTGCTGTACGCCATCCGTGCCAGGGCCGGGACTTCGTTTCTGACGCCTCCGACAAAAATGTAATTTTCTGTGGCGGCAAGCCCCTGAATGCAGGCGTTCAGCCCCAGGGGATAACTGCTGTCTGTCTGGGCAGACAGATAGCTCTGGGGCGGGGCAGAAGCCTCCGCCGGTTCCCGCTCTCCCCGCTTTCCCCGACCGCAGCCCCACAGCGGCAAAAGCATTGCCGCTGTCAGCAGGATTGCAGCCAGTTTCATTAATCGACGTTTCCTCATTGGCTTATTTGTACCCAGGCCGGATGAAACCGGCGGGCTTGTACCCCGGCGGCTGAAAGAGAAGCGGGTTTTCCGTGTCATAGGATCCTCCCCTTTTTTAATTCGATATCTTACAATTACCCAGGCATGTGCACCTGCCGGATAACGGCATACATCATCACTTGCCGCAAGCCGGGTTCTAGGCGGCAGACATTTTGCCGGCTCTCCACGCCTTTCACGCTTTTTATAATACAATATCACAAATTTATATTTTTTCCAACTCTTCTATGAACCAAAAAATCGGAGAGCGATGGCTCTCCGATTTTTTGGTAAATTCTTTAATTCAACTCAGGCCTTGCGAACCTTATCCATGTGGCGGGTCAGATCCAGCATCTTGCAGGAGAAGCCCCACTCGTTGTCGTACCAGGCCATCAGCTTGACGAAGTTGTCGTTCAGAGCCAGACCGGCCTTGGAGTCGAAGATGGAGGTGTGAGCGTCGGTACGGAAGTCGGAGGAGACGACCTCTTCATCCACATACTCCAGAACACCCTTCATGGCGCCCTCGGAAGCGGCCTTCATGGCAGCGCAGATCTCGTCGTAGCTTGCGCCCTTCTCCAGGCGGACGGTCAGGTCAACGATGGACACATCGCCAGCGGGGATACGCATGGAGGTGCCGGTCAGCTTGCCCTTCAGTTCGGGGATGACCTTGCCCACAGCCTTGGCAGCGCCGGTGGAGGTGGGGATGATGTTGTTGTAAACGCTGCGGCCCAGGCGCCAGTTCTTCTTGGAGAAGCCGTCAACCACGGACTGGGTAGCGGTGGAAGCATGAACGGTGGTCATCAGACCCTCAACGATGCCGAAGTTGTCGTTGAGAACCTTAGCCATGGGAGCCAGGCAGTTGGTGGTGCAGGAAGCGTTGGAGACGAACTGCATATCGGCAGTGTACTTCTCCAGGTTGACGCCGCAGACGAACATGGGGGTGTCGTCCTTTGCGGGGCCGGACATGACAACAACCTTGGCGCCGGCGTCGATATGGGGCTGGGCGGCTTCCTTGGTGAGGAAACGGCCGGTGCACTCCAGAACGTACTCTACACCCAGCTCGCCCCAGGGCAGCAGGGAGGGATCACGGTACTTGTCATCGGAAAGAACCTTGACGACCTTGCCATCGACGGTGAGGGTGCTTGCCTCGTCATCGCCAACGACCTCGGCGTCGAACTTGCCGTGAACGGTGTCGTACTTCACTGCGTAGGCCAGCTGAGTTGCAGGATGGCCAGGAGCATTGATGGCAACGACCTCGATATCATCAGACTTGATTGCGGCTCTGAAAGCCAGAGAACCGATGCGGCCGAAGCCATTGATGCCAACTTTGATCATAGTTAATATCCTCCATTATTATGAAATACAATATATACATAGACTTCCTGCCGGGGCAGGAAATAAATGCCTTACTAAGTGTCTAAATAATAACACATAATATTTGCAAAAATCAATACGTTTCTTATGTATTTTGTCCAAAAAAGTGCTGAATTTTCATGGTCTTTCTGCCTTTTTTCCTCGTTGCTATTGTGTATTTTGTCAAGATTTGATAGAATGCGCTGTGTAAACACGGGTTCCCGCCGCCGCGGGGAATCCGGAGGCGTACCAAACCTTGCGGCAGAATGGAGCATACTGTCATGAACCGGATCTCAAGTGAAATCCTCGCCCTGTCCAGCGAGCCCGCGCTGATGGCCCGGCACTCCCGGGTGCTCTACGCCAACGCCGCCGCCATGCAGATTCTGGGCAGCGGCTGTCAGGATAAGCCGCTGAAGGAGCTGATCGGCCCGGCCCTGAGCGAGACCCAGGCCCCGTCTTTTATCATCGATCAAGCCATCAACGGCCAGCATTACGCCGTCCGTGTCAACCACATGGAGGACTGCCAGATCATTTTCCTCCGCCGCTGCGGCAGCGCGCCCCTGCTGCTCAACGACGCGCTGATCTATTCCATGCGCAACGCCCTGATGAACTTCAGCATCTCGGCGGATATGCTTCGCGCCCAGGCCGAAGACCGGGGCGACGAAGCCCTGCTGAAGGGGCTGCGCTCCATCACCCACTGCTATTACCGGATGATGCGGGTGCTGACCAACGCCTCCCTGGTGTTATCTGTCACCGATGGCTCCGCCCCCTTCACCCCGGATGAGATGGATATGGCCCTCTTTCTCTCCCGCCACCTGGACACGGTGAATATGCTCTTTCCCGAGATCGATTTCAGTCTCAGTCATGGGGAGATTCACCCCATCGTGGCGGATAAGCAGCTGGTGGAGCTGATGGTGCTGAACCTGATCTCCAACTGTATCATTCACGCCAAGGGCTGCACCCGGGTGCGCCTGAACCTGACAGAGACCCGGGAAAACCTGGTTTTCTCCCTGGACGATGATGGCTGCGGCATTGCGCCGGAGCAGCTGGGCACCGTGTTTGACCGGTATTGCCACGGCTTTGCTATGGACAATATGCTTTCCGGCGCCGGTCTGGGGCTGACCGTGGCCCGCTCCGTGGCGCAGCTGCATCATGGCACCCTGCTGCTGGAGAGCCGTCAAGGCAGAGGAACCACCGTCCGGGTGTCCCTCAGCCGCCATTTGACCAGCGGCCCCCTTCACAGCGGTCATGATGCCTGGGAAAGCAGTATGCAGGGCATTCTCTCCGCCCTGGCCGACTGCCTCCCCGATGACTGCTTTACCGAGAACTACCTGGACTGACCGGCACCCTATATACGTTAAAACAGGCGTCCTGTACAGGACGCCTGTTTTCGTATAATATTGGCTTTCTCAGGGAAGATTCAGTTTTTTCTTCAGCAGCAGCCGGGTAGGGATGTACAGCACTGCGGCATAAACCACCAGATAGAGGATCCAGCCCAGCAGGACAATGTGTACGCTTCCGGCGGCACTCACCCGGCTCAGATCCAGGTTCTCCATAAACCGCTCTACCCCGGGAATGTTGTTGAGCAGCATTACCACGGAGGACTGGAGCACAGTGAACAGGATATCAATCCCGATGAAAGCCAGAATGGACATCAGTACCTTCCGATTGGAAAAACTGTAGCCGATGGCCATGGCACAGTAGAAGGTCAAGCAGGTGACACCGGCACTCCCAAAGGCCATTACCAGCAGCTCCAGGCAGTAGCCCACAATGTGCAGGATGCCGAAATTCTTCAGCGCACGCCCCAGCTCGCTGAAAACGTATCCCACTTCCGTCCAGTTGACCTCGAACTGATCCACATTGCACACCAGCATCAGCACCATGGCCAGCATACAGGTGAGGAAGGTGGCCGCAAACCAGATAAAGGATACGATCAGCTTTGACCAGATGTGCTCATCCACGCTCACCGGCAGGGTAAACATCAGATAGCCCTCGTCCCCCAGCAGGTTCTGGCGGAAGCGGTTGATCACCACCACAATGGACATGATGCAAACCGCCATCAGCCCCGCCACAAAGAGGAAGATCACGATCCCGAAAACCACGGTGAACCAACCGTAGTCCTGCTGCCGCTCCAGGCCCCGGATGGAAAGCCCGGCCATCACCGAGAAAAACAGGCTCACCAGAATAAAGGGCAGCATGGTTCTTCCGCTGCCCCGCAGCTCATGCTTGATCAGTTTCCCTAGCATTTGAATACCTCCCTGAAATACTCATCCACGCTCATGCCGTACTGCTGGCGGATATCATCCACCGAGGCCTGCAAAGTCACCTTGCCCTGATTGATAAACAGCACCTCATCCAGCACCTTCTCCACATCGCTGATCAGATGGGTGGAGATGATCACCACCGCCTCCGGGTCATAGTTACGGATGATGGTGTCCAGGATGTAGTCCCGGGTGGCCGGGTCAACGCCGCCGATGGGCTCATCCAAAAGGTAGAGCTTGGCCTTGCGGCTCATCACCATGATCAGCTGCACCTTCTCCTTTGTGCCCTTGGACATCTGGCTCAGCTTCTGCTTTTGATCCAGACCCAGACGCCCCAGCATCTCCTCTGCCCGCTGCCGGTCAAAATCGCCGTAGAAGTCCTGGAAGAAGTCCATCAGCTGCTGCGCGTTCATCCATTGGGGCATACAGGTCTTATCCGGCAGGTAGCTGACCACGGCCTTGGTCTCCGGGCCGGGCCTGCTGCCGCAGATCAGAATTTCCCCCTCACTGGGGCTCAACAGGCCGTTGGCCAGCTTGATCAGCGTGGTCTTGCCGCTGCCGTTGGGGCCCAGCAGGCCCACCACCCGCCCCGGGGCGATGCTGATATTCACGCCATCCAGGGCCTGGGTAGCACCAAAGTGCTTGCTCAGTCCCCTGCATTCAAAGGTTGCCGTCATTGTTTTTCCTCCTTTTTTCCTTCCTCCAGCAGATGAAGAATCTCTTCCTCTGCGTAGCCCAGCTGTTCCATGCTCTTCATAAAGCTCTCCACATATTGCCGGGCCATCGCCTTTTTCGCTTCCATAATGACCTCCACATCCTCTGTCACAAATCTCCCGCTGCTGCGCTGGGAAAACACCAGCCCCGCCCGCTCCAGCTCCTGGAACGCCCGCTGCATGGTGTTGGGGTTTACCTTTGCCTCTGCCGCCAGATCCCGCACGGTACTCAGCTTTTCCCCGGGCGGCAGCTGTCCGGACACGATGCTCAACTTGATCTTATCCACAAGCTGGGTATAAATGGGCATATCATTGTTAAAAACCCAGTCCATGTCATACCTCCTCTGTATTGTTGTATTAAGTGATTAGTACAATAACACGCTTTTTTGTTTTTGTCAATAGCCCGGGCAAAATTTTTTTGATGGCAGGAACTTCACGCCTGTTTTTGTCTGGTGGGATATCGCGGACGTGCGATGCACGCCCCTACGTCCCCATAGGCTCCCTTTTGGGGCCCCCAAGGAAGCGCAAGCTTTCTTGGGGAAAGGAAGAAGGAAGGAGCGGATATGAAATTTTCCCGGCGCTTACGGTAACCGGGAAAATGGAATGCAGCGAGTTTCTTCTGACGCAGGGAGCTGGCACGGCGTAGCCGTGACTGAGAGGTTCGTTTCTCTGCCAGAGTGTCATTTATCCCACTGCTCCCTGTCCCCCTCTCAGGCGCTCCGCGCCAGCTCTCCCCCGCGGGGGCGAGCCTATGTACTCTTGCTACGCCCTGCGTTAGAAAAGTAGGCTACCTGAGAGGGCCGTTTCACTTTTCCCTTGAAGATTTCCAGAAATGAACTATAATGAAGAAAAATCAGAAACAGTGGGGAGGAATCACCATGCCCAAGCCACGGACTCCCTCCGGGGAAAAGAATTTGATTGGCCGCCGGTTGATCGCCCTGCGGGAAAAATACGGCCTGTCCCAGCGGGATCTGGCGCAGAAATTGCAGCTGGCCGGTTATGACATGGATAAAAATGTGATCACCAGGATTGAGACCAATAAACGTTATGTCACAGATTTGGAGTTAAAGGCATTATCTGAGGTTTTCGGCGTCACATATGATTATCTGATTGATGGCAAGGAAGAGAAAACATAATAAACGGCCACCTGGCCCATATTAAAAAAGAACCAGCCACCATATCTTTTGTCCCGTAGAGCGCCATGCCCACATCTCGCCGCCCCAAGGCTCCCCCTCGGGGTGGAGCTGGCGCGCAGCGCCTGAGGGGCTCGTTTCCCGGCCCCATACTACAAAACCCGCCCCGGAACACAATTTCATGTCCCGGGGCGGGTTTTCGGATTTTCACCCTCACTCGCTGCAATGCTCACAATCGTGGATCTTGAACTCCTCCGCGTTGTAGGCGATGCCGTTTTTGTCGTAGTAGTCCTTCACCGCCGCGCGAACCGCTTCCTCTGCCAGCACGGAGCAGTGGATCTTGTGGGCGGGCAGGCCGTCCAGCGCTTCCACCACCGCCTGGTTGGACAGCTTCAGGGCCTCATCCACGCTCTTGCCCTTGATCAGCTCCGTAGCCATGGAGCTGGTGGCAATGGCGCTGCCGCAGCCAAAGGTGTTGAACTTGCAGTCGGTAATGATGCCGTCCTTCACCTTAATGTACATGCGCATGATGTCGCCGCACTTGGCGTTGCCCACTTCGCCCACGCCGTCGGCGTCGTCGATCTTACCCACGTTCCGGGGATTCTGAAAATGGTCCATGACCTTGTCACTGTAAAGTGCCATAATGGTTTCCTCCTATATATAAGTGTGTTCTTTTATCAGATCAAATGGGGGCGCTGGCCATGCTCCAGCTCGTCCCACACCGGGGACATATTTCGCAGATATTCCACCACCTGGGGCACCACCTGGCAGATGTGGTCGATCTCCTCCATGGTGTTGTACTCACCGATGGACAGGCGCAGGGAGCCGTGGGCCACCTCATGGGGCAGCCCCAGGGCCAGCAGCACATGGCTGGGATCCAGAGAACCGGAGGTGCAGGCGCTGCCGGAGGAAGCGCAGATGCCCTTGGCGTCCAGCATCAGCAGCAGGCTTTCCCCCTCAATGCCCTCAAAGCACATGTTCACCGTGCCGGGGACATGGTGCTCCAGACTGCCGTTGATCTTGCTGTGGGGAATCTTGGAAAGCTCGGCAAACAGCTTATCCCGCATAGCGATCATTTTCTTGCTGTTGTCCTCCATGTTGTCCACCGATTCCTTCAGCGCCGCCGCCATGGCCACGATCCCGGCCACGTTCTCGGTGCCGGCCCGCTTGCCCCGCTCCTGGGCGCCGCCCTCGATCAGATTGAACAGGGGGATGTTCTTCCGGCAGTACAGGGCACCTACGCCCTTGGGGGCATGGAACTTGTGGCCGGAGATGGACAGCATATCAATATTCATCTTTTCTACGTCAATGGGCGTATGGCCTGCGGCCTGCACCGCGTCGGTGTGGAAGGGGATGCCCTTCTCCCGGCACAAGGCGCCAATTTCCGCAATGGGCTGCACCGTGCCGATCTCGTTGTTGGCAAACATGACGGTCACCAGGCAGGTGTCCTCCCGGATGGCGGCGGCCACATCCTCCAGCCGCACCACGCCGTCCTCATGCACGTCCAGCAGTGTCACCTCATAGCCCTCTTTTTCCAGACGCTTGAGGGTGTGCAGCACCGCATGATGCTCAAACCTGGTAGAGATCAGGTGCTTCTTCCCCTTGCGCGCGCCCAGGCGGGCGGCGGACATGATGGCCTGGTTATCCGCCTCACTGCCGCCGGAGGTAAAATAGATCTCCCGGGGGCTGGATGCGCCCAGGCAGGCAGCCACGGCGGCGCGGGCCTCGGCAACCGCCTCGGTGGCCTTCTGCGCAAAGGCGTAGAGACTGGAGGGATTGCCGTAATTTTCCGTCAGGTAGGGCAGCATGGCATCCAGCGCGGTCTTGCTGACGCTGGTGGTGGCTGCGTTATCAGCATATACAAACATGGTTCTGTCTCCATTTCCTATTATTCTACTGGGAATTATATCACAGGGCTTTTATTTGTCAATGGTCTTTTTTCCACTTTTCCCCCGTAAGCAGGTCCTGCAAGCTCACGGCGTCCAGATACGCGTTGGTGATATCATCCAGCTCCTTCCACATGGGAACGGTCATGCACGCGCTGGCATGCTCACAGCAGATATCCCCGGCCTTGATGCAGGCCACGGGGGCCAAATTATCCTCAATACAGCGGAGGATCTCCCCAATGGTATATTCCTCCGGCCCTTTCGTCAGCTGATAGCCGCCCTCCTTGCCCCGGGTGCTGGCCACCAGGCCCGCCCGCTTCAGGCTTCCCACGATCATTTCCAGGTATTTCATGGAGTAGCCCTGCCGCTCCGCAATGGTTTTCAGGGAGATATATCCCTCCTGCCGGCGCTGGGCCAGATCCAGCATAACCTGCAGTGCGTAGCGCCCCTTGCTGGTTATGTTCATGCGCTTCGCCTCCTTACTTGTTTGTGCCGTCGGGCAGGGGCATTCGCCCCGCCGCCGGATCGTTATCCGGTGTCAAAACTTAGTTTCTATTTCCTACTGTTTTAATATACCATAAGTTTGCTGGGAATTAAAGTCTGTTTTTTCTCCGTTCTCACGTTTTGCTGTGCAAAATTCGCACGGTGACTATAGAAAAAGCCCTTGCTTTATTTCGCTAATGTGTTATTATACTACCGTAATGAAACACTTCGATGGAGGACATTTGAAATGAAAAAGATACTTGCTATGATCCTGACCCTGGCCATGGTGCTGGCCCTTTGCGCCTGCGGCGGCTCCCAGGCTCCCGCCGCCACCCAGGCTCCTGCTGAAGCACCCGCAGAAGCTCCTGCCGCCGAGGCCCCCGCTGCTGACAGCGATCTGGCCTATGTGCAGGGGAAAGGCAGCCTGATCGTGGGCATTACCGATTTTGCGCCCATGGATTATAAGGATGAGGCCGGCGAATGGATCGGTTTTGATGCGGACATGGCCCGTGCTTTTGCCGAAAGCCTGGGCGTGACCGTGGAATTTATCGAGATTGACTGGGACAACAAAATTCTGGAGATGAACTCCAAGAGCATTGATGCCGTCTGGAATGGCATGACCCTGACCCCCGAAGTGCTCAATAGCATGAGCTGCTCCAAGCCCTATTGCAACAACGCCCAGGTGGTGGTGGTCAAGGCCGATGTGGCCGATCAGTACCAGACGGTGGACAGTCTCTCCTCCCTGGCTTTTGCCGTTGAGGCCGGCTCCGCCGGTGAGGCAGCCGTGCAGGAGCTGGGGCTGGACTTCACCGCCGTCTCCACCCAGGCTGACGCCCTGATGAATGTAGCCGCCGGCACTGCCGATGCCTGCGTCATTGACCTGCTGATGGCCGGCGCCATGATCGGCGAGGGCACCAGCTACGAGCAGCTGACTTACACCGTCTCCCTCACCGAGGAGAAGTACGGCGTCGGTTTCCGCAGCGGCAGCGATCTGGCAGAGGCCTTCAATGACTTCTATGCCCAGGCCTTCGCCGCCGGTACCGTGAAGGACATTGCCACCGTCTACGGCGTGCAGGAATCCATCATTGCGGAATAAGCGTTAATACGTTATAATAAGCAGCGTAGTGATTCACAAAGCAGAGGAGGGCATCCCCTCCTCTGCTTGCGGACTGTTCCAAAGAAATACAAACTTAACCTGTCAAGAAACGATGCTTCATGCGCTGAAGATAGGGCAGCGGGGGTGCGCGAGAGGGGCAAGACCCGCCTCGCAGTACAATAACCCGCCGCAGAAAAGCCTTGATTTACAAGGCTTTTTGGGCGAAGTTGCATTTTGATTGCTTTTTCGTTGTTCTCATCGACCGAAACACAAACCAGCAAAGCGTTTGTGTTTCGGAAAGGAAGACGGAGGGAGCATAGTGTAGCTTTCGCCGCCCGGCGGAAGCGGAAC
>Ga0129308_1000960_pt1 | contig 35048 bp, 24 predicted proteins | sample L827metagenome_FD_94440 | JGI IMG/M metagenome (GOLD analysis project Ga0129308, IMG submission 94440) | Ring-tailed lemur group fecal microbial communities from Wisconsin, USA - L827 metagenome | ecosystem: Host-associated > Mammals > Digestive system > Large intestine > Fecal | place: USA...
CCAGGGCGGTCCAGTGATCCAGCGAAGCGATGGCATCCTCCGCCAGCCTTCCGCCGTAGTAACCCAATACCGGCATCGCCCCCTGAAACGCTCCGAAGGTCAGCGCCGTGAGAATCACCTGCCTTCCTCCGATATTGCGGTAGCACATGCCGTTGGAAATGGACACGGCGAACGCGTCCGTGGCCAGTCCTCCGGCCAGTACGATCAACAGTAATATAGACATCCCTTTTCTCCCTTATCCCTTTGATTGTATTCCGGTCCGGCGGTCTGATATTCCATTATTCCACTAAAACCGCCCTGTCCTGCGAAAAGAGATAGAGATAAACGCTTTTCACGCGAATGCCTTTGATCGTTTCCAGCGCCTCCTTATACAGCGCCGTCTGCGGTCTGTAGTAGTCCGCCAGCTCTTCCGCCTCTTTTTTCCCGCCGCCCCGGGCCGCGCCGCCAGACTTGTAATCCAGCAGTATGTACTCCTCTCCCTCACGAAAATAACAGTCGATGGTCCCCTGAACGATGATCTCTTCTCCGTCCAGTACCTTTTTCAGGTTAAAGGATTCCTCCCGGTATACTTCCCCGGAACGGCAGGCTCTGACGCCCGCCTCCGAACGGAAAAACGCGGACAGCGCTTCACAGTCTACAGCCTCCGCTTCCTCCGCCGTCATCATTTCCCTCTGCACCATGGACTGCGCGAAAGCGCGGATCTCCATGGGGGTCTTTCCCTCTTCCGTAAACGGAATGTGTTCCATGACCCGGTGCATGGCGGTTCCACGTTCCGCCGCTGTCATCGTGTGCACCGGCTCCATAAACCGCGGAACGACGCCCCGTGGCATGACGGCCCTTTGCGTCTCAGAGGGCGGCTGTGCCAGTCCCCCCCGGACTTCATCCGTCCCTCCCGGAGACTCCGGCGCCCCGGACCGCTCCCTGAAGATCTGAGCCAGCTCCGACACGCTGTACTTGGATTTCTTCTCCGCCCCCCTGGCCGGGTATACATAGGAGAGCCGCCTGCGGATCTCTCGCTCCAGCTCCCCCCCAGCCTCTCCGCAGAGTCCGCTTCCGAAGCCGTGTTCCAGCTGGACCCGCAGACTCTCACGAGCGGCGGCGTCAGCCCTCCTGACCGCGCCGTATTCCCCGCGGCCGTGAAAGCAGACCTCCGTTTTATTTTCCAGAAGCACCGGGACCGCCATGTCCAGATAACAGCGGGCGGACAGCACATCTCCCCCGTTTTTCATCCCGTAATCCTTCATGGCCTTATCCACATCCGTCACCGTACCCATGAGCACCAGCTGGTCCATGGCTCTGGTGAAGGCCACGTAAAGAGTTCGGATCTCCTCCGCCATGTCTTCCCTGCGCTTCTTCTGCTCGATCAGCGTCTGAAGGATGGTCTTTTTATAATATCCCTGCTCCGGATCCACCAGGCGCAGCGCGATGCCAAGCTCCTTGTGAAAGACGGCCTTCGCTGAATCCTGCCGCAGATTGAAGCGGCGGCCCAGACCGCCGATCAGCACATAGGGAAATTCCAGACCCTTGCTCTTGTGCACGGTCATGATCCGCACCACATCGTCGTTTTCCCCCGCCAGCTTCACCTGTCCCACGCTGATCTTCTCCTTTTTCAGCGCGTCGATGTACCGGATAAAACCGAACAGCCCTTTTCCCTGACCCGCCTGATAATCCGCCGCTTTGTCCACCAGCGCCCTGAGATTTGCCTGTCTCTGCAGACCGGAGGGAATGGCTGATATAAAATCGCCGTAGCCCGTATCCTCGATGAGCATGGAGAGCAGGTCCGCCAGCGGCGTGTAAGCGGCCTGCCGGCGGTAATCCGCCAGCCTTTCGGCCGCGCGGCGGCACTTGGTCCGCAGCGCTTCGTCCCCGCCGTGAACGCCGTATCCTGCAAAAGCCTGATAATACGCTCCCTTCATTCTGGATATGCGGATCTCCGCCAGCTCGTCCACTGTGAAATCAAAGATGGGCGACCGCAGCACGGAAAGCAGCGGCAGATCCTGTTTCCCGTTGTCGATCACCTGAAGCAGATTCATAAAGATCTGGATCTCCACCGTGTCGAAATATCCGTCGCTGTTATCCATGAAGGCGGCGATGCCCTCCTCGCTCAAAGCTTTGTAATAGAGATCGGCGTAACCCTTGGCCCCCCGCAGCAGGATGACGATATCCCGATTTTCCAGCGGCCGGATCACGCCTTTTTTTCCGTCGTAGATCGGCTTTCCTCTGGCTTCCCGGATCAGCTGCGCCGCGGCGTAGGCCTCCAGCTCAGCCTTTTTCATGTCCTGGATCTCCTCGTCCACGTCCTGACTATTGTCCAAAGCGTCGTCCACCAAGTGCAGCGACATGGGGTAATCCAGCTCTCCCTCATAGTCAACGCCCTGATACAGCGCCGCATCGCTGTCGTAATCCATCCCGGTGGTCTTACCGCTCATCACCGCGGAAAACACCTGATTCACTGCTTTTATGGTATTGCCTTTGCTTCTGAAATTCTGATTCAGATCCACCTTGGCGTCAAGCCCGCTCTCAGAACAGCGATAACGCTGGTATTTCTCAATGAACAGTTCCGGTTCCGCCAGACGGAACTTATAGATACTCTGCTTGACGTCGCCCACCATGAACACATTGTTTTCCCGGCAGATCCTGCCGATGAGCGTCTCCTGCACCAGATTGCTGTCCTGATATTCGTCTATGAAAATGTACCGGAACTTTTCGCGGTATTCTCCCGCCGCTTCTTCGTGCTCCAGAATGCGCAGGGCGTAATGCTCGATATCGTTGAAATCCAAAAGATTTTTCTGTTCCTTGCGGCTTCGGTAGGCCTGGTCGAAAGCCCGCGTCAGCCTGCAGAGTTCCCGGGCAGGCTCCGCTGTCTGCGCCAGCTCCGCCGCGCGCTCTAAAAGGCTGCCGGCGGCGTACTGTTCCGCCAGCTTCTTGAACAGATCCCTGCCTTTATTTCTCAGCGCCGTTACATCTTCCTTGACCGCCTCGTAGTTCTCTTTGTCAGCCTTAGCCGCCACCATGCGCTGAAAGGCGCCCCGCTCTCCCCGGAGGTAGGACGCCGCCTCCTCAAAGGCTTCCCGGCTCCATCCGGCTCGACAGCCCGTCTCAGTCCCCCTCCCCGGGTCCGCCGGACGGTCCTCAGCCGGGCTCCCTGCCGGCTCCGCCGCAGGTCCCGACCCCTGATCCAGCTCCCCCTCCGGCGGCAGAACTCCCCGCAGCGCACAGAGCGCGCTTTCAGCCAGACGGATATCCGCGGCGATCTTGGGCAGCAGACTGGCCGCTCCCCCCTCCTCCAGCAGGCGTTCCGCCTCTTTCAGATAAAATACGCACAGTTCCAGCCCCGAATCGATCTCTCCGCACATGACCTGAAACGCAGGACTTTCCGCAAACTGCTCCGCGGACGCCGAAAGCGCTTCCGTCTTTTCCTCCAGCCACCCGAAGGGATCCGGCAGACTTTGTATAAACTCGTGGACTCTGAGGATCATGTCCTTTACGTCGTTCTCGTTCTTTCCTGAACCGTACTGGTCCAGAAACCGCAGAAACTCAGGATCCCCCGATTCAAAGAGATCCGTAAACACTTCTTCCAGCGCTTCCGCCTGTAAGATGATCTTCTGTCCTTCGTCGCAGATCTTGAACCCGGGCTCCGCTCCGATCAGATGAAAATAGCGGCGGATCACCTCCATGGCAAAGGCGTGGAACGTGCTGATATTGCACCGATATATGCCGGAAAGCTGTCTGCGGAGAAAACGCTGCTTGTCCCTGAGACGCCGCCGTTCCTCCTCATGGTCCCCGCCCTCCTTCTGATCCGCTCCCTTCACCGGCTCCGTCCCCAAAGCCAGCTCCGCGTTCAGCGCTTTTACGATCTTCTCTTTCATCTCAGAGGCCGCCGCGTTGCTGAACGTCACAATGAGCATGCGGTCCAGATCCACCTGATCTTCCAGCAGCAGCCGCTTGATGCGCTCTACCAGCACCGCCGTCTTTCCCGACCCCGCCGCCGCCGACACCAATATATTTTTATCCCGCAGGGATATCGCTTCCCATTGTTTTTCCGTCCACTTCATAGTCGCTGTCTTCTCCGTATTTTCTGCAAGCTCCGTCTTTCTTCCTGCCTTTGTGCGCTGCGGCCTGACCGCCGGCTGACTGCCTGACGGACTGACCGCCGGCTGATTGATTGACTGTTTGACCGGTCCGCTGATTCGTTGATTGACCGGCGGCCGGCCTTGCCGCCGTCTTCTCCTCCGACGCTGTGAGTTGCCGCAATCCCAACCTGCAGAGCCTACTCATAGGCCTATTATAATAGTATAACGGAAAACAGCCTCCAGTTCCACGTATTTCTGTTCACAGCGACCCTCAGCCCGCGAGTCTTGAACAAACATCCAATTCAAATGCCGGATCAGGAAAAACGAATGCGTTGTCTTGCCGCCTGTCGCCAGTCCTTCAAAACAAATGGAAGTGTATAAAAACCAGGTATAAAAACAAGGAATCGCCAGTTCCGGCCAATGCCGGTTCTGGCGATTCCTAAATCAGGGACTTATTTTACAGCCCCTTTCAGCAACATCTGACAAGCAGTACGCCGCCGTTCCTACTTCTGCGGAACAGGCATATAGGTGATCCGGCTCTGCCGCAGCCCCATTTTAGCCGTCAGCTCCAGCATCATGACCGCGGACTGAGCGGCCTCCAGAACCGGAACGCAATAGCCGGCCTCGTGCAGCCGGGCCTGTACTGTTTCTGTCACGTCCACCATGGCGGTGCAGCCCAGTACGACAGCCTCCGCGCCGTCTTCCCGTATGGCCTTCAGACTCTCCTCATAGACCGCGTTACAAAGCTTTTCATGGCTTGAAAGCTCCAGCACCGGTATGTCCACGCTGCGCACGCAGGCCACCCGATCTCCCAGATGTGCCTTGGCGATGCCGCCCCTGATCAGCGGCAGCACATTGGGCAGCACCGTCACGATGGCGACCCGATCCGCCATGCCCATGGCCAGGAGCATGACCGGCTCAAATCCCCCGAAAACAGGGATATTCACGCATTCTCGGGCAGCGCGGACGCCGGGGTCGCCAAAACAGTTGATGAACACCCCCTCGTATCCCTGCTTTTCCGCCTCGATGCACTTTGCAATGATATCCGGGGCGCACATGGCTTCGTCATACTCGCACTCGATACTGGCCGTGCCCTCCGTGATCTGCGCCACATCCATCTGCGTGTCTGCGCTCAGATATTTGTTGATATAGTCTTCCATTTCAGGAGTGATCAGTCCCGGCGTTGTCACAGGTACTAAATCCAATAGCTTCATCTCGTACTCCTCTCCGCGCTGTCAACGCATTTCCGCTCATGATACTTATCGGCCCCTCCGCATCTGCCGCCGGCCTCCAGCCGCCGGCTGTCCCGCGGTACGGCAGCCGCATTCTGTTCTCGCAGCCGCGCCTCTACGCCCGCAGATCGCCCGCAGCCTTGATCTTCACCCGGTTCGTATTTCCGGGGTAATAGGCCAAAGGCACGTCCTCCACGTCGATAATTTCAACGGTCTCCCGGACCGCGCCGGCCTCCACGGCCAGCTCCGCAGCCTCGGCCTTGGCCTGCTCCAGAGCCAGATCCCTGGGCAGCTCATCGTAGTTGATCAGCTTCTCGTAGGTGCCGCTGACCTTGGAGATGGCGGAGCCAATGGCGTTGGCACAGCCGAAATGTCTCGGCTTTATGACCTTCGCCGCGCCGTTCAGATCCTCCGGCAAAATGATGGAGCCTCCTCCCACCAAAATGACGTCCATATCTGCGTTGGAGATCTTCATCTCGTCGATGGCGTCCTCCACCATGGCGCGGATCGCCTCCATAGCCTTCCGCGCCTTTTCCTCGGGGATCGCCGCCACTCGCGCCGGGTCCCCCAGATCGGTCATTCCCAGGCGAACTGCGATGTCCGTGGCGGTCATCACGTCGCCGCCGAACACCAGAGCCTTCTCTGTGATCTCATAGCCCACGCTGTCCGGCCCCACGGTGACGCTGCCGTCCTCGCGCTCCCTCACGATGGAGCCTCCGCCCAAACCGATGGAGATCACGTCCGGCATGCGGAAATTCGTGCGCACGCCGCCGATGTTGGCCGCGGCGCTGGACTCCCGCGGAAACCCGTTCTGAATGACCCCCAGATCTGTGGTCGTACCTCCCACGTCGATGACGATGGCATTCTGCCGGCGGCTCAGATAGCTGGCCCCGCGGATGGAGTTGGTCGGCCCGCAGGCGATGGTGAAAATCGGATAGCGCCGGGCGTGCTCCATGGTCATCAGCGTGCCGTCGTTCTGGGACAGGTAAATGTCCGCGTCGACGATCCCCTCGTCCGCCAGGCTTCTGGCAAAGCCAGCGGTAAACCGCTCTGCCACCTGATTGAGCGCCGCGTTCAGGATCGTGGCGTTCTCTCTCTCAATCAGGCCCATGGAGCCGATCTCGCTGGACAGAGAAATTCGCACGTCATCGCCCATCACCTGCCGGCAGAGGGCCGCGGCAGCCTGCTCATGCTCGTTTCTCACGGTGGAAAAAACGCAGGATATGGCCATGGATTTCACATTCCGCTCCTTCATCTCCTCAAAAAAGCGCCGGGCCGCTGTCTCGTCGAAGGGCGCCAATTCCTTGCCGTCGTACTCGAAGCCGCCGCCCACGATGGCGCAGCCTGCGGCGATCCGCTGAATGTCCTCGGCCCAATCCACCATGGGCCGAATTCCGGTGGTGGCAGGCGCTCCGATCCGCAGGATCCCGATGGTCTCCAGATTTTTTCGTTCGATGATGGCGTTGGTGCACTGAGTGGTCCCCAGCATGGCCTGCCCGATCTTTTTGCGGTCCACGCCGGACAGTGCCAGAACCGCGCGCACAGCTCCCAGAATACCGTCGTAAATATCGCCCGAGGTGGGACGCTTGACCTCCGCCGCCACCTCCAGATTTTCATCGATCAGCACGGCGTCCGTGTTCGTTCCTCCCACGTCGATTCCCAGCTTATACATGTCTTCTTCCTCCTTTGCACCGTTCCTCCAGCGGAATGTAATCCGTATCGCAGCCGAAATACCTGGGTCCTACCAGCTCCAGCCCCTCCGGCGTGCGCCACATCTCAAAGCACTTAAGTCCCACCACAAGCACGCGTTTTCCGTATTTTAAGGCGTCGGTGGTGACGGGATGAAAGGTCTCCGTGTCGACCAGGCAAATCAGGTCCGGCGTGGTAGCCACGATCTCTCCGTCTACCGTGGCCGTCAGGTTCTCGTTCTGAAACTCCACGAACGCGCTGCGTCCCTTGTCCTCCCCGATGCCGGTCAGCAGAACCTTGCCAAAGTTAAACGCGCCCCGCGTCTCCCTCAGCACGTCGCTGATCTTGCCCTTGAAGAGCTTAAATCCGCCGGAAAACTCCAGAAAATGCTCCTCAGGCGTCTTCCCCGCGCAGTCCTTCACAGTACGGATCGCCTCGCCCAGCTTCTGGCTTCTTGTGACGATGTTCTTTACCGCGTACTTCTTCAGCTGCGCGCCGCTCATGGGATACAGCGATACAGACACGGAGCCGCCGCAGCTCATGGTCACGGCCCGGGCCAGCTCCTCAGTCCACTTATTTGTGATGGTCTCAAAGATGGCGCTGTTTCCCTTCTCATCGGTGAGCGCCATGGGCGACGCGCTGATCCCGCCGATGGTAAACGTGACCATCTGAAGCTCGGGGAAGGCCCGCCCCATGCCGTCGCAGTCCACCAACGGCAGCCCCAGCCGCGCGCAGGCCGCGATGGGCAGCATGCTGTTTACGCCGCCTGCCTCGATGGGCAAAAAGGCGAATATCTCCTTGCCGAAAAACTGTGAAACCATCCGGTGGAGTCTCTCGTACTCCTTGCCGCCAATCCCCTTCTCCGCCAAAACCGTGGGCGCCCCCATCATCGCGATCGGCACCACGAAAGCATCGTCCGGCACCTCTTCCGGATCCAGCAGCTCAACAGGTCCGCACTCCTTTACGGCCCCCATGGCCACCAGCTTTCCCACGTAGGGATCCCCGCCTCCGCCAGCGCCCAGCAGCGCTGCGCCCAGCGCAATGTCCTCTATTTCCTTCATTCCGATCATCCGCATTGCATCTTCCTCCATTCTCTTTTCATTTCCGCTTTTCTTCCTCGTTCATGCCCGCGCCGCAGCGCGCCGGAATATCTCCCGCTTCATTTTCACATGCCCCGGCCCTGCCGCTTTCGTTCCCCGGCCAGCCTGGACAAGGCCGCATAGAGTATCATAGCCACCACGATCCCGTTGATGGGACCAATGAAAAAGTTTACATTCAGAAAGGCCACCGCTGGAAAATAGGTGAACGTCCCGCTGGTCAGGCAGGCCGCGAAGGCTCCCACGAGAAAGGCCGCCATCCCCGGCCAGAAGACGCCGGGACGCACGTGGAAATTTTCCTTCCGCCCTTTTCCCAAAATCCAATAATCCGCGATCATGACGCCCACAAAAGCCGGCACCAGCGCGCACAGCAGCGTCAGAAAGGCCTGAAATTTATCCATGATACCTACAGCCGCAAGCAGCGTCCCCACGATTCCGGCCACGGCGGTGCAGACGTGGCTGCGCTTCTCGTCCAGTCCCAGAAGGATAGACAGGGAGAGACCGCCGGAATAGGCGTTGGTCACATTGGTGGTCCAGGTCGCCGCGATCAGCGCGATCAGGCCGATGGCCGGAACCCCGGCGGCAGTGAGGATCAGACTGATATCATACTCGCCGGTAACGATGGAAAGCACCGCGCCGATGAGCAGAATCAGAAGCCCAGAGGGCAGCACGCCCAGGACGGAGGACTTTATGACGTCGCCCCGGTTTCTGGCGAAGCGGCAATAATCCCCGGCGATGGAGCCGCCCACGGCAAAGGAGCCGACCGTCAGACTGACGCCGCTTAGAATGCCCATCGAAGCTGCAGGCTCATAGGCTGCGATCACGTTCACACCGTCATTTCTTACCACCGCGGTGATCAGCCCGTAGATCAGCACCACGATCAGCAGCGGAACCGCTATGTAATTGAGCCATTTCAGACCCTTAAAACCGAAGCAGGCGGTGGAGACCATGATGACGCCCCATATCACTGCGCAGAGCCAGACCGGAATGGAAAATCCAGTCATCGTCTCAAGCATGGAGGAGAAGGAGGCGCCGCAGACCGCCGCCTGGATGCCGAACCAGCCGATGCAGGCGATGGCCAGTATGGCGCTGATGATGTACTTTCCGCCCGTCTCCCCCAGAGCGCTCCCCGCCATGACCGCGGTGGGCAGCCCCGTGTCGCAGCCCTGCATTCCCATAAAGCTCATGTACACGCAGACAATGCCGTATCCGATGAGCACAGTGATCGCGCACTGGGGCAGCGTCATGCCATTACCCAAAATTCCTCCCACCATCAGACTGGAGACGCAGATCATAGCTCCGATCCACACCATGGCGATGGAAGGCCAGCTCTGGCGCTCATCCTCGCGAATCTCAAAAGCACGACTTTCATTGTTTGTTTTGCTCAAGCGCATCACACCCTTTCTTTCCTGTCCCGCCTCCCTGAAAACCGAAAAATCCACGGTTTTGCGGGAAAGCTTCACTTTTTTGAAAGTATAGCACTCCGACTGGAAAAAGAGAATTGTCGAATGAGCAGAAAAAAAGCGCCGTGCTTTGTCCTTTCGGACAAAACCGACGCTTCGATATCCTGCCATTATCCGGGCAGCAGCCGGGACACCGCTGCCGCCTGGTACAGCTTCATGCCCTCCGGCATTTTATCCGGGCGATACCCCAGCAGCTCTGCGATCCGCTGCAGCCTGTATTTTACAGTGTTTTTGTGCACGAACAGCAGCTCCGCCGCCCTGGTCACGCTGGAGCCGCTGTCCAGAAGATAGACCGTCAGGGTCTCCCTCAGATCCAGCTCCTCGCTGGCGCTCTGCAGATTGTTCACAAGCGAAAGACAATGGGCCAGCGCCTCTTCCCCCTCGTCGATCAGACGACGGCATTCTCTGGCAAAGAGCAGCTCGCCGAGAACGTAGAGATTTTTCCGCGGGAACAGCCGGCGGGCGTCCTCCAGGAAATCGTCGTGACAGAGATAGGCCTTGCGGACCTCTGCGGTATTTGACAGCCCGCCGCACCGGGTCAGGGTCAGTGTGGAATCCGATCTGAGAGCGGTCTCCAGCAGACCGTTCATCAGCCGCTCCGTTTCCGCCAGCGTCCCCGGCGTATCCAGAAACAGGAGCAGCCTGTCCTTGTAGAGATCGGTGATCACCACGCCGGAGTGCTCCTTCAGAGCCGATCGGAATTCGTCGGCCCTGTCCTTCAGCAGCCTCGCCGAGTCAGGCCTGTCCCCGACCATGATCCACATCTCATGGATCGAAGCCACGTCGATGTGAAAGATCTCCGCCAAACGTCTCATCTTCATAGGCTCGTCCTGCAAGATTGCCTGCACCAGCTCGTGGACAGCCACCTCGCTGTGCTGCTCTCCCCAGATGCTCACCCCAAGGCGCACCACATCCACCGACTGCTTCAGCAGCTCCTCGCTCAGCGGCATTCCCTCCTTGATGAGCGCCAGTTCCATGTACGATCCGAAATCCGGGCGGAGGGCGCAGCGATACAGCCTCCCGCCGGGGACAAAGGGGCAGGGCTCCTCAAAATAGTCCTGCGGACGCGCCCGCAGAGCCTCCCACTCACGGCCCGCCGCGGACTCCTCCGCCCGCCAGCCCGCCAATCCTTCCTTTATAATCTCTTCAATGCTTCTGGGCCACGCCACCAGGTTCAGCGTCCGCAGCTCCGAATCGCTGAGGATCACGGAGGCGGATATTCGGTCGCTGAGCATCTTCAGCACCGTGTTCACCGAGCGCTGATGCTGGGGCAGCCGCGAAACCCGTTCCAGGATCTCAGAGACGATAGCGTCGCTGCTGAGCCGGTCCCTATAGATCAGCCCTGTCACATCCGAAAGCACCTCCCCGTAACGCAGATCCCTTCGCCCCTCCGGCATGCAGATGAGAACGAAATCCAGCTCGTCGGCCAGATCGATCAGCCTCTGATCCACGCTTTCCAGATACACCCCCACGTAATAGAGGATCAGCCCCACCTCGCCGCCCTCCGCCAGCCGCCTCACATTGGCCGCCTGACAGTCCACGTTATCCAGGGTGTTCAGAAACCCTGTGATGACGATCTCGCTTCCGAAAAACTCATCCTGCGGAAACAGCTTATCCACCAAAAAATCGGGGTCCGTGGATTCCAAAACAGAAATGGAAGACACGATCTTCGACAGTCCTCCCCGGCCTCCCAGCACCCTCGCCTCCCGCAGCGACGGCAGCGCAAGCAAATCTGATACTGTGACACTCATGCGTTCACCCCCTTTCTTCTCCGGCGCCTGACGCACAGGCATCTATGATAAATTATACCACCTCCTCCGGCCGACATAAAGGCGCTTGGCCAAAAAGAGACGGGCCGCTCTGCGAAGACTCTGCGCAGCAATGGAGCGGACTGCCGATACTGCCATATCATCCGCCAAAAGCTCCACCGCTTCTTTCTGCAGCTGAATGCTTCATCCGGCAGCGCCGGGACCGGCGCCGCCGCTAAAAAATCTGGAAAAAATTTTTAACTGTGATATACTGATTTTATCGGACTTTAATCTATTTTCTCAGGGATTTGAACCAGAATAGTTCCTATATAAATGGAGGATTATCATGAAGAAAACGACGATGTTGATGATATTGGACGGCTTCGGTCAGGCGCCCGCAGGCCCGGGAAACGCGGTAGCACAGGCGCGCAAGCCAAATCTGGACGCGCTTTTTGCCAAGTGCCCTCACACAGTGATCGGCGCCAGCGGCCTGTCCGTCGGTCTGCCGGACGGGCAGATGGGCAACTCCGAGGTGGGTCATTTGAATATAGGAGCAGGCCGTATTGTCTATCAGGAGCTGACGAAGATCACAAAAGAGATACAGGACGGCGGTTTCTATGAAAACAAGGCGCTGAATCAGGCCATGGACCACGCGGCGGACCGCGGCTCTTCCCTTCATCTCATGGGACTTCTCTCCGACGGCGGCGTCCACAGCCACATCTCCCACCTGTTCGCTCTGCTGGAGCTGGCAAAGAAGAAAAACCTGAAGCGCGTGTACGTCCACGCCCTGCTGGACGGCCGCGACGTGCCGCCCCGCTGCGCACAGCAGTATTTTGACCAGCTGGAGACCCGCATGGCGGAGACAGGCCTGGGGCAGATCGCCACCATCGCCGGCCGCTATTACACCATGGACCGGGACAGCCGCTGGGAACGCGAGCAGCTGTCCTACGACGCCATGACTCTGGGCGAAGGCTTTCATGCCTCTTCCGCCTCGGAAGCGCTGGCGGAAGCCTATGAGCGCGGCGAAAACGATGAGTTTGTAAAACCCACCGTCATCACCGGATCCGACGGCAGGCCGCTGGCCACGGTGGACGACGGCGACGCCCTCATCTTTTTCAATTTCCGTCCCGACCGGGCCCGCCAGATCACCCGCGCCTTCGTGGACGATACGTTTACAGGGTTTGAACGAAAAAAAAGGCCCGCAGACCTCTGCTATGTGTGCATGACGCAGTATGACGCGGAGATGCCGGGGGTGCTGGTGGCTTTCCCGCCTCAGTCCCTGAAAAACACGCTGGGCGAATATCTCTCCTCCCTGGCTATGACGCAGCTGCGCATCGCCGAGACGGAAAAATACGCTCATGTCACGTTCTTCTTCAACGGGGGCGTGGAAGCTCCCAATAACGGCGAAGACCGGATCCTGGTCCCCTCTCCGAAGGTGGCGACATACGACCTTCAGCCGGAGATGAGCGCCTGCGAGGTGACGGACCGCGTGATCGAACAGATCGACAAACACGCCTACGACGTCATCATTCTGAACTTTGCCAACTGCGACATGGTCGGCCACACCGGCGTCATGGACGCCGCAATAAAAGCTGTGGAGACCGTGGACAGCTGCGTGGGACGGATCGTCTCCGCGCTGAACAACTGCGGCGGACAGCTGATCCTCACCGCGGATCACGGCAACGCGGACCGCATGCTGGATGAGAACGGCAGCGTGGTCACGGCCCACTCGCTGAACCCCGTGCCCCTTCTGGTCATGACCGATCACGCTGTGACTCTGGCGGAAGGCGGCGTTCTGGCCGATCTTTCTCCCACGCTGCTGGACCTGATGGGACTGCCGAAGCCCCTGGAAATGACCGGAAAAAGCCTTCTTGTGCGCTGAGACTACATCCGCAGTTCTTTCGGAAAGGGCTCCCGTCCCAGCACGTTCCACATGCGGTCGATATAAGACAGCGTGTAATACTGTTCGATAAAGTGATAATAGTAAGCGCCCCGGCCGGTCATGCGGTAAACGTGACCCGGCCGGTCTTTTTTCGGTTCCTTTTTCGCCAGACCCAGCAAACGGCAGAGGATCAGCTCCCAGCCGAAGCAGTCCTCCAGACGGCGTGCAAACAGCCGCTGAAAATTGTCCGGGTCCACTTCCGTGGTGTACGCCTCCCAGAAAAGATGGTATATCATTCGCTGCCGTCCGGTGAAGCGCAGCGTCAGCGCTGTGGGCAGATCTTCCGCTGCCGTGCGGGCGATGTAGCTTTCCAGATCAAAAGTGTTGATCTTAAACTGATCGGAAAGCAATGTGGCCGCTGAAGGGCCAAAGCCCAGGAACTGTTCTCTTGTCATGGACGAATATTTGGGCTTTCCCGGTTTTCCGAACGTCCAGACTGATGTCCTCACACAGCCAAGCTCCCGGCAGTAGTCCGTGATCTCCCGCAGCATCCGCTTCTTTTCCCGCTCAGGGACCGGGCGGTATTCGTTGTCGGCAAAAGTAAAATCGATAAACGGATAGGCGGCGATCTGGTCCGCTCCCAGCTCAAAAGCCGTGCGGATATCCTCTTTCAGCCTGTCGGCCGTCTGGCCGGGCAGCGCGAAGATCAGATCCATGGAAACGGACTCAAAGGGCACCTGACTGAGGGCTTTTGCGATAGCTTTTGCCGGAGGCTCCGTCCGGCCCAGACGTTCAAGGCTGTCCCTCTGAAAGGACTGTATCCCGATGCTGAGCATGGTCACACCGGCAGCCTTCAGCTTCTCAAGCGTTTCCACCGTCACATCCTCCGGGTGAAGCTCCGCGCCGATCTGGCCGCCTATATCAAACCACCTCTTCAATTCCCCTGTGATCAGGCCCAGTTCATCCGCCATCAGCGCCGGCGTCCCGCCTCCGAAATACAGACTGGTGACTTCCCTGCGGCCCTTTCCCATCTCTCCCACTCTGCGGATCTCCGCCAGCAGCGCTTCCAGATAGCGCCTTGATCTCTCCTTTTCATAGACGGTCTTGCAGTACGGGCAGAAACCGCAGATGCTCCTGCAGAACGGTATATGGACGTAAAGCCCCAGCCGCTCTGCATCCCCATATTCCAAAATGGGATCGCGATCACTTTCAAAGAGAAAGGGACGAAAGGACCTGGTCAGCATGGCCCGCAGCAATGATGTCAGTTTCATTTATCCGCCCTCCTCATACGTATCTCAGATATGTGCGCAGCATATCCCCGATCACCCGCAGATTTCCTCCAAAGATCAGCGCGTATTCCGCCGCGAAGAAGTAGCCGCACTGTGCGCACAGCCCGTCCACATGTACGCAGCGGCCGCAGACGGACAGCATCCCGTCTTCCATGACAACGCACTGCCTGCAGGGTGTGGAAAATTCATTAGATATAATGTAGGGAAACGCGCTCCTGAGGTTAAACACAGGGGTCCCCCGCAGCATTTCGCTCTCGATCGCCCCGCAGCACTCTTCCTTTTCCCCTGGGGACAGCGACAGTTCCTCCGTCCCGGGGTATGGTGTGTGAAAATTGAAGGAAACGGCTCTCACCTTTTTTTCCTCCCTGGCAGTTTTGCACACCGCGCCGATCTCTCTTTTATTGATCTGGTTCAACGCCATATAAAGGCAGATGTTGTCCGACGACGCGGCCCGGATATTTTTCAGGATCAGATCGTAAGTATCGCCCCGGACAGCGTTGTGGGCCTCCCTTCCGCCGTCCAGACTGAGAAGGATCAGATCCGCCTCCGGCAGGTCGATGGGAAAGGTTCCGTTGGTCACCACATTGACGATGAGAAAACCCATCTCCTTTGCCTCCCTTACCAGATCCCGCAGCCTTTTCTCCCCATCCTCCCACAGAAACGTCTCCCCGCCGCAGAAAAACAGGATGCGGATGCCCATCCCATAAAGCTTTTCCATCTCCGCCCGCAGCTTGCTGTATGGGTGCACCACCCCGGTGATGTTGTTCACCGCGCAGTGACGGCAGGTGAGATTGCACTTATCTGTCACGATAATGGTTCCCAGTATGGGTCTTTTCCTGTGAAACAGGATCGTGCTGATCCCAAAGGCTGAAAAATATAAAAACGACGACAGCTTCATATATCTTATCCCCCCGTTTGCTTATTTAGTGTATTTTAACACTTTTATTTTCTTTTGTCACCCATTTTTCCAAAAACATCACCCTGGCGATCCCGCCTTTGCCGCGGTCCGCCTTCTGAAGATTCCCCACGTAAAAAAACGATTTTCACCGCCTCTGTGTGAAAATCGTTTTTCCTTCAGTTCTCGTCGATGATCCGGCCGTCGGTGGAAATGGTGACCACATGCCAGGGGATCATTTTTCCGCTGGCTTCCAACGCGCGTTTTACCGCGTTCTCGATCCCTCCGCAGCAGGGCACTTCCATGCGCGCCACCGTCACGCTGCGAATATGGTTATTCTTCAGTATCTCCGTCAGCTTTTCCGCGTAGTCACCCTCGTCCAATTTGGGGCAGCCGATCAGCGCGATCCGGCCTCTGATCAGATCCCTGTGGAAATTTCCGTAGGCGTAGGCGGTACAGTCCGCGGCGATCAGCAGCTTTGCCCCATTGAAATACGGGGCGTTGACCGGGGCCAGTTTGATCTGTACCGGCCACTGAGCAAGCTGCGATCCCGCCGCTGCCTTTTCTCCACCTGGGCTTGTCCTCTCCGCCGTCTCCGTTCCTTCCCACGCTTCTTCCGGACTGCCCTGCCTGTGGATGGCCCTGGCCATGGTCCCAGGGCAGCCACAGGGCAGCGGCTCTCGCTCCCCCTCTCCCTGGGACGGCTCCGCCCCCTCCTTCTCCCGGGCGGCTTTCGCCGCCATGACAGCCTGATGATCGTAAGCCGGCGCCTCCCGCTCTTCAAACGTGATGGCTCCCGCAGGGCAGGCGGGCAGACAGTCTCCCAGCCCGTCGCAGTAATCCTCCCGCATGAGCTTCGCTTTACCCTCCCCCATACCGATGGCCCCCTCGTGACACGCTGCCGCGCACGCTCCGCAGCCGTTGCACTTCTCTTCGTCTATCCTGATGATTTTTCTTTTCATATTCTCTCCCCTTTTCCCGGCGGATCCGCCGCGCTATTCCATTCTTCCAAACTTCATCTCCACGCCGTCTTTATCGAACTTCTTTCGTTTGCCCGTGACGGTATCCATGTGGATCTTCCACACGCCGGTCCTGTGCAGACTGGCCCGCACCGCCTCGTCGAACCGGTGCATATTGGTCGGAACGTGACGCAGGCACAGCAGCCGCAGCGCCTCGATCTTCTCGCCATCCTCCGTCACCTCCTCCGCCGTGCCAAATACCACTGCGGATTCAAATTCTGTGGTGAACTGATCTTTCGCGATTTTCGTGTCGCCTACCGCGGTCAGACACACGTTTCCGTTTCCCCGCAGATTGTGGACTTTTTGTCCCTCCAAAGCGGAATGAATATAGATCACCTCGTCCCTGCGAACGATAGTGACCGGTATGCAGTAGGGGCGCCCCTCTCCGTCTGAAGTGGCCAGCACCGCATATTCACAACGATCCAACACCCCAAGAGCAAAATCCCGATCCATCTCTCTGTCTTTCCTTCTCATGATCTCCCCCGTTTTTATTCTTCAGTTTCTATTCTTCCATCATGGACGGCGCGCTTTCTTTCATCTTTCGAATGTATCATAACCTTTGCCGTCAAAAAAGTCTGTTGTTATTCCAACAAAATAAAATATTTTACACCGGCTTGACTTCGGATCAGCAGCCCGGCTGGATCCAGAAAAATTTTCTCTGATCCGCCGCCTAACGCGGACGGAACAAAAAACAAAGGGCGGCCTGAGAACATCTCAAGCCGCCGCAGTTCTTAAGCTGTACAGAAGACCGCCGCCGGAGAGCGGCAGAAGGCAACGCGGTCTGACCCATTCCGCCCCGCTCTGATCACAGCGTTTCTTCGTCCGTCAGATCTGTGGTGATCATCACGCCGTTTTTCCCGGCGTCCCACTCTACCGACCGGCCAAAAGTCTCAGCCGCAAATTTAATGGGGACAAAGGTCCGGCCATTTCGCGTGACGACAGGTACATCCAGAACTGTCTCGGCTGCCGTACCCTGTTCCTCATCGTGGACCACGACCTTTTTTTCTCCGATCTTCATCTCGATGGTCCTGTTGACCCCGATCATGTATACCGTATCCTTTTCCTCATCCCAGTAAGTCCAGGCCCCGATGGCCGGCGCCAGCTCCGCGGCCGCCGCCATGGCCACGCCGTCCTGCGTATAGGCGGGCTCCTCCGTATAGAGCCAGCCATTGTTCACGTAAATATTGATCTCCCGCTGGCGGCAATAAGGGTGCTCCACCCCCATCTTCTTCCCCTGATATGTGACGATGGAAATTCCCTCAGAGAAATCGGAAGCGTCCTCGTACACGCAGGGGACCGCCTCCCGGCCTCCCTCATCCGTAAAGCCGTACAGACCTTCCCTGGAGACCAGACTCAGACCTTCGGCGAATTCGTCCATCGAATCATAGATCCGCTGGATCATCTCCTGTCCCTGCCCGTCCAGATAGGTGTAACGGCCGTTGACGGAAGCTCCCCACAGCCCCCTTTTCGGAGTCTGCATGATGTCGTCATAGATCGCAGGCGCGATCTGGGTCCCCTGACCGTCGATCAATCCCATGCGCCCGTTTTTTAAGACCGTAAACATGCCGTGACCGCCGTCGTCGATAAAATCATAGACGGCGCCTGTCAATTCCCTGCCCTCCCGATCCATGAGTCCCATCCTCTTGTTTTTTACGTAACCGTACCGCAGTCCATCCTCTTCCCCCCAGGACCAGATGGCGACGATGCCCTCATAGCTTTTTCCTTCCAGAGCCGGAAGCTTCTCCCCCTCAGGCCCGAACATGGTATAGCCGTCTTCCCCGTGCGCGATCCAGTTCTGCCCGTCGCCCACACATTCCAGCTCATCGTAGAGGAACGGGATCACGGTCTGGCCCCGGCTGTTGACGCCGCCCATCTTATCTCCCTTCCACAGAGGAAGCACTTCATTTTCGAAAAACAGATCATAGGATACATAGCTGCGGATCATCCACTCGTTATACTGTTCCAGCTCCGCCTGCTTTGCGTCGTCGCAGGACCATCCTTCCGCTGCAATATGCGACGTATCGTACTGGAAGGGAATGATCGCTTCTCCCTCTGCATTGAGCGCTCCTATCTTTCCATCTTTGTAGGCCGGCGCCATTCCGCAGTCGTCGAACGTACCTATGGCGTCGTATTCCAGGGGGATCAGGATGGCCCCGGCAGTCGAGATCAGTCCCCACTTACCATCTTTTGACGCCTCATAGCCCAGATCCTCCGATGAAAATAATCCGTCGTACTCAAAGGGGATCACCGTCTTTCCCGTTTTCAGCTCTACAGCGCCATAGCGGTCTCCTTTCAGCGCCACCACCGTGCCGCTGCTCACGCTGTAATAGCGAATGTCGTCATAGATCAATCCGGTGATCTCTTTCCCCTGAGCATCGGTCAGACCGTACTTGTCGTTCCCGCAGACTACGTTGATCCCCTTCAGTGTAATGACCGTATAGGGTTCGTCATCCCCGGACTCTTCGTCCGCTTCCGTCCATTCATTGCCTGAAAGGTCGTAGTACGTATACTCCCAGCCCTCGGGGCCGCCGAGACTGGTCGCTATGATGAAGCCGTCATAGCCAGTCACCGTCACGTCATCATAAATACAGGGAACGATCTCCCTGCCCGTGCGGTCCACAACGCCGGCTTTCCAGTCCCAGCCATCTTTCCCCGACTTGTACACCACCGCAACGCCGTTCTCAAAGGGCTCTACCGCATCATACCCGTCTCTCAGCTCAAACAGCTTAGGCAGCGGTCCGCTGTCCTCCGCCGCAAAAGCCTGAAAAGGAAGCATCGCGGCCACACAGACCACTGCCGCCAACATTCTCATGCCTTTTCTCATATTCTTCCTCCTCCTTCACAGCACATCCGATCCCATCTTTGCCCATTTCCCCTTCTAATTTATGAAATATTCAGAAATATCTATCCATACGATAACACACTTTCGCGGTCAGAAAAAGAGGAACCGCGGTTTTTCTCAGAAAAATTTCCGGAGCCTCCCTTTTGGGATCTTCGGACCCGGCCGGGCAGCGCTCCCTGCCCCCCCTGTCCCCCTGTGGGAACGTTAAACCACCGGCCGGCGCACCGCCTATACCAATGGCCAGCTTCGTTGACACAAAAGCGCGGCCGAACTATAATAATAATGATGATCACCGCAGAACCCCGTACTGGGCGCAGTCTCACGCTATGGGAAAAAGCGGAAATAGAAATGAGTATAGGATAATAGGATAATGATAAAGAATAAAAATCTATGGCGCCGCATTCTGATCTACATGACCGGACTTGTGGTGCTTGCCCTGGGCATAACGCTGAACACAAAGACGGATCTGGGCGTATCCCCCATCATCTCCGTTCCTTTCAGCATCTCCGCCGTCGCAGAAAAAAATCTCAGCGCGCTGATCTTCCTGTTCTACTGCTTCTGCGTCCTTCTCGAATGGATGTTGGACAGAAAAGGATTTCGGCCTGCCGATCTTCTGCAGATCCCCATGAGTTTTCTCACCAGCATTTTCATCGGTCTCTTCGACACGTATCTGCCGGCGGCGCCGGACAGCCTGCCCATCCGCTTCCTTCTTCTGGGAACAGCGGTGGCTCTCACAGGTCTGGGCGCCTCGCTGACGGTGATGATGCGCCTGGTTCCCAACCCGGCGGACGCCCTCGCCCGCGTGGTCGGATCAAAGGCCGGCAAAAATTTCGGCTTCGGAAAAAACCTTCTCGATCTGTCCTGCGCGGCCGCTGCCATCCTCATCGGCGCTCTCTTTTCCGGAACCCTTCCGGGCATCGGAGCGGGAACCGTGATCGCCATCGTGTTTACGGGCAGAGCCATCGCCGTCACCGACAGACTGTTCGGAAAGAAGCTGCAGGCCGCGGCGGGACTGGAGACGCAGGAAGGATCAGAGTCTTCTAAAAAATCCGCCGCAGACACCATAGCGGAAACAGAATGCTGATTCCTCATGGCCCGCGGCGGTTCTATTCTTCCATCCAGATCCTGAATCAGCCAGTCAAATCCTGAGACCTCCTGTCACATCCCGACGCCGCTCTGCCGGAAGGCACGATTCAGTTTTCGATGCCTGTTCTGGCCTCCACGCCTTTCGTGTAGTAATGTTTGATCTCTTTCATCTCCGTGACCAGATCCGCTCTGTCCAGGATCTCCTGCGGCGCGTAGCGCCCTGTCAGGATCACCTCCGTCTTTTCCGGCTTCTGATCCAGCACGGCCAGCACATCCTCCACCTCCAGCAGATGGAAAAACAGCGCTGTATTGACCTCGTCAAAGACGACCATGTCGTATTCGCCGCCGGTGAGCGCTTCTTTTACGCGCTCCAGTCCTCTTCTGGCTCCTTCGAAGTCTTCCGGCGCCGGATCCTTTCCCACGAAGCAGGCGTTTCCGTACTGTTCCATGGTCAGGCCCGGGAAATACTCCGCAGCCCTGAGTTCACTGTAAAACTGACCTTTCATGAACTGGCCGAAAAACACTCTGTTGCCCGCGCACAGGCAGCGGAGCGTCACGCCCAGAGCCGCCGTGGTCTTCCCTTTGCCATTGCCCGTATACACCTGGATATAACCCTTTTCTATCGACATCTTTCTGCTCTCCTTTCTTTCCGCCGGACTCGTTCCATTCCTCCAAAGCCTTCTCCCGCCGGAGTCTTTTCGCTGCCCGGGACCTTTTTCCCGTGCCCTCCGCTCCCCGGCTGCGCCTTCATGAACAGACGAAATCCAATGTATGGATGACAGAGACACTGGCGGTCAGGCCGCCTGCCGCCTGTCTTCCCGGCTGCCAAAACGGCGGTCAGCCCAGCCGGCAAAATAATTGACGGCACATCAATAATCCGGTCTGTATTTCCTTGCGATGGCTTCAGCCAGCCGGATCCCGTCCACCGCAGCCGAGGTGATGCCTCCCGCGTAGCCTGCCCCTTCGCCGCCCGGATAGAGCCCGGCCACATTGCAGGTGAGCCCGTCGCCCCGTGGGATCCTCACAGGAGAAGAACTTCTCGTCTCCACGCCGGTGAGCACCGCGTCCGGCCGGTCAAAGCCTGCCAGCTTCTTTCCCAGCGCAGGCAGCGCTTCCCGCATGGCCTCAGCCGCAAACCCCGGCAGACAGCGGTCGAGAGAGGTCCAGACCACCCCGGGCTCATAGGAGGGACGCGTTTCCTCTTCCCCTTCATCCTGCGGCTCTGCAGCCAGAAAATCTCCCACCCGCTGCGCCGGCGCCCGGTAGGTGCCGCCGCCGGCCTCAAAGGCCAGCCGCTCGTATTTTTCCTGAAAAGCGATGCCGGCCAGAGGATGGGCGCTTTCAAAGTCCTTAGTCCTCACATCCACCAGCAGAGCGCTGTTGGCATTTTCCAGTCCCCGGTCCCGATAGCTCATACCGTTGGTGACCACGCCGCCCGGGCAGGAAGCGGAGGCGATGACCCGGCCTCCGGGACACATGCAGAAGGTATAGACCCCTCTCCCGTCTTTACATCGGTGCGACAGCTTGTAATCTGCCGCGCCAAGTCCCAGATCTTCCCACTCTTTTCCATACTGAGCCTCGTTGATCATACTCTGGGGATGCTCGATGCGGGCGCCGATGGAAAACGGTTTCTGCTCCATGACGATACCCTGATCGTACAGCGCGCGAAAGGTATCCCTGGCGCTGTGGCCGAGGGCCAGCACCGCCGTCTGGGTCTCCAGCACCGCCGTCCCGTCCCCGGCCGCAGCCCCCTGGGTCTCCCGCAGGCCGGCAGAATATTTCCCGCTGATCTCCAGCCCGCAGAGCGACCTGGCCCTCTCTCCGCCCTCGAAGACGTCCGCCCCGGATCCGTTCTGCCGGAAGCGGAGTCCCGTCACCCGGGTCTCAAAGTTCACGGTTCCTCCCAGACGCTGGATCTCGCAGCGTATCTCCTTCACTACGTCCCGCAGGACATCGGTGCCCACGTGGGGCTTCTGTCTGTACAGCAGATCTTCTCCGCCTCCGGCTCTCACCAGCTCCTCCAGCACTTTTCTGATACGGCTGTCCTTGATCTGGGTGGTCAGCTTACCGTCGGAAAACGAGCCGGCTCCGCCCTCTCCGAACTGTACGTTGGATTCCGGATCCAGCACGCCGTCCCGCCAGAATCGCTCCACGTCCTCCGTCCGTTCTCCGATGGCCTTTCCCCGCTCTGCCACCACAGGGCGGTAACCCATCTGAGCCAGCAGCAGGGCCGCGAACATGCCGCAGGGCCCGAAGCCCACCACCACCGGCGGATGCTTCAGAGGGATCCTTGGATCCTGAGGGCTTCCCGGCTCAAAGCCGAATTCTTCTGTCACGAAATGATGTGTCATATCCGGCGCGGGCCCGATCTTCAGCTTCCGTCTCCGGCCCTGGCGCAGCACGGACTCCCGGCAGTCTTCCGCTGTCCGGCATCCCTTTCCGTCCCGCAGCACCGGAAGAAAATCCACGGTGTAGACTTTTCTGATGCGCGGCTTTTCTCTGGCGTCCACAGATTCCTTGACCGGTCTCCACTCTTCGATCTCCAGTCCTCTGAGCCCCAGCTTTTTCTTGATATGCTCCGGTATGGCCGTCATCGGCTCCCCCGGCTCCAGTTTGATCTCGTGTATACGTATCATGGTTTCCCCTGTTCCTCTGTCTGTTCCTCTGTCTGTTTCAATTCTCCGTCGGATCTCTTCGTTGTATCCCTATGTCCGGTCTCTCCGGCCCGGTCCTCCGTCTAGTCCCGCCCAGCCGTTCCCGGGACCATTCCGGCGGCCTTTCCAGCGACCATCCCGGAGGCGAAAGCCCACTGCAGGTTGTAGCCGCCGCAGGGCGCGTCCACATCGATCAATTCTCCCGCAAAATACAGCCCGGGGATCAGTTTAGACTCCAGTGTGCGCCTGTGGATCTCCGCGGTATCCACTCCGCCGGCCGTGACCTGGGCGTCTTTCCAGGACTTCGTCCCCGTGATCTTCACGTCGAAATTCTTCATCATGGCCGCCAGCGCCGCCAGATCTTCCTCCCGAAGTTCCGCGGTTTTCCTGCCGGCAGGGATTCCCAGCTTCCGCATAAAAACAGCGGCCAGCTTTTCGTGCAGCACTCCGCTGAGAAAAGCCTGCGCCTCCCGCTGACCCAGATACTCCTGTCTCAGCCTGAGGATGGCCAGTACCGTTTCCTCCGGATACTCTTCCATAAAGTCGATGCCGACGTGATAACGCTCCGGCGCGCTGACAGGATTTCCACTGTAGCGCACATAGCGGCTCAGATTAAAGATGCAGATCCCCGACAGCGTATCTTCTGTAAACTGTATTTCTCCCCTGTCGTCCCTGATCTTCTCCGATCCTTCAAAGAGCGCCGCTCTGGCCTTGACCCGAACGCCTTTCAGCGAAGGGAGATCCGGATCGTCCGCTGTCAGCTGCACCAGCGCGGGGATGGGCTTGACCACCCCATGCCCCAGTTCCCGGGCCAGCGCGTAGCCGTCGCCTTCCGAACCGTACTGACAGCCAGCCTTGCCTCCCACCGCCAGAATGAGCCGTTCACAGGTCAGTTCGGACCCGTCTCGCAGCGTCAGGTGAAAACCGCCGCCAGGCAGGGCTTCCGCCCTTTTCAGCACGCTGCCGCAGCGGATCTCTACGCCCAGAGACGCCAGCTTGGAAGACAGCGCCTGACAGATGGAAGAACCCTGGCCAGAGTAGGGATAAACGCGGCCTTCATCCTCCTCCCGCGGCAGGATACCCATGCGAAAAAACGCCTCCATAACGCGCTTGGGCGGCGCCTGTACCATTACGCTGTCCGGAAAACCGGAAGTCTCCTTTTTCAGCAGAAAGGCGCCGGAGTAATCCCAGGACGTACACTTTGCATTCGTAAAATTGCAGCGGCCGTTGCCTGTGGCAAGCAGTTTGCGGCCGGCCCTTTCATTCTTTTCCAGTATGCAGATGTCCTCCGGCCGGGCAAATCCGTACCCGGCCGCCGACCCCTTATCCTGTCCTCTTTCGGCCGCATCCTGGCCCTGTTCTCCGTCCATCTCCGATAAACCGCCCGCCGCGGCTATGGCCGCCATCATCCCCGAGGCCCCGGCCCCGGCTATTACGATCTTCTTCCCCATTCCCGTCACTGCACGTCGTCCTTCCTTTTGAATTTATTTCGCTGCACACATGGCGCCTTCCGTCATCATCCGCCCGCGGCGTCCGCCGTGCACAGAATCTGTATAATATCCGCTCTGCGGTTATTATGCCATGACTGGCCGCAGGCCATCATGGCATAATCCGCGCATGGCGTCCGCCGCGCAAAGAATACCGTATAATATCCGCTCTGCGGATATTATGCCATGACTGGCCGCAGGCCATCGCGGCATAATCCGCGCATGGTGGCCGCCGCGCAAAGAATCATATAATGTCCGCTATGCGGACATTATACCACAAAACCACCCGCCCCGTCCCGCTTTCTGCTCAGGACAGGACGGGCGTTGGAGACAGGCTCCGGCCTTAAGCGAGATCAGTTGAGTCTCATCGGCGGCACGCGGACCTGCATGGTGCGGTCGCTTCCCTCCTGACAGTAGATAAGCTCGGCGCTGTAGTCTCCTTCAAAGATCACCCCGCACAGTTGGTACACGGAACCGTCCTTGCCCTTTCTGATCATGTTGTCTTCCTGTGTGACGCTTTCTTTCTGCGCCCACAGCCGGCTGTAGTCCAGTTTGGACAGCGCCGCCTCATTCATGCGGAACATGCCTTCCAGTTCCGTGCAGCGGACCTTGAAGAAAAATGTGCAGTAAGGAGAGTCCGCCGTCCAGCCGTACGATTCAAAGAGTTCCTTGATGCGCGTCAGCCCTTTCTGATCGCAGCGAATGCCGGCGATGGCACGGAGCTTGCCGGTACTGTCCGAAAGCTCGCCTTCCTGAAGCTGGCGATCATTTTCCGGACTGATGTAGTGATATTCCATATCTTCCAGCGTACGTCCTTCTCCGATCTCTCTTTTCAGGGTCAGGAACTCAAAGTCTCCGGGCACCAGCTCCAGCCCGTGTTCCACCGCCGCCAGCGCTCCTTCTTTATCGCCGAAGTGACAGCGGAGCTTTGCCGCCTGCAGATAGCCCCAGGGATAATCCGGCTCCTCCATCAAGCCCTTCTCCGCGTATTCCAGCGCTTCCTCCAGTCTGCTGCAATACATCAGAGCGCAGGAGTAACGGTAATACCAGGTGCCGCAGCCCCCGGCGTTTTTTTCCGACGGCGGCATCCACTGCGTGGTCATATAATAATGATCGTAGTCGTCCAGATTGTTGCAGGCGTAAGAGTACCAGAGCGCAATATCCAGGGCCTCCCCGGCCTCCGTCTCGGTAAAGCGTCCCTCTTCCACGCCTCTTTTCAGGAATTCGTCGAGATAACCCAACATCTGCCCGTAGTAACCGCTGGAATCATCCTCCAGAGATTCCAGGACCGCCATGTCTTCCTCTCCCAGCAGGAACTTCCGCGGACCCGAAACCGTCCGTTCACCCATGCCCCTGCTCTCTGCCTTTTCTTCCTCCACGCAGGTCCCCTCTCCGCAGTCTTCCCCGTTTCCGCAGGCTTCATCCCACGGCTCTGCCTGACAGAAGGCGCCGTTTTCATCCCGATAAAAAGCGGAGCCGTAAGGCGCCCTCAGCAGGGGCATGATCTCCGGATCGGCGTTGCAGATCGAATTGAGCGAAAAGATCCCGGAGTGTTCCGGGTCGTCCATATACTCGTCGCTCTCATCTCCCGCGGTAAATCTCCAGCCGCTGTCCCAGAGATCGTCGCCCGCATCCGGCCGCTGGCGATAACAATATCCTACCGGGCAGCCGTCCACCGTGATCCGGTCGGTGGCCAGACATCCCTCGGGACCATCCCAGTCGGTGAGCAGGGGCTTTATGTCCTCGGGCTTGATCCTGTACTGTTTCTTACTTTCGGCGCACACGTTTTTCCGTTCCGGATCCAGCGGCAGGGGCGGGATCGCGTCCTCGCCCTCCCCGAACAATTCCATCAGCGCGTCGGCGCCGTTTCTGCACTTAAATTCCATCTCTTCCGCATACAGCGGAACTACGGCGTAAAAATTGATCTCGTCTCCGTCGGGCAGCCGGCATACCGACGCCTCCTGCGGAAATTGGCCGGGCGACAGCAGAATACTGCCGGACAGACCTGTATTTGCCGCGAAAGGAACCCCTCCCGGATTCGCTACAGTATGGCCCCAGCCCAGCCAGGAATCCTCTGCCACAGGCAGACGGGCCAGCATCTTCAGCCAGCCGATGGGCCAGAACCATTCCTCTTCTGAACTGTCGATCTTCCAGTGGGCCGGCAGCGAGATGACCAGTTCCGCCCGTTCCAGCCTGTATTCCGCCAGTTCTTCGGGCACAGACATAAAGTGAGCGCCCATGCCCATGGTGACAAGGGTATAATAGTTACGCTCCGGCGTGGGTTCGACGATACACACATCCACGTGGATATCCGGTGAAGCGATCTCGTGGAGCACGTTGCGAAAAGATCCAAAACAGTTCTCAATATGTTTTTCCAGCACGTTCAGCTCTTCTTCCGAATACATTTCCAGCATTGTATCTACCTCATTTTCTCTCTGCATTTCCTATACTCCCATCCAGACTGCTGCGGTCATTTTAAGCTCCTATGCCGGACTCTCCGCCCGTCCCTATACCCGGACAGCTCAGCCCGCCCAGACGCGCCCGGTCCGTACCGCACGCGCGGCCCCCCGCAGCAGACCAGAGACTTCCATTTATATTAGCGATCATACCGGATAGCAGCCGGAATTGCAATATACTTCAGGGGAAAATCCGCCTATGCCGAATAAAAACCGTCATTCTGGCAATATGGAATTATGAGATCTGCCAGTTTTCTGCACAGGCCTGGTCCATCCGCCGATAGTCCTTGAGTTTCCCCAGCCGATTTGATATAATGATAAAGATTTTTGAACGACATCGATAAAACAACAGAAAAAACGGCGGCAAATGCAGTCCGGCGCGAAGGACCGGCCACGGGAAATATCCGTGGGGGTCTGCCGGTTCCTTCTGCCGCAACAGGAGGTGTGCATATGAAAGCAGTTATCACCGTCATCGGTAAGGATCAGATCGGAATTCTGGCCAAGATCAGCACGCTCTGCGCGCAGAAACAGATCAACGTGGAGGATGTAACGCAGAGCATCGTTCAGGGCATGTTCGCCATGACCATGGTCGTGGACCTGTCCCGCTGCGACGAAGAGATCACCGCATTGTCGGAACGGTTCGCCAGGGAAGGCGAAACCATGGGACTGGACGTCCGCATGACCAGAAGCGAACTGTACGACGCCATGCACCGGATCTGAGTCCGGTCCGGGCCGCGGCAGAAGCCGTAACGCCCGCTTCCCTATCCGGCGCGGCGGCAAGCCGCGTCCTCCGTTCAGACCAGTAAAGATCCACAGAGAGGGCCAGAGAGCGGACAAGGTCCCGTGTAAAACACGGCAGGGATGCAGATAAAAACGTCCAGAAAAAAGACCGATCAACTCCGGAAAGGACTATAATCAAACTATGCTGAATACAAATGATATATTAGAAACCATACGCATGATCAGCCAGGAAAACCTGGACGTCCGAACAGTCACCATGGGTATCTCCCTGCTGGACTGCGCGGACGAGGACCCCAAACGGGCCTGCGAGAAGATCTACAGAAAAATTACCACAAAAGCCAGAGATCTGGTGCCCGTAGTGGAGAGGATCAGCTCCGCCTACGGTATCCCGGTGGTGAATAAGCGGATCAGCGTCACTCCCATCGCCATGATCCTGGCCAGCGCCAGAAACCCCAATCCTGTGGACTACGCCGAAGCGCTGGACCGGGCTGCGAAGGAGGTCGGCGTCAATTTCATCGGCGGCTTTTCCGCTCTGGTACACAAGGGCTTTTCCGCCGGAGATCAGGAACTGATCCACTCTATTCCCGAGGCGCTGGCAAAGACGGAATTCGTCTGCTCCTCCATCAATATCGGTTCGACGAAAAGCGGCATCAACATGGACGCTGTTAAGCTCATGGGCAGTATCGTGAAACAGACGGCGGAAGCTACGAAAGACGATCAGTGCATGGGCGCCGCCAAATTGGTAGTGTTCTGCAACGCTCCCGAAGACAATCCCTTCATGGCAGGCGCGTTTCACGGCCCCGGCGAACCGGACTGCGTCATCCACGTAGGCGTCAGCGGTCCGGGCGCGGTGCGGGCCGCCCTGGCCAAAGAAGGGAAAAGCTGTTCCATCGACAAGGTGGCTGAGCTGATCAAACGCACCGCCTTCAAGATCACCCGCATGGGCCAGCTGGTGGGCAATCTGGTCTCCGAGGAACTGGGCGTACCCTTCGGCATCGTGGACCTGAGCCTGGCGCCCACTCCGGCCCCGGGAGACAGCGTGGCCAACATTCTGGAAGAGATCGGTCTGGAAAGCTGCGGTTCCTGCGGCACCACCGCCGCTCTGGCCATGCTCAACGACGCGGTGAAAAAGGGCGGCGTCATGGCCAGCAATCACGTGGGAGGTCTCTCCGGAGCCTTTATCCCCGTCAGCGAGGACGACGGCATGATCAACGCCGTTCGCAGGGGCGCGCTCTCTCTGGAAAAATTGGAAGCCATGACAGCGGTCTGCTCCGTGGGTATCGACATGGCCGTGGTCCCCGGGGACACCAGCGCCGCCGTTATCAGCGCTCTGATCGCCGACGAGGCGGCCATCGGCATGGTGAACAGCAAAACCACTGCGGTCCGCGTCATCCCCGCCATCGGCAAGAAGGTGGGCGACGAACTGGATTTCGGCGGACTTCTCGGCTACGCTCCCGTCATGCCCATCAGTACCTGGTCGCCGGAACGCTTTATCGGCCGCGGCGGGCGGATCCCGTCCCCCATCCAGGCTCTGAAAAACTGATTTTGCTGCGGTCCCGGCCGCGGCGCACCAAAAATAAACACTGACAGATCGAGGTATCAGCTTGATTCGATTTTTAAAAGCAGTCCTGCGTCTCATCGTTCTTCTTTGTCTCGCGGGACTTCTTCTGTTTGCTTACGCCAGATATGTGGAACCCCACCTTCTGATAACGGAAGAAGTCTCTATCTACAGTACGCACGTGACGCCGGAACAAAAAGAACTCAATATCGTAGTTTTCGCAGACACTCATTTCAGCGATAACTACACCATAAAAGATTTTGAACGGGCCGTCGGCAAGATCAACGATATGGAGCCCGACCTGGTCTTCTTCCTGGGCGACCTGATCGACCACTACGACCGCTACGAAGGCAGTACGGAGGCCATCTCGGAAAAGCTCTCGGAGATCAGGGCTTCGTACGGAAAATTCGCCGTCTTCGGGAACCACGATTACGGCGGCGGCGCGGAGCGGCACTATAAGGACATCATGACAGCCGGCGGATTTCAGGTGCTCGTCAATCAGCGGTCCGACCTGAAAGATCTGGGCGTCACTATCGTTGGCATCGACGACGTGATCATCGGCTACGGAGATCCCACGGCGGCCAGCCAATGCCGTCCGGAGTCGTTCAACATCGTTCTGGCCCACGAGCCGGACCTTGTCACAGAGATGACCGACTACGACATCGATCTGATGCTGTCCGGACATACCCACGGCGGCCAGGTGCGGATCCCCTATTTATCCGACGCCTACCTGCCGCCCTACGGTCAGCAGTATGAACGGGGGATCTACCGCTTTGAGAACGAGAGACAGACCACGCTGTACGTAAACTCCGGCCTGGGCACCACCTATCTGCCTCTCCGCTTCCGGTGTCCGCCGGAGCTCACCGGATTTTCGCTCACCGACGATCCCGACGCATCTTCCGCATCAGAATCCGAATAAAAAGATAAAACTGCTTCCCGGTGTGCAAAACGGCTCGGGGAAGCAGTCTTTTTTTGCAGCATACCATGCAGAATGTTAATGCGCGTTGCTTACAGCAACAGGGCATATAGTGGTATACTGACGTTGAAAGGAGGCTCTGCTATGTTTAGTGAGAATTTAAAAATACTGCGAAAGCAAAAAGGAATGTCACAGGAGATCCTGGCGCAGCAGCTCAATGTTGTGCGCCAGACTGTATCCAAATGGGAAAAAAGCCTTTCGGTACCTGATGCCGATATGCTGACTCGAATTGCAGAATTGTTTGAGATATCCGTCGGTGAACTGCTCGGCGAAAAGCTGGAAACCGAAAAGGACACAAACGAAATAGCAGTTCAGCTGGCCCTGCTGAATGATCAAATTGCAAACAGAAACAGACGAAACCGTAAGATATTGAAAGGCATACTGCTTGGCGCAGCAGCAGTTTTGCTCATCACAAGCGTATTATATATGGTTTCATATATCGTATATAAAGAGCAAAGAGCATCAGAAGAGACAACGACCACACAAATGACCTGTACCCTTGATGGGAAAGAATATCTCTATGTGGTCACTTACAACGAACAGTATCAAATTATCGAAGCCGGCGGCGACGCATGGATCGCCGATCATGTGCGGACTGAGCAATACAGTGATGCAAATATTTTAATCGCGCAGATCCAGGATTATTTTATTGACCGCGGCGGAAGCGTGGATGTGATCGAAGAAGCAGAGTGAAAAGCGATTCCCGACCCGGAGGTCCCGGATCGGGAATCGCTTTTTTGCGCATATTTATATGGTGAAGATTGATATCAGCCTATCCTTTCAGCAGACAGATGGCAGCTGTCTTCCTATTTGGCCGCAAGCTCTGCCGCGGCTTCGGACACCTTCTCCGAGTCCGCCTTCTGGGCGTATTTTTTCAGCCGCACCTGAGGCTCTGACGGCAGACGGAACAGGGGTACGAAGCGGTCGCCTCCGGTGAGCGTCAGCAGCAGGATGGATACCACCGCCACCATGGCCATCACATTATATCGGATGATATCCATGGCCACAAACTGGTGCAGCGGATAGACCGCCGTGGCGATGCCGATGTAAAATCCGATATAAACGTGCCAGGGGATCAGCTGTGATCCAAACACGCCCAGCGCGTCGGAGTACGTGGCGTTTCTCAGCTTCAGCTTATACAGATCCGCCTCGCTGCCCTCCACGTTGTCGTCCACCAGATCCTTGATGATCGGACCCACGGTGACGATCTGAGCCATCTCGTCCGCCAGACAGGCGTTGCCGAACAGGGACAGAATTCCGTTGCAGAACATCAGCTGTCTCACATTGTTGGAGATGCGGGCCACAAAATTGGAAAGCGGTGCAAAAGCCGCGATCTTTCTCATGATGCCGCCGAAGGCCGCCACCCACATCATCATGACGACGACCCAGGATCCGGCGTCCGCAAAACCGTCCATGAGCAGATCCAAAAAGAAACTGCCGTGGTTTACGAAATCGGCGAACGCTCCGCCTCCCTCTAAAACCAGTTCGTCAGGCATGCCGATGGTCCCCGCGAACATGCCGAACACAAAGGCGGAAAAAATGCCGATGCCCAGGCAGATAAAGGTGGACAGCCCCATGATCGCCGTGGCGATGACCAGGATCAGAGGGATCACCATGAAATAGGGAACGCCGGACTGTACCTGATTGAGCAGATCCACGGCGGCCGGGCGCTCTTCCGCCAGCACCGTCCAGACCTCCTGCGGGATCTCCGCGATAACGGTGCCGGCATTGGTAGCGGCGGTAGGCAGTCCCATAAAGCTGCCGATGCCAAAGATGGCGGCGGCAGACAGCAGCAGGCAGGACACAGACCACACGCCCTGGTGACGTATCCGGTCGATCACTTCCACCCCCTGAATACCGGAGGACACTACCGTGGTATCGGAGATCAGTCCGATATTGTCGCCGAAGCACGCGCCGCCCGCGATGGCGGCTGTGGTCAGCAGCAGATCTCCTCCTACGATGTGATTCAGCCACAGGAAGATGGGCGCGCATGCCGCAAAGGTTCCCCAGGAGGTACCCGTGGCCACGGACAGGATCCCTGTGACCAGAATGCCCACCATCGCCACCGTCCTTCCGTTTACGCCCAGAGAGAGCGCCACATTTACAATGGACGCGCCCACCCCTGTGGACATGAACGCGCTTGCCATTGCGTAGGCAAACATCAGAATAAATAATGCGATCAATATTTTGCTGACGCTTTCCATCGCCGCGTCAATGCAATCCTGAAACTTCAGCTTATCTGTAGTCATGGCTACCACCGCGGCGCAGATCGTCGCGACAGGCGCAGCCATCAGTGCGTCCATGCCGCTGATCATCAGCGCGGCCAGAACGAAAACCGGTAAGAATTTGATAAAAGATTTCATTTGTCCTCCACCCGTCAGTATGTTTTCTTCGTCATTGATACTTTTTTAACAGCTGTTTACTGACAAGTTACTATATATTCGACAAAGATGCGCCAACCAAACGTTGACTTTTTTCCCAACCAAGTTTATAGTGAAAGCCCGGAGGTTTTTGAAACATGTCAAAAATTTCGATCGACTGGAGACCTGATCGAAGCAGCTCAGTTCCCGTATATAAACAGATCATCGACTATATGAGCATGAAGATTTCCACCGGCGACTGGGCGGTGGGAAGCCGGCTGCCCGCTCAGCGCCAGCTGGCGAAACAGTTCAACGTCAACCGCAGCACCATCGTCACCGCCATGGACGAGCTTTCCTCCTACGGCGTGCTGGAAAGCGACTTTGGCAAAGGGACCTATGTGGCCAGCAATACCTGGTCCCTCATGATGACCGACGCTCCGCCGGACTGGAGCCGCTACATCCAATCCGGTTCTTTTCATGCCAGCGATCCGATCATTCAGGAATGCCGGCGCTGTGAAGCCGACCCCCGTTTCATCTCTTTAGGCACCGGTCAGCTCTCCCCTTCCCTGTTTCCCCGAGAGGAGATGAGCAGAGCCATGGAGCGGGTGGCGGGAAAACTTTCCGCGCTGAATTATCAGGAGCCCCTTGGGCTGCCTGCCCTCCGCAGGAGCGTGGCCAGGCGCCTGCAGCGGGATGGCATCGATATCTCTCCCTCCTGCATACTGATCACCTCCGGAGCGCTGCAGGCTCTGCAGCTGATCTGTCTCACCATGCTGAAATCCGGTTCCACGGTATTCACCGGCGATCCGTCCTACCTGAAGAGCCTGCAGTTCTTTCAATCCGCAGGCATGAATCTCTCCGGCCTTCCCATGGATCAGGAGGGACTGGTCTACTGGCAGATCGATCCGGAGCGCATTCAGCGGGAAGAGGCGCTGCTCTACGCCATACCGGACTTCCACAATCCCACCGGTACGGTGATGAGCGCCGATCGCAGGAAAGCGCTCTTCCGCTTCTGTCAGCAAAACCACCTGCCCATCATAGAGGACGCCTCCTACCGGGAGCTCTGGTACGATGAAAAACCTCCGGCCACGCTGAAATCCATGGACAAGAATGGCATGGTGCTCCATATCGGCACCGTGTCAAAGACCCTGGCTCCTGGTCTGCGGACCGGCTGGATCGCCGGGCCGGAATCCGTCATCCACCGTCTCGCCGACATGAAAATGCAGATGGACTCCGGCGCCAGCACCGTCTCCCAGCTCATCCTGGCTGAATTCTTCTCAAGCGGCGCCTATGACAAATACCTGCCGCAGCTGCGCGTTCAGCTGAAAAGCCGCAGAGATACGGTGGTCGCCGCACTCGAACGCAACTTCAGTCAGATCGCCTCCTGGGACGCGCCTGCCGGAGGCTTTTACGTCTGGCTCCGCTTTGACGAAAACCTGAGCGCCAGGCAGCTGTTCCGCGCCGCTGTACGCGAACATATTCTGCTCTTTCCCGGCACGCTGTACGAATACGGCAAAAGCTGCAGTCTGCGCATCTCCTACGCCTATGCGGAGGAGAGGGAGATCCTCTACGCCCTGGCCCGGATCTCCCGCATCGTGAGATCCATGATGTAACGATACAATAAAAGACCCGGCTTATCTGAGCCAGGTCTCCCGGTGGTGCCATCGTTTGGTTATTTTTTTCCGGACCCGGTATCCGTCTGCCTTTCCGCCCGCCAGGCGATCCGTACGGTAAACCAGTCTCCGTCCTCCCCCTGGGTCAGGCTGGCGTCCACCTGGTGTCCCATCTCTGTGAGCAGCTTCTGTACGATGGTCATGCCCAATCCCGTATTCTGCCCGGTACGCATCTCGTCCGCAGTAAAAAAACGTTCAAAGACCCGCGGCACATCCTCCTGCCGCATGCCCTGCACCATATTGGAAAAAGTGGTGATCACTTCGGCGCCTTCCCTTCTCTGCTCAATGCGCACCTGTGAGGTGCCGTGATTCAAAATGTTCTGCATCAGGTTGAAAAACACCCGCTTTGCCGCCTTTTTATCAGCCGTCACAAAGACCCGCTCCTGACTGATGCATGTCTCCACCGCCAGTCCGGCTGTCTGAAAATCCTCATAGAAGGCCGCCAGCGTCTCGCAGAGCAGGCCGTAAAGTTCCGTACGCTCCGGATCCAGCGAATACTCTCCCGATTCCAGCCGGGACAGATCGTAAAAAGCGGAGATCAGTTCCTGCAGCGCTTCCGCCTTTCGCCTCACCACATTCAAAAATTCCCTTCGTTCCATCTCCGAGAGATCCGGGTCCTCCAAAAGCTCCAGATAGCCCAAGATCGAGGTCAGCGGCGTCCGCAGATCGTGAGAAATATTGGCGATCTGCCGCCGAAACTCCTTTTCCCGGCCGCAGTAAACGACCTGTTCCAGCCGTGCGTCCTCAAGCCCCTGATTGACGGTCTCCAGAAGTCTCTCCAGCTCCCTGTCGGGAGCCGTAAGGATCAGCTTCTGATTGGTGACCCTC
>Ga0129308_1000962_pt1 | contig 34990 bp, 35 predicted proteins | sample L827metagenome_FD_94440 | JGI IMG/M metagenome (GOLD analysis project Ga0129308, IMG submission 94440) | Ring-tailed lemur group fecal microbial communities from Wisconsin, USA - L827 metagenome | ecosystem: Host-associated > Mammals > Digestive system > Large intestine > Fecal | place: USA...
AGATATGAGGATCTTGCAGTGGTATGTTATATTAATTCCACGGCAGAACTTAAGGAGCATTCCGATGTATGCGTGACCTCGGCAAATGCAGTTCAGATCGTAAAGGCACTGCCGAACAAGAATATTTTCTTTATCCCGGACCGGAATCTGGCGCATTATATTGCAGAACTTACGCCGGAAAAGAATTTTGTGTTCAATGAAGGCTACTGTCCGGTGCATGAAAAGATGCAGGTGCAGGAGATACTGAAGGCGAAGGAGGAGCATCCGGATGCGCAGGTTCTTTCTCATCCGGAATGTCCGAAAGCGGTACTGGAGATTTCAGATTACATAGGTAGTACCTCCGGTATCATCAAATATGCGACGGAAAATGAAGGCAGAGAATTCATTATCTGTACGGAGGAAGGGGTGGCGTATAAACTGCGCCAGAATAATCCCGAGAAGCAGTTCTATTTTACCGAGACGGTTCCGGTCTGCACAGATATGAAGAAGATTACGCTTGAAAAGGTGCTGCATGTATTGAAGACCGGAGAAAATGAGGTGCATGTGACACAGCAGCTCAGAGAAAATTCAAGAAAACCTCTCGAGAGAATGCTGGAGATTGCAAAATAAGCGCGGAGGATGAGGGATATGGATAAGAAAACAGATGTTGTAATCGTCGGAACAGGGGTTGGCGGCCTGTTTTCTGCGCTGAATCTCCCCGGAGATAAGAAGATTGTGTTGATTACCAAGTCTGATTTGGAGAGCAGTGATTCGTTTCTGGCCCAGGGAGGCATTTGCGTGCTCCGGGATGAAGAGGACTATGAGGGGTATTTTGAAGACACGATGAGAGCGGGGCATTATGAGAACCGGAAAGAATCGGTAGATATTATGATCAGAAGTTCCCGCGAGATCATTCGGGATTTGGTGGGGTATGGCGTGGAATTTGCAAGGGAAGGAACAGAATTTGCTTATACACGTGAAGGGGCGCATTCCAGGCCAAGGATTCTTTTTCATGAGGATATCACGGGAAAAGAGATTACCAGCAAGCTCTTGACACAAGTAAAGAAATTAAAAAATGTCGAAATATATGAATATACAACTATGACGGATATTATTGAAGAAAATGGGTTCTGTGCAGGGATTCTTGCAAAGACGCAGGACGGTGAGGAGATGCGAATTTTTGCGGAGAATACGATTCTGGCAAGCGGCGGAATCGGAGGAAGGTATCAGCACTCCACGAATTTTCCGCATTTAACAGGTGATGCGCTGGATATATCCAGGAAGCACGGGATACGTCTGGAACATCTGGATTATGTGCAGATCCATCCAACTACCCTGTATTCTACGAAGCCGGGTCGGAGATTTTTGATTTCGGAATCCGTGCGCGGAGAAGGAGCGGTGCTCTATAATAATAAGAAGGAACGTTTTGTGGATGAGCTTCTTCCGCGGGATGTGGTGACAGAAGCGATCCGAAAGGAAATGGAAAAGGAAGGGACAGACCATGTATGGCTGTCGATGGAGTCGATCGGCAAAGAGACGATCATGAAACATTTTCCCAATATTTATCAGCATTGTCTGGAAGAAGGCTATGATGTGACAAAAGAATGCATTCCGGTGGTTCCGGCCCAGCATTATTTTATGGGCGGAATCTGGGTGGATTCAGACAGCAGGACATCCATGGAGCACTTGTATGCGGTGGGTGAGACGAGCTGTAACGGAGTGCATGGGGCGAACCGGCTGGCAAGTAATTCTCTGCTGGAGAGCCTGGTATTTGCAAAGCGCGCGGCGAAGAAGATCGCAGGCGGCAGCGTTGATTGCTAGAGAAAGGAGCGGTTAGACAGATTATGAATAATATTACAATGACATTGCAGGCAGATCATTTGATTCTTGAGGCGCTGCGAGAGGATATTTCCAGTGAGGATGTTACTACGAATTCTGTGATGAAGAAAAAGGTAGAAGGCGAGGTTCAGCTTATCTGCAAGCAGGACGGCATCATTGCAGGGCTGGAAGTATTTAAACGGGTATTTGAGCTTCTGGATGATCAGGTATCCGCAGAATTCTATTGCCAGGATGGAGACGCGGTGAAGAATGGACAGCTTATGGGGATTGTGAGAGGAGATATCAGGGTGCTTCTTTCCGGAGAGCGCGTTGCGCTGAATTATCTGCAGAGGATGAGCGGAATCGCGACGTATACCCATTCTGTGGCTCAGCTTCTTAAGGGCAGCAAAACAAAGCTTCTGGACACGCGAAAAACAACGCCGAATATGCGTATTTTTGAAAAATATGCGGTGCGTGTGGGCGGAGGATACAATCATCGGTATAATCTGTCTGACGGTGTGCTTTTGAAGGATAACCATATCGGAGCCGCCGGAAGTGTGAAAAAAGCAGTGGAAATGGCGAAAGAATATGCACCATTTGTACGGAAAATAGAGGTGGAAGTCGAGAATCTTGCCATGGTAAAAGAAGCCGTTGAGGCGGGAGCTGATATCATCATGCTGGATAATATGTCTCCGGAGGAAATGCGTGAGGCGATTGCTGTTATTGACGGACGTGCCGAGACGGAGTGCTCGGGAAATGTGACGAGGGAAAATATTGAACGCCTGACTTCTCTTGGCGTGGATTACATTTCCAGCGGTGCGCTGACACATTCCGCACCGATTCTGGACATTTCTCTGAAGAATTTACATGCGGTATAGGTATTGGTGGAAGGGAACGCTTGTCAGGTATCCGGCCGGACATTTGTCGGACGTTGACAGGAGTTAAGGTGTTGTACCGGGAAATGTTTAATGCAGACCATTATTTTGGTCTGAATAGAAAAGGAGAGAAAAAGGATGACAGGTTCTAAGCGACGGGAAGAGATAGTAAGCACCATCCGCAGTAGTCAGGGGCCGATGTCGGGAAAGGCACTGGCAGAGCTTTACGATGTGAGTCGCCAGGTGATCGTGCAGGATATCGCGCTTTTGAGAGCTGCCGGGTATGATATCATTTCCACGAATCGGGGGTATATTTTGAATGCTCCGCATATGGCAGAGCGGGTGTTCAAGGTCAGTCACACAGATGAACAGTTGGAGGATGAATTGTGCTCCATCGTGGATTTGGGAGGGCGGATTGTGAATGTGATGGTGAATCACAGGGTCTATGGCCACATGGAGGCCACGCTTCAGATTGCTTCGAGGAGGAAGATTGCGGAATTTATGGAAGATATCCGCAACGGAAAGTCCAGCCCACTTATGAATATCACGTCGAATTATCATTACCATAAAGTTGAGGCGGAAAATGAAGAAACGCTGGATATGATAGAAGAGATGCTTAGGGAGAAAGGGTATCTGGTAGGAAATGGATAAAAAACCAGGAGATGCCGCACAAAGAAGTAGGTGAGGTATCTCCTGGTTTTTGATAATATCATTTTCCCTGATTACATCAGGTATAAAATTACAGACTTCCTAAAGTCTGAATTGCTGTCTTCGGAACAATCACTTCACAGTGTTCATTGAGGAATGCCAGGTTCGCTCCGGTGCTTGGCTCGGAAGAGCCATACTCGGAGAGCATATTGCAAATACGGTTAAAATCTGCAGATGTATGTTCGGACTGGGAAAGAGCCAGAATATAAACATCTTCCACTTCATCCTTATACAAAGTGTTGATACCTTCATACATTCCAAGAAGCAGGGCGGATGCCCGAATCGCGCTGTCTAGTGTGGAAAAAGAGAACAGCCTCATAGCCGGGGCTTGTGGCGCTTTTTCTTTGGTTTCTTCCGGTTTGGTCTCTTTGGTATCCGGTGAATCCGGCAGGGCGGTGATTGCATCCTTCATATGTCTGAGAAGGTTCAGGAATTCATCTGCTCCTTCTAATTTCTTCAAACGTTCCATCATGGAAGCTCTGCGTTTATCGGCGTCGCCTGCCGGTGCAGGGGAGAACTTGGAGAATCTGGTGTCCAGTTCGTCCGGATCTTCTACCTTTGTAATAATAAGCACGATGGAATCGGAAGAGGCGGGAATAGCTTCAATCATCAGCGGGATGTCCTCTGCCTCAAATCCAAATTCATATGCAGCCTGCTGCATCATATCCTGGAAAAGTGATCTTGCTTTTTCTGTTCCGTATGCCAGTTCGCTGAGTTTTAATTCACGTTCAGCAAGGTCAGCGCCTGTCAGCGTGCAGCGAATCTGGTTGTCATTGATCTTCTCTATCTTCATGTTTTATCACTTCCTATCGCGTTATAATCCAGTGCACTGACATATAAAAATATCAGTGCAACTAGTTACTCAATACTAGTATAAACAAAAAATAAAAGGATGTAAACAAAATAAAAAAAATACTTGCAATAAATACGAAGTTTTTTTATAATGGCTTTACAAGAAAATAGATGGCCTTTTGGCCGAACCTATTTTGAATTATTATCTATGGTAAGATGCAGCTCGCACACTGGCATTCTACTTTAAGATCAGTCGAATCAGACAATTTATCAGCAGAACCTGTGTAAAATTGAATCAGAAGCCTCTTTGCTCCGGCTATTTTCTTGTCGTCGGGAAAAGTATGGGAATAAGGGTATATCACAAGGCACGCTTATGGAAGCTTTTTGCCGTAAAGTAGGGGCAGGGGCTGAAGGGGGAATTATGGAAAATTCAGACAAGAGCTATCAGGAATTGTTCGCAGAGCTAACAAGGTACGAGCATTCGGGAATCCGTATGCAGATTGACGGCAGTCCTGCCAGCCCCATGCAGATTGTGTCGGCTCACATGCTGCGTGAGGGCAGTGCATATATGCGGGATTACATCATTGATGACAGAGGCATAGTAGAAGGATTAGATTTTTACCGGGTAGAGAACCGGGAAGGTCCGAAAGAATAACGCGCGGGACGGCCCCTCGTCTAAGACAGAAAAGTGTTAAAAATAATGAAATTGTTTTGAAATTGTAGTATGTGTTGTTTGTGAAAAGGATGAAAGTATGTTATACTTATCGTAATTATGACGTATTTCTGACTGCTGGGGGAGAAAAATATGATTTTAGGTTGGATTTACAGCAGAAAACAGGCAACAGGAGGTGCGGTGTGGACGAAAGAAGGCGGGCATCGGAAGAACGGGGAAACCAAAGTGATCATATAGAAAGATCGGTAAGAACACGTGCAGGGCGACCCGGGGAAGATACCGGAATAAGAAAGACGTCCGGCAACAGAAGCGGCAGTGAAGTAAAGCGGATTACGGGAAAGCGGACGGCGGACACTACGATCCGACAGGAAGGGCGTACGGACAGAAGCCGTGTATCCGGGGAGCGGGCGACCGAGAACAGGCGCGCTGCCGGGGAACGGGTAGTAAGAAGCAGAAGGACAGCCGGCAATCAGCCGGGGAGTTCGGAAGGGATGGATCGTGAACGCAGCGTGGATGCAGGGCGTGTGTCAGGTGAACGTACGGCACGAAGCCGGAAGACGGCTAACGAGCGTAGTACAGGGACAAGCCGTCAGACGGGGGCAGGACGCAGTGTGACCGGGGAGCGCCAGGCGCGCAGCATGCGGCCGGCAGAGACGGGACGGGTGCGGGGCGGCCGCGGCACGTCGGAAGAGCGCGCGGCAAGGACGGCGCCTTATGGAAGCGCTCCTGCCAGGAAACCAAAGAAGAAAAACAAAGCCCTCAGAGGGATTCTCACGGCATGTATCCTAATGATCGCGATTGCCGGACTTTTAGGAGGTGCATATTATTGGACGAAGTATGGCCCATCAAAGGAAAAATATGATTTGAACACTTATTTTGAGATTACGTCCGATAAACAGTTAGGAGTCACGGTAGATAATCAGGTGATCGGAGCACAGGGAATTATGGAGGAAGACCGGGCTTATGTTTCTTATGAGGCAGTCAGGGATTATCTGAATGACCGGTTTTATTGGGACCCGAATGAGAATCTTTTACTTTATACCCTGCCGACAGAGATGGTCCGCGTGGACGTAGGCAGTAAAGATTATACAATTTCAAAAGAGACAAAGAGTGAAGACTATGTGATCTTAAAGACAGATGGCAGCACGGCATATATTGCTCTGGATTTTGTGCAGCAGTATACAGATCTTGAGTATACTGTTCATGACAAAGGCGGAACGCCGAGACTTATGATCGTAACTAATTGGGGAGAAGTGACTACCGCAGTGGTAAAGCGCGACACACAGGTGCGCTACCGCGGTGGGGTGAAGAGTCCGGTTCTGGCAGAGCTGGCTAAGGATGACAAGGTTACAGTCATTGAGGATGTCAGCGACTGGAAAGAGGTTCGTACGGAAGACGGATTGATTGGATACGTGAAGAAAACTGCGCTTAGAAAAGAAAAGACAGAAACGATCCAGTCTTCAAGGGATTTTGTGGAGCCGGAATTTACCAGTATTCACAAAGATTATACGATTAACCTTGCATGGCATCAGGTGACGAGCCAGGCCGCCAATTCTACAGTACTGGAGACGATAGCCAAGACTAAGGGGCTGACAACGATTTCCCCAACCTGGTTCAGTGTGGCGGATAACGCCGGGAATATTAATTCCATTGCAAGTTCGGAATATGTGAATTATGCACACCAGTCCGGCATAGAGGTGTGGGCATTGGTGGATAACTTTAGCAGCGAGGTTGACCAGATGGAGCTGCTCAGTCATACGACAGCAAGAGAGAATCTGGTAAATCAGTTGATTTCTGCGGCGCTCCAGAGCGGAATCGATGGAATTAACGTGGATTTCGAGCAGATACCGGAGTCGGTGGGAGAGCATTATATTCAGTTTATCCGCGAACTTTCTGTGAAATGCAGGTTGAATAATCTGGTACTTTCTGTGGATAACTATGTGCCGAAGGGATACAATGCACATTATCATAGGAAGGAACAGGGTATCGTAGCGGATTATGTGATTATTATGGGATATGATGAGCATTTCGGAGGATCTCTGGAAGCGGGATCAGTTGCATCCTATAATTATGTGAAAGAGGGTATTGAAGAAAGCCTGAAAGATGTGCCTGCGGAGAAATTGATCAACGGTGTTCCGTTCTATACCCGCCTGTGGAAGGAAGTTCCAAAGACGGAGGAAGAGCTGGCTGAACAGCAGGGAACGGAAGAAGGCAATTATCCAACGAAGGTGACCAGTGAAGCTCTGGGAATGGAGGCGGCGGCAAGCCGTGTCAGCAGTGCCGGTGTAACTGCCGAGTGGGATGACGTGACGAAGCAGAATTATGCGGAGTGGTCGGATGTAAGCGGAGCCGTTTACAAGATCTGGCTTGAAGATGCGTCTTCTCTGGAGGCAAAGCTGGGACTGATGAAGGAAAACCAGCTTGCGGGAACCGCAGCATGGAAGCTGGGATTTGAGACCTCGGATATCTGGGAATTGATTGTAAAATATGTGAATTAAACGGCGTATATCAGGAAGTCCTTTCTGCATATATTTTAATAAAATGTATGCGGGGAGGACTTTTTTGCGTAGTTTGAAAGATCGGAAGGACGGTCCTGCGGATGGCCGCCCGTACAAAAGACTGCCGTCGAAACAATTTATCCTGACGAAGCTAAAATGGATAGCGGCGCTTGCCTGTCTGCTTATGATCATTTACGGAAGTTATACGTTAAGCTGTTATGTGGTATCGGAAAAAGTGGAAAACGAGTCGGTAGAGGTGGTAATCGATTCCGGTCATGGGGGAGATGATCCCGGAAAAATTGGTGTCAATGAGGCTTTGGAAAAAGATATCAACCTTGCGATCGCCTTGAAAGTGGAAAAATTGTTAAAAAAGGAAGGGGTTTCCGTTCTGATGACCCGAAGAGAGGATACGGGGCTGGAACCGGAGGGCAGCCGAAATAAGAAGGTAGAGGATATGAAAGCCAGAGTGAAGCTGATCAATGAGACGGCTCCGCAGCTTGCAGTCAGCATTCATCAGAATAGTTATCAGAGTGGGGATGTCAAAGGGGCGCAGGTTTTTTATTTTACGCATTCCAGTGAAGGAAAGCAGGTAGCGGAGATTATACAGAATTCTTTGGAAGTGTTGGATACAGAAAACCATCGCAAAGCAAAGGCAAATGATACATATTATCTTCTAAAGAGAACAGAAGTACCTATGGTGATCGTAGAATGCGGATTTTTAAGCAACTGGGAGGAGGCACAGAAATTAACGGATGAAGAATATCAGCAGAAGGTTGCAGAAGCGGTGTGTTCCGGAATTATGGAGTGCCTGGGAAAGGAGGGAAAAGTGGAAAGTAAAGAGGAAGATGAGTAGAATAATGGAAAATAAATTTGCCATGAATACTAGATGATGCTATAATTATCCGTATGGAAACGATAATCAGAAAGATTGACAGAGCTAATATAGACAAAAATATCATAGAAGAAGCGGGAAAGATTTTAAAACAGGGCGGACTGGTGGCATTTCCGACAGAGACGGTCTACGGACTGGGGGCAAATGCGCTGGATGAAGAGGCGGCGAAAAAGACCTATGCTGCAAAAGGACGTCCTTCGGATAATCCGTTGATTGTTCATATCGCAAGAACTTTGGATTTGGATGCAGTAGTGGAAGAGATTACGGTTCAGGCGATGAGGCTTGCGGAGGCGTTCTGGCCGGGACCTTTGACTATGATTTTCCGGAAGAGTGTGCGGGTACCCTACGGGACGACGGGGGGACTTAATACGGTTGCGGTCCGTATGCCGGATGATGAGATTGCAAGGGAGCTGATCCTGGCAGGAGGCGGCTATGTTTCCGCACCCAGCGCCAACACTTCCGGGCGGCCGAGCCCTACGACGGCGCAGCATGTGGCTGAAGACCTGAGTGGAAAGATTGAGATGATTCTGGATGGCGGGAGTGTGGAGATAGGAGTAGAATCTACCATCGTGGATATGACGGTGACACCGCCTATGATATTGCGGCCAGGGGCGGTTACAAAAGAGATGCTGGAAGAAGTGATTGGAGAGGTAGAGGTTGATGCGACTCTCCTGTCTGATACCAGTACACAGGCACCAAAGGCACCGGGAATGAAGTACCGTCATTATGCACCAAAGGCTGAGATGATTCTGGTGGAAGGTGAGACGAAAGAAGTAATAAAGGCAATTAAGCAAATCGCTTATGATCAGGTCCGGATGGGAGAAAAAGTCGGAATTATCGCAACGAATGAATCTGCCGGGTATTATACGGCGGGGATTGTAAAAAGCATTGGTTCCCGAGAGAATGAGCGAACAGTAGCTCGGAGTCTGTACCGGGTACTCCGCGAGTTTGATGAGGAAGATGTAAAATATATTTATAGTGAGGTTTTTCCGGAAGTCGGAATCGGTACGGCGGTTATGAACCGTCTGGGAAAAGCCGCAGGACATAAGACGATCCGCGCCGAGGCGATTACTTGCCTGCAGACGTATCATAGGATTGTGTTTGTCAGCAATAGCGATAACTGCCGGGCGCCGATCGCAGCAGCTCTTTTGGAGAGGCAGCCGCTTCTTCAGGAATACCAGATTACATCAAGAGGAATGGTCGTATTGTTTCCTGAGCCGCTGAGCCCGAGGGCAGAGGAATTACTTGCACGTCAGCAGATTGTGCTGGAAGGCTATGAGACCGTGGCATTTTCGAAGGATATTCTGGATGAGGATACACTGGTTCTCACGATGGAAGAAGTGCAGAAACAGAAGATTCGCAGTGAATATCCGAAGTTTACAGAGGTATATACGTTAGGGGAATTTACTGGGGGCAGGGAAGAGATACCGCAGGTTTACGGTCAGCCTCAGGAGGAATATTATCGGATGTTTGTACAGATTGAAGAGAGTGTGAAGAAGCTGGCAGATAAGCTGAACGAAGAGGCAAAGAGTAAATATCAGATGTACACATAATAGGAGAAAAAAATGAGTGGTAAAAGAAATGATTATATTTCCTGGGATGAATATTTTATGGGTGTTGCGATGCTGTCGGGCAGGCGATCCAAAGATCCGAATACCCAGGTAGGATGTTGCATTGTAAGTGCGGATAATAAGATTTTGTCCATGGGGTATAATGGCTTGCCGAGGGGCTGTTCGGATGATGAATTTCCGTGGGAGCGGGATGGCGATCCGCTTGAGACGAAGTATGTATACACCGTACACAGTGAGCTGAATGCAATCCTGAATTACAGTGGGGGAAGCTTAGAAGGTGCGAAGCTTTATGTGTCACTGTTTCCGTGTAATGAATGTGCTAAGGCTATTATTCAGAGCGGGATAAAAGAAGTGATTTATGACAGTGATAAATATGCGGACACCACCTCTGTGGTGGCGTCAAAGCGAATGTTTGATTGCGCAGGAGTGCGTTATCACAATTATCACCGGACGGGACGAAAGATAGAGATTGAATTATAGTTTGTGTGAAAATGCTGCTGCCTTTTGCTAGGTGGCAGTTTTTTTGCGGCTAAAAAATCATATTTCTGGAAGTATTAGTATATATATGAGTATAGGACAGAAGAAACAGGGAGGGCGGATGAATATGGAGAAGAAAAAAACACCATTAATAGTTAATTTTATCGTGCGGGCGATTCTGGGAATGGTAATCATATTTTTCGTAAATCAATATCTAGACTTTAGAAATATTCCTGTTTCTGTTGGCCTTAATCTGATTTCATTTTTTACAACCGGAACCTTGGGAATTCCGGGTGTTTGCATGCTTTATGGAATTATGTTTTATCAATTTATGTAAGTATTTCACAAAACCAATTTTCCTCAAAAAAACTTATGGACAATTAAAAATTTCAAGTCTATAATACACCCTACAAGAAAGATATAACAAGGGTCACTAATCAAAATCTTTTTTATTTGCAGTACCTGTCGTCAGGACAGGCTGTATCGAAGGAATGTGACGACATTCCTCCAGATGCCGGATCGGCATACATTATTCAAAGGAACTAGTTAAAAATGAGAAAAATCAGACGGCTTGCTGTCAGAAAGGAGTTTGAGTGGAGAATTAACAGGGAAATTATCATTTGTGACAAAGAAGAAGATTATATGAAACGTTTGGCGGAAGTTTTGCTTCTGAAAAAAGAAGTGTCGGCAGAGGTGCGAGCCTGCTCATCACTTTCTATGTTGGAAAAATTGTTGGAAATAGGGAAAATGCAGGTTTTGCTGATCAGCGAGGTTTTTCCATATGAGAAAAGAAAGCAGATATTTGAAGGCAGACGAATCATACTTACAGCAAATCATTGCCGGGATTTGGGGGCAGAGGAGCAGGAGCTGCCTAAATATCAATCAGCCGATGTGCTGACAGCAAAGATTATGCAGGCGTTTCAGAGAGATCCCCATGTGTATAGCCTGCCGGACGGAAGGACAAGCCAGCTCATTGCGGTATATTCCCCGGTACACAGAATAGGGAAAACTACATTTTCTTTGAAACTGGGTAAGGCTTTGGCGGAAAAAGAGAATGTGCTGTACTTAAATTTGGAGACTTACGCCGGAATGGGTGGTTTCTTTAAAGAAGAAGAGGCACAGGATCTGTCCCATCTTTTGTATTATGTGAAGCAGGATGACGGGAATATCAGCGTACGGATTTCATCCATTGTCAAGCAGATGGGGAATCTGGATTATATTCCGCCGATGAAAGTATGGACAGACCTGCAGGCAGTATCGGCGCAGGACTGGGAGATGCTTTTTGGAAGGCTTATCAAAGAGAGTATCTATGATACAGTGTTGATTGACCTGGGCAATGCAGTGATATCAGTTTTTGAGATTTTAAAGCAATGTGACAGGATTTTATTTCCGGGTGCAAAGGATGTTTATGCCAGAGCAAAGATCAATCAATACCGTTATATGCAGAAAGTGTTGGGTTACCAGGAGCTGGAAAGGAAAACTCTTTATGTGGATATGGAGAAAACACTGCGCCAGGCTGTCCGTGAAGCATTGGAAATAATGGGTGAAAGTGCTGGAAAGGAGCTTAAACATGCTTCGCGCAGAACAACTTCATGAGCTGGTGCTGTCGAGGATGGACATGTCTCATGAAATGAAAGATGAAGAGCTTTTGGATTTGATTCATCAGCTATTAGAGGAGAAATCCCGGGAGGAGTTCATTCCGCTGAAAGAGAAAGCGGCTCTTGGAAAGGAGTTGTTTAACTCATTCCGTAAACTGGATATTTTGCAGGAATTAATTGAAGATGAGGAAATCACCGAGATTATGATTAATGGGGCAAGCTGTATTTTTATTGAGAAGGGTGGGGAAATCCATCGTTCCGATAAGAAATTTGTGAGCCGCGGAAAGCTGGAGGATGTTGTACAACAGATGGTTGCGAATTGTAACCGGATTGTAAATGAAGCCTCTCCGATTGTGGATGCAAGGCTAGCGGACGGTTCCCGTGTGAATGTGGTACTCCCTCCAATAGCCATCGATGGTCCGATTGTTACAATCCGTAAGTTCCCCTCCGAAAGGATTACTCTGGAGAACCTGGTTCAGTTTGAAGCGATCAGCCGAGAAGTGGCAGATTTCCTGGTACGTCTGGTGAGAGCCGGATATAACATTTTTATAAGCGGAGGGACAGGATCAGGAAAGACTACTTTCTTAAATGCATTGTCGGATTATATCCCGAAGGAAGAAAGAGTAATCACTATTGAAGATAATGCGGAGCTTCAGATCCGAAAGCTTCCGAACCTGGTGAGGTTGGAAGCGCGCAACGCGAATGTGGAAGGGGTGGGGGAGATCACCATCCGGGACCTGATCCGTACCGCTCTCAGAATGAGACCAGATCGGATTATCGTCGGTGAAGTCCGGGGAAAAGAAGCTATCGATATGCTGCAGGCCTTTAATACCGGGCATGATGGATCTTTATGTACCGGACACAGTAACAGCCCCAGAGATATGTTAAGCAGGCTGGAGACGATGGTACTTATGGGAATGGAACTGCCGCTTTCTGCGATTCAGAGACAGATTGCGTCGGGAATAGACATAATTGTGCATATAGGGAGACTCAGGGATAAGAGTAGAAAGATACTGGAGATTATGGAGGTACTGGGATATGAAGAAGGAGAAATCCGGCTTAAAACGCTGTTTTCCTTTCAGGAAACGAAAGAGGCAGCGGACGGCAGGATTGAAGGAGCATGGGTGAAAGGCGAAGAACTCACGAACCGGACAAAATTACTGGCGGCGGGAGATTACGTGGAAGGAATGTAGTCTGGCAGCAGTAAAAAGTGCGGCTGTAACGGCAGTTATTGCACTGTTATTTTATGGAGATATCCGGTGGGGCGTGATTCCGATACCTTTAGGGATGTTCTATTACCGCAGGTGTATCGAACAGTGTGCCTGTAAAAAAAAGCAGGAGTTTGAACGGCAGTTTCGGGATGCGCTTGAGTCGATGTCGGCAGCATTGAATATCGGATATTCTATGGAGAATGCGGTGAAAGAAGTTTTGAAAGACTTGCGGGTGATGTATTCTGATCAGACTTTAATCTGCCAGGAATTTACTTATATGGTTCATCAGCTTAATCTGAATGTAACTGCCGAGCAGGTCTGGAAAGATTTTGCAGGGAGAGTTTGTTTGCCGGCGGTGTCCGGTTTTGTCACCATTTTTATACAGGCAAAGCGGAGCGGCGGTGACAGTATTCTCATTATCCGAAATGCAGTGAGACAGTTAACTGATAAGGCGGATGTTAAAAGAGAGATTGAGACTGTAATTGCTGCAAAAAGGTTGGAATTCCAGGTTATGTCGGTGATTCCCTTTGGAATCATCGGGTATATGAGGTTGAGTTTCCCTGAATTTATGGGGATGCTTTACAGGAATTTGTTTGGGGTTTGTTTTATGAGCATATGTCTTGTATTATATCTGGCAGCATGGAAGCTGGGCTGTCGAATTGTCGAAATTAAAGTCTGAAAGATGGAAATGAAGGAGCCGGAAAAGAAGGTATGCTCCACAGGAGGCGGTATATGTGGGTATGTGCAGGAATGTATCTATTATTGGCATTTGTATATGTAACAGATCGAAAAAAGAGAAAAATACTGAACTGTTGCGGCGGGCTCGGCCAAAAGATATTTAGGTTGATGCTCTGCACCTGCACGCTGGCTCTGATTTTTGAAATTTTTCAAAAGGCTGGTGCCGGAGAAGAACTCCGTAAACTTCAGCGGAACGGGTACGGGGAAGGGCAAAAGGAAGAGACGCTGAAGATGCAGATTGAAGGGGAGGAAGAGGCGGAAGTTACTCTTCAGATTTCCCCCCGGGAATATAGTCATGAGGAGATTCAGGCTTTGTTTCGGCAGGCCGTGAAGTGGCTGGATGATATTGTGTTGGGTGAGAATGAATCGGCAGACCATGTGGAAGAGGATTTGAATCTGCCCGAAGAGATGGAAGGCTTTCCGTTTACGATTATCTGGGGATTGAGCCGATATGATGTGATGGATATGACAGGGCATATTAACCAGGAAGCCGTGAAGGAAGCTCAAAATGCATTAGGCAGCCAGGCAGATCGTGCTGGCACAAATCATACTGTGGGTGAGAGCGGAAATGAAGATGCCGATGATTTTGAAAAAAGAACGGTAAATGAAGACATGGCTTCAGATGACGAAGACGGGATTCTGGTAATGTTGACTGGCATTCTTAAGTATGGGGAGGAAGAAGCGGTATATCACATGAATGTCCGGATTTTCGCAAAAAAAGAAGAGGAAAAGGGAATTGTCGGACAGGTGCTGGATGTGGCGGCAAAGTTGGAGAAAGAATCTAGGGAGAAATCTTATGTAGAGCTTCCGCGGGAGGTAGAAGGACGTAAGGTTACATGGTATCGGCCGACTTCAAGAGTGGCTTTCCCATTGATATTTTTAGGGGTAACTGCCAGTGTGCTTCTTGTCTGTCTGAAACAGCAGAAGGAGCAGAAGCGGAAAAAAGAAAGGCTGGAGCAAATGGTTCTGGATTATCCCGAGATTGTAAGTCAGCTCACCATGCTTACTGGAGCGGGGATGACGGCAAAAAATGCCTGGAAAAAGGTGACCGGGGATTACCGGGAACAAAAATCAAGTACCGGAAGAGAGCGGGCAGCATATGAAGAGATGCTTTATACGCTGACAGAAATGCAGAGCGGTATTCCGGAAAGTGAGTGCTATGAACGGTTTGCAAGGCGGTGTGAGATAGCTCCATATATGAAATTAGGAGCACTTTTATCCCAGAATCTGAAAAAGGGCGCGAAAGGTACAGCTGAATTATTGACTATGGAGGCGATACAGGCAATGGAGGAACAAAAGAGCCGGGTAAGGCGTCTGGGTGAAGAGGCAGGGACGAAGCTGCTTTTGCCCATGCTCCTTATGTTAGTCATTGTGTTGGCCATTGTGATCACACCAGCGTTTCTTTCCGCATCTATATAAGATCGGGTAAATGATCGGTATCGTGTATTGCGAGGGAGGTGAGAGGATGTGGAAAATTAAGAATTTGATGTATAGGATTAATGTCCGGGTAAGACAAACGCTTACAGAAGAGAGGGGAATATCGACAGTTGAACTGATTTTAGTGCTGGTCGTGATCATCGGGCTGGTTATTATTTTTAAATCACAGCTTACCAGTCTGGTGGAATCTATTTTTTCAAAAATAACGAGTGAGAGTGCTGGAATCTAGCTTATATCAAAACATTGGGAGTGTAGAGATGAAGAGAATGGTAAAGGGAGAGTTGACTGCTTTTCTGAGCCTTGTTTTTCTTCTGCTTCTGGGCCTTGTAGGGGCGGTATTGGAAAGTGCGTCAATTCAGGTGATGAAGAATGAGAAGAGAGCGGATGCAGGCAGGGCAGCAGAGTCCATATTTGCAGAATATCAGAGAGATCTGTTGGAAGAGTATGGGATATTTGCACTGGAAGGCAGTTATGAGACAGGCAGTATGTCTGAATCCAATATTTTAAACCGACTGTCTCTATATGGGGCAGAAAATATGGATAAGGGCATAGAAAAAATCAAGTATCTGACAGATGAAAGCGGACAGGAATTTTACAGGCAGGCAGTCGAGGTTGAAAGAATCAGAACCGGGGCGGCGGTATTAGATGAATTTACAGGGAAGATTTCTGTGTGGAAGGAGCAGGATCAGAAGGCCGAGAAGTACGGGAAAGAGAATACAGAGACGAGTAATGAGCTGGAACGTATGCTTGAGCAGGAAGAAAGTGACCTTCCATCAGAGGATAACCCACTGGAAAATATATCTGATTTAAAGGCAGGCTCTATGCTTAAAATTGTGCTGCCGGAAGGATTTTCATTGTCCCAAAAGGCTGTCAGTGCAGCGCAGCTTGTATCTCACCGAGAACTGAAGAAGGGATATGGCATATTTGAAGAGGAAGCGATGAAGGCTGGTGATACCATTTTCTTTAATCTCTATCTCCTGGATAAGTTTGGGAATGCGGCTAGTCCAAAAGAAGGGGGAGCACTCACCTATGAACTGGAATATTTATTGGAAGGGCAAGAAAGTGATGTGGCCAATCTGGAGGCGGTGGCAAATAAGATCTGTCTGTTCAGGGTGGCAGCAAATTATGGATACCTGCTCACCGATGCTGAAAAACAGGCTGAGGCGGAAGCTTTGGCGGGAACTCTTTGTATGTTTTTCATATCGCCGGAGATTATTCCGGTGGTAAAACAGGCATTACTTTTGGCATGGGCGTATGGGGAAAGTGTGATGGATGTACGTGCATTACTGGAAGGGAAAAAAGTTCCTCTCGTAAAAAACAGGGAGAACTGGCAGTTATCATTGAGCGCTTTGATGAAATTGGGAGAGGAAGGAACGCTGCAGGATGGAATGGATTCAGAGGATGGATATTCTTATGAGAGATATTTGCAGGTTTTGCTGTTTCTGGAAAAAAAGGAAGAGTTGACTATGCGGGCGTTAGATTTGGTGGAACGGAATCTATGTGTTGGCAGAGGTCTTACGTGGTTTCGGGCAGATCAGTGCATCACGGCAGCAGGATTTGATTTGACAAGTTCGCTGAGAAGAGGAGTGAAGTATCGGTTTCAGACGGAATTCAGGTATCAATAGTCAGATATTAACAGTAGAAAGATGTGCGGTAGGAAAATATAAGGCAAAGGAGGTGGATACAGATGCCTTTTCCAAACCTCGGTTATAAATCAAAAACAATCACTATACCCTACTTGGTGACGGAATATTGTGGAAAGGAGAACGAGTTTGCGACCCAAAGTTTATCACTTTCTTGTACATGGGAGAAGGCATCTGTATCTGCCTCAATTGTTTCTCAAACGCAACAAAAAGAAGGGCAATCAGGCATTTGTCTTGGCGGGAGTGTGACTGTGGAGGCAGTCTTTTGTGTACCTTTGTTTTTTTATGCGGCGGTTTGTCTGATCTGGATGCTGGAAATGCGGGCGATCCAGACTGCGGTGCGCAGTGGAATGCAAGAGGCTGGAAAGCGAATGGCAGAGAAAGTATATGAGATGCCAGTTATGATGCCTGGACAGCTTCAGGGAGATATCGTCTCATCTATCGGTGCAGTACGGTTGGACCAAAGCCTGATAGAAGGGGGAAGCAGCGGGCTGGATTGCGGAAAGTCTTACATGATACCAGGGACAGGGGTTATGGAGATAAAAGTAGTTTATAAGGTGAGACTCCCTGTCCCGGTATTTGTCATCAGGCCAATCGAATATAAGGAAACGATGCGAATGAAGGGCTGGAACGGTTATGTAAGAGCAGATTTTATGGGACAGGAGGATAAGACCATTGTTTATATTACGGAGATGGGAGTCGTGTATCACAGGGATTATCACTGTACCTATCTGGAACCGTCAATCCGCATGGTTTCTGCGGAGGCGGTGGAAGGTCTACGAAATGAAGGGCAAGGGAAATATCATGCCTGCGAAAGGTGTATGAGAGGGCATGGACTTGCAGGGGCAGTTTATATTACTGATTATGGGGACCGTTATCACAGTACATTAGAATGTAGTGGTCTTAAACGCACGATCTATGCGGTTCCGATATCTGAAGCGAAAGGGAGAGGAGCGTGTTCAAAATGCGGATGATGGGGGAGGCTGTTTTTTTAGTACTGCTGGCGATGGGAGCATTCTGGGATGTGCGATACAGAAGAATCCCGGTAGTATATATGGCTTTGTTTACGACAGTAGTGATTTTGTATCAGATAATTTGGTTTAGGCAAATGTGGATGTTGTGGGTGTTGGGAATGTCGGTGGGTGTGTGTTTTCTTATGTTATCGAGGCTTTCCGGAGAGGGGATTGGCTACGGCGATAGCTGGATGATTTTAAATCTGGGAATTCTTCTTGGAATCTGGAGAGTGCTTGCAGCTCTTGCAGGAGCATTTTTCCTCTCGGTGGCAGTTGCTTTTATCGGAGTAAAGAGAGGAAAGTGGGGGAGGAAGACAAGAATCCCGTTTTTCCCTTTTTTGTTAGCAGGGTATGTGGGAACGTTGTTATGTTAAAGGTGAGAAAATACCTTCAGGGAAGCACAATAGTGGAGATGGCTTACCTGATGCCGGTAGTGCTTTTAGTGTGGATGTTTATTATTTTTGCGCTGTTTTATTATCATGATAAGAACATAATAGGAGGGGCCGCGTATGAGACAGCGGTAGTAGCGAGCGAGTTTTTGCATGAGGATACGGATCTGCCGGAGGGGAAGCTGGAACGTTATTTTCAGGAACGTATTTATGGGAAAATGTTCTTTTTCAAGAGTGCAGTAGTTCAGGTCAGCAGCGGAGAAGACAAGATATCTGTAAAGGTAATGGCAGAAGGGAAAGGCTTGCGGATATCTGTGGAGAGGAGTGCTGCAGTGACTGTGCCGGAGGAAAGAATACGAAAGATAAAAGCCGGAAAGGATTTGATGGAATAAATGATGAACATGGAGTTTGAGAGGAATCTCCGTCATACATGGATGATTTTGGAGATAGATCAGCTATATAAAGAAGATTATCAGATGAGAATGCTTAAGGCGAATGCGATTCCGGGGCTTCTGGCTGTGTGTGGACAGGGGCGGGATGAACATAGTTTTTACAGGTATGATGTCAGTGGAAAAACATCTATAAAGTCACGGGATGAAAAAGAATTGTGGAATTATCAGGAGTTGGAATGCTTTATGAGGCAATTTATTAGAATCCTTTATACGTTAAATCAGTATCTTTTGGATGTAAACTGTTTAAGTCTTCAACCCGAGCACATATATAGAAAAGGGACAGAGTATTTTTTTTGTTACTGTCCGGCATATAAAAGAGATATTAGGGACGAGTTCCATACTTTGACAGAATATTTTGTCCGTGAGATGGATTATCAGGAAAAAGAAGGAATCTATTTGGCATATGAGCTTCATAAGGCATCTATGGAAGAGAATTATAATATTGAGCAGATTTTAGAAAATATATTGGAAAGGAAAGAAAAAGAGATGGAAAAAATGAGAGAAGATCACGGGCAGGAATCCTATGAACTGGCAGAGGATATTATATTAGATGACTGGGCCGGGCAGCAGGAATTGACCGGGCACGTGGTCAGAGAGCGCCGCAGCGTCTTGGAATTTATCAGCCGCCGGGCGCGCAAAAAGAGAAAAGGGGAATGGGAGAGTTTGGGAAAAACGATAGAGGATGAGGATCTAAGTCTGACTGATATTTCTGATAACTCTTCCAAATTTTGGTAAAAATACTTGTCAAATTATGGCGCGTTACATATAATGAAAAATAGATTATGAATAAAATGTTACAAAATAGGAAGAAGTACGGTAATAGTAGTCCCTTCTCCCAATTTGGAATCCACAGATATTGTGCCGCTATGGGCAGTTATTACTCTTTGGGAGATGGCAAGACCCAGACCAGTTCCGCCTGATTTATAAGTGGTAAAAGGGTCAAAGATATGTTCAAGATGCTCCGGCATGATACCACAACCGTTATCTGAAACTGCCACTTTCAATGTATTGGAATCTATGGAAGCTTCCAGGCAGATGCTTCCTTGGGAATTTACCGCATCTTTTGCATTCTGCAGCAGGTTTAGGAAAACTTCCTGCAGTTTTATTTTATCTCCTGAGATGTCGGGAAGAGTCGGAGAAAGTTTTGAGGTAAATTCGACTTCTGTATCCATGCAGGAGGCGGCGAAAGACAGACAAATACGGCCCAGAAAATCATAGGAAGAAAAGGTGGTTGTGCTTAAACGCTCTCCGTTATTGTAGGCGGATAATTCCTGCAAAAGCGACGTTACGAACTCTATATCTTCCCTCATCTCGTTCCAGTGTCTGAAAGTCTGTACTTCCGGATGCTGCGATTCAATTAATTGAAGGGTACTGTAAATCAGAGCCAGTGGATTGCGGATTTCGTGGCTGATCTTAGTGATTGTGTATTTATGAGAATCCAAAAGTTTCTGTAGCAGTTCCTGATTTTCCGGGGATTCTTCCATAAGTTTTTGGAGTTTTGTATAATCGTCAGAAGAAAATGTCATGATTGCACCGCCTTTCAGAGGATAGTGTAGCATTGATAATCGGAATAGTAAAGAAAGTATTTTGTCAAAATAGTAGAAAAAACAGAAAGAAGGTAGCAGAACATGAAAGATGAGAACTGTATTTTTTGCAAGATTGCAAATGGAGAGATTCCTTCGGCAACATTATATGAGGACGAAGAGTTTCGGGTGATTCTTGATTTAGGACCGGCAACAAAAGGACATGCTTTGATTTTGCCGAAGAATCACTATGCAAATCTGTATGAGATTGATGAAGAGGTTGCTGGAAAGGCATTTAAGCTGGCAAAGAAGATGGTGACTAAGCTCACAGATGTTCTGGGATGTGACGGATACAATGTCGTGCAGAATAATGGAGAAGCAGCAGGTCAGACCGTATTCCATTTCCATATGCATTTAATTCCGCGTTATAAGGATGATAAATGCGGATTTGGATGGAAGATGGGTAAGCTTACAGACGAGGATCGCGATGAGATTCTTGCAAAATTGAATTCCTAGAGCAGGATCGGTGAAGCCGCGTCTGTAAAAAGCAGATAAAGGATTACTTAGAAAAGAGAAAGAGTAAAGCTGAGGGATATGAGAGTGGATACTCATAACAAGAAAGATGAAGAATTCCTGCGCATTTATCATGCGTTTAAGGAGAAAGTGTTTCTGACTTCTATGCATTACTCTTACAATAACTATTCACTGGCAGAGGATATTACGAACGAAGTGTTTGAAACATTGTACAGACATTTCGACACGATCGATAAGGATTATATTGTTCGTTGGCTGATGACTACCACAAGGAATGCAACGATCAATGCTTCCAAGAAAGCGGCTTGGGAGCTTCCGGATGCCGATATTTCGTTGACTGTGGAACTGTCTGAACATGAGGAAAGTGCAGAAGATGCTTATATGCATGAACTCAGAGATGAAAGGATGCGCCTGAAAGTAGATACGATTCTTGGAAAATTGTACGAAGTGAATGAACGCTGGTATATTGCTGTAACGCTGGTGTATGTTATGGGAAAGAAACAGCAGGATGTAGCAGATGAAATGGGAATCAGTCTGGAGGTTTTGAATAGTGTGTTGTATAGAGCAAGGAAGTGGATCAGAAAACATTATAGTTTTGATGAGGAAGAAGAATAATCCACAGCGATTCCATGGAAAAACAGGTGCCGAAACGACACCTGTTTGACATTTGTTGCAACAAATATTGCAAAATACACATAAAATGTTTGGAATTATGTCGGAAAACATGTTATCTTGTCCCTAATGCCGGGATGCATTTTGAATCAATGTTATAATCGTCTCAATAGGATTCTGCTGGGATGATTGATTCATGGATTTTATAAAGTCTTCTTTTGACTCATAAAGCTGCCGGATTGCGGTTGCTAATTTTTCATTCGTGATCTCTTCTTCTTCCATGACCATGCTGAAGCCCTGACGTTCAAAGGAACGGGCATTCAGGATTTGGTCGCCGCGGCTGGATTTCGCGGAAAGTGGGATCAGGAGGTTGGGTTTACGAAGGGCAAGCAGTTCGCAGATCGCGTTCGCTCCGGCACGGGAAATGACGATGTCTGCGAGGGCAAATAAGTCCTTTAATTCATCCTGAATATATTCAAACTGGGCATAGTCATCAAGTCCTGTAAGGGCAGGGTCAAGTTTCCCCTTGCCGCAGAGGTGGATGATCTGGAAATCCTTTAGAAGTTCAGGAAGGATCGCACGCACTGCATTGTTGACAGCGGCAGCTCCCAGGCTTCCGCCGATAATCAAAATAACAGGTTTATCAGTCTTAAAACCACAGAAAGCACGGGCGGCTTCTTTATCTCCTGTCAGTAGTTCCTGACGGATGGGGGAGCCTGTAAGGACTGCCTTCTCTTTGGGAAGAGCTTCAAGAGTCTCGGGAAAATTACAGCAGACTTTTACGGCTGACGGTATGGAAAGTTTATTGGCAAGCCCCGGTGTCATATCGGATTCGTGGATAATAACCGGTACATGATTCCGTTTCCCGGCGATAACAACAGGCACACTGACGAAACCACCTTTAGAAAAAATCACATCGGGTTTTAGCTTTTTAATTAATTTGTTAGCTTCTGAAAACCCTTTCAGAACCCGAAAAGGATCGGTAAAGTTCTTAAGACTAAAATAACGGCGGAGCTTGCCGGAGGAAATGCCGTGATAAGGAAGCCCCTGCTTCTCGATCAGGTTTTTCTCCATGCCGTTATATGATCCAATATAATGAATATCGTACTGAAGCTCCTTGAGGCGGGGCAGAAGAGCAATATTCGGGGTAACATGTCCGGCAGTACCTCCGCCGGTTAAGATAATACGTTTCATGATTTCGACCTCCCATTTTCTCTATAAATATATTAAACAGATAGTGCAAAAAGGTCAAGAAAAAGGGAAAAGAAATAGTTGCAGTTTATGATGTACTTTATAATGTATCCTGGAAAGTGGACACAGTAAGAAAATAGAATTCCAGATTTATAGATACTTAAGAGAAATATACGTACTTATATACGTGAATATAATCAAAATGAGCGTCCTGGATTATGGGTATTTTAAGGTGAATGGTAACAATAAATAAAAGAATGAGGAAGCAAGATGAAAGACAGACAGGATAATTTAGAAAAGCTTTTAGAAGAGGAATTAAAAAAAGAAGCGGATCAGATATTAGCTGAGTTGGAAGCGGATGAATCTCTGAAAAATGTTGAGCTTCCTGATAATCTTGATGTCCGCATGATGGAACGAATTCGGAAAATAGAGGAAGAAAAAGAAGCGGAGGCCCGTTTATCCGAAAAAGACCGCGAGGCGCTGTGGCTTGGAAGAGAGATGCAAATGCTCAGAGGATTGGAAGATTCGGATGAGGATGAAGAAAAAGAAAAAGCAGGTGAGAATGGAGAACCTGTGGATGATGTAGGAGCTGCGAGAAAAATAGGGGAAGATTTTGGAAAACGGGTTGTGTTTTTCAGGAAGAAAAGGCGGAAAGCATATGTGCTGGCTGCAGTTGTTGCTATATTGGTTATGGCTATTGGGGTGACGAGTGTTGGTGAGGCACCGATGTTTACTAAAGTTGGAGGAGCATCTGTTGGTAATAGGGAAATTGTTCAGATAGACTCAATGAGAGAGGGAAAGTCAAATGTTCAGACGGACAGTAATGAAATTGAGACATATGAAAAAATAAAAAAAGAATTTGGAGTTGATGTTGTTAAGCTTCAATATAAACCTGATGATACATACTTTTTAACTAGTGATATAGATGTAACATTGAAAAAAGTATGTTTATTATATCAGTATAATGATAGTATAATTGAATATCAAATTATGTTTGATTATTTGGAACAATCGTCAGGATACGATGTTGAAGATGTCTTAGTTAAAGAAGAAAATATTATTGTTTCAAAGGTGCCTATAAATATAAAAACATATGATGTTAAGGAAGAGAATAGAGAAGTAATGGTAGCTAAATTTCAGTATTTGGATGCATACTATATTTTGCAAGCTACTTTAAGTGATGAGGAATTCTTAAAGATTATAAAAAATTTAAATTTTTATTAAAAAGTGCGTTAGTTTTTCTCTATTGGATTGTTATTATAATATAGGGAGGAAAAAAGAATGAAAAAATGGATTTCTATAATGTTATGTTTTATACTTTGTTTAGGTTTAGAAAATAAAGTGTTAGCGGCTGATTATAACGAATATGTTGATGGATCGTATTTAACTAATGATGATTCGTCTGAAGTAACGGTTGGCGCTACAACCCGAGGGGTTTACTTGGGAAGCGGCTCGTCTACTATCAATAAGCAAGGTACAGGGAAAATAGGTGCAGGTGGAAATACTGTTGGACGAAAGGTAGTAGATAAAATATCTGTAGTAGTTCAAGTTGAAAGACTGGTTGGTGGATATTGGAGAACTTATGGTAGTGCATGGACAGCTACGAATTATAATTCAGCATACGTAAGCACAAGTAAAGTTAAAACGGTTCCCACGGGTTATTATTATAGAGTAGTTTGTACTCATTATGCAAATTCAGATGTGAGTTACTCATTTACTAATGGTATTTATATTTAGATATTTTAAGACGCATAAAAGTAATTATTTCATTGATTTTCCTTCCCTCACTACTGCACAAAAGTTGATGGAGGATAAAATAAAACAAATCCCTTACATTGAATAGTCCGAAAGAGATTTTTGTGCAGTAATGAGGGAAGGGAGAGCAAACAAGGGTCGAATTTTTAACCGCCCAAGGTAATTTAAGAGCCACACATAACAATAAAAAATTGAATAGTGCAAGTATGAAGAAGAACCTTCTTCCAATACTGTACAAAAGTTCGCAAAGGGAAAATAATAAAAAAACCCTTACATTGAATGCCCCTTTAAAAATTTTTGTACAGTATTGGGGGAAGGTTCTATAGTTTATAAGCTCTGGGAATGATGAGGAAGTGCGGTGCACAGAATAGATTTGTTTATAGTGATTTACCTTATTAGGAATCAGCGTCTGCATTGACTTTTCTTAGTGGTTCGAGTATGATTATAAAATAGTGGAGCAGCTTTGTGAATAGATTAAATGCAATGCACCTGTGCGTGAGAGAAAAATATAATAGATAAGAAAAGAGGTTTTACCATGATATACAATAATGTTCTTGAAGCGCTTGGCCATACTCCGTTGATTCGATTGAATCGACTTGTTGATGAGGATATGGCGGAGATTTTAGTTAAATTTGAAGGGGTTAATGTCGGAGGTTCGATTAAGACCCGGACGGCATTTAATATGATAGAAGAGGCCGAAGAGCAGGGACTTATTGATAAGGACAGTATTATTGTCGAGCCGACCAGCGGGAATCAGGGAATCGGATTGGCGTTGGTGGGTGCCGTGAAGGGGTATAAGACGATTATTATTATGCCGGATTCGGTCAGTGAAGAGCGGAGGAAGCTGGTGCAGAATTATGGTGCAGAAGTTAAGATTGTGCATGATGAAGGAGATATCGGGGAGTGTATACAGAAATGTATTCAACTGGCGGCAGATATGAAGGCAGAGAACCCGAAGGTGTATGTGCCTCAGCAGTTTGAGAATCCGGCGAATACTCGTGCACATTATAAGACGACCGCGGCGGAGATTCTGGAACAGGCTGGAAAACGAATTGACGGTTTTTGTTCCGGTATCGGCACAGGTGGTACGATTACCGGTGTAGGTGAGGTTTTGAGAGAAGCAAACCCGAACATGGCAATCTGGGCTGTTGAGCCTGAGAATGCGGCGATTTTGTCCGGTGGAAGTGTGGGAAGTCATATTCAGATGGGAATCGGTGACGGGCTGATCCCGAAGATTTTGAATCAGGATGTTTTTAACGAGGTTGTGATCGTGACTGATGAAGAAGCTTTGCAGACTACAAGGGAGCTGGCACGCAGGGAAGGATTGATGTGCGGTATTTCCAGCGGGACAAATGTGGCTGCGGCTCTGCGCCTGGCGAAAAAGCTTGGAAGGGGTAAAACGGTTGTTACTATTTTACCGGATACGGCGGAGAGATATTTTTCTACGGAGTTGTTTGATTAGTATTGATTTATATGTGTTCATAGTTTATAACGATATTCGAAAACAACAATCTGGCTGCAAATGCTCTGGGATATTATAGAGAGAATTGAAGAATTTGTGTGAAAACAAGATAACAGCACATTGACGATAAAAGCAGAATGATGACTGTAGATATCGCCAATGTGCTGTTTGAATTTCCGGCATACCTGTGTGAAGATCCAGTGGACCGTTATCTCGGAGAAGGCCTGATAAATATTTATCCTATCTTTTATGCTGTGAAGGTTTTTAATGCCTGCGCCAGCTGATCCGGACAGGAAGTAGCTTTATAACCGCAGCGGATTCCGTCCAGGCGGCTGATGGCTTCTTCAACCTTCATGCCTTCTACCAAACGTGAGATTCCCTGAAGGTTCCCGTTGCAGCCGCCTGTGAAGCTGACATTGTGGATCACTCCTTCTGAATCTACTTCTACGTGAATTGATTGTGAACAAACACCTTGTGGTTTATAGTCCATGATAAAATCCTCCTTTATTAATCCCCATGTATCTGTAATAACATTGATGTGAAGTTAATATTGAAAATATTGCTGCTGTTTTGTAATTATGTATTGGTATCAATGACTATCTCATGGGTGGCTTTTTATTTATCATAGAGATTATAGCAGAATGGAGTGCAAAATACCAGATGGGGACTGATAAATAATATTTATAATGATATTTATATTAGCTTTAAATTCTGGCTATATACGAACTGTTTTCGGAATCTTGGACTAGGTTTCTAAGCTAAAATCTGTTATACTTTAGAAGATATTTTACGGAGGTGTATAAGATGATAGGAATTATTGGTGCAATGGATGAAGAGGTTGCGGGCCTTAAGGCTGAGATGGAAGTGGAAGAGACGCTGGATGCGGCTGCTATGATATTTGTAAAAGGGAAGCTGATGAGAAAAGATGTGGTCGTGGTGCGAAGCGGGATCGGGAAGGTGAATGCGGGAATTTGTGCGCAGATCCTGGTAGACCGGTTTGGGGTCGATACATTAATTAATACGGGGATTGCGGGCTCTCTGGATGCAGATATTGATATTGGGGATATTGTGATTTCAACCGATGCGGTGCAGCATGATATGGATGCGACCAGATTCGGGTACGAGATGGGGCAGATCCCGAGACTGGAGACGTTCTCCTTCCGGGCAGATGAGAAGCTGGTGGAGGCAGCCGTGGCGGCCAATCAGGAAGCCAATCCGGAGATTCATACATTTACGGGAAGAGTTCTAAGTGGCGATCAGTTTGTTGCCGATCAGGATGTGAAGGACAGGCTGGTTAGGCTGTACGGAGGAAAGTGCACGGAGATGGAAGGGGCGGCTATTGCCCAGGCGGCGTATCTGAATCATGTTTCGTACGTCATCATTCGTGCTATTTCGGATAAAGCTGACAACAGTGCGGTGGTAGATTATCCTACTTTTGAGCGGCAGGCAATCGCACATAGCGTGAAATTGGTTTGCAATTTGATCGCCAGGATTTAGTGTAGTGGTAAGTGATACGACGGCATCCGCCTTTTTGCCGTTTTCTTTGTCGTAATTTGAGGAACGATTTATGAATCCAAATTCTCAAACATGGTGTAGAATATCCATGAAGGTAACGCGCCGGGCAGGACGCTGCGCGGCAAATTCCGAAGGAATCGCGAGAAGGAGGACTCTATTATGTTGGAGGCAATCGTAGACAGACAGGTAGCCTTTTACTTCGTCGGAGCGGCTATTGCCATTGGGATTGTGGCAAAGCTGATGGCCGGCATTTCGCTGAAACGTCTTGTAAAGGCGGCAAGTAACATGAGCAAAAGTAACCATTCCCTGATGCGGCTGGTGAGGGCAAAGTTTGAACATGCATGTATGGTGAGTGACCGAGTGCAGAATGTTGGGGCGTTTGTGGACAAGTATGTGTATGAGTACCGGGTGCTGGGCCTAAGGCTTCACAGCCTGAAACGCCTGGAGAGGGCATCGATCTGGCTTTGTGCACTATTTGCGGCGGTCGGAGCCGGGCTTGCTTATTATGAGGACGGGCTTGGAAGAAATGTGTACCAGTATGGAATCGTGGGAGGCGCCGGGGTTTTGGTTCTGTTCATCTGCCATAATCTGACGGACGAGCAGTATCAGATACGAGCGGCACGGATGTACATGGTGGATTTTTTGGAAAATACATATGCCCACCGATACGAGAAAAAGAATCAAAAAGGATTCCAGGTAACGGTGCAGAGGGCGCCCGCTGACTTACAGCCGGAGGCAGTATATGCAAATGCTGCGATGCCTGAGGTCCCTTATACGGACCCGAACCGTCAGGAGGTTCCCCTGGTAAATGATCCGATGGTACAGCCGGAAAAAGATATGCCGGTAAGGGAGCCGGCGCCGCAGCCAGCACCTATGCCGCCGACTTCCCCGCAGCGTCATCCGTCAAATGGGGGCGTGGTTCTGCAAATGGAAGACGGGGAAGATATACCGCCAGATGACTATGATTATGCGCGTGCAAGGTCGGACATGCCTTCCAAAGAGGAATATGCATCACAGAGAAATGTAAGTGGTTGCGGCAGTGAAAGCGGTTATGCCCAGAACTCTGGGGGCAGAGCTTATGGGGCAAACCAATATGAGGCGAATCAATATGGTGCAAATCAGTATGGTGCGAATCAGTATGCCTCAAGAGAAATGCAGCACCAATCTGCCAGGGAAAGTTATCCTGACGGCAGAGACCAGCGGAACAGGGCCTCGGAGAATCGAAAAGATCGGGGAAAACACCGAAGAACGGGAGAAATACTGCGCGGAAAAGGGCAGGCTGATCCGCAGGTACAGCCCGTAAGCAGTGGATATGTTCAGGCGGCAGGGGGATATGCGCCTTCCGGTCCGGCTATGGAAAACGGAAGATTTGCCGGACAGGCTCCCGGAGGGACAGACAATGGAATCCATGATAATCCTGAGAGGCAGGATATACCGAAAGAAGCAAGGATCCGGGAGATATTGGAAGAATTTCTCACGTAAGATACTGCTTGAGGAAAATTCATGGAGTAATATCGATTATAGATTTTTTACCGGCGGTTATATATGAGAAAATAACAGGCAGCAGCATCGAAGGATTTGAGTGTCAAATCGGATGCTGCTGTTTTTTGATGCCGGGCTGCCCAGGCGGCAGCTCCGGGGATGTTCATTTTGGAGGCAGGTTACACTTGAGTAACAATCCAGTGGCCAGTTGTTTCGTTGGATTATGTGATGTAAACGGATATGATATTACAGCCTGATCTGCATCACATCCACGTCCAGTTCCCACAAGAATTTGTCCAAATCCTTATAGGAAAGGAATACCGTTGCAGTATTTTCCAGAGGATGCACACCTAAGCTCTTGCATTTGGTCAGGTCACGGTCAATGAAAAATTCTACAGCATGATCAGTATCGTTAATCAGTCCAAGCGGGGTTACGCTGCCCTGTTTTAAGCCAAGGTATTTCTCCAAACGTTCTTCAGAAGCAAAGCTCACACCGCTCACGCCGAGCTGGCGGGCAAGGGATTTAAGGTCTACCCGCTTTTTCTCGTCGCATGTAACGAGAAAATGGCGTTTCCCCTTGGAATCACGCAGGAACAGATTCTTGCAGAGAGTTCCCTTAGCCGGAAGTCCCAGCCGATCCATGTCTTCCATGGTATAGACCGGTTCATGCTCTACCACTTCATATTTAATTCCCATTTTTTTCAATTCATCGTAAATACGCTGCTTTTGATTTTCCATATTGATGTCTCCTTAGTCTGAAATAGTTTCTTAACGGTACGTGCCTGATAGCATTGATGACTTATGTTGATAGACATAATAAATGTAAATAAAATGCCCACCCTGTCGGCCAACAGGATAGGCGATGCCTGCAAAGGCAATTAAACTAACCTGAGGGCTTCCATCTTGTGGGTGGCGGCTCTTGTTAATATGGTTATTATACATCGGCATTTCCCCAAAAGGCAAGTTGTTCTGTAAATTTGTTTATCAAGCCTGCCAGTAGTGTGTGAACAGTAATCCAGTAGGGAATTTCATCAAAACCGCCTCAAGAGCAGTCTCTTAGAATCCCTTGTTCTTTGTATCAATTTTCTCACGTCACAGAATAAACACATAAAGCACACAGAAAAAACATATTTTTCCCGCAAATTTTTCACACTTCCTTCCTATACTATAATGTGCATGTAAATTGTTCTCCGGTCAAAGTCTGCGCAAGGGAGTATTTTTACAGCGGTAGAAACAGCTTTTTAAGTGGAACAAAATGACTGGTGCAAATAGCTGAGAGGAGGAAACGCAGTGATTGAAGTGAAAAATCTTGTGAAGAAATATGGTTCTCACATGGCGGTAGATCATCTGAACTTTACCGTGAAATCCGGACAGATTTACGGGTTTCTGGGGCCGAATGGCGCCGGGAAATCTACGACAATGAATATTATGACCGGGTATCTGGGAGCAACCGAGGGGCAGGTGCTTGTAAATGGGCACGACATTCTGGAGGAGCCGGAGCTGGCGAAACGCTGTATCGGGTATCTGCCGGAAATGCCGCCGCTTTATATGGAGATGACCGTCCGGGAATATTTATATTTTGCGGCAGAACTAAAGAAAATACCGAAAAAAGAACGGGATGAACAGGTGCAGCGCGTCATGATGCTGGTGAAGCTTACTGATGTGGCACAGCGCCTGATCAAGAACCTATCAAAAGGCTACCGGCAGAGAGTAGGGCTGGCGCAGGCTATTCTTGGATTCCCGGAGATTATTATATTAGATGAACCGACGGTAGGTCTGGATCCGAAACAGATCATTGAGATCCGTGAACTGATCCGCGAGCTGGCGAAGGAGCATACGGTGATCTTAAGCTCTCACATTCTTGCGGAAATACAGGAAGTCTGTGATTATATCATGATCATTTCCAAAGGGAAACTGGTCGCAAGCGACACACCGGAGAATTTGGAGAAAATGCTGGAGGGGCAGCAGACGATAGAGCTCCTGGCAAAAGGGAAGGAAAAAGCGATAAAGGATATCGTGAAGGCAGTTGCAGGAGTGAAACGGGCAGAGTACACACCGGGAAATGAAAAGGGTACTATTCATGTAAGCGTGACTCCAAAAGAAGGGAAGGATATTCGGGAAAGCGTATTTCGTGCCTTCGCGAAAAGTGACTGCCCGCTGCTTATGCTGATGCACAGTAGAAGCACGTTGGAAGATGTGTTCCTGGAGCTGACGCAGGGAAGCTCTCCGATTTTTAACGGACAGCAGAAAAATGCAGATGTGAACCAGGAAGGAAAGGCCGGTGACACGGAGCAGGAAGGTGCAGCCGCCGAGGAGGTGGAATTGGTAGAAGACATTTTGATGGAGAATGTGATTCGGGAAAGTGTTGTGGATAACCTGTTGGAAGGAACAGAGAAAGCAGAGGAGGTGACGGTAGATGGCAGCGATTTATAAGCGTGAGCTCAGGGCGTATTTTCAGTCTATGATCGGGTATGTGCTAACCGCATTCATGGTAGCGTTTACCGGAATTTATTTTATGGCGTATAATTTGAATTCCGGATACCCGTATTTTTCTTACGTTTTGTCGAGTATCAATTACATATTAATTATTGCGGTTCCGCTTCTTACCATGCGGTCATTTGCGGAAGAGAGGAAAAATAAGACAGACCAGCTCCTTCTCACCGCTCCGGTGGGGCTTAAGGATATCGTGCTGGGAAAATATTTTGCAATGACAACGGTATTTGCCGTGCCGTGCCTGATATATTGTGCATTCCCGTTGATTATCAAGAGTGTAGGAACGGCATATTTGAAGGTGGATTACCTGTCTATTTTAACATTTTATCTGATGGGATGTGTATATATTGCAGTTGGAATGTTTCTCTCGTCCCTGACAGAAAGCCAGATTATTGCGGCGGTCACGACGGTTGGTGCGCTGCTTCTCATCTACCTTTGGGGCGGACTGGTGAATTTCCTACCGACTTCTAAGGTGAGTGGGATGATCGGTGTCGTGGTACTGATCACTCTGGCGGCAGGAATTATCTACCAGATGACGAAAAACTGGATGATGGCAGGCGTTCTGGAAGCGGCAGGCGTAATCGTTACGGTGATCGTAAGTTTCGTAAAGGGTGAAGTGTTCGAGAATCTTTTGGTCAATCTGATGAACAGGCTTTATATCGGAGAAGTGTTCGAGAATGTGGCGATCAACCGGCTGTTTGACACAGAAGGTATTGTAATGTACCTGACCTTGGCTGTGGTGTTCGTATTTCTGACGATGCAGTCAATTCAGAAGAGACGTTGGAGTTAGGAGGGAAGCGGCATGGAAAGAATCAGGAAAATGTGGGGAAGTGCATCTTCTAAGTACGGTACATACAGTCTGTCTCTGGCGGCGATCGTGATTGCGATTGCAGTTGTAGTGAATCTGGTAGCTTCTCAACTTCCGGAAAAATGGAAAAATGTTGACATTAGTGATAACCGTTTGTATGAAATCAGTGATGTTTCAAGAGAAATGTTGGAAAAGCTGGACCAGAAGGTAACATTGAATGTGATCGCAGAGCTGGATTCGGTGGACGACAGGATTGAGACATTTGTGAAAAAATATGCGGCACTTTCAAAAAATGTTGAGGTAGAATGGACGGACAGCGTGCTTCATCCGTCGGCCCTTAAGGAGAATGATACCGAGGGTGATGTGATCGTGGTTTCCTGTGAGGAGACCGGAAAGAGTACGACGATTCCATTTTCAAGCATCATTGAATACGATCAGTATACGTACTATATGACGGGGCAGATGAGTGAGACTTCATTTGACGGTGAGGGGCAGCTTACCAGCGCGGTAAACTATGTGACCAGTGACACTGTGAAGAAGATTTACCGGACCAGCGGACACGGGGAGGAGACGTTCTCTACCTCGGTAACGGATCTGTTTTCCAGAAATAATCTGGAAACGGAGGAGATTAATCTGAGCATGAATCCGGAAATCCCTTCGGATTGTGACCTTTTGTTCCTCTATGGACCGACTTCGGATATCACGGATGATGAGAAAGAGCTGATTCTGAATTATCTGGCTGACGGTGGTAAGGTGTATTTGATTCTCGGCGATGCGTCGGGTGAGACGCCGAATCTGAACGCGGTGATGGAGCGGTACGGGCTGAAGAAGGCGGACGGTTACATCGCAGATATGCAAAGAAATTATCAGGGAAATTATTATGCGATCTTCCCGCAGCTATCTCTGAGTGGAGATCTGGGAACGGGGATCAGTAATGAAATGGTTCTTCTGGTGAATTCCCTGGGAATGGAGAAGCTGGATGTGGACAGCGAGAATTTGACGGTTTCCCCATTTATGCAGACTTCTTCCAATGCTTATGCAGTGACGGAAAATGATGAGGCGCAGGGGCAGTATATTCTTGGCGCGGTTGCGACGGAGACGGTGAGCGTGAAGGACGACGAGGAGGAAGAGGCGAACGGAGATTCAGATGACAGCACGGCTTCTGACGATGATACGAAAGAGACGGATGAGGATTCCAGCGACAATTCGGCGGCGGAAGGGGCTAAGGAGACCCGTGAGGCGAGACTGACTGTACTTACGTCCAGTTCTATGATCAATGCGGAGATCACAGACCAGCTCACTACATTGGATAACCTGACTTTATTCATGAATTCAGTGACAGAGAATTTTGACGATGTAGAGAATCTGGCGATTGAGGCGAAGAGTTTGAGCGTGGAGCAGAATACACCGATGCACGCGGGCGGAATCAGCCTGATCGTGATTTTTGTCATCCCGCTTGCAGTTCTGATCTGTGGATTTGTGGTCTGGATGAGAAGGAGGAAGGCATAGAAAATGATGAAAAAATCGAAAACCTTATGGATTCTTATCCTTGTGTTTGCCCTGCTTGTCGCATTATTTCTGGGCCTGAAATCCTGGAATAAAGCAAAGGATGAAGAGAAAGAGGCAAAGGAGAAGGCACAGAAGGTTCACATCTTCGAGGAAGAAAATCTGACTGCTATGGAATATGAGAAGAGTGATGGAACAACCATGTCGTTTGCGAAAAAAGAAAACGAATGGGTGTATGGGGCCGATGAGACGATTAAGCTCTCGGAAGCCACCATGGAAACGCTGGAAAAAACATTTTCCGATATCACGGCGTTGAAAACGATTGAGACTCCGGATGCGTTGGCTGATTACGGGCTTGAGGAGCCGCAGTATCAGATCCGTCTTGCCGGGGAAGACGAAGAGAAGCACACGTTCCTGGTGGGCGATGCGGCCGGAGAGAACTATTACTTCATGGAGGAAGGGCAGGAAAAGGTCTACACGGTAGATGCTGCCCTGGTTTCCGGAATGCTGTGGGAGTTGTCTGACGTAGCGCAAAAGGATAGTTTCGTTTCCGTGACGGAGAATAATTTTGTGAAGGAAGTTGTGACGGCGCCTGACGGGACGGAAGCGGTGTATGATATTACTGATTTAGATACGGGCGAGGAACCGGGCGCAGATTCGGATGAGAAGGATATAGCGGAAAACGACACAGATTCAGCTGAGAAGGATACAGGCGCGAATTCGGATACTGCGGACGCGGAGGATAAGTCAGATGCAGATACCGAGGGCGATGATAGGAGCAGCGAAGATGCGAAAGAAAATGAGAAAAGTGCGAAGGTATCTTCCGTGTGTGACGGTCTTTCCAGCTTCTATTTTACGGATTGCATCGATTATCATGTGACGGATAAGACGCTTGGAAAATATGGATTGGAGGAAGGAAAACGGACGAAGGTGGTGTTAACCTATAAGGAAACGGTGGATTCTGATGAGGAGAAAGAGCTTACATTTTATGTGGGCAGCAAAGATGATACGGGAACGTATTATTACGTACAGCTTGACGGCTCTCAGATGGTGAACCGGGTGACAGCGACTAACGTCGAGCAGGCGCTGGGTTGGACGGTAAATGCAGAAGCTACTGAATAAAAGAGACATTTCAAGTTTTGTGTAAACCGAGATGAAGGTCCACTGGACCTTCACTCAGGTATGCTCGGCAACTGAAAAATCGGCGACCACATTGGGGTCGCGGGTTTGTCAAGTTTTTTGTGTAAGTTTTAAGAAAAAATTTATGGGGAGGGGAACCTCCCCGTTTATATCATTAAATACTTTAATGAATTATCCCGGTAAAGTGTTCTGGTTAAACCATTTA
>Ga0129308_1000964_pt1 | contig 34932 bp, 26 predicted proteins | sample L827metagenome_FD_94440 | JGI IMG/M metagenome (GOLD analysis project Ga0129308, IMG submission 94440) | Ring-tailed lemur group fecal microbial communities from Wisconsin, USA - L827 metagenome | ecosystem: Host-associated > Mammals > Digestive system > Large intestine > Fecal | place: USA...
ACGCGGGCCAAGCTCTTTGAGGCGCGTGTACAGACGTCTATAGCATTCGAAATAGCCATAGTCCATGCCGAGCCCCTCGAAAATCGAGCGGAACTCTTGCTCCCACAGCCACTCGCCAACAGCATAGATGTCGTCGAAATACGTGTAGAAGGTCGAGCGGGAGATACCAGCCTCCTCGCAGAGGTCCACGACGGAGATCTGCGCAATGGGGCGCTTGGCCAGCAGGTCGTTTAAAGTCTGCGCAACGAAATACCTCTTGCGGTCCAGCTTATCCAATCTCATGCCCCCTATAGCGCATCCGACAGGCCGGTCGGAATCCCCTCAATAGCCATCGCCCCATCGCCCGCGCATAGCAACAAATGCAGCAATCGGCAACGTACAAAATCAGTATCTACGCCACGCATCAGGTAGTGTCCCGAATGTTGGTGTAGGGCTCGGTTCTCGAGGGTAGCCGCAGGCTGCCCGAGGAACCGAGAATCGCCTAGAATGCCGTCATTCTAGCTCATGTCACGCCGCCTTCCCGCCGGGAACGGGGTTGTCGGCCAGAACCAGCTCGATTATCCTGGCCGCATGCTCGGCGGCGGTGCCCTCGTAGGCGGGCGCGGGCGCGTTCACCTCGGCGCCCTCGACGGCCCTGCCGATGGAGTCGTCGTTGGACCAGCGGCGGCCGGCCCAGCCTCGTCCATCTCGGAGAGCACCGCCCCCATCATCCCGATGGGCGACTTCCTGCCCGGGAACACCTGCACGACGCGGCTGCGGCGCCTGGGCTCGCGGCTGGCGCGCTCCTGAACGTTGTCGGTGCGCAGCCTCACGTGGTGCTCGTAGGGGAAGTCCAGGTACGCCAGCGCGTCGGCCTCGGCCTCCCCGGGCACCTCGGCCGCCTTGGGGCAGAACCCCTCGATCTGCTCGATGGCGAGCTGGCAGGGCTCGCGCGCGAGCCCGGGGTCGCGCTCGGCGAAAACGGCCTTCAGGACGCCGAGCACGGCGCCCACCTTCTGCCTGGTCGGCGCGTTGCCGGCGGCGTCGCGCATCAGGTGCACGACGCAGCGCTGCCACGCGGCGCCCGGGAACACCTCCTGGATCGCGCGCCTGAGGCCCCCGTGGGCGTCGCCGGTGACGCATATGACCCCGTCGACCCCGCGCGCCCGCAGCGAGAGAAGGAACGCCCTCCAGCCGCCGTGGGACTCTGTGTCGATGGCGTCGAGCCCGAGCAGGCGCCTGTAGCCGCCCGACCCGGCGCCGATGGCGGTCACGAGCGCGGTCGACTGCACGCGGCCGGCGTCCCTGCACTTGATGTAGGTGGCGTCGAGCCAGATGTAGGGGTAGCTGACGTCCGACAGGTCGCGTTCCTGCAGGTCGGCGACCGCGTCGTCGAGCGACGAGCACATCCTCGACATCTGGCCGGCGCCCATGCGGCCTGTGCCCATGGACTGCGCCGCGCGCCTCGCCTTCCTGGCGGGCACGCCGTCGGCCACCATCTCGGACACGGCGGCGATGACCGCGCGGTCGACGCGCGAGTAGCGCTCGATCAGGTCCTCCGGGAAGTAGCTGCCGGCGCGCAGCTTCGGGATCCTCAGGTTGATGGTGCCGACGCTGGTGACGAGCCTGCGCTCGCGGTAGCCGTTGCGCTGGTTGCCGCTCTCGCACGCCTCGTCGGCCTGGGCGTCCATGATCTCGTTGACGAGCGACTCGGCCATCACCCTGATCAGCTCCGTCATGTTCACCATGCCGTCGTCGAATCTCGGCATCAGGGCTCCGCCGCCCGCAATCTCGTGTATCTTGTCCATGTGCGGTTATTGCCTTTCCACGAATCCTAACTTCAGCAATTAAGATTCTAGGCGATAACCGCTTCCTGCTTTCTACGGCCAGGGAAGCGGCCCCTTACACCAACCTTCGGCACGCGATCGAGTGTCGGCTGATTTTCCTACATGATGCAGCTTCTCGGCTATTGTGCATGGCGGGCTGCCGGCGCACGTCCGATCATAAAGCTGCGTGACGTGCGGAACGCGGCGAAAGTTGCCCAGGAGGAACTAAGCCATCGCGTGTTCGACGCGACATTCTATGAGCCCTCAAAGGGTGACAGGAAGTTCCTTGAGGGGATGCTCTCCGACGCCGAGACAACCGACCGACAGGATCTGGCGAAACGCCTGGAGAAGAAATCCGGTTGGATATCCACCTACAAAAAGCGCCTCCTGACGGCAAGGGTTATAGAAGAGCCCGGGCCGGGCATCTTCTCCTTCGCCCTCCCAGGGTTCCGCGACTATTTGAAAGAGAAGGTGCGATAACCCTACTTCGTGCGCTTTAAGACGACCCTCGATCCCTTGTTGCTGCAGAAGGGGATCGAGGGTCGTCTGTTACATGATCGCTAGGCTAGACCCAGATCCTTGCAAGCTGCGTTCGCAGCAACATATCCCGTCGTGCAAGCAGCACCCTGCCCCGATCCTCCATGCAGCCCATAGGGATAGTCGTTAAACTGCATGGAACCGTTATCGATGCCGCACACAAACAAGCCCTTGATGGGGAGATCGTCGTGTCCGATCGCCCGCGCCTCATAATCTCCTCGCACGCCGCCACAGGTGCTATAGGCGCAAGCCTCGACCTGAACCGCATAAAATGGCTTCTTTTCTAGAGGCGTCATGAGCGCGGGGTCGGCTCCAAGGGGGTCATGAGAGCCGTCCCCCTTCGCTCTATTATTGTAGTCTTCCATCGTTGCAGCCAATGCTTCCGAGTCAACCCCCATAAGCTCGGCAAGCTCCTCGAAGCTATCGGCCTTCCAAACAAAGTCGCTGTCTTCAACCAAGGATCGGAACTCTCCGCTCCCAACACCCATGAAGGCAACGAACTCATTGAGTTTATCCTCGCCCTCGTAGGCTTCAACATGCGCCTCATCGAACAAGGTAAAGACCTTCGACTGAGAAGCGATTGCCGTATTGAGGCGGGAGGTGTCGGCGTCTTCTGCAAGTGTCTCGTTGTAAAAGCGCACGCCGCTCTGATTGACCATGGGGAGCGTTTTGCCTATTTCTAGCGGATACCGATAAGAGGGCGGCCACTGAGTGAAAATCGACAGCATGCTACTCCAACTTTCTCCGCACGCCTTCGAAAGTCCGTACATTACCGCAGACGGCGCCTGGGGAAGCGCGCCTGCCGTCAGCGCCATATTGATACCGTCGCCATCTTGACCATCGGCCCCCAGAAATACAACTCGTTCACTAGGAACGCGAAGCCGCTCGGCGCACATTTCCGGGTTTTTCCCGAATCCACCCGTAGCGAGCACCGTTGCTTTGGCATTAATGCGCACGAGATCGCCGCCGCTTTTTGCGTAAACACCCCTAACTCCCTCATTGTCGAGAATGATGTTCACGGCAGGAGACTCTAGGCGAAAATCCAAATTATCGAGCGTCTCCCCATAGGCCCAAAGCGGCTTGAGCATACCCTCGCCGTTGTTTATCCAATTGCCTGCCTCGTCAAAGCAGCTCAGAAGGGCACCCTGGCCACCAGTTGACATCGAAGCCCCATGGCTTATGGCCCAATCGAGGGCTTCTCCAGAATTGTCCAGGTAGCACCAAATCCCTGGTGCATAAGCACCCCAATTGTGCCACTGCATGTAAGATTCGAACTCGGCCTGCAAGTCTGTGGGCCCCTGCGCATCAAGCTGCTCTTGAGTGTTGTACGCAAGCGTACCCTCCGTTATCGTTGAAGTCCCTCCCTTGAGACTTGTCTTCTCAAGCCAGATTACACGAGCACCAAGCTCAGCTGCTCTAATGGCGGCATAGGTTCCAGCGGATCCTGAGCCGCACACTACGACATCGCACTCCTCCGTGCGGGCCACATCCCCTTCATCCACTTCGACAAGCCGCGAAGAAAGAGGGCGATCTGCGCCCTTATGCGTACTGGTGCCCGATGCGTCGGTATCAGTCGACGGCAGGTCACCATTTGAAGGAGCACCTTCCGCGAGGCCGACCGCTGCCATGCTCGCACCAAATACTCCACCCCCAACAATAAAATCTCTGCGCAATATCCCCTTGTCCATTTTTGATCCTCCTCTTTCCTAACTGAGTTATTGTATGTGCGATTTTGGGCTCATGGGCCATCGCCCAACTCGTCTATCGACAAAACGTTGACGGCGCCTATTCGAAATCGCACTTACGCATGAAAACGCGGGTATTGGATTTTGAGGATGCAGATTGAGGTTGATTGCAGGCAAGGAAGGGTTGAAAAAACGATTGATGAAGCGCATTGCGCACTTCAAGCTATTCCTCACCTCCGCACTCCATTTCCTCAAAGTGCGATTACCTCGGGTTTTCCAGGCTTAATCGGTATAAAATAGACCGAGAGGCAGTTCTATCATGCGAAACCATTCGGGAGGTCGAACGTGGCCAAGGCAGTGACGGTAAATCAGATTCGCAACGTGCCTTTTGCTCTCGCTCTGGCTTTTGCTTGCGCTTGGATGCTCGACCCTTCTGCTGCAATTCCGGCAGGATTCGCTTCACTCGTATCCTTTTCCCAATATCCCCATCTCCTTGTAACGTCGCTCGCATTCGGCGTCTTGGCCCTGTTTCACCGCCAAACCAGCACTTTCCTCAGCAGTAAGGCGTTCGTTGTTGCCTCCTGCTCACTGTGCTTTCTCGGTTTTTTTGGCGCCTGGGCGTGCTCATTGCAGCCGGAAACTTTCCAGGGAGTTCTACCTTTCGCTTGTCTTTGCGTAACGGCGCTCTGCCGAGCCTCTCTGCTCATCTCGTGCCTCAAGGCGCTTGCGGGGCTCCCCCTCGTCGACTGCCTTTTAACGCTCATTGCTTGGCAGTTTTTTGTAGGCATACTGCGGGCACTCTCCACTTTGCTTCCGCCACTTGCCATATCCTGTATTGCGCCCCTCGCAATCGCCCTCTGCCTCACGAGAAAAACCTCTATTGCGCTCTGGCGCGAAAACCCTACGGCTACTTCGCCCTCAGAAGAGGCCGGCAAAATTGAGCCGCGCAGTTTCTTTCCCATTGCGCGCTTGCTGCTCATTTATTCGCTTATCATCTTCACCATTCAAACGCTACAAGGCTTTGCCCCTACGCCCGTAGCTAGTGTTTCCTACTTCGGGCTCTTTATCGCCATTGCGGTTACCTCAATCGCCCTCGCGGTAAACGGAAGAATCGTTCGCATCAAGCAGCTCTATGACGCATCGCTCGCCATTCTGGAATTGGCAATCATAGTTTTCGCTATAGGAGCTGGGTGTTCCTACGAAATTGCTTCGATTCTTCTCGATGCCTCCTATATGACTTTTTCGACATTCTTCTTCACCATACTGTGCAATCTCTGCCAAAGAAGAGGAAACAACCCAGTCTTTGTTTTCTCGCTTGCCTATCTTGCAGAGCAACTCGCCGCTTTTCTAGGAGAAGCTTTCTCGGGCATGATAGGGCCTGGCGTGCATGCGTTGCCCCTCGTCCTGCTCGCAGGATTAGGAGCCATTGCGTTCGTCTATCTTTCCCCTCTCAGAGATGGAAGTCTCGAGAGGAGCGCCGATCCAGCAAAGGCGCAGTACGTCGATCCGGCACGTTACTACACCATACTCGCCGAAACCTGCACATCGGTTGCCATGCAGTGCTCTCTGACTAAGCGCGAGGGAGACGTACTCCTTCTCCTCGCCCAGAGAAAAACGTTAGCGCAAATTAGCGACGGTCTGGCGGTAAGCCTCGCTACGGCGAAGACCCACACTCACAACATTTATAAAAAATTGGGTGTCCACAGCAAACAGGAGCTGTACCAGTTTCTTGGCCTGGAAAACCTATCCTATTCCGCCAAATCCTCCACGAAGCCCACGCGGTAGTTCTTGAAGATGACCTCGCCTTCCTCCTGGGTGGCGTCCAGGTTCACGTCAGCCTCGATGCGGAATCCAGCGCATCGGGCGGCAGGGTGTGCACGAGCACGCGGAAGGCGTCGGACAGGTACCCAAGCATAGATTCCCTCAAGGCCATAATCGAGAGGTGCGAGAAACGCGGAATCACGCGCTCGATGTCGAGGTAGGGCTGCAGCCCGGAAAACCCCGCGATGGAGGGCCCCTTCGGAGGGCTCAAGGTGGAATTCTTCTATGGCCGAGACTGGAAGGGCCGGTCGATAGGGCGGTTCGTGGAGGCGCTGGGCGAATACATCGACTGGTACAACGAGAAGCGCATCGAGGTGTCATTGGGAGGGCTGAGCCCCGCTCAATAGAGAAGGTCATTGGGGCTTGCAGCATAATAAGGTGTTTTGGGTCGGAAACACGTCAGCAGCCCCTCGTCGTGCGCCTCCTCAATATGGGCTTTTGCCTTTAACTTGCATACCATTGGGCATCGCATGTACCTTCAGTAGTCCCCGTAAACGAAAGCCTCGCCATATCAATTGGCCCGACTTGCGTCGCGTCAGCCCGCCTGCAGAATCACCTGCGTGCGTCAGCGACGAAACAGGCGACCACCCGGCCCGCCGCACCGTCGCAGCCTCGCCGCTCCTCTGGCGCGTGGTAATCTGCTCTACACCCTTGCCGGAGCTCTCAGCAGGAGCAGGCGCAAACCCCCAACCGCTTAGGAGCCACCGCATGCACGACATCTGGAACCCCTGGCATGGGTGCACCCGCATCAGCGAGGGATGCGACCACTGCTATATGTTCACCATGGACGCTGCGCGCGGCCTCGACGGCGGGGTGGTGCGGCGCAACAAAACCACGTTCGACTACCCGTTGCAACGCACGCGCTCGGGCAGCTACAAGGTGCAAAACGGCGAGCTCATCCGCATCTGCATGAACTCAGACTTCTTCATCGAGGAAGCGGACCCCTGGCGCGAGGAAGTCTGGGACATCGTCCGCGCCCGACCTAATGTGAAGTTCTTCATCCTCACCAAGCGCCCCGAGCGCATGGCCACGTGCCTGCCTGCCGACTGGGGCGCAGGCTGGGAGAATGTGATGCTCAACGTGACGTGCGAAAACCAGCGGCGCGCCGACGAGCGCATTCCGATTCTGCTGGCAACGCCCGCTAAGCACAAGGGCATCATGTGCGCCCCCTTCATTGGTCCGGTAAGCATCGAGCAGTATCTTGGCGATGGGGTCGAGTCAGCCGGCGCCCCACTTGAGCAGGTCATTTGCGGCGGCGAGAACTACGAGAACCCGCGACCGTGCGACTTCGCCTGGGTGCGTAGCCTTGCCGAAGAGTGCCGCTCGCACAATATCACGTTCGCCTTCATCGAGACGGGAACGAGGCTCGTCGTCGAGGGGCGCGAATACCGGATTCCCAAGACGCTCCAAGCCCAGCAGGCGTTCAAGTCAGGCGTCGAGCATCAAGGGCGACCCATCGTCTGGCATCTGACCGATCCGTTGGGTTTCGAGCTGAGCACCAGCGAGCTCTACACCCCACGCTTCCGCACCCGCTGCCGCACCTGCGGCAGCCACCTCATCTGCAACGGCTGCTGCAACTGCGGCCAATGCGGTGAACCCCCAGAGGAGCTGCACACTTGGAAGAAGCTCAACGAGAAAAACTAGGAAGTGATGAGCAAGTTGCCCCCAGCTGCAACCCCTTCCGCATCGATGCCCAAAACCGGCCTGGGAGGGGCCATCAGGGGACACATTCATCGTCCCCCAGGTCGCGCTGGCAGCAAATCGAGTTTCGGAGTAGTCCCAGAGTCCCCGCTGGCAACCAAACGCGTTTCGGAGTAATGATTTCCGAACGAAACTGCCGCCCAACCCTGCACGCCGCGAAATTCTGTTGTTAAAACAACGGAATAAGTAAGGAACACCCCTTTTGAGGCCTCATATTCCCCTGAGAAAGGGTCATAGGCCTCGCGGAGGGCGTTTCGACTACTCCGAAACTCATTTGTCTGCCCACGCATCCGGGAAAACTACTCCGAAACACGTTTCGCTGCCAAAAGGCCCCGGAATCGACCGCACGCCGTGCCCGCGCTGCCTGGCAAGGCGGTCGTTCGCGCCGGGTGACCGACATCGGAGACGGCCGCCGGTAAGTGAGGTGGCGACCAAGCGCAGCCGACTTCGTCGGATGCGCCCTCTACAAGCTCCGTCCAACGGCGGAATGCCATACCGCTCCCTTGTTCAGCGTTGTCATGGCAACCACCGCCGGCACCCCGCCAGCGCCCTGTTGCCTGGCGGTATCGTTTGTTTTACTAACGGCCGGGTTCCTATGGGTGCCAACGAGAACTTGAAACTCCCCTCATCGACGGACAAGGTCAATAAGCTGCTGCTTAGAGTGGATATCCAACTTTCGATAGACTGCCTTAACATGCGTCTGGACCGTCCCGATAGACACACCCATAAGTTCGGCAATCTTCTTTTGGCTGTTACCCTCGGCCAAAAGACGCGCGACCTCAGCCTCGCGTTCGGTAAGCGCGAAGCCCTCGAAAGGAGCGGGTTCCTCGTTGGCCCCGGTGACGTCGGAAGCGCAACTCGAAGTCGTAGCGCTTACCGAAACCCCAGACCCTGAATCCATGGCTCGCGCGAAGAACACGACAGAGACGACCACAAGAGCAAAGGTCACCGCCGCCGCAAGCAAAGTAGGAGACTCAAGCTCTGCAAAGCCAATCACACCCAACACGCCAGGTACCACCACGTAGCCGAGCAGCGAGGAAACTGCGTCCGTCAGCAAAAACGGCACGGCAAACGCGGCAAGGACATCATCGGAAGAATCATGGGCTTTATCAGCAAGTACGAGCCAAAATAGCAAGCCAAGAATAGTGCGCCCCACGACCATAATCTGCTTGCCGGCACCCATGGCTCCCGCCCCAGCATACGACATAAGGAAGAGCCCCGCGAATAGCACGACCGTGGCAAGTGGCCATACAAAGCGTGGAAGCCCCCGAAGCGAGCCGCTTTGTAGGCAGTACGCCAAAACAACGCCAGCCAAACCTATCGTTAGCCAATCTTGAGGCGTCACCATCGGCGAAAGCAGGGCGCCGTCAAGTGGGCCAAAAGCCACAGCACGTGTAACGGCGGCGATTATCAAAAAGAGCGCCAGAAGACCTGTCACTCCGCGAAACGATTGGGCGCAAACGTGCCATGCAGCCACAAGAGGGCTCCCGTTATTGCACTGGATGGTCGCATCGACTCGGCCTATCGAAGAGTCGTCCCGAACAGCAAGGGCGCACAACACGGAAAGGACGGGGAACATTGCCATCACAATGACATCGGCTCCCGCCGCAAGCGAGCTCACCGCCCGGAGAAAGAAGCTCAAAGAAAAAGAGATACAGCATACGAGCGCGCATTTCGAGGAGTGAAGAGACAACACCCATGCAGCCCAAACACATGTAAGCCAAACAAAAACGAGGGCGTAGAAAACGACATCTATCAACGCCAGTAGCACGGCAACGGCACCCGACGGGGCCATGAAGAGCTCGACGAGCTTGCAGGCAAATTGAACACAAGAGACACCGGCGACAATCACAGAAGCCTTACGACTCCGCGCATAGATTCGCATGCGAGGCGACATGGCCAAAATGGCCACACCAAGACAGATTACGCAGCCTAGAAACAGCGTGTACCAACCACGCGACGCGACAGGCGAGAAATCATGACCGGCAAGCACGTAAAACCCAGTCGGCCTCCTCAGAAGCGGCCACCATAGCGTGAGGCCAAGGAGGCCCAAGAGAAACTCGCGGTTCTCCCGCAAGCGAGCAACGAGTGCACGCACAGTGATACCCCCCGATACGATATGACAACCAAGCGCCACACAACCGCTCGGAGCAAGTTGCTCATCAAGCCCGTCAAAGAGAAAAACGTTTGCAGGCATCATTCTAACCCCCTCCGCAGCGCTCGCAACGCATCAAGCAAAACGCGAGTTCGGCCTCCTCGCAAGTGCGCCCCACAGGCGCATCGCGTTGCCTCAAATCATTGACCACAAGCGTATTTCTATCAAAAAACGAGGTAAACAGTGCAATCCCATGTTTTATGGATGTCTTACTCCATCCCACAATCCCAAAAATCCCGCGCTTTATGGCCTTGGTCAACAACGCCAGGAGGCAACCTGGAAAACGTCAACGGCGCGACGGATGAAAGCTGATGGTCTCGACAGATAAGGGGTCTGCAGCCATTCAGGCAGCATCCGCCTATGCCACGGAATGCACGCATGACATAAGGCATGCGAGCACCAGACGAAAGGGGAACACCATGTCCAACATCACTCGCAGGCATCTCGTTGAAGGCGCCGCCCTCGGAGCAGCCGCACTGGGCACCGCCAGTCTCACTGGCGTCGCCCTTGCTGAAGAGCAAGCATTCGACGAGGAGTACGACGTTGTCGTGCTCGGCATGGGCGCAGCTGGCATGAACGCTGCCATCGCAGCTTATGAAGAGGGGGCAAAGGTTCTCCTGTGCGAGAAAGCCCCCGAGGGAGCCGTGAGCGGCAACACCCGTTTTGCCGGCCAGAACGTCCTTTCCACCGATGATGCCGACGCGTTCTATGCCTACCTCACCGGTCTCATGGGCAACTACGGCAACTACGATGCCGAGTGCCTGCGCGCTTACGCCGATGAGGCTGCCAAGAACTGGGACTGGTCCATCAACGTCCTGGGCGTCGACCCCGAGAAGGCCTGCCCTGAGAACGAAGACGGCATCGGCACGCCCAACCACCCCACCTGGGTTTGGAAGGATGACGCTTGGCACATGGGCCGCGGCGGCTGGGTTCCCATGTGGAACGAGTTCCCTGAGCTCGAGGGCAACGAGGCAAGCCTGAACATCCTGTTCAATGCCACTGAGTTCGATATGTCCTACTTCAACACGCTTGTTGAGAACGTTGAGAAGCGCGCAGGTGACAACCTCACCGTATGGTACGGCGCTCCCGGCAAGGAACTTATCCAGGGTGAAGACGGCTCCGTTGTGGGTGTCATCGTCGAGAAGGACGGCGCCGAGGTTCGCATCGGCGCAAAGGGCGGCGTCTGTATGTGCTGCGGCGGTTTCGAGTCCAACCGAGCCATGCTCTCCAGCTTCGCACAGCTCCCCTATCTGTATCCTCGCGCCGGCGCGTACAACGACGGCGACGGCATCACGATGTGCCAGGGCGTGGGCGCGCAGCTTTGGCATATGTCCAACCTGTCCGGCCTGGGCTTTGGCTATCATGCCGAGGGTGCATCGAGCGCATCAAGCCTCAAGGGTGCCAAGAAGGGCATCTTCGTCGGCCCCTGTGGCGGACGTTTCATGAACGAGGCCGGCGCCTCTCGTCATGGCCGCGTAAGCTTCGGCGGCGCCTGGAACATGACGCCCATGCCCATGCCCGCCTTTCTCGTTGTTGACGCCGACCACATTGCCGAGCCGCTCGTCGCCGGTTTCTCCGATGGCAACGCCGATGAGATTGCTTCGGGCGCCGTTCTGTCCGGCGAGACGATTGAGGAGCTTGCTCAGGCCATTCGCGACACAGGCAAGGCACCCGACTTTAACGCAAACGGCGAGCTCGACGACGCTCTCGCCAAGTACAACGCGCACGTCGAAGCCGGCGAAACCGATGACTTCGGACGCGAGTGCACCGAGGCCGTCAAGAACGGTCCTTTCTATGCCATCGAACTGTGCCCCACGCTGCTCAACACCCAGGGCGGCGCCCGCCACAACGCCAAGGCCCAGATTCTCGACACTAAGGACATGCCCATCGAAGGCCTGTTCAGCGGCGGTGAGTTCGGCTCCATCTTCCCCGACATGTACAACGGCGGCGGCAACCTCGGCGAGACCATGATTTTCGGTCGCGTCGCCGGACAGAACGCTGCCAAGCGTGCCCTAGGCACGTTTGAAGGTGCGACCGAGCCCTCGAAGCTGGAGTGTGACGCCGAGTAAAGTCCGGCCGCTTCTCTGCGACCGAACTGCATAGTTCACTACACCAATGGCCCCGCCAGCGCCCCGTTGCCTGGCGGGACCATTCGTTTTGCAGGCAGCGAAGCTCCCGCAATGACGGTACTTCGTGCATCTTCCCAGCTCCTGCGGGCTGTCCTCAGGGTCGTCCTGGGTGTTTGCTATACTCCCGCTTCGGATACTGTGCCGTGTGGCCAGCATCGGACCGTATGCGGGCGGCGCTTTTCAGGCACGAGAGAAGGGTGTCGCCATGAATCAAGAAACCATCTACGTCCTTGCGGCGTTTGCAACGGTAGGGGCCTTTATCTTCGAGGTCCTCAAGCTTTTATGCCGGCTCTGCAGATGGGTGAATGCGCAGCGGATGGCACGGAAGGAGGCGCGCAAGACTGCCCCCGAAAAGAACTAAGGCCGGAGTTGCAGCTCCGGCCTTAACCAAATAACCGCGCCGCCCGCACCACAACTGCGGGCCTTGCTGGCTACCAGCATTGTACCCACCCCGCGAGGCGTTGTCACGCTTCGCGGGGACTTTCCATCGTCGGGCCTTTGGACCCCGGATTCTTGAAAGACGTGCGCAAGATGAACCAGACGAGCGAACAGGCCTCAGCGCCTCAGCAGATAAACAACACGCACGATGTCACCTGTGCAAACCCCGCCGCACTCCCCCGCTGCGCACAAATCGAGCGCGACATCATCACGCGCTACCGCAAAAAGCTATGGGTGCCGTTCATCAAGGCGCTGACCGACTACCAGCTCATCTGCGACGGCGACCATATCGCCGTATGCGTCTCGGGCGGTAAGGACTCGTTTTTGCTCGCCAAGCTCTTCCAGGAGCTCTACCGCCACGGCCGTCGCAACTTCGAGGTCACGTTCCTCTCCATGAACCCCGGCTACCCCGACTATGCTCGCGAATCCATCGCCCACAACGCCGAGCTTCTCGGAATACCGCTTGAGATCGCACCCACCAACATCTTTGAGATTGTGCGGCGCCTGGACGGTAAGCCCTGCTACCCCTGTGCGCGCATGCGTCGCGGCGCACTCTACAACGCCGCCCGCGAGCTTGGCTGCAACAAAATCGCTTTGGGCCATCACTTCGACGACGTGGTTGAGACCATCCTCATGAGCGTGCTCTACGGCGGGCAGGTGAAGACCATGATGCCCAAGCTTCACAGCACGAACTTCGAGGGCATGGAACTCATCCGCCCCCTCTACCTGGTGCATGAGGCAGACATCATCACCTGGCGCGACGAAAACGCCCTCGAGTTCATCCATTGCGCGTGCCCCTTGAGCGGCGGGGTGTCCTCGTGCGATGCAGGCGAAGGTTCCAAGCGCGCAAGCGTGAAAGCGCTCATCGCGAGCCTTTCCGCCCAGGACCCCGACATTGCCAAGTCAATCTTCCACAGCGTAGAAAACGTCCACCTCGATGCCATCGTGGGCTGGCGTGCCGCCGGCAAGCATCACAACTTCCTTGAGCGCTATGACGAGGGCTGGGAGGAATCGAGGGGATAGGAGCCCGCTCACCCGCGCGCCTACATGCCGTTCGCAGTTCGCCCCATCGACAGCTCGCGCGTGTATTACTCTATATGTCGCCGCATTTTGTACACCTCAAACAAGGAGGTCACCATGGCGTTTCAGGTCTATAACTTCGAGAACAACGACGACGTCAAAATTGTCGCGCAAACAGGCCAGTTCAAGGTAATTCAGTGGGATCGCGACCTGTCGGTTTCCCCCGACAGCGCCCAGACCGCCTACTTCTGCGCCAAGATGGACGTTAGGCGCCGCCAGCTGGTGGCCGACCTCGACGGCTCCGTCGGCGTTACGCTGCAAGCGGGTGCCATGCAGTGGACGGTGGGCAGCGTGCGCGCCACCACGGGCGTCAAGGGCGTGGGCGACCTAGTGGGCAAGATGTTCCGAGGCGCCGTCAGCCAGGACTCCGCCATCAAGCCCGAGTACACAGGCGTCGGCAAGCTCGTCTGTGAACCCACATGGAACCACATCCTGCTGCTCGACACGTCCCAGTGGGGCAACTCGGTCGTGCTCAACGACGGCCTGTTCCTCGCCTGCGACAGCACCCTGCGCCACGAGCTGCAGCGCAGGTCAAACCTGTCGTCTGCCATGGCGGGCAATGAGGGCCTCTTCAACCTGCGCATCGACGGCTGCGGTACCATCGCCCTTGAAGCCCCTTGCCCCGAACAGGAGGTCGTCTACGTCGACCTCGACCGCGACGAACTCAAGGTGGACGGCAACTACGCCCTTGCCTGGACCTCCGGCCTGGAGTTCACCGTGGAGCGCTCGGGCAAGACCCTCATGGGATCGGCCGTGAGCGGCGAGGGCCTCGTCAACGTCTACCGCGGCACCGGCCGCGTCATGCTTGCCCCGATGCAAGCCGCCACCAGGTGCAACACCTACGCCCCCGCCCCCACGGACTAGAGGTGTGCCTAAAAATCAGACACTCACACCTGCGGGGTCCAGGCACATCGCCTGGACCCCGCAGTCATTAACTACTTCTTCTCCGCCTTCTTCGGGCTGCGGTAGGGCGCGATTGCCACAAGAGCAGCCACGCAGAACACCGCGACGCACAGCAGCATCTGCTGGTAGCCCTCCATACCGCCGGTGTTGGCGATGAAGCTCACAAGGATGGCGGGAGCAAGGGTGGTACCGACCTGGCGCACGAGCGCGATGGTGCCTACGGCACTGGCACCGTCCTTCTCATCGGTGTTCTCAAGCACCATGTAGTTGGTGGGAGCACCCATGGCGAAACCCATGCCAAAGCCGACCACAGCCAGGCCAGCGATGAGCAGTGCCCTGCTGGGGGCGGCGGAGGCGACGAGCGCCAGGAACACGAATCCCGCAGCCATGACAGCCAGACCGAACGCAAGCACGGGCTTGGCACCGAAGCGGTCGATAAACCTGCCGCCAAGGGGCGGGCCCAGAAGCGAGGCAGCACCGATGGCAAGCACGTAATAACCGCCCGAGCCAAGCGGCTCACCCATGATGAACTCGGCGTACTGCGGCACGAGCATCAGCGAGATGATGGTGCAGCCCACAAAGAACGAGGCAATCATCGTGATGACAATAGGCTTGCTGTGCAGGTATTCCATGTGGAAGACCGGGTCCTCGGCCTTGCGCTCGACCTTGCCGAAGGCAATGGTGCACACAGCGGCGGCGGCAACCGTGGCCCACAGCAGGGGCGAGCATGCAGACGCAACAAGGTTTGTGAAATCGATCTCCTTGATACCGAGCAAGAGCAGCATGATCGCAGCAACGAGCAGGACGGAGCCGGCCGTGTCGAAGCGATGGTTTTCCTTGTGCTCGCACGAACCGTCCTCACACACGGTGCGCAGAAACACGAAGGATGCAATGATCAGCGCCACGCAAATGGGAACAGCGATGTAGAAGAGCATGTCCCAGCTCTCCACGCCCACAAAGCCGATGACGGCACTACCCGTGGCGGCACCGAGAACGTTAGAGAGGCCCGCAACCGCAGCAGCCAGGCCCAGCGCCATGCCGCGCTTCTCGGGAGGGAAGGTCGTGCCGATGGCAGCGTTGGCAACGGGAATCATTCCGCCGGCACCGGCCGCCTGAATCACGCGTCCTACCAGCAGCAACGCAAAGCCGCCCACGGTCTTGGAGATGCCGCACAGAATCGAACCGACGGCAAACACGCCCAGGCACAGGGTGAACACCTGGCTGCGGCCGCGACGGTCAGCCAGCTTGCCAATTACGGGGATCAAAGCCGCATAGAAGAGCGTGTAAATGTTGATCATCCAGATGCCGACCTCGTCGTCGAGGCCGAATGTCGCCTGCACCACCGTACGCACAGGCGAAACCATGCCCACGTACAGGCCGCCCACAAGGAGGCCGAGCAGATAAATGGCGAGGATAGCGCCAAGATTGGGCGACTTCTGGACGGCATTGCCGCCAAGAGCGCTCTGCGTTTCTTTCACGATGACTCACCGCTTCCATGTTTCCAGTGCAAACCAAGGGGAGCTCAAAAGAGGCCCGCCGCAACCATCGCAGCCTCGTCACACTGAATTGGTCAAAGACAGACAACCGATACCGAAAAACGCCCAGAGGAACTGGGCGCAGTAACCGTCTATCTTCGTTTGCGGCAAAGTGAACATCAACACCAACTTGTTCAGGCAGATTGCGAACACATTTGCCCGACAAAACCGCCATGCACCCACGTAGCCCCGGCGTGCATCCCCTACGCACTTACCTTACGCCTTGTGATATAAGGCCTGCTCAAGCATCCAGAAGAAGGCCGGGATGCTGGTTGCATTCGAAGTGCGCAAGCAATTGAGGAGGTTGTTGAGCACGAGAGTGCTCACCGAGAGAGAATCAACGCCCTCAGGAAGCGACGCCCGATCTATGCGCGGGTCGTTCTCAAATACCCTCTGCAAGCCGTGCAAGGCATGCTTAAACTGGGCCGCCTCACGCGCACGGGCAGCAACCAGCTCAGCTTCGGGAAGCGCTCCGACCCCCTTGAGCCAATTGGACCGAAAGCGATCGAGGACAGTTTCCATGCTTGAAAAAAGGTTGCGGCAGTATTTTCCAAAGTCCACCTCAGACCCAAGGCGGCAGAATTCCTCGAAGAAAGCCCGACGGAAGAACAGCTCGACCGTGTCGACCACGAGGTCCTTCTTCGACCCAAAATAGTTGTATACGGTGCCGACCGAAACGGAGCACTCAGTGGCAAGGCCGCGAACCGAAAGAGCCGCAATACCGTGCGCCTCGGCAATGCGATACGCACCTTCAAGCAGCTCTTCGCGCGATGTTGTAGCAACCATAAACCCCATCCCCCGCGACGCCGCGAATAACCCACGGTGCCATCCCCATGCTGGGATCTCTTAAAGTACAACCTTCGATGAAGCCTTTGGCCCGTTTTTGCGCTCCGCTGCCAGGGTGTTGCGCACCATCTCGATGACGTCGAGCAGCTCCTGCTGGGAGTGGACGCCGAGTTTGCGATAGACGTTGGTGGTGTGGGTCTTCGCCGTCTCAAGCGAAATGCTGAGCTCGCTTGCCACGAACTGTCGGTTGCGGCCTCGGCCGAGCAGCATGCAGACGTCGAATTCTCGAGGCGACAGGGCGTAGTCATCGCGAATTCGCTGCATGACCTGACGGTAGTCGTCAACCTCCAGCGCGTTCATCGGCGTAGCGACACCAGGATGCACGTCGCCCCAACCAAACTGCGGACGCTCAAACAAAACGGCGACGAGCACGAGCAGCATGAGGGCGATGCCCGACACGAGATGCTCCCCTGCCGAGTCAATGCCGATGCAAAAGACGTCCCACACGATGAGGCCCACTACAGAGCCAACCTGGATGGCTAGCAGACCAGTCGGAACCGACACGGTCACAGCAACGTCATGACGAAGCTGACGAGATCCGAGCAGCGACCACAGCGTCATGAAAAAGAACTGGTAGCCCAGCGCGTGCACGCCCCATCCCATGTACCAGAACACCTCATAGGGGAAGAGCACGTATGCCATGGCCATAAGCGGCAACGAAACGCAGAGCACGAGCTGCCACGCATCGAGCTTGAGGGCAAACGCCGCCAGGAACGTAAGTCCCGAGGCGAGAATCGTGCCGAGGACAACACCGAAGCAAGAGATGCGATACAGCTCCTGCGGCACAACCTCAAAGCCGGCATTGATGAAGCCGTTGGAGAGACCGAAAACAAAGGCGAGACCGGCAAGCATGAGGAACGCCCGGTCGTGCAGAAGGACGCCCAACGGCGTGCGAGGGGTTTCGGGAAGCACCGCAGAGGCAGAGGCGACGGCCGGGACATCGGCAGCCTGAACGCCAGACGCGACCCCGGGCACCGCAGCGGCAGCTGTAGGCTCGGCAGGCCGCTCTTCATCCTCATACGGCAGACCCATGGGGTGCGTGGCGGCACGCTGCCCCGCCCAGAAACCAACACCGGGACACACAAAGCCCACCACCAGGGCAAACACAGACGGCACGACGTTGCACACAAGGAATGCAACGCCGCCGAACAAAAGGGCAATGGCGTTGTGGAACAGGGCCGTACGCACACCCAGGGCGGCTGTCTGCGAGCACCATTGGCACAGCAACAGGCCCTCAGTCAGACCCGTGAAAAGGCCTGACACCAGGGCAACGGGCTCGATGAGCTCGGCAGGCAGGGGAAAATGGGCGACCAGCAACAGGCCTGTGCCCGTTCCGGCAAAGCCGCACAGCATCGCAGCCAGGCGCACGCCCGTCATGAGACGTGCCTGGTTTGTACGCGCGCGGCACGCCAACAACAGGACCACGCCCACAGCCAGCGCACCCATGATGACGTTGACGCCCCAGCGGGCATTCGTCAGCTCGATGGTATAGCCGCGAAGCGAGAACGGACCTCCCCAGTAGATGAGCCAGGTCCACAAATACATGGCTGCAAGGCCCGTAACAATGCGGGTGTCACATGACAGCCGCTGCGTAAAGCCCTTCAATTTTCCCCCCGACCACTCACTTTGGCTTACAGTCTGTCGGCCAGTTTATATCCAACACGCCAGACAGTAATAAGATACCGAGGTTTGGACGGGTTGTCCTCGATTTTCTCGCGGATTTTTCGTGCAAATACCGTAATGCTGCTCGGGTCAGCGGCATCTTTATCGCCCCAGACGTGCTCCATGATCTGGTCGCGCGTGAAAACACTGCCCGGCTCGCTCGCCAAAAGCTCAAGCAACTCAATCTCGCGCGAAGAGAGAGCGACCTGCTTGTCGCGCAGACGAACGTCGTACTTGCCGAAGAAGATTTCCAGGTCGCCCACGCGATACGACACCGCGTTGCGCGGCTCCTGCGAGGCGCCACGGCCGCGCTTGCGCAGGCGGGCGTTCATGCGCAGGACAAGCTCCTCATTGTGAAACGGCTTGACCAGGTAATCATCGGCACCCGCCTTGAAGCCGATGGACTTGTCGACAATATCGCCCTTTGCCGTGAGGAACATGATGGGGACGCGACGGCCCTCATCGCGAATCGTCTGACAAAGCTCGAACCCGTTGATGTCTGGCAGCATCACGTCAAGAATCAAAAGGTCCGGGCGCTCGCGACGCAGCATATCCAAGCCATCGACTCCATTGTCGGCGCAACAAAACTCATAGCCCTGCCTTGCCACGAGCTGACCGATGAGCAGGCGCATGCTCTCGTCGTCGTCAATCAGCATCACCTTGGCCATATAAGCCGCCTTTCGCCCTGCAACCTAACTGTGGGCTCCATCATAGCGAATCTGAGACCGGACCGCCTTCGGGCAAACGAACGGTAAACGTGCTCCCCTGCCCGGGCGCGCTTTCGAGCTCGACCGTGCCGCCGAGCATCGCAACAAGGTCCTTGACAAGCGACAGCCCCAACCCGCTGCCTCCATAGCGGCGAACGGTGGACATATTCTCCTGCGTGAAGCGCTCGAAGACAAGGCGCTGCTTGTCCGCCGGAATGCCGATGCCTGTGTCCGAGACGTCGATGCGCACGATGCCCGCATGAGTCCCTTGTTCATCTGGCATCGCCTCAGACGCTCCCACAGGATTGTCCTGCTCCCCAGGCTCATAGGACACGTTCACCTCGACCCGACCGCCCTCAGGCGTGAACTTGATCGCATTGCTCACCAGGTTCACGAGAATGCGGCGCACCTTTTCCCAATCGCTCTCGATAAGCGGCACGTCAGGTGCCACGCTCGTGGAAAACGCGACGCCGCGCTTGAGCGCCACCGACTCGTTGGTTGTCTCCACCATGCCCACGATGTCGTTGAGGTCGACAAGCTCCAGGTTGAGGCGCTCCGAGCCCGCCTGGATGCGAGCCGTCTCGAGCACGTTGTTCACCATTTCGAGAAGGATGCTGCCGTTCTTCTCGACCTCTTCCACCTGCCGCAATGCGGCGGTTTCACTGGGGTCGATGCTCTGCGCAAGCAGCTCGGTGAAGGCGAGAATGGACGTGAGCGGCGTACGCAGCTCGTGGCTCACGATGGCAAGGAAGTCAGACTTGTACTGGTTCTCCCGCTTGAGTCGCTCGTTGACCTCCTCCACATGGGCACGCTGCCGCTCGAGCTCGGCATTGGTCGCACGCAGCTGCTCGGTACGCTCGACAACCTGCGACTCGAGGCTGCCGTACAAGCTGCTGAGACGGCGCGACATCTCGTCGAACTGCGTGAAAAGCGCGTCGACCTCGCGTGAAGCATAAGGATTCGAAGGGCGCTGCGGGGAAATAATCGGGGCACTGCGAACAAATTCCGCACGGGGGAAGGATTCGCACAGCCCATCCACACCAGGCGCGCCATCCACAGCAACCTGTGCACCCGAAGACTCGCCGTGCAGAAGGCCTGACGACCATGCGCTGGCTGACGATACGCCAGCCGCCCCATCACGCCTGCCCTCAGCCTGCTCGCCCAACCAGGCAAGTGAGGCGTTGAGCTCGGTCAGAGGCGTCGTAATCAATCGGCTCAGCACATGGAAGATGACAAAGGCCACACCCACCATGAGCAGGACGAAAAGGGCCGCGTTCGCTGTCACTGCCGCGCGCATATTGGAGAAATAGAGCTCGGTAGGCACAATGACGCTCACCGCGCCCGCGATATCGCCGATATGCGCGCCCTCCTTGGGGTAGCCGGTGACGTCTATCTCACCTTTGGGCGTGCCGTGGCACTCCATGCACTCGGAGTCGTACACCATGGAGCGCACATAACGAAACACGGAGCCGCCCGCATCGCCGCCGAAGCCATAGACCTCCTCCTGGGCCATTTCGGTTGGCCGAGAAGCCGCATTGGCATAGAACCCCTCGAGGGCAGCACGCTCGTAATCATCGGGTGCGTTATAAAAATTGCGCGGGTTAAGGTTCGTGAACCTGATGGAGTAATCGGACCCTCGGCTGAAGAGCGCCGCGACCGCCTTGCCGGCAATGGCGCAGTGCAGCCTCTTGAAGTCGTATTCGCCCTGCGAGGTATGGTTGATCGTGTATTGGTTGATAGAGACGAAGTCCCAGACCGCGTCCATCTCGCTCACAAGCATGCGCGACTGCTCGAGCATCTCTGCCTCGGCGCGCGAACGCTGGTCAGCGTAGGTGAAGGCGATGAACGCGATGGAGAATAGAAGCAGCACGCCGCTGAGCAGGCCGATTATCTTCGTGCGCAGGCCAACGCGCGTTGGCCTGCCACTTCGAGGCTCCCTGCGTGCGTACTTCCCTATGACCCTGGGACCTGCGCCTCTCATCACTTGTTCGCAGTCACTTCCAGCTCGGCGGCAAGGGCCTCAAGCGTGCCCGTCGCAATGCCGCAGACAGCGCGGAAGTAGGCGCCATGGTCGCGATCGGCGATGCGGGCCAGGCAGTCGGGCCCGAAGGTGAGGAGATGCTCTGCCAAAAACTCGCGCAGCAGCGGCAACGCCGCCTCGTCGCCCTCTGCCGCAGCATGCAGCAGGTGAGCGACAAACGAGAACTCAAGGCCGATGTGGTCGTCGGGCTCATTGGCCGCACGCTCGAACACAAGGCTGCCGCGCTTGTACATCGCGCGTACTTCCAGCGTGCGCGGGCCGAAGAGGGTCTCGTCCTCGCTGCGCCACACGCTCTCGTAGGGGCTCGCCTTCGAGAAGCCCGTCATGAAGAACAGGTACGTGCGATCGAGGTGCACCTGATGCATGAAATCCGCGAAGGCCTCCGGGCTCTGGGCCGCGCCCTCGAACAGCTCGACCAAGGCGCGCGACGCATCCGGCGCAACCTGGGTAAACGGTGCCTCGCTGAACATGGCACGGTCCTGCACCATGCCGCGCATGGTCTCCTCGGCGGGGTCGGCATACAGCGCCCATGAGCAAAACGCGCAAAGAGCCTGATACGCCTGAAGCGTCTCCGTCGTGATCGAGTCGTTGGTCAGAGCACCGGACATAGGGACCCCCTCGTTTGGTTACAAGAAAAGAATAGCGCGCGAGCCCGCGAAAAGCGAACCCGCGCGCATAATTGCACCGCTCACAAGCGATGCGTCAAGCAAAAGATGCTGGCAGAGGCCGCAGCCTTACGCGATGTGGCTCACCTCGAGCGGGTTGCGCAGAACGCCGCCCTTTGCCGCGTCGCGGTGCGGGTTGAACACCACGTTAGGACCGGTGGCATCGGAAAGGTCGCCCAGGACGCAGGTGTCGCCGTGGGCGGCACGCAGCTCGTCGATGGGACCAAACTCGATGGCGCGCACGGGGCATGCCTTGACGCATACAGGGTCGGGCGTACCGTTCTCGGTCTCGCTCGTGCACATGGTGCACTTGTGAGCCTTACCGTCGGAGGCAAGCTGCACGGGGTGGCCGAAGGGGCACACCTTCTCGCAGGTCATGCAGCCGATGCAGACTTCCTTGTCGTTGTCGACAATGCCAGTCTCGGGGTCCTTCTGCATAGCGCCGGTGGGGCAGTTCTTGACGCATGCGGGATCGTCGCACTGACCGCAGGTCATGGAGACATAGTAGGTGAAGGCCGTGGAAGAGAACGCGCCATTGCCGTCCTGAGTCCACTCGCCACCGCCGAACTCATAGACCTTGCGGAACTTCTCGGGGACCTCGAGGTCATTGCGATCGAAGCATGCCGTCATGCAGGCCTTGCAGCCAGTGCAGATGTCAGTATTTACATAGAAGCCGTACTGAGCCATGGTCGTCCTCCCTTAGGCCTTCTCGATCTTGCAGAGGTTGGAGTGCACGCCGTTGCCCTTGGAGATAGGCGTGGGGCGCACGCTGGTGAGCACCGAGATGCAGCCGCCCAGGTCGAGCGTGTCGGGGCTGCCGATGGACTCGGGGTCGCGCGTCTCAGGCTCGTACCAGCCACCCTGCGGAATCGAAACCACGCCGGGCATGATGCGGTTGGTCACCTTGGCGGTGAGCTTGGAGCGGCCGCGCTCCGTGGACACGATGACCTCGTCATCCTGAGCGATGCCCAGGTTGGCGGCGTCGAGATCGTTGATCCAGCACTGCTGGGGAGCAACGGAGTTCATCCACGGCACGTTGCCATACGAAGAGTGCGTGCGGGTCTTGCCATGGTGACCGATGAGCTGGAAGGGATACTCGGCGCGCAGCGGGTCGGTGTAGCCCTCGAAGTGATCGTAGTGGATGGGCAGAGCTGTGATCTGGTCACGGCCGTCATCGGGAATGTAGCCGGCACCCGTGAGGTCCCACTGCTTCGAGATGTTGTAAGCCTGCTTGGAGAAGACCTCGTACTTGCCCGAAGGCGTCCACATCTCGTCGTCGGTGGGAATGTAGGGCTCATGCTCGTTGCAGCGCTTGTACAGGCCGCCACGCTTGAACTCCTCGAAGGTGTCGGGCAGCATGTCTTCACCGGCCTCGATACCCTGGTCGTAGCACCACTCGAGCCAGTCGATCTGCGTGCGGCCCTCGGTGAACTCGTCCTTCACGCCGAGCTGCTCAGAGAGCAGCGTGCAGATCTCGTACACGGGCTTGGACTCGAAGAGAGGCTCGATGGCTGCGGTCTCGCACAGCACGAAGCCGGTCCAGCCGCCGCCTCCAGCGGTGATGTCGTCCTCCTCGAAGGGCGTGGTGCCAGGCAGGATGATGTCGGAGGCAAGAGCGGTGGGCGTGAGGTACGGATCGACCGTGACCACCATGCGCAGGCCCGAGTCCTCCTCGTCGGGGAGGTTGTAGATGCGCAGCATGTCGTTGATGTCGCCGTGCTGGCCAACCATGACGTTGGAGCCGTAGTTCCAGATGAACTTGATGGGAGCATTCAGCTTCAGCGTGCCGGGCTCCTCGGCGTACTTGAGGTCGCCGTCGACGTAGTGGCGCACGCCCCACGTGGTGTCGTCCATCGACTTGTAGTCCTCGATGGCCTGGTACCAATCGAAGAAGGAGATGCAGGGTTCGACGGTGTTCTGGTCGCCCAGGGTGGGGATGGAAGTCTTCACCTTGAACGAAGCGCCGCCCGTGCTCTCGCGGGCACCCGTGCCGCCGCCGGAGATGCCGACGTTGTGGGTAATGGCGGCGATCATGGCGATGGCGCGAGCAAGATTGCCGCCGTTGCTGTTGCGCTGCGGACCCCAGCCCTGAATGGTGGCCGTAGGACCGTCGAGGTACATGTCGGCCAGGGCGCGGATGGTGTCGGCGGGCACGCCGGTGATCTCAGCAGCCCACTCGGGGGTCTTCTCGCCCGTGCCCTCGTAGGCACCGGTGCCCATGAGGTAAGCCTCGTAAGACATGTCCTCGTCCACCGTGATGGAGCCGGACTTGTCGTAACCGAAGTAGTCGTCGCTCGTAGGCTCGCAAGCCTTGACGTCCTCGGCGAAGGTGTCGGAGTAGAAGCCGAGGAACTTCTCGCGAATGAAGCCCTCGTCAAGCTTGCCCTCGGTGAAGAGGTAGTGAATCATGCCGGCGACCAGGGCATCGTCGGTGCCGGGGCGAATGGCGATCCACTGCGTGGCAAGGCCGACGGCCGTGTCGGACAGGTGCGGGTCGACAACGACGATGTTGGCGTCGGGGTTCTGCAGCTTGACCTGCGTGAGGAGGAACCACATGCCCGAGCCGGACATACGCGTGTTGGCGGGGTTGTTGCCGAACAGCACGATGTTCTTGGAGTTGACAAGGTCAGTGACCTCGTTGTTGGACCAAGCGTCACCGTTGAACAGCGGCAGCTCCCACGAAATCTGGCCCGTGGAGTAGTCGCAGTAATGACGCAGGTAACCGCCCCAGCAGTTCATAAGGCGGGAGAAAGCGGTGCTGTCGGGGCCCCAGGACTTGGAGACGGCGCCACCGATGACACCGGTGCCGTACTGGATGTAGAAGGCGTCGTTGCCGTACTGCTCCTTGATTTCCTTCATGGAGTCGGCAATCGTCTTGATGGCCTCTTCCCAGGAAATCTCCTCGTAGATGCCCTCGCCGCGCTTCGTGCCCTCAACGCGCTTGAGCGGGCGCTGCACGCGGGTCTCGTTGTAGATGCGCTGGCGCGAGGTACGGCCGCGCACGCAGGAACGCAGCTGGGCGATCTTGCCGGGGCCGAACTCGTCGGAGCCCTCGCAGTCGGTGCTGATGCGAACGACCGTGCCGTCCTTGACGTAGGCCTTCAGCGGGCAGCGGCTACCGCAGTTCACGTGGCAAGCGCCCCAGGTCACGGTGTCAAAATCAAGCTTCGAAGCCTCGTCGGCGGCGCTGCACGCCATGATTGCGCCCTCTACCGCCTCTTCCTGCGCCTGGGCAACAGGGGCAGACGACAAAGCGACGCCCGCTCCCACGAGGCCCGACATGGCGAGGAACGACCTGCGGCTGATGCCGACGTTCGGCGACATGCTCTTCTGCATAGCTATCCTTCCCTCTCGTCTCCAGTGTGCGCAACGCGCCCGCAGCGCGGAGATACGGACACGGGCAAAACATGCGTGTCCCCCAGGCATTCCCCCGCCCTTCGACCGCATCCCCGCGCTTCTCTGCAATGGCGTACGCGACGCACCCCCCATGCGACCGACTCGGCCGCATCTTGCCAACGAGTCTAAAGCGCCTTGAGAAGAATAACCATGATTTGGTATGCACATTTGATTGGGCATTTCTGCACTTATTCTTACCTTGCTGGTAGATGCATACATACAAAACCCCCGCCTCAACCACGTTGAGACGGGGGCAGGCGGTGCATTTGTGGCGGAGCCCGTTATTTGGGGACCCGCCCATCTCATATATGGCCTAGTGGCCCGGATAGAAGAACTCGACCCTGTAGCCGAGCTCAATGAGGCGCTCGGCCGCGGCGCGGGCCGCGTTGTCGGCACTCACCCAATCGCCCTCGCCCGTGAAATCGTTAAACGAGCGGTAGTAGGCAATGCGAACCGGCTCGCTCTCGGGGTCGGAGACCTTGCCCGCAAGCGTCACGACGTCGTGCACAGCGGCAAAGTGGTCGTCGACAAGACCTTGAAGCGCGCGCCACGCAACCTCGGGGATAGGGGCCTTGCCCGAATCCCAACGACGCACCTCCGAGCGGTCGGCACCTACAATGTCGGCAAACTCGTCCTGCTTGAACCCGACCATATCGCGCAGTGCTCGGAAATTTGCGGGCGTGTGCTCAAAGCTGTCGAAAGCGTATTCCATCCCAGTGAGTCTCCTACTTCGTAGTCTTGGCAAGGGGAGCGAGGACCATCTTCATGCCCTCGACCTCGATATGCAATGCACCTTCGATAATCTTGACATCGATTGCCTCGGAATCGGCGTCAAAGGTGTACGTATCCTCAGACTTCTCAGTCCAGGTGCCCTCGACGACGCTGGGGTCGGACTCAGGGTCATCGATCTCGGTCAGAGCGAAGGTGCCATCCTCGGCAACGTCGATCGTGACGGAGATGCCCAGCGAGGAAAGAAGAGCCGACCACTTGGCGTCGTCAAGCTCGTTTTCGCCCATGCCCTCCATGGCGACGAGCGACCAGGAGCCAGCGATGCCCTCGTGCTTGGCGTCGTACTGGTCGGGATAGGTCGCGAAGGCCCATGCGCCAGACAGGACGTCCTTGGCGCGAGCGAAAATGGAGGTGACCTCCATGCCCTCGGCGTTCTCAACATTGACCAGGCTCAGGCCGTCAATCGTGAAGTTGCTGGCCTCGCCGTCCTCGGTCGTGACGACGAGCTCGGTATCGGAGACCTGCTCCCACGTGACCTTGGCCTCGGTGTTCTGGAGCTGGTCGTCGACCTCGCCCTCGGCCTGCTCAAAAGACTCGCCTGCGACGCCCTCGGCAGCAGCCTCGGCCTCTGCATCCGAGCCGTCAATCATGGCAACCTTAAAGGTGCCTGTGCCGTCGGCCTTAAGCTCATAGGTCGTGGTGGCAAGAATGGTGAGAAGCGCGAGAACTTCGAGCGTCTCCTCGTCATCGCAGTCAACGGCGATCATGACCCACGTGCCCTCTACGTCGGCACCCTTGGGCTCCGCAGCAGCCTTCTCGTCCTTCTTCTCCTCTGCCAAGGCGAGCGCGGGAAGTGCTGCAAGACTCGCTGCGGCGGCAGCGAGAACGAAGTTGCGGCGGGTAAGGGAAGCGGTGACACTCATAATGGTCTCCAATCCGTACGGCGCATCAAAAACACCCCAAAACCGCTGAATGCGGCGACTAAAGTATACACGATGTCCATGCGGCTTGACCCCTATGCCCACGTCATATCGACCGAATGGCGGGCGAAAAGGTGACTCCCCTGTGAAATTGTTTTAAATCCAAAACAAGCGGGCATATAGCGCCCAGTATCGTCCTCTTAAGCAAAGGAGTTCCCATGGCCGAGATTACCCTGACCGCAGCCAACTTCAAACAGGAAGTCCTCGATTCCGACGTGCCCGTGCTCATTGACTTCTGGGCCACCTGGTGCGGACCCTGCCGCATCATCGCCCCCATCGTTGCCCAAATTGCCGACGAGTACGCCGGCAAGCTCAAGGTGTGCAAGTGCGACACCGACGCCGAGCCCCTGCTTGCCGGCCAGTTCGGCATCCAGTCTATCCCGACGCTTGTCATCATGAAGGGCGGCCAGCCCGTTGCACGCACCATGGGTGCCATGCCGAAGGCCCAGCTCGAAAGGTTCATCGAGGACGCAGGCGTGCTGTAAGAACACGTTATGGCTCGCGAAAAGCGTGAAGGCCGGCAACCCGTCGTTGGGGATGGGTTGCCGGCCTTTTTCATGCGAGGAAACCTGAGGCTGAGACACGCTCCCGCTTGCCTCAGCCTCGTACGGTTACTCTTCGGGCATCGCGCGCTGAATCTGGCGCTGGCGCTCCACGCTGGAGAGGTTCTCGGACTCGATATAGATGCGCGACGCCTGGGGGAATCGCGCCTTAAGCGCACGCTCCACGCGGTCGATGGCGGCCATGACCTCGTCGCCCGCTGCATCCTTGCGGAAGGTGGCGTCCACCGCCATGAGCATGTTGGAGGGGCCAAAGTACATGGTGAGCACGCCGCCGGCCTTCTCGATGACAGGGTCGGACTCAATGATGGCACGCGCGTCGATCAGCTCGGCGCGGCTCATACCCTCGCCCACAAGCAGGCCCTTCGACTCGCGCAGCATCACGACGGAGACGCACATGAGCAGAAGGCCGATGATGATGGAGGCAATGCCGTCGAACACGGAGTTGCCGGTGATCTGCGTGAGGACAAGACCAATGAGTGCGAAGCAAAGACCCAGCTCAGCGGCAGAGTCCTCAAGCAAAACGGTATAGTTGCTGGGGTCCTTGCACTCCTTGATGTACTCAAAGACGCCCTTGCTGCCACGCGCAGCATTCACCGATTTGATTGCCACGCGCAGCGAGGCGCCCTCGATAAGCATGGCCGCGATAAGCACGATGTAGCTCATGAGCAGGTTGCCGTGCTCAACTGGGCCAGCAAGAGAGGCCTGCACCGCATGAATGCCCTGCATGAGCGAGACGCCGCCGCCCAACGCGAACACCGAAACCGCGACGACGAGGGTCCAGAAGTACAGCTCTTTACCAAAACCGAACGGGTGCTCAATAGTCGCCGGCTTCTTCGCCTGACGCATACCGTACAGCACAAGGAAACCGTTGCCCGAGTCGACGATAGAGTGGATGCCCTCCGACACCATTGCCGCCGAACCAGAAATGGCCGCAGCGATAAACTTGACGATGCCCACCGCGATATTCGACGCGATGGCCGCAAGCACCGACGCCTTGCTCGAATGCTTCTCAGGCGCGTCCTGGGGCGCAGGGGCAGTGGCTGGGACAGCGGGGGTGATGGGGGTCGTAGGTTGCGCAGGGTCGGGCATACAAGAACCAACTCCAATTGCTCATAGGCGAAAATGACTGAAATACGATACCCATCACACGAGTAAACATGCAGGCTAGAGGGGCAAATATAGGACACGCAAAGGAATTCCGTAATTTGTGCGGCCTAAAAGCGCGCGACACAAAACGATAGAGGGCTGTAGGTAAGCGAACGGACGCAATTTCCAAATCCACTCCCAAAAATTGTCATATCGCAATAAGTAGGACTTTTCACGCTGGCCTTATGCCTTCCCATGACAAGCAGGCGTATGCTGGAGCAGTTTGCGTTTTAAGCTTGGCACCATCATGGCGCCTGACCAAAACGAGTCTCGCGATCACGTCGAGACCGCCAAGAAAGGACTCCCATGCACAAGACCGGATTTCTCACCCTTTCCCGTCGCCACGCACGTCTCGTCGCGCTGCTCCTCGCCGGCGCCCTCGTGACGCCCATGATTTCCGGCTGCGGCGCTGATGCCTCCACGGCCGACAACTCGGGCGAGCAGGCCGAGACCACGGCAACGCAGGTCACCAAGTCCGATACGAGCGCAACGACCGACACCCAGGAAGCTCCGACGTTTGACTTCAGCGCAGGCATCGACGAGAACGGTCACTGGACGGGCATCAAGGCGCTCGACTACGTGAAGCTGCCCAGCGATTACAAGTCGATTTCCATCCCCGCCTCTGAGGTGACGCCCACCGACGAAGAGGTCCAGTCAATGATTTCTTCGATTACCTCGGGATATGCGACTCTCGAGCAGGTGACCGACCGCGCCGTGGCCGATGGCGACACCGTCAACATCGACTATGTGGGAAGCGTCGACGGCACGGAGTTTGAGGGCGGTTCGACCCAGGGCAAGGGCACTGTGGTCACCATTGGCGTCACTCAGTACATCGACGACTTCCTCGACCAGCTCGTGGGCCACAAGCCCGGCGAGACCTTCGACGTCAACGTCACGTTCCCCGAGGATTACGGCGTCGAGGAGCTCAACGGCAAAGACGCCGTGTTCTCCGTCACCATCAATTACATTCAGGAGACGAAGCAGCCCGACGTCACCGACGAGTGGGTTGAACAGACCCTCAAGGGCAAGTACGGCTGGACGACCGTCGCCGAGATGGACAAAGAAATCAGGGACAGCCTGCAGTACAAGCACTCTGCCGACTACGTGCGCAGCTACATTCTGGAGAACTCCGAGGTCAGCGAGATTCCGACCTCGATTGTGGACCAGCAGGCCGCACAGCTTGTATATCAGTACGAGTACTACGCCAACATGTATGGAACCGACCTCGCAAGCTTCCTCAAAATGTCCGCTGGCGTTGAGACCACCGACGAGCTCGTGGAGAAAAACAAGGAGAGCCTGACAGACGCTGCCAAGGTGTACCTCGTGTTCCAGGCAGTCGCTGAGGACGCCGGCATTGAGGTGACGTCTGACGAGCTCACGAACTATCTCACCTCGGTCAGCGGCAACTCTGACACCGCCAGCCTTGAGGCGCAGTACGGCAAGGGCTACCTCGCCCTTCAGGCCCTCGTGCAGAAGACCGGCGAGTACCTGGTAAGCCAGGCAGTTGTCACAGACGACGCCAGTACGGCCGATGTCGAGAAGGCAGAGCCCGCAGACGCCGCTACGGACGAGAAGGCCGATTCTGACACCGCGTCCGACAAGGCGGCCGATGCAGATAAGGCGCAGGACACCGCAGGCAAGGACGCCAGCGCCGACAAGAGCGGCGATTCCACAACCACGGACTCCGATACCGAGAAGGCGAAGTCCGACAGCACAGCCAAGGAGGCCAACGCTGACAAGACGACCTCCGGCGCCACGGCTGACAAGGAGGACGATGCAGCATCCAAGGATTCCGGCACAAGCACCGACAAGAGCAGCAACTCGACGAGCAAGAATTCCAGCTCGGACACCGACACGAAGACCGCGAAGTAGACCGCGCCTCAAACTGCCAGCCTCTAGCTTCTGGCCTCTAGCAGTTAATCCCTATCTGCCGGCCACTAACTTCTGGCTTTTAGCCTGTAGCTGCCGGCTGCTGGCCGCGAGTATCTGATGTTAGTCTCTGGCGTCTAATCTTCGTCCTTCAGACTTCTGACTTCAGGCAGGGCTCCTGGCTTCGAGCTTCCAACAAGCAACATCGATGGGGCGGCCCAACCAAACACATGGTTGGGCCGCCCTTCTCGTTGGCCACCTTGGATGTATGCGGCCACTTATATCTGGACTTATCCAATCTGACCCTATTCTGACCATATAAATTATTTCTTTATTGGATATATCGATAAGCTCAGTTTTTCCCTAAAGTCGCACGTTATCAAACGCGCCCCAACCGAAGGGATACACAATGACTGACGCGAATCAGACCAACCAGCCCGGTTCCACCCGTTACGAGCTCAACAAGCAGCTTGCCCAAATGCTCAAGGGCGGTGTCATCATGGACGTCACCACGCCTGAGCAGGCTCGTATCGCCGAGGAAGCCGGTGCGTGCGCCGTCATGGCGCTCGAGCGCATCCCCGCCGACATCCGCGCCGCTGGCGGCGTCAGCCGCATGAGCGACCCCAAGATGATCCGCGGCATCCAGGAAGCCGTGTCCATCCCCGTCATGGCCAAGTGCCGCATCGGCCACTTCGTGGAAGCCCAGCTCCTGCAGGCTATTGAGATTGACTACATCGACGAGTCCGAGGTCCTCTCCCCTGCCGACGACACCTACCACATCGACAAGACGCGCTTCTCGGTGCCGTTCGTATGCGGTGCGCGCGATTTGGGCGAGGCCCTGCGCCGCATCGCCGAAGGCGCGTCCATGATTCGCACGAAGGGCGAGCCCGGCACGGGCGACGTCGTGCAGGCCGTGCGCCACATGCGCAAGATGAACAGCCAGATCCGTCACGTCGTCTCCCTGCGCGATGACGAGCTGTTCGAAGAGGCCAAGCAGCTGCAGGTACCCGTTGAGCTGGTGCGCTACGTGCATGACAACGGCCGCCTGCCTGTAGTGAACTTTGCCGCCGGCGGTGTGGCCACCCCCGCCGACGCCGCCCTCATGATGCAGCTGGGCGCCGAGGGCGTGTTCGTGGGTTCGGGCATCTTCAAGAGCGGCAACCCCGCCAAGCGCGCCCGCGCCATCGTGCAGGCCACGGCCAACTATAACGACGCCAAGCTCATTGCTGAACTCTCTTGCGACCTGGGCGAAGCCATGGTGGGCATCAACGAGCAGGAAATCCAGCTCATCATGGAGGAGCGCGGACGATAGCATCACAGGGTCGTGAAGGATTCCTCCGTGCTCAGACAGTCCTCGCGGCAAAGAGCGCCGCTGCGGGACTGCGCCGGAGAAAGCCTTCACGAGGCGTGACGACCTTCTCGCGCTTGTAAGGGCTAAAACCCAGCGGTGCCCTCGTTGCAGGAAAATCCCGCGCGGAAACGTCGCTGTTTCCACACGCTATTAAATACAAACCTGGGAGATTCATATGTCGCACGTTGTTGGCGTCTTGGCTGTACAAGGCGCGTTTATTGAGCATGAGCAGCGCTTGGTGGCGCTCGGGGCACAGTGCGTCGAGCTGCGTCAGGCCTCTGACCTCGAAAAGCCGTTTGACCGACTCGTCTTGCCCGGCGGAGAGAGCACCGCGCAGGCAAAAATGCTTCATGAGCTGGGAATGTTCGAGACGCTGCGCGCACGCATCACCGCTGGCATGCCGGTACTCGCCACCTGTGCAGGCCTCATCTTGCTAGCCGAGGAGCTCGAAAACGATTCCACCGTCCATTTCGGCACGCTTCCTGTCACGGTGAGGCGCAACGCCTATGGTCGCCAGCTCGGCAGCTTCCATGCAGAGGGTACGCTGTTGAACGAAGCGGGAGTCGCAGAAAGCACGCCGCTCCCCGCAACGTTCATCCGAGCGCCTCGCATCGTCGAGATTCGCGACGGCGCGCATCCCCTCGTGACACTGTCGGACGGCACGGTTGCCGCCGTGCGCTATGGTAACCAGCTTGCCTGCGCATTCCACCCCGAACTCGACCCCGACCCGCGCATCCACGATTTGTTCCTCGCCCTTTAAGCACTGCCACGGCCATTACCGGCTGCGCATATTGCGAATCCAAGAAGAATACCCCCTGCGCGCGTTCATGAGGCACATGTTCGGGGATACTGCCTGCAAGGTCGAACGGTTCCGACCGCATCGGCTTTGCAGGCTTTTTCATTCGCGCACTTCGAGGCAAAGTGAGGACGCCGTATGGCAACATTCCAGGAACTTATGCGCATCGCCGAACTCACCGTCAAGGACAAGACCTCGAGCAAGCGCATGGGCGAGATTCTCTCCATTCTTAAGAAGCACGACGTCGGCCATGGCATCAGTCCTGAAAAGGCCGTAGCCATCCTCGAGGACTTGGGGCCCACCTATGTCAAGATGGGCCAGATTGCTTCCAACCGAAGCGACCTTCTGCCCAAAGACTACTGCGAAGCTTTCGAGAAACTTCGCGCAAATGTGGCTCCCATTCCCTTTGCTGAGGTCATCGAAATCATTGAGCGCGCCTACGGTAAACCTTGGAACACCGTGTTTTCATCCATTGAGGAAAAACCGCTGGGAAGCGCCTCGATTGCCCAGGTACATAAGGCAACACTTCTCGATGGGTCGAGCGTCGCCGTCAAAGTCCGCAGGCCGGGAATCGTCGACCGGATGGCCGAGGACATCATGCTCATGAAGCATGCACTCGCCCTTGCCGCCTTCACGACTGACTCCAACGACAACATGGTCCTCACCGCGGAGGGCTTCGTCACAGAGATCGAGCGAACGACCGCGAACGAACTTGACTTTACCGTGGAGCTCAACAACCTCGTACGCTTCTATAACGACATGGAACACCAGCCAGGCGTCGCAAGCCCACTTCCTTATCCTCAGTTTACCTGCGACAACGTGCTTGTCATGGAATTCGTTGAGGGCGAATCAATCGACAAGGTCGCCATTGCCGATAAGGAGCGAGCATCCAAGCTTGGAGAGCGCTTGGCCCAGAGCTACATCACGCAGGTCGTAGACAACGGCTTCTTCCACGCCGACCCGCATCCAGGCAACATCCTCGTCAAAGACGACCTGATTTGCTGGATTGACTTGGGCATGACCGGCTCTCTTACAAGCGGCGAGCGCGCCTTGGTGAACAGGGCGTTGGAGGCATTGGCGACCCACAATGTCTTCGACCTGAAGGAAGCGCTTCTCGGCCTTACAAAGGCAAAAGGCCCCATCGACCACGGCCGACTGATGGGCCAGATCTCCACCCTGCTCAACCAATATGGAACGACCGACATGTCCGACCTCAATATCGGCACGGCGCTTCTAGAGATTATCGAGCTGCTGCGCTCGCAGAACCTCGTCATGACCCCCTCGGTAACCATGCTTGCCCGCGGCTTTGTCACACTCGAGGGCGTTCTCAGCCAGCTTGCGCCCAACGTTCAGATTCTCGATATCGTCTCGTCCCATGTAGCAGCGCAGCTTGGCAGTATGGACTCCATCCGCAAGCGCGTTCAGGAATTTGCAGGCGCCACCATGGACTCAGCCAACGCGGCTGCAAAGCTACCAAGGCAACTTTCAAACACCCTCACCATGCTCAACCGAGGACAGGTAAAAATCAACGCCGACCTCCAGCTGCCCGAAGGGTTTATGCAACAGCTTCGCGACATCGTGGGCACCCTCTCGCTGTCGCTCCTGTCGGCAGGCCTCTTCATCGGTTCGAGTGTCCTGTGCATGACAAACCTTGAGCCGAAGTTCGGCGAGGTCCCCATACTCGGCGTGCTCGGATACCTGGGCGCCTTCGCGCTGAGCGTGCACGTCCTCTCCCGAGCCAGGAGACGGAAGAAGTAACGCCGGCTGGATAAGATGCCGACTGACCATACCGCACGAAATGGCGGTGTCCTTCACGCTGCAGAGTCGAGGAACTGCCATGATTCATGCCGCGAAAAATTTACTACGAAAAACAAATGACTGAGAACGCGGCGATGGGCTTCCAAACAAGGAGCCATCAGCCCGTTGTGGCAATGCAAAGGGGACATGGGATTGTCGTAGCGACCCGGGGGCACCCCGGTCCCCACTGCAGGTGCAGCCTGGCGTGCGCGGAACCCGAGGTATATAGTGTCGCGTTTGCTGCCCCTGGCTCATCACGAGCTTTGCCTGGCAGCAGTCATGCCCACGATGGTCAAACGAACCAGCACAGCGCGCCCAACCCCGGTCGCCCATCGAGGAAAAACCGCAAGCGATCAAATCCGTCCTTATAAACGCGAAAAGGCCCCGGAGGGCCTTTTGGTGACGCGGGCGCCCTGAGGGCCGCACAGCGCTCGAGGAAGGTCTCCCTTGAGAACGGTCGGGAGCGGAGGGGACGTTGTGTGTGTCCCGAAGGGCTCGGCCGATTAGTGGCGCCCGGCTGAGGCGCTCGCGCGCCTTGCACCTGCGCCCTATCAACCAGGTGGTCTCCCTGGGGCCTTACCGAAGGGAGGGCCCA